>Ga0105240_10000679_pt1 | contig 62613 bp, 63 predicted proteins | sample KBSC54metaG_FD_80426 | JGI IMG/M metagenome (GOLD analysis project Ga0105240, IMG submission 80426) | Corn rhizosphere microbial communities from Kellogg Biological Station, Michigan, USA - KBS C5-4 metaG | ecosystem: Host-associated > Plants > Roots > Rhizosphere > Soil | place: Michigan, USA... | reverse complement strand
CGAGGACCTGACCTGGGAGGTGTTCCGCGACACCCTGATCGAGCAGGCCGAGCAGGGGGTGGACTACTTCACCATCCACGCCGGCGTGCGCCTGCCCTACATCCCGCTGACCGCCAATCGGGTCACCGGCATCGTCTCGCGCGGCGGCTCGATCATGGCCAAGTGGTGCCTGGCCCACCACCGCGAGAACTTCCTCTACGACCACTTCGAGGACATCTGCGAGATCATGCGGGCCTACGACGTGTCGTTCTCGCTGGGCGACGGCCTGCGCCCCGGCTCCATCGCCGACGCCAACGACGCGGCCCAGTTCGCCGAGCTGGAGACCCTGGGCGAACTGACCAAGGTGGCCTGGAAGCACGACGTGCAGGTGATGATCGAGGGCCCCGGCCACGTGCCGCTGCACAAGATCAAGGCCAACATGGACAAGCAGCTGAAGGCCTGCCACGAGGCCCCGTTCTACACCCTGGGGCCGCTGACCACCGACATCGCCCCCGGCTACGACCACATCACCAGCGCCATCGGCGCGGCGATGATCGGCTGGTTCGGCACTGCCATGCTCTGCTACGTGACCCCCAAGGAGCACCTCGGCCTGCCCGACCGCGAGGACGTCAAGCAGGGGGTGATCGCCTACAAGATCGCCGCCCACGCCGCCGACCTCGGCAAGGGCCACCCCTCGGCCCGCGCCTGGGACGATGCCTTGAGCCGCGCCCGCTTCGACTTCCGCTGGGAGGACCAGTTCAACCTCGGGCTCGACCCCGAGACCGCCCGCGCCTTCCACGACGAGACGCTGCCGAAGGATGCGCACAAGGTCGCGCACTTCTGCTCCATGTGCGGCCCGAAGTTCTGCTCGATGAAGATCAGCCAGGAAATCCGCGACGCCGCGGCCGGCCAGAACGCGGTGGCCGCGGGTCTGGCCGAAATGGCCGAGAAGTTCCGCGACGGGGGCGGGGAGATCTATGTCGAGGCGAAGACGTAGCGCCGAACCCCTATCGAGCCGGAGCGCTTGAGATGACGACGACGGTGCGCCCGTTTCTGATGTTCGAGGGCAAGTGCGAGGCGGCTGTGACCACCTATGTGGCGGCTGTGCCCGGGGGCGCGCTGATCAGCCTCGAGCGCTGGGGGCCGGATGGGCCGGGAGCGGCCGATCAGGTGCGGCAGGCGGTGTTCGCAGTCGGCGGTCAGACGGTGATGGCCATGGACAGCCCGGCGCGCCACGCCTTCAGCTTCACACCGTCGGTCTCGCTGTTCATCGAGTTCGCGACCGAGGCCGAGCAGGACCGCACCTGGGCCGCGCTGGCGGAGGGCGGCGAAGTGCTGATGGAACTGATGGACCACGGCTTCAGCCGCCGGTTCGGGTGGCTGAACGACCGATTCGGCGTTTCGTGGCAGATGAATCTTGCCTGATCCTCCCTCTCGAGGCTTCCCCGAGAGGGAGGGGAGTTCTCAGACTTTCAGCCGCACCGCGCCCATGAAGTCGCGCTTGCCGATCTCCAGGCCCTGGGCGCGCAGGATGTCGTACGCGGTGGTGGTGTGGAAATAGAAGTTCACCATCGCGAAGCTGAGCAGGTAGTCGAGGCCAACGAACGTCATCGTCCCGCGCGGGGTTTCCAGCACCACGTCGCCCGCCTCGCGTCCTGCGAGATCGTCCGGCTTCACCGCGTCCAGGTCGGCCAGGGCGGCGGCGACGGCGGCGCGGCAGGCGGCGAGGCTGCCGAGGTCAGCGACCCGCGCGCGCTCCCCGCCGGAAATCTTGGCCACGGCGCCGGCCGAATGGTTGCAGGCCTGGCCGACCTGGAAGCTGAGCGGCAGCATGTCCTCGGCCAGCTTGGCGCCGATCCAGGCCGCGGCGTCCGCCTTCCCGGCGGCGCAATGGGCCTCGGCCTTCTCCAGCACCCCGGCCAGGCCGCCGAGGATCTGCCGGAACACCGGCACGGAAATGTCGTACATGGAAATGGACACGCGATTGGCTCCAAAGGTTTCGATTCAAAATGGAGCGTCGCTGTAGCAGGGCCATGTGACAGTCGTCGAGGCGGGGGCGAGATGTGCGAACCGCGCCGTTGACGCTCCGCCCAAGCTTTCCTAGCTTCCGCGCCCCTCAACGGCCGGCCTCGCCATGCCCCAGATCCTCGTCGAGGAGCTGTCGAAGACCTATCGCGTGGCCGAGCGCGATCCGGGTCTGGGCGGCGCCGTGCGCGGCCTGTTCGCGCGGCGGTGGCGGACGATCGAGGCGCTGAAGGGCGTCAGCTTCTCGCTGGAGCAGGGCGAGCTGCTGGGCTTCATCGGCCCGAACGGCGCGGGCAAGTCCACCACCATCAAGATCCTGTCCGGCATCCTCGAACCCACCGCCGGGCGTTGCGAGGTGGACGGACTGACGCCATGGACGTCGCGCGTCCGGCACGTGGCCCGGATCGGGGTGGTGTTCGGCCAGCGCACCCAGCTCTGGTGGGACCTGCCGGTGATCGAGGGCTTCGACCTGCTGCGCGACATTTACCGGGTGCCGCAGGCGGACTATGTCCGCACCCGCGACGAGCTGACGGCGCTGCTGCGGATCGAAGGCCTGCTGCGGCAGCCGGTGCGTCAGCTCAGCCTCGGCCAGCGGATGCGCTGCGAGATCGCCGCGGCCATGCTGCACAGCCCGCCGCTGCTGTTCCTGGACGAGCCCACCATCGGCCTCGACGCGCCCTCCAAGCTGGCGGTGCGCGAGTTCGTGCAGCGGCTGAACCGCGAGCGCGGCGTGACCGTGATCCTGACCACCCACGACATGCACGACATCGAGGCCCTGGCCCAGCGGGTGATCGTGATCGGCAAGGGGGCGATCCTGGCAGATGGTCCGTTCACGGACCTTCGTGAGGGCGTGCTGGCCGAGCGGCGCCTGATGGCCGACTTCACCGGCGAGGCGCCGGCGCTGGAGCTGCCGGGCGTGCGCACCATCGCCCGCCAGGGTCGCGCGCTGGAGCTGGCGTTCGATCCCAAGGCCATCGCCGCCGCCGACCTGATCGCCCGCATCGCCGCCGACCATCCGCTGGCGGACGTGCGGGTGGAGGAGCCGCCGATCGAGGAGGTAATCGCCCGGTTCTACGATCTGCACGGCGCGGGGGAGGGGTGATGGCCGCCGCCGCGCCCGCCCTGTTGAGGCCCTACCTGGCGGTGTTCGCGGGCCGCTTCCTGCAGATGCTGCAGTACCGCGCCGCCGCGATTGCCGGGTTCGCCACCCAGTGCTGGTGGGGCGCCACCAAGATCATGATCTACGCGGCCTTCTACGCCACCGCGCCGCAGGCGGCCGGCGCGCTCAGCCTGCCGCAGGTGATCACCTACACCTGGCTGGCGCAGGCATTGCTGGTGCTGGCGCCGTGGAACGGCGACCCGGACGTGGCGCTGGCGGTGCGCACCGGCGCGGTCAGCTTCGATCGGGTGCGGCCGGTGGACGCCTACGCGTGGCGCTACGCCGCGGCCGCCGCCTGGATCACCGCCCGCGCCGTCCCCAGGGCGGCGCTGATGTTCGCCCTGGCCGGCGTCGCCCTGCCGCTGCTCGGGCTCGGCGCCTGGAGCTGGCAGGCGCCGGCGGATCTTTCGGCGGCGGCCCTCTTCGTGCCGTCACTGGCGCTGGCCGTGGCGCTCTCGTCGGCGTTCGTGATGCTGATCAACGTCTGCGTCGTGGCCACCCTCACCGACCGCGGGATCAACACCCTGATGATGCCGCTGGCGATCATCTTCACCGGCAACCTGCTGCCGCTGCAGCTGTTCCCCGACTGGGCCCGCACCGCGCTCTTCCTGCAGCCGTTCGCCGGCGTCTTCGACATCCCGTTCCGGATCTACTTCGGGCAGCTGGCCGGCGCCTCGGCCGCGCTCGGGCTGGCGCTCCAGCTGGGGTGGACGGCGGTCCTGGCAGCCGCGGGCTGGCTGTGGCTGCAGCGGGTGATGCGCCGCCTGCAGGTCCAGGGCGGCTGACGGATGGGACCGATCCGCCTCCTCGGACGCTACTTCCGCGCCTCCGTCCACGCCCAGGCGCAGTACCCGGGCTCGCTGGCCATGCTGAGCCTGGGCGCCTTCGTGGCCAACTTCGTCGACGTGATCGCCATCGCCGCGCTGTTCGCCCGCTTCGGCCAGGTGAAGGGCTGGACCTTCGGCGAGGTGGCGATGTTCTACGGCGTGGTCAGCGTCGCCTTCGCCTTTGCCGACTTCCTCAGCCGCGGTTTCGACGTGCTGGGGACTGAGTTCATCCGCACCGGCGCCTTCGACCGCCTGCTGCTGCGGCCCCGCTCGCTGACCGTGCAGCTGGTGGGGCACGACCCGCGGCTGTCGCGCGTCGGCCGCCTGGCCCAGGGCCTCGCGGCGCTCGCCCTCGCCACCGTGGCGCTGAAGTTCCGCTGGGACGCCTCCGCGGTGGCCCTGGCGGCCTGGACCGTGCTGGGCGGGGTCGCGCTTTTCAGCGGCATCTTCATGCTGCAGGCGACACTGGCGTTCTGGACCGTCGAGAGCCTGGAGGTGGCCAACCTGCTCACCTACGGCGGCGTGCAGGCGGCGCAATTTCCGCTCAGCCTCTACGCCGAGTGGTTCCGCGGCGTGTTGATCTTCATCGTGCCGCTGGGCTGCGTCGCCTACTTCCCGGTCGTCGGCCTGCTGGGCCGACATGACCCGCTCGGCGCCCCGGACTGGTTCCTGCCGCTTGCGCCGGCGGCCGGCTTCGCCTTCCTGGCGGCGGCGCTGGCCGTCTGGCGCGTTGGCGTCCGCCACTACACCTCCACGGGAAGCTGATGCTCGAAGCCGGCGCACGCCTAGAAGGCCTTACCTTCACGGACCTCGACATCGAAGGCGCCGACCTGACCGACGTGGGGCTCACCGGCTGCACGATCGAGGACAGCGTGTTTGCCGACGCCGGCCTGGAGGGCGCGCGCTTCGTCCGCTGCCGGCTGCTGCGATGCCGGTTCCAGCACGTCGACCTGCGCGACGCGGTGTTCGAGGACTGCGGCTTCTACGACGCCGGCGCCCGCACCGGCGCATCCTTCGCCTTCTGCCGCCTGCAGCAGGCCAGCTTCCGACGCTGCGACCTCGGCCACGCCCGCTTCGACGGCGCCGAGCTCTACGGCGCGGCCATGGAGGACTGCAACCTCGTCGGCGCGACCTTCGCGCGGTCGAGCTTCGCCCAGGCGCTGGGGCGCAAGGTGGTGCGGGTCAGCGCCCGGCTGGTCGGCTGCAACTTCGAGCTGGCGGACCTGCGCGGCGCGCGCCTGGCCGGCGCCGAACTGGCCCGCAGCCGGTTCCGCGAGACCGACCTCACCGGGGCCGACCTGGAGGGCGCCGACCTCACCGGGGCCGACCTCTTCCAGGCCATCCTCGACGGCGCCCGGCTGGCCGGCGCGGACCTGCGGGGCGCCGAGGTCAGCGGCCTCGACCTGCGCCGGCTCGCAACCTATCGCGGCCTGAAGATCGACCCCGAGCAGCAGAGGCCGCTGCTGGAGGCGATGGGCGTGGACGTGCGGCCCGACCGTCGCGGTTCCGAACTCTGACAGGAACGCGCGTCGAACGGCGCAGTTGATCTTGACCTCGCCCCCCCGGCCTCTCCAAGCTTGGGGTTCGCGCCGGAGGGGAACAGTGACGTTTACGGCCCGGCTGAAACGCGAGTGGCGCTACCTGTCCGGACTGGTCCGCACTCTGGCGCGGGTCAATTCGATCTCGGCCACTTCGCCCCGCCTCGCCACGGACGACCTCGAGGCCGCCGTCGACCGCTGGCGCCAGCGCCCGGCCCTCACCTTCGAGGGCGCGTCGCTGACCTACGGCCAGATGGACGCGCTGGCCAATCGCTTCGCCCACTGGGCGGAACAGGCCGGCCTCCACCGCGGCGAGACGGTGGCCCTGCTGATGCCGAACCGCCTGGAGTACGTGCCGATCTGGTACGGCCTCTCCAAGGTCGGCGTGGCCACCGCCCTGATCAACAACCAGCTCACCGGTCAGGCCCTGGCCCACTGCCTGAACATTTCCGGCGCCGCCCATTGCCTGGTCGACGAGGAGACCTCGCCGGCGTTCGAGGCCGCGCGACCGCTGCTGGCCCACCCGATGCGCGAATGGACCCTGGCGCCGGCGCAGGGGGACCAGCACGACCTCGCCAAGGCGCTGCGCAGCTGCAGCGACCTGCGGCCGGACCGCTCCCGCCGGGACAGCCTGATGGCCCGGGACACCGCCCTCTACATCTTCACCAGCGGCACCACCGGCCTGCCCAAGGCCGCCCGCGTCACCCACATGCGCACCCAGCTCTACATGCGCGGCTTCGCGGCGGCGACCAACGCCAACAGCGACGACCGGATCTACGTCACCCTGCCGCTCTACCACGCCACCGGCGGGCTATGCGGCGTGGGCGCGGCCCTGCTCAATGGCGGTTCGGTGGTGATCCGCCGCCGGTTCTCGGCCACCCGGTTCTGGGAGGACATCGTGCAGGAGCGCTGCACCATGTTCGTCTACATCGGCGAGCTCTGCCGCTACCTCGTCAACCAGCCGCCGGTCCCGGAGGAGACGGCGCACCGGCTGCGGCTGGTGTTCGGCAACGGCCTCAGGCCCGACATCTGGGCGCAGCTGCTGACCCGCTTCAAGGTCCCCCGGGTGCTGGAGTTCTACGGCTCCACCGAAGGCAACGTGTCGATGTTCAACTTCGACGGCCAGACCGGGGCGATCGGCCGGGCGCCGGACTACCTGAAGGGCCTGTTCAACATCCGGCTCGCGAAGTTCGACGTCGAGGCCGAGGCGCCCGTGCGCGGGCCGGACGGGCGCTGCATCGAGGCGGCGGTGGACGAGCCGGGCGAGTGCCTCGGCGAGATCAAGGCCGACGCGCGCACCGCCTACGTCGGCTACGCCGACCGCCAGGCCAGCGAGAAGAAGGTGCTGCACGACGCCTTCGCGCCGGGCGACGCCTGGTTCCTGACCGGCGATCTGCTGCGCAAGGACGCGGACGGCTACTTCTACTTCGTCGACCGGGTGGGGGACACCTTCCGCTGGAAGGGGGAGAACGTCGCCACCAACGAAGTGGCCACCATCCTCGACGCGGCGCCCGGGGTGAAGGAGGCCAACGTCTACGGGGTCAAGGTGGGCGACATGGACGGGCGCGCCGGCATGGCGGGCCTCGTCGTCGCGCCCGACTTCGACGCGAAGGCGTTCGGGGCCTTCGTGGAGGGGCGCCTGCCGGCCTACGCCCAGCCGGTGTTCCTGCGGCTGCTGCCCGAGATCGAGGTCACCGGCACCTTCAAGCACCGCAAGGTCGACCTAGTGGCCGCCGGCTTCGACCCCGCCAAGGTCTCCGACCCGCTCTTCGTCCGCTGCGAGACCGGCTATGAGCCGCTGACCCAGGAACGCTACGACCAGATCATCTCGGGCGAGATGCGCCTCTAGCGGAAGCTTGACCGTTTCTCCCGTCGCGGCAGAATGCGGCAACTACGGGGGGAATTCGGGATGTTTCGCTTAGTCTGGGCGCTGCTCGCGAGCCTGACGCTCGCGACCGCCGCCGCCGCCGCTCCGCCGCCGATCGAAGCCTACGGCAAGCTGCCGGGCGTGGAACTGATCAGTCTCTCGCCATCTGGTGATCGCTTGGCCACGGTAGCAGTCGTGGGAGACGCCCGAACGCTGCTGGCGGCGACGACGAACGGGATGCAGGCGATCTTCACCACTGCCGTTGGACCGGCGAAGGTGCGGGACATTCAATGGGCCGGCGAGGATCACCTGCTCGTCAGGATCAGCCAGACCACCAACATCGGCTACGACTTCACCCGGCAGAATTATGAGCTTTCGGCGGTCGTTGTCATAAACCTCAAGACCGGGAAGAGCTTCACGGTCTTCGAGCACCACCCAACCGTCGCTCAGGCGGTTTTCGATTTCTATGGAACGGCCCAGATCGGCGGGACCTGGTACGGGTTCTTCGCTGGCATGAAGATGCAGCAGGAGAAGATGGGCACCCTGCTGGCCGATACGGACATCGACCTTTACCGGGTCAATCTCGACACCGGCGCGCCAGAGCTGTTGGCGAACGGAAATTCCGGCAGTTCGGGCTGGCTCGTCAACTCCGCCGGCGAGGTCGTGGCGCACGCGCAGTACAACCAGCTCAGCGGCGACTGGTCGATCATGACCGGCGAACGCGGCGGCCGCCAACTCCTGGGGGGGCACGCCGCCTTCGAGGCCATTCGATATTTCGGACTGGGGCGCACCCCTGACACCGTGCTGGTGGCTCACGCCAGTGACACCGGCGTCGTTTACGACGTAGTTCCGCTCGCCGGGGGCGCGGCCATCACGGCGCCGGAATCCGCCGAGATCGACGAGCCGCTGTTCGATCGGACCACAGGACTCTGGATCGGGGAGAGGCTGGTGGGGGATGTCCCTGACCAGCGCATGTTCGATGCCGCCCTCGCTTCCAAGACGAGGGGGGTGCGGAACGCCTTTCCTGGCCTGAGCGTGGAGTTCCGTTCCTGGAACGCCACCCAGGATCGCGTCATCGTATTCACGTCGGGGGGCGACGATTCGGGCACCTACTGGCTCGTCGACATCAAGACACGCGCGGCCGATCCGATTGGATACGCCTACCCCGACATCAAGCCATCCGACGTCGGCGGCGCCCGAATGGTGGCTTGGACGGCCGGTGACAGCCTGGCGCTCCATGGCGTGCTTACCCTTCCTCCCGGGCGCGAGGCCAAAGGGCTGCCGCTGGTGGTGCTGCCGCATGGCGGACCAGAAATGAGGGATTTCGCGGTCTTCGACTGGTGGGCGCAGGCGTTCGCGGCCCGGGGCTATGCGGTGTTCCAGCCGAATTTTCGCGGATCGGACGGCTACGGACAGGGCTTCCGCGACGCGGGCTTCGGCGAATGGGGGCGGAAGATGCAGACCGACATCAGCGACGGCGTCGCCGAGCTGGCCAGGCAGGGGATTATCGACCCTCATCGCGCATGCATCGTCGGTAGTAGCTACGGGGGCTATGCGGCGTTGGCCGGTGTCACTCTGCAGCACGGATTCTATCGGTGCTCGGTGGCGGTAGCGGGCGTCTCCGACCTGTCGGACTTCATACTTTACCAACGGAAGGAGCGCGCTGTGACTCCGACGATGCGCTACTGGGAGACGTTCATCGGCGGCAAGCCCGGCGACGCCATCCTCGGCCAGCTCTCCCCGACCCACCACGCGGTCGAGGCCGATGCGCCGATCCTGCTGATCCACGGCAAGGACGACACGGTCGTGCCGATCGCCCAGAGCTACGCCATGCAACACGCCTTGCAGGACGCGCATAAGCCCGTAGAGTTGGTGGTGATGCCGGGTGAGGACCACTGGTTGTCGCGCGAGGACACCCGCATCCAGATGCTCCGCGCTGCCGTCGCCTTCGTGGAGAAATACAATCCCGCGGATGCCGCGCCGGCCGCCTCAGCGTCTGCCGCGGCGCCTGCGGCCGCCCATTAGCGGGGGTGCGTTTGCCACAGCTCGGCCCGACTCGCTCCGGGCACGAAATCTGCGTGTGGCCGACTCCCCTCGGATCGGTTAAACGAACAGCTTGGCCGCGGGGGGGTTGCTCGCGCGGGCTCGCGCTCAAGGTCGTAACAGGAGACCCAATCTGATGAACCGTTCGCTTCGCCTCATGCTGGGGCTCGCCGCCGCAGCGTCGCTCGGCATGGCTGCTCAGGCGCATGCTGACCCCGCCGGGGTCAAGGTGGGCGTGCTCACCTGCAATGTCAGCAGCGGCTGGGGCCTGATCTTCGGCTCCTCGCGCGAACTGAACTGCACCTTCTCGGCCGACAGCAAGCACTTCGAAAACTACGTCGGCAAGATCAGCAAGTTCGGCGTCGACATCGGCTATGAACACGCCGCGATCATGGCCTGGGGCGTGTTCGCGCCCAGCGCCGACGTGAAGCCGGGCTCGCTGGCTGGCGACTACGCCGGCGCGACCGTCAGCGCCAGCGCCATCGTCGGCGGCGGGGCCAACGCCCTGGTCGGCGGCTCGGACCAGCACTTCCAGCTGCAGCCGCTCAGCATCGAAGGCAATGTTGGCCTGAACGTTGCGGCCGGCGTCGCCAACATCACCCTCGTCTACAAGCCCGACTAACCGGCCCCGGCGCTCCCTTCCCCGGACGACGGGGGAGGGGGCGGCCCCTGTCGGGCGAGCTCGTGCAGCACGAGCGCGCCCGCGACCGCCACGTTCAGCGAATCCCAGCCGGCCGCCATGGCAATGGCGACCGAGCGACAACGCGCGAGCACCGCCGCCGGCAGTCCCGGCCCCTCCGCCCCCAGCAGCACGGCCGCGCGCTCGGGCCGTTCCAGGTCCGCCAGCGCCGTCTCGCCCGCGGGGCTGAGCGCCAGCGGCGTGAACCCGGCCTCGCGCAGCAGTGCGACCGCGTCCGCCCCCGGCGACAGCCGCGTGAACGGCATGGCGAGCGCGGCGCCCACCGAAACCCTGATGGCCTTGCGGTAGAGCGGATCGCAGCAGTCGGTATCGAGCAGCACCGCGTCCGCCCCGAACGCCGCGGCGTTGCGGAACAGGCCGCCCATGTTGTCGTGGTTGGCGATGCCGAACAGGACCAGCACGACTGCGCGCGCTCCAAGCCCGGTCAGCAGCGCCACCGCCCCAGGATCCGGCGGCCGCACGCCATGGGCCAGGATGCCGCGGTGGATCGGAAAGCCGACGATGGCGTCCATCACCGCCTGGCGGGCCGCATAGATCGGCGCGTCCGGCGGCGCCTGCGCCAGCAGCGGCGCCAGGCGGGCCAGGCGTTGCTCGGCGATCAGCAGCGAGGCCGCCCGGCAGCGGCTCGCCGGCCCCAGCAGCACGCGCAGCACCACCTCGCCCTCGGCGATGAAGCCCCTGGCGCGGCCCACCAGGTCGCGCTCGCGCACCTGGATGTAGGGCGCGATGCGGGCATCGGCCGGATCGTCGATGTGGACGATGTCGTGCGCGGGGCTCAGTTGACCTCGGTCTTCTTCGGCGCCGCCGGCGGCAGCGCCGCCACCGGCACGCCGTCCTGCAGCAGGCCCTTGACCTCCTCGGGGGTCGCCTCGCCGTAGATGCCGCGCTCCTCGGAGGTCCCGTCGTGGATCGCGCGGGCCTCGCTGGCGAAAGTGTCGCCGACGTAGTCGAAGTTCTCCTCCACGTGGCGGCGCATCCGCCCCATGGCCTCCATCATCATCTGCCGGGTCGGCTGATCGGGCGTGTTGACCCCACGCGTCTTCGTACCGGCGACCGCCGGGGCCATGATCTGCTTGCGCACCGACTTGGAGCCGCAGAGCGGACAGTCCAGCAGGCCGCGCGCGGCCTGGGCGTCGAAGTCCGCCGAATCGCCGAACCACCCCTCGAACTCGTGGTCGTGCTCGCAGGCGAGGGCGTAGCGGATCATGGGCCTGCGAACGCCCGCTCGTTGGCTAGCGCCGGGATTGCCGTGCGCGCCTTGCCGACCTCCGCCAGGTCCAGGTCGGCGATCAGGGCGCAGGGCTCGTCGTGGTCGGCCAGCGCCAGCACCTCGCCCCAGGGCGCAATCGCCATGGAGCGGCCCCAGGTCGCCCGGCCGTCGGCGTGGGTCCCGCCCTGGGCGGGCGCCAGCACGAACGAGCCGGTCTCGATCGCCCGCGCCCGCAGCAGCACCTGCCAGTGCTTCTCGCCGGTGGGCCGGGTGAAGGCCGCCGGCACGGTCAGGATCTCCGCCCCGGCCCGGGCCAGCGCCCGGTGCAGGCCGGGGAAGCGCACGTCGTAGCAGACGGTCAGGCCCAGCCGCGCGCCCGCGGCCTCGGCCACCACCGCCCGGTCGCCGGGCTCGTAGGTGGAGGACTCGCGGTGGCGTTCGCCGGTGGGCAGGTCGACATCGAACATGTGCAGCTTGTCGTATGACGCGGTGACCTTGCCGTCCGGTGAAACCAGCATCGAGCGGTTGGCCGCCTTGCCGTCCGGCCGGCGCACCAGGGCCGAGCCGATCAGCAGCCAGACCCCAAGCTCGTGGGCGAGGTCGCGAAGGCCCAGCACCGCCGCGTCCTCGTCCGGCGCGGCCAGCCGCTCGAACAGCCGCGCCCGGTCGCGCTGCAGGATGTTGCTGCCCTCGGGGGTCAGGATCAGCGTCGCGCCGGCGGCGGCCGCTTCGCGCACCAGGGGCTGCGCCTGGGCAAGGGCGGCGTCTTGCGCGTCGGGCGTGCGCAGCTGGATCAGGCCGACTCTCAGCATCAGGCGGCCAGCAGCTCGTCCAGCTTGCCGGCGCGGTCGAGCGCCATCATGTCGTCGCAGCCTCCGATGTGCGTCCCGCCGATGAAGATCTGCGGAAACGTCGAGCGGCCCGACCTCTGGATCATCTCCTGGCGCAGATCCGGATCCATCCCCGCCTCGATCTCGGTGAAGTGGGCGCCCTTCTTGGTGAGCAGAGCCACCGCGCGGGAACAATAGCCGCAGAAGGGTCTCGTGTAGATGACGACATCAGCCATGATTCATCCCTGAAACCATGGCCTTATGTAGGGCGCAAGCTGGTCTCTTTCACCCGGGCCACGGCCGCGACATCGACGCGCGCCGCCCCGGCCGCCTTCAGCACCCGCGCGCAGGCTTCGACGGTGGCGCCGGTGGTCAGCACGTCGTCCACCAGCACCAGCCGCCGCCCCTCGATCCGCGGCCACATCCGTTTCGGACAGGCGAAGGCGGCGGCGACGTTGCGCCGGCGGCCGGCGGCGGAGCGGCCGCCCTGGCTGGGCGTGCGGCGGGTGCGGACGACCGCGCCGGGCAGGTAGCGCACCCCGCTCAGCCGGGCCAGCGGCCGGGCCACCTCGGCCGCCTGGTTGAACCGCCGCGCCATCAGCCGCAGCGGATGCAGGGGAACCGGGACGACGAAGTCGGCGTCGGCCAGGAGGTCGCGCGCGGACCTCGCCAGCCAGGCCGCGAACAGGCCCGCCAGGTCGGTGCGGTCGGCATGCTTCAGCTTCAGGATCAGGTCGCGGGAGTGTTCGTCATAGAGCACCGCCGCCCGCGCCCGGTCGAAGGCGCGCCGGCGGGCGAGGCAGGCCGGGCACCGCGCCCCCTCGCCCAGGTCGTACTCGAGCGCCGCGCCGCAGCCGTCGCAGACCGGGGCCTCGAGGAAGCTGATGCGCCCCCAGCGCTCGGCGGTCAGGCCGGCGTTCTGGACCCTCGCCCCGTGCGGGCCCTCGTCCAGCGCCAGCGGCGGCATCACCACGTCCAGCGCGCCGCGCAGCCAGCGCCGCGCGGTCCAGCTTGCCGCCGCCAGTGGCCCGTCCAGCCCCATGCCCGCACCCCGCCGCATTTCGCGTTCGACTTTTGCACGAAGGCGGGGAGGGGAGTAGCTGTGTGCGCCGGATGAGCGAGACGCCCCGCATCTTCGACCGCGCCTTGCACCGTCGGCGCCTCGACCGCGCTGCGCCCGGCTACGGGGAGGCAGCCTTCCTGAAGCGCCGGGCGGCCGAGGACATCGCCCTGCGCCTGGAGACGGTCCGCCGCGACTTTCCCCTGGCCGTCGATCTCGGCGCGCGCGACGGCTCGTTCGCCGCCGCCCTGGCGGCCAGCCCGGCGCGGGAGAAGGTGGGTCTGCTGGTCGAGACGGACCTCTCGGCGGCCATGCTGCGAGGCCGCGCGGGGCCGCGGGTGGTCGCCGACGAGGAGCGGCTGCCGTTCGCCGACGCCAGCCTCGACCTGGTGGTCTCGTCCCTCGCCCTGCACTGGACCAACGACCTGGTAGGCGCCCTGATCCAGATCCGCCGGGCGCTGCGCCCCGACGGCCTGTTCCTGGGGGCCTTGCTGGGCGGCGCGACGCTGACCGAGCTGCGTCAGGCGTTGACCGCCGCCGAGCTGGAGCTTTCGGGCGGGGCGGGGCCGCGGGTGTCGCCCTTCGCCGACGCCTACGACGGGGCAGGCCTGCTGCAGCGGGCGGGCTTCGCCCTGCCGGTGGCGGACGTCGACCGGGTGAACGTGCGCTATGGCGATCCGGTGGCCCTGATGCGCGACCTGCGGGCCATGGGCGAGACCAGCGTCCTCGCCGACGCCAGCGGCCGGCCGCTGACCCGCGGCCTTCTGGCGCGCGCCTGCGAGATCTACGCCGAGCGCTTCGCCGAGCCCGACGGACGCCTGCCGGCCATGTTCGAGATCATCACCCTCACCGGCTGGGCCCCGCATCCGGACCAGCAACAGCCTCTGCGCCCGGGCTCGGCCAAGATGCGCCTGGCCGACGCGCTGGGCGCGGTGGAAAGGTCGGCGGGTGAAAAGGCCCTCCCTCCCCCTCGTGGGGAGGGAAAGACGGCGTAGCCGTCAGGGTGGGGGACTCTGGAGAAGGTCTGGAAGTCAGGTGAGGATCACTGCGCCGGCGGACATCCCCACCCTGCGACGCTACGCATCGCTGTCCCTCCCCATGAAGGGAGGGAGGAAGCCGCTACCGGACCGCGGCGCCCACCGAGGTGCTGATGGTGTTGTACATGCTGTTCGCGTTTGTCGCGAACAGCGACAGGCCGCCGATGATCGCCAGGAACACGCAGGCGATGATCAGTCCGTACTCGACGGCGGTAGCGCCTCCCTCGTGCGCGAGAAAGGCGCTCAGAGTAGATCGACCAGCCAAGCCACCAGCGGCACGTCCGCCGGCGGCATGGGGTAGTCGCTGAGCTTGCTCGGTTTTACCCATGCGATGGCCTCGTGCTCCCGTGCCCTGACCACGCCCTCCCAGCGTCGACACAGGTACAATGGCATGAGCAGGTGAAACGAATCGTAACCGTGGCTGGTAAAGACGAAGGGCGCCAGACATGCCGCCGTTACGTTAATGTCGAGTTCTTCGTTCAGCTCTCGGATCAGGCATTCCTCAGGGGTTTCACCGGCGTCAACCTTACCGCCGGGAAACTCCCATAACCCTTCCATGGGTTTACCAAGCGGCCTTTTTGCAATCAGGACACGCCCGTCGACGTCCACGAGGGCCGCCGCGGCGACCAGCAGAATGGGCTTTCCCGAGGGAGACACAGGGACGCCGATCAACTGCGATAGTCGCCGTTGATCGAGATGTAGCCGTGCGTCAGGTCGCAGGTCCACATCACCGCCGAGGCGCGGCCCACCCCCACGTCGACGCTGACCTCGAGCTCCTTGTTCTTCATGTAGGCGCTCATCTTCGCCTCTGAGTAGTCGTCAGCCTGGCGCCCGTCGTGGGCGGCGTTCAGACGCCCGAACTTGATGCCAATGCGCTCGCGGTTGATCGGCTCGTCGGCGCGGCCCACAGCCATCACGATCCGCCCCCAGTTGGCGTCCTCGCCGGCGAAGGCGGTCTTCACCAGCGGGCTCTCGGCCACCGTCCGGGCGATCTTGCGGGCGGAGGCCGCCGAGGCCGCGCCGGTGATGGTGATCTTGACGAACTTGGTCGCCCCCTCGCCATCGCGCACCAGCTGCTGGGCCAGGTCCAGCAGCACGCCTTCGAGCTTGGCCCGGAAGTCGGCCAGCCGCGCGTCGCCGGCGCGGCTGATCTTTGGCGCGCCCGCCTGGCCGGTGGCGAACAGCAGCAGGGTGTCGTTGGTCGAGCGGTCGCCGTCCACCGTGACGCTGTTGAAGGTGGTGCGGACGTAGAGCTGGGCCAGGGCCTGCAGCGCCGCCGGGCTGATCGACGCGTCGGTGGCCACGAACGCCAGCATGGTGGCCATGTCCGGCGCGATCATGCCCGAGCCCTTGGCGATGCCGGCGATCCGCACCTTTTCGCCCTCGATCTCGGCCTCCGCGTAGGCGCCCTTCGGAAAGGTGTCGGTGGTCATGATCCCGCGCGCGGCGGCGGTCCAGCCGTCGGCGGCGAGGCCGCGCGCGATGTCGGGCAGCCGGGCGGTGATCTTGGCGTCGGGCAGCAGCTGGCCGATCACGCCGGTGGAGGCCAGCATCACCTCCCGCTGGCGGCAGTCGAGCCGTTTGGCCATGGCCGACGCCACCCGCCGGGCCGCGTCCGCGCCGGGCTTGCCGGTGAAGGAGTTGGCGCAGCCGGCGTTGACCACCAGGGCGCGGACGTTGCGCCCGCCGGTCGCCTCCAGCTGGCGCTTGCACCAGTCTACCGGGGCCGCCCCGACGCCGTGGCGGGTGAACACGCCGGCGCAGGTCGTGCCCTCGGCGAACTGCATCACCACCACGTCGTCGCGCTCGTGCTTGTAGAGCCCGGCGCGGCCGGCGGCGAGTTCCACCCCCGGGATCGGCAGGATGCGCGGGAAGGGCACGGCGTTGGGCGACACGGCCAGGCCCGGCTTGCCCGGCGCGCTCGCCGGCGGCGGCGGGGCGCTGGGCGCGAACTGGCGATTGTCGCGCTCGGCGCGGCGTAGGGCCGCGCTCTTCCAGGCGCTGCGCAACGGATCAAGGGCGCGCTCGAGGGTCTGGCCGACGATCTCCACCGGCTTGGCGGGTGGGGCTTTGGGGGTGCGGCTCATGGGCGCCTCTCGTTGGGTCGGGCGGCGTTGGATGCGGGAGGCTGGACGGCGTTGGCGGCGGGCGGGGCGGCGCCGGCGGCGTTGGCCGCCGCCGCATTGACCGCCGCCTGGGGCGGGGCGGAGGCCGGCTCGGTGGGCCGCCCCGGCACGTCGGGCGGCGGCGCCAGCAGCGTCTCGATCCGGGCCTTGCCGCGCAGGCGCAGCACGAGATCCTTGACCTGGTCGTAGGTCAGGAACCGGATGATCTGCGGCTTCACCGCGTCGAAGGCCGGGGGAGCTTCGGGATGGCGGTCGTCGACCCGCAGCAGGGCCCAGCCGCCGTCCACCTGCACCGGGCCGATCAGCTGGCCGACCTTGACCCCGCGCACCGCGTTGGCGATCGCCTCGGGCAGGGAGTCGGTGGTCTGGGGGCCCATGTCGCCGCCCTTGTAGCGGGTGGCGTCGTCCTTCGACCGCTCCAGCGCCACCGCGTCGAACGAGGCGCCCCCGGCCAGCAGCTTCTTGACCTGGTCGGCGTCGGCCTCGGTGGCCAGGAGGATCTGGCGGATCCGGATCTCCTCGCTGGGCGTGCGGTTGGTCAGGAACTCCTGGTAGAGGCTGTTCTCGGCCTCGGGCGTCACGGCGCGGCCGACCACGCTCTCCACCAGCAGGTTCTCCAGCGCCCGGTCGCGGGCGGCGGCCAGGCGGCGCTGGGCCGCCGGCTCGCGATCGAGCCGCCGCTTCACCGCCTCGGCGGCCAGCACATGGGTGTCGATCACCTCGTCCAGCGTCTGCCGGAACAGGTCTGACGAGGTGTCCAGCGGATCGCCGGGCCCGATCAGGCCCTCGGCCTGGGCCTCGCGCTTCACGTCCGAGGCCCAGATCACCTGGCCGTTGACCCGGGCCACGGCCACGTCGCCCGGCTCCGGTGGCCGCTGGGCCGATGGCTGGCGGTTGCAGGCGGCCAGGCACAGCGCCGCCAGCGCCGCCGCCGCCAGCGCCCGTCCCCCCCTGCGAATTCCCTGTGCGGCCATGGCCTTTTCCTCAGCGCCCCGCGCGCATGGTCGGGAAACGCCGTCGCGTCAAGCTGGGGCCCGGGAAATCCGGCGGGCTTGCCGCGCGCGGCCTTCTCCTGTTGTGTCGGAGCATCGTTCTAGGGAGGAACGCATGGACTTTTCCGACAGCCCCGAGGAGGCGGCCTACCGGACCCGGGTCCGCGCCTGGCTGGAGGCGAACGCGCCGAAGGAGGGCCTGGGCATCGGCCAGGGGCTGCCGGTGGCCGAGGAGATCGCCCGCTCGCGCGCCTGGCAGACCAGGAAGGCCGCCGCCGGCTACGCCCAGATCACCTGGCCCAAGGAATGGGGCGGCCCCGGCGGTACGCCAATGCAGCAGGTCATCTACAATCAGGAAGAGGGGCGCTACGACGTCGACAATCCCTACTTCACCCTGGCCCTGGGCATGTGCCTGCCGACGGTGATGGCCTTCGCCGACGAGCCGACCAAGCAGCGCTTCGTCGGCCGGGCGCTCAGGGGCGAGGACATCTGGTGCCAGCTGTTCTCCGAGCCCACCGGCGGCTCGGACGCCGCCGCCGCCCGCACCCGCGCGCTGCGTGACGGCGACGGCTGGGTGGTCAACGGCCAGAAGATCTGGACCAGCGGCGCCCACCTCAGCGACTACGGCCTGCTGCTCGCCCGCACCGACGTCGACGTTCCCAAGCACAAGGGCATGACCATGTTCTGGCTCGACATGCGCTCGCCCGGCGTCGAGGTGCGCCTGATCCACCAGATGACCGACACCCTGGGCTTCGGCTTCAACGAGGTGTTCTTCACCGACGTGCGCATTCCCGACAGCCAGCGCCTCGGCGCGGTGGGCGACGGCTGGAAGGCGGCCATCGTCACCCTGATGAACGAGCGCTTCTCCATCGGCGGCTCGCGGCGCGGGCTCGACTGGTCGGACTTCATGCGTCTCGCGCGCGAGGTCGACGCCCTGCGCGACGCGGCGCTGCGCGAGAAGCTGGCCGACTGGTACGTGCAGGCCGAGGGCCTGAAGCACACCACCATGCGCACCATCACCGCCCTGTCGCGGGGCGAGACGCCGGGGCCGGAGAACTCCATCGGCAAGGTGGTCGGCGCAGTGATGCGCCAGGAAATGGCGCGCGAGGCCATGGAGATGCTGGGCGAGTACGGCGTGATCACCGACCCGTCGCTGGCGCCCCTGGAGGCCGAGTTCCAGAACGCCGTGCTGGGCGCGCCCGGCGGCCGCATCGCCGGCGGCACGGACGAGATCCTGCGCAACATCATCGCCGAGCGGGTGCTGGGACTGCCGGGGGACATCCGGCTGGACAAGGACGTGGCCTTCAAGGACATCCCCACCGGCCGCTAGCCACTGCAGTAAGCGCGCGGTGTCGCGGCCTTGCCGGGTTGCGTCACGGGCTTTCCGGGTCAATAGAAACGGCGTTTCTGGGATTGCATGGGCGGCAGGGACTGCCGCCGGGAGAGAGAAGAAAGATGAGCGACGTGGCGGACAAGCCGAAGGGTGGCTACGGCATCCTGACCGACGAGGGCATCGAGCGGCTGCGCAAGAAGGTGGGCATCCAGTACAATCGCCCGCGCATCCCCCACAACACCGAGGTCACCGTCGACGCGACCCGGCACTTCGCCAACGGCTACGGGGACGACAATCCGCTGTGGTGCGATCGCAACTACGGCAAGAACACCCGCTGGGGCGGCCTGATCGCGCCCCCGAACTTCATGTACACCATGGGCGAGTCCGACGCGCCGCCACTGACCGACGAGCAGAAGCTGGCCCTGAAGGGCGACCCGCTGGCCGGCCTCGGCTCCTACCAGGCGGTGATGGAATTCGAGTGGTGGCGTCCGCTGCGCCTCAACGACTCGCTGAAGGTCCGCGTGGCCCTGGTCGGCGCGCAGGTGAACGACAACAGCAAGTTCTCCGGCCGCACCGTCGGCGAGATCAACGGCTTCATCTATCGCAACCAGGACGACGAGTTGACCTCGATCCAGCGCGGCACCTGGCTGCGCGCCGAGCGTCACGCGTCGGCCGAGCGCAAGAAGGAATACGAGCTGCCGAGCCCCTACACGCCCGAGCAGCTGGCCGAGATCGATGCAGCCTACGCGGCCGAGACGATCCGCGGCGCCGACACCCTCTACTGGGAGGACGTGACGGTCGGCGAAAGCATCCCGACCATCGTCCGCGGCCCGCTGCGGGTCAGCGACGTGGTGGTCTGGCACGTGGGCTGGGGCATGCAGCTGACCCCGCCGGGCGCCTTCAAGGTGTCGTACAAGACCCGCGCCAAGGTGCCGGGTCTGTTCACGCCCAACTCGCTCAATATTCCCGACACCGTGCAACGCCTGCACTGGGAGAAGGAATGGGCCAACCAGCTGGGCATCCCGATCAGTTACGACTACGGCGCGATCCGCGAGACCATCCTGACCAACATCGTCACCAACTGGATGGGCGACGAGGGCTGGCTGTGGAAGCTCAGCTGCCAGCACCGCAAGTTCGTCTACATCGGCGACACCTACTGGGTGAAAGGCAAGGTCACCGGCAAGGAGATGACCGCCAACGGCGGCGAAGTGCACCTAGACGTCTGGGTCGAGAACCAGCATGGCACGATCGTGTCGCCCGGCAACGCCACCGTGCTGCTGCCGAGCCGCGAAAAGGGCCCGGTCGTCCTGCCGAACCCCTCCAGCCCCAACATCGACGAGATGTACAAGGACGAGGTGAAGCGTCACGCACAGCACTGAGCAGTTTCTCCTCCCCCGCAACGCGGGGGAGGGGGACCGCGAAGCGGTGGAGGGGGCGCGGGGCAGGGGCGCAGACTTGAGCGCGGTGGCAGGCGCCTTGCGGCCCCCTCCGTCACTCGACGCTGCGCGTCGAGCGCCACCTCCCCCGCTTCGCTTCGCTTCGCTGCGCAGGGGAGGAGTAGTCGCTACGCCCCCGCCGTCTCGCGCTCCTCGGCTTCCTTGTTCTTGCGCCAGAGGTAGGTCAGCAGACCCACCGGGATGCGGCTTCCGCCGGTGGCCTGCACCACCGTGCCGGTGATCCAGGACGACTCGTCGGAGACGAAGTAGACCGCCAGCGGGCCGATGTCCTCGACCTTGCCGAGGCGGCGCAGCGGCACGGTCTCGATCTGGCGGCGCCGGCGGCTCTGGTTGAGCATGGAGCCGTCGTCGCGCTCGGTCGGTACGACGCCCGGCGCGATCGCGTTCACCCGGATGCCCAGGTGGCCCCATTCCACCGCCGCCGTCGCCGTCAGGCTTTCCACCCCCGCCTTGGCCGCGCCGTATTGGCCGGTCATCGGGCAGGGCTGCGAGCCCGAGCGCGACGAGATGTTCACGATCGAGCCGCCGCGGGTCATGGCGCGGGCGGCGGCCTGGGCGCAGAAGAAGGTCCACTTCAGGTTCAGGTCGACCACATGGTCCCATTGCGACTCGGACATGTTCATCAGATCCGAGACGTCGACAGGGTCGGCGCTGCCGGCGTTGTTGATCCAGCCGTCGATGTAGCCGAACTCGCTCATCGTGACGTCGACGATGCGGGCGATGTCCTCGGCCTTGGTGATGTCCGATGGCACGGTGACGACCTTGGCGCCGAACGCCCGGGCCTCCTCGGCGGTCTTCTCCAGCGCCTCGGCCTTGCGGCCGGTGATCACCACCCCCTTCGCCCCGGCCTGCGCCATGGCCAGCGTGATCCCCCGACCAATGCCGCGCCCGCCGCCGGTGACGACGATGGCCTTGTCTTCCAGCGAGAACATCGGGCGCTTCGGGGTGGGCATGGCCAAGCCTTCATCTAAGGAACTGTGTCATCCCGGAAGCGGCGCAGCCGCTGTCCGGGATCTCTCCCCACCGACTGCGCCGGAGATCCTGGACAAGCCGCTGGCGCGGCGTTCCGGGATGACAGCCGAGGGGGTGTGTCTCGGATAGGCTACCGCAGCTTCCAGGGCGGCGTCTTCATCTGCGAACGGTCGTAGGCCGCCGTCGAGATGCGGTTGCCGATCTGGGTGTACTTCAGGGCATTGGTGACGGCGATCTCGCGCGGCATGCTCTGGGCCTCCCAGATCGCCCGGATGGTGCCCTGCATCGCCACCGGGTGGCGCGATGCGACGGACGCGGCCAGCTCGGCGGCGCGCGGCCAGAGGGCCTCGCGGGTGGTGACCTCGGTGACCAGGCTGATGCGCAGGGCGGTCTGGGCGCTGATCCGCTCGTCGTTGCCCATCAGCACCATGCGCTGCACCTCCGAGAGCGGCATGCGCGACATGGCCCCCACCGGCTCCACGGCCGAGACCATGCCGAAGGTGACATGGGGGTCGAAGAAGGTGGCGTCCTCCGAGCAGATGATCAGGTCCGCCTCGTTCAGGAAGTAGAAGGCGCCGCCCGCGGCCATGCCGTGCACGGCGATGATGAACGGCTTGAAGACCTTGTTGCTCTTCGGGCCCAGCCACTCGCCCGGGTCCTCCTCCTCGAACGGCATCAGCCGCTCGTCGCGTTCGACGCGCACCGGCGTCCAGCCCTCGCGCACGTCGACGCCGGTGCAGAAGGCCCGCTCGCCCGCGGCCCGCAGCACGATCGCCCGCACCGCCTCGTCGTCGCGGATCTTCTCCCACGTCTCGCGCAGCTCGCGCGCCATGGCGTGGTTGAAGCTGTTCATCTTGTCGGGGCGGTTCAGCGTGATCGTCGCCACATGGTCGGCGATGTCCACGAGGATGGCTTCGTAGGCCATGGTCTTCCTCCTCACTCTAGATTTCCTACGCCCGCGTCGACAGGCGTGGAGCTACGCCCCCTTGAACACCGGGGTGCGCTTCTCCAGCAGGGCGTTGACGCCCTCGGCGTGGTCCTCGGTCATGTGCGCGATGGCCTGGGCCGCCGCCGACATTTCCAGCAGCGTCTCGTACGACGTCGACTGGCCGTGCTTCATCAGCGCCTTGGACATGCGCAGGGCGTGCGGCGGCTGTTCGGCGATGCGGTTCGCCAGCGCCATGGCCTCGTCCATCAGGCCGTCATGCGGCACGACGCGGTTGACCAGGCCCCATTCGGCGGCGGTCGCCGCGTCGATCAGGTTGGCCGTGTAGAGCAGCTCGCTGGCCCGGGCCATGCCGATCACCCGCGGCAGCAGCCAGGCGCCGCCGTCGCCCGGCACCAGGCCGAGCCGCAGGAAGGTGACGCCGAAGCGCGCCTTGTCCGAGGCGATGCGCATGTCGGTCATGCAGGCCACGTCGCAGCCCAGCCCCACCGCCGGCCCGTTGACGGCCGCGATGGAGGGGATGTCGAGGCCCTGCAGCGCCTTGCCGATGCGGTGGATGTTGCGCCGGTAGCGCTCGCGGATCTCCACCGGCGTCTGGGCGAAGGTGCCGGTGCGTTCCTTCATGTCCTTGACGTTGCCGCCGGCCGAGAAGGCCGGGCCCGCCCCCGTCAGCACCACGCAGCGGACGTTCTGGTCGGCGTTGAAGCCGCCCATCACCTCCATGAACTCGTCGCCATCCCCCTCCGCGCCGAGAGGATTGCGCGCCTCCGGCCGGTTCATGGTGACGATGGCCACGTGGCCGCGCTGTTCGACGAGGAGGAGCGACATTCAAAGTCCCTATTTTACTCCCTCCCCTTCATGGGGAGGGAAAGACGGCGAAGCCGTCAGGGTGGGGGAGTCTGGCAGCACTCGCCGGAAATGATGTTGGCGTGTCTGACTTCCCCAACCCTGCGATGCTTCGCATCGCTGCCCCCTCCCCATGAAGGGGAGGGAGGTTGAATCAGCTCACCTTTTCCAGGATGTGCACCGCCGACACCGTACCCAGGCCCACGACGTGGGCGAGGCCGAAGCGGGCGTTCGGCACCTGCCGGGCGCCGGCCTTGCCGCGCAGGTGGCAGCTGAGCTCGTAGAGGTTGGCGATGCCGGTGGCGGCGATCGGGTGGCCCTTGGAGAGCAGGCCGCCGGACAGGTTGACCGGGATGCGCCCGCCGATGGCGGTCTCGCCGTCGTCGATCATCCGGCCCGCTTCGCCCGGCCCGCAGATGCCCAGGTTCTCGTAGTGCAGCAGCTCGGCGGTGGCGAAGCAGTCGTGCAGCTCGATCAGGTCGATGTCGTTCGGACCGAGTCCGCCCTGCTCATAGGCCCAGTTGGCCGCCATCTGGGTGGCCAGGTTGACGTCGTGCATGGTGGGGTTGCGGGTCTGGAAGGCGTCCGACGCCAGGGCCGAGGCGCGCACCTTCACCGCCCGGTCCATCAGGCCACGCCGGCGGACCTCTTCCTCGCTCATCACCACGGCCGCCGCCGCGCCGTCGACGTTCACCGAGCACATCAGCTTGGTGTTCGGATAGGCGATCATCTCGGCGCCCATCACCTGCTCCAGCGGCGTCTCCACCTGGTAGATCGCCTTGGGGTTCAGCGTGGAGTGGTGGTGGTTCTTCACGCTGACCTTGGCGAACTGGGCGAAGGTGGTGCCGTACTTGGCCGCGTGCTCCTGGCCGGCCTCGGCGAACACCGCCGGCATGGTGGCCGAGCCGGTCAGGCCCTCGGTGGTGATCCCCTCCGGCTCGCCGGCGCCGCCCAGCAGACCGCGCGGCATCACCTCGCAGCCGACCGCCAGGGCGATGTTGGTCATGCCCGCCTTGACCGAGAACATCGCCTCACGGAAGGCGGTGGCGCCGGTGGCGCAGGCGTTGGAGACGCTGGCCGACGGAATCCCGGTCTGGCCGATCTGCTTCTGCAGCCGCTGGGCGATGCCGCCCGTGAAGGCGCTGCCGGCGTACAGCGTGCCGATGTCCTTGATGGTCACGCCGGCTTCGTCCATCGCGTTGATGGCCGCCTCGGCGCCCAGCACCTCGGGCGGGACGCCCGCGGACTTGCTGAACTTCAGCATGTCGATGCCGACAATATAGACGTCACCCATGGTCCTGCTCCTTCCGCTCGGCTTCAGGCCGGCTCAAAGAAATAGCTGATGTAGGAATGGCCCTGGCGGTCCTTGCGGCCCAGGGCGTCGTCGAACACGACCTTCACCGGCATGCCGAACTTGATCGCTTCCGGCCTCGCCTCGACGCCCCGCAGGACGCCCTTCAGGGTCACGCCGCCTTCCACATCGACGATCGCCGAAATGAAGGGGGTCTGCACGCCGGGGAACGAGCGGAACACGATCGAGTAGCTGTGCAGCACGCCCTTGTTGGACGCCACGAAGGGGACGAGCGTGTTGCGCTTGCCGCAAGAGGGGCAGGCGTACGGATTGGAGGTCACCACCGCCTGGCAGTTGCTGCAGCGGCGCGCCTCGACATGGGGCTTGCCGTCGTCGCCGTAGCGGATGAACGGCAGGGCGGGACGGGGTGGCTCGGTGACGGTTTCTGTCATTGGGGTTCCCTCGCTTTGGGAAAACCTTTGGCACGCTGCAACAGGCAGCGCAAATGGCGAGGCCGCGAATTAGGAGAGTGTTTGAAGCGGCCCCGGCCTAGCGTTTGGCATAGATGTCCAGGCGTCGGATCAGCCCGTCCTGGCCCAGGCGGAAGAAGTCGGCGGCATAGGTCACGCGGCCGTCGTCGAAGCGCGCCTCCAGTTCGACCGCGCACGCCAACCCCGCCTCGATGAAGGTCATCGGCTGCGGCCGAGGCGCGGCGCCGGCGAACATCCCCGCGTACAACTCGGCCACCGCCCTGGGTCCCACGAACTCGCGCGCGTCGGGCAGGGTCAGGACGCCATCCTCGGCGAAAAGCGCGCCCAGACCCTTGGCGTCGCGGGCTCGCACGCAGGCGAAATAGGTCTCCGCCAGCTGGCGGCTGCTGATCGTTGCCATAATCCGATCATGACCTGCAATTCCGTTGACGTCTCGCGGCGTGCTAGGAGACCTGGAACTTGGCCGCAGGGCCGAGGCAGAGCGAGGAACAGCCATGGCCCACCATCTCGTCACTCCTGGCCGCGTGATCGGCGCCGCCGTCTTCGGCGCGGACGGCAAGAAGCTCGGACGGGTCGACGACATGCTGATCGAAAAAGTCAGCGGCAAGGTCTGCTACGCCCTGATGAGCTTCGACGGCTTCCTGGGCATCGGCGCCCGCTACTACCCGATCCCCTGGGCGATGCTCGATTACGACCCCGCCAAGGAAGGCTTCGTCACCAGCCTCACCCACGCCCAGGTCGACGCCGGCCAGCACGTCGAGGACAAGGAAGTCGAGAACGAGATCGAGTGGCGCGAAACCGTCCACGCCTACTACGGCGTCTCGCCCTACTGGGTCTGAGTTCCTTCTCCCCTTGCGGGAGCAGGTGGCCCGAAGGGCCGGATGAGGGGCGCCTGCCGCAGAGACCTCCCATCTGGATCGCTCACGGCCGCGTGGAGACGCCCTCATCCGTCGCTGCGCGACGCCTTCTCCCGCGAGGGGAGAAGGAATCAGGCCCGCGGCATCGGGCGCGGGATGACCATGTCGGACGGGAAGTTGTGCGAGAAGCAGCGTTCCTCGACGCGGGTCTTGATCCGCCAGCCGTCGGGCGTGCGGACGTAGTCGTCCAGGTACCAGAGGCCGTGGAAGCCCACGCAGGGTCGGCCGCCGGCGTCGGTCTCCGGCCGCATCATCGGGTTCAGGCACAGGATGCGGCCCTTGGCGGTGTCGCCGTCCAGCCAGATCTCCTTGTTGCACATGATGTGCTGGTGGCCGATCGACAGCGACAGCCCCTCCTTGAGGCGGCGGCGCACCTCCGGGTAGGGCCCTTTGAAATCGATCACGAAGGCGGTGTAGTCGATCCAGGCGTCGGGCGTGAACACCGTGTCCAGCAGCTCCATGTCCACCCGGTCGATCGCCCCGCCGTAGCGGTCGAGCAACATCATGATCTCGAGCCGGTCCGAGATTTCCTGCAAGCTCAGCATCAGCCGTCCTCCCTGCCGCTGGCCGCTGCATCGGCGGCCGCCATCGCCGACCACATACAGGCTTCCCGCTTGTCGCCGAAGCCTCCTGGCGCCACGGTTGACACTGGCGGGGCACGGGAGAGCGCGATGATCGAGCTGATATCCATCGTCTGTTCGCTGATAGTCTGCATCTTCACCCCGTTCGAGGTGAACCGGATCCGCAAGGGCGGGACCAACAAGAAGTTCGCGGGCAACCGCGCCGGCTACATCGCCGCCTACCGCAAGCAGCTGACCATGCTGACCTGGGTCGGCCTCGTCCTGGGGGTGCTGACGCTGGCGCTGAGCTTCCTCGAGAGCAATCCCGGGGAGCGGATCGTCAAATACGTCGCGGCCGCGATCTGGTTCGCGGTCTCCGCCGTCTGCTTCATCTCCAAGCGCAGCCTGGCCGACGTCAGCATCGAACAACCGACAGCGCAGCCGACCGTCCCACCGACCCCCTGAGCCCCAATACAGCATGTCATCCCGGAAAGCTGCGGAGCGGCTTGTCCGGGATTTCCCGCCGACCGGGTCTCGACTCTCCACGAGATCCCGGACAACGGCTTCGCCGTTTCCGGGATGAACCGAGGGGGTGCGCGTGGCCTACAGGCTGTCGATCTTGCCCTTCGGCTCCAGCACCACGACCGGGATCTGGCGCGGGGTCTTGGCCTGGTACTCGATGTAGGGCGCGTAGACGTGGGACATCATGTCGTAAAGCGTCTGCCGCTGCTCGCCCGTCACGATCTTGGCGACAGCTGAGAGCTTCCGGTCGCCGACCTGGATCGCTACGTTCGGATCGGCCTGGAGGTTCAGGAACCAGGCCGGATTCTCGGGTGCGCCGCCCTTCGACGCCACGATCACGTAGCTCGCGCCGTCCTCGCCATAGATCAGCGGGATCAGCTTGGTCTCACCGCTCTTGCGACCCTTGACCTTCAGGATCAGGCAGGGCGTCTCCGCCGTCCCGCCGGCCGGGGTGAAGTCCACATAGTGGCCCTCGGCCCCGTCCGTCTTCAGGTAGAGGTCGACGTGGGTCTGCTGCCAGTCGGCGGCGCCGAACGGAATCTTGGTGCCCATGGCTTCGGGTCCTCTTCAGTGGGGAGGACCCCAGCCTAGCGCCCCCCGGCCTCGTCGTCCGCCCACAAATCGCGCGGCATGCCCAGCATGCGCTCGGCCATCTTGTTGCGGTGGATCTCACTGGTGCCGCCGCCGATGGTGGAGGCGCGGGTGGCGAGGTAGGCCTTCATCGCCGGCGCCTCCTTCATGCCCGCGGCGCCCTGGACGTCCACCAGCAGTTCGCCCAGGCGCTTCTCATGCTCCTGGCCGGCCAGCTTCTGGATCGAGCCTTCGCCGCCCTGCTTGTCGCCCCCGGTGTAGCGGGCGACGTTCCGCAGCCCGTGCAGCTTGACCACCTGGGTGATCGACCAGGCCTCGGCGACGCGATGGCGCAGGTCCGGGTCGACGCCGAGCCGCGCCTCGCGCTGAGCCAGCGCCCGGACGATCCGGCGCATGTTGGTCGCCTGGGCCGCCTGCGCGCCCAGGAAGTTGGTCAGGTGCTCGCCCACCATGGTGGTGCGGTTGGTCTGCCAGCCCTTGTTGATCGGGCCGATCAGGTTGGTGATCGGCACCCGCACGTTGTCGAAGAACATCTCGTTGAACTCGAAGTCGCCGTTGATCCGCCGCAGCGGGCGGATCTCCACCCCCGGCGCCTTGGCCGGGATGATCACCACGCTGATCCCCTGGTGCTTAGGCGCGTCCGGGTCGGTGCGGATCAGCACATAGAGGTAGTCGGCGATGTGGGCGCCGCTGGTCCAGATCTTGTGGCCGTTGATGACGATCTCGTCGCCCTCGACCACCCCGCGGGTCTGCAGGCCAGCGAGGTCCGAGCCCGCGCCGCGCTCGGAGAAGCCGCCCGACCACATCAGTTCGGCCCGACGGGTCGGCTCGATCAGGGCGTGCTGCTCGGGCGTGCCGTGGGCGATCAGCGCCGGGCCGATCAGCATCAGCCCGCGATTGCCGGGCAGCATCGGCAGGCCGCGGCCGGTGATCTCGGCGTAGAACATGATCTGCTGGGTGAAGCTGGCGTCGCGCCCGCCCCAGGCCTTGGGCCAGTGGATGCCCACCCAGCCTGCGTCGGCCATCGCCGCCTGGAACTCGCGCCGGGCCGACAGGCCCCCGCGGCGGATCTTCTCGGCCTGCTCGGGTGTCAGGTTCGCGTCCAGCCAGTCGCGCAGCGGCTGGATGAACTCCTCGTCCTCGGGGCTGGGCACGAAGCCGAGGTCGAGGTCGCTGCCCTCGCCGGTGGAGCGGCCGCCCATCTCGCCGGCGATCAGCGCCGCGCTGATGGTGCGCAGGTGCTCGTCGGGCGAGCCGAGGCTGAGCTGGCAGTGCTTGGCGCGCCGCAACAGGAGGTGCATGTCGAATTCCCAGGTGATCGCCATGGCGGCGAACACCTGGGTGGCTTCGGTGGTCACGAACTGGGCCGCGCTGGTGGCCTCCGCCTTGGCCAGCACCGCCGCGGTCGGGTCGGGCGCGCCGTCGCGCACCGAGCGCAGCGAGCCCCAGAGCGCCGAGCGGGCCCCCTCTGTCTTCATCAGCATGTCGGCGAGGCGGTGCTTGATGGCCTGGAAGCGGCCGATCGGCTGGCCGAACTGCTTGCGCTCCTTGGCGTGTTCGGTGGCCAGGTCGAGCGCCGCCTGGGTGGCGCCCAGCGCCTCGGCGGCGATCAGGGTCTGGGCGATGGCCAGCGCCTTGCCTATGTCGAGCTCGCTGACCTTCTCGGCCGGCGCGCCCGCGAACGACAGCCTGGCCATGCGGCGGGTGGGGTCGAGGCTGGCGATCTCGGTGCGCTCGACGCCCGGACCGCCCAGATCCACCGCCCACCAGGCGCTGTCCACGGGGGCGAGCCAGATGTCGTGCGCCGCCGCCTCGAAGGCATAGTCGACCTCGCCGGAGAGCCGGCCGGCCTCCAGGGTCAGGCCGCGCGGCGCGCCGGTCTCCGCCGACAGGCCCGCGCCCACCACCTTCTCGCCGGACGCCAGCTGGCCGCCGACCCGCGCCGCCGCCTCGCCTTCGCCGGCGGCCAGGATGTGGCCGGCCAGGTAGGTCGACACCAGCGGGACGGGCGCCGTCCAGGCCGACAGCACCTCGGCCACCACGGCCTCTTCGGCCAGGCCCATGCCGCTGCCGCCGACGTCCTCGGGCAGCGAGATGCCGGTCAGGCCCAGCTCCGCGAGCTGGCCCCAGAGGCCGCGGTCGATTGTCGGGCCGCCCTCGAGCGCCTTGCGGGCGGCCGAGCGGTCCTTGAACATCCGACGGACCGTGCGGGCGATCTCTTCCTGTTCGGGGGTCCACATGGCGCGCTCTCCCTGGCAATTGTTGGCGGTCATTGAGCAGAACCTGGAGGCGGCGTCCAAGCGGTTCTAGTGTCCGCCCGGCGTGCAAAGCGCATAACCGCGCGGCCGCCGCGGAGGAGACCGCCCATGCTGAACGTCGCCCTTCTCGACGACTACGTCCGGGTCGGCCTGGACTACGCCGACTGGTCGCGTCTGCCGGCCGGCGCCAAGGTCACGGTCTTCGACCGCCACCTCACCGAGGCGGAGGCGGCCGACGCGTTGGCGCCGTTCGACGTGCTCTGCACGATGCGCGAGCGGATGGCGCTGCCGCGCACCCTGATCGAGCGGCTGCCGAACCTGAAGGCGATCGTCATCCTCGGCCCCCGGCTGGCCAACCTCGATCTGGCCGCGGCCACCGAGCACGGCGTGGCGGTGGTGCGGACGCCGTTCGCCGGCGCCACGGCGCGCCAGACCGGGTCGGCGACACCGGAACTGACCTGGGGGCTGATGATCGCCACGGTCCGCCATCTGGCGCTCGAGGACCGGCGCCTGCGCGCCGGCGGCTGGCAGAGGTCTATCGGCATGGGCCTGGAGGGCAAGACTCTCGGCCTGCTGGGCCTGGGCAACATCGGCAAGCGCATGGCCCGTTACGCCCAGGCCTTCGACATGAAGCCGATCGCCTGGAGCCAGAACCTCACCGCCGAAGCGGCCGCCGAGGTCGGGGTCGAGCGGGTCGAGAAAGAAGAGCTGTTCCGCCGCGCCGACATCCTGTCCGTGCATCTGGTGCTGTCGGGCCGCACCCGCGGCCTCGTCGGCGCGGCCGACCTGGGGCTGATGAAGCCCGGCGCCTACCTGATCAACACCTCGCGCGGCCCGATCGTCGACGAGGCCGCGCTGATCGCGGCGCTGCGGGGCGGCCCGCTCGCCGGCGCAGGGCTCGACACCTTCGAGCAGGAGCCGCTGCCGCCCGATCACCCCTTCCGGTCGATGGACAACGTCACCCTGACCCCGCACCTCGGCTACGTCACCACCGAGACCCTGAAGGCCTTCTACGCAGCCATGCCCGAGACCATCGCGGCCCTCGTCGAGCGCGGCGAAGGCGACGTCACCAACCCGGAGGTGATGGAAAAGGCGCGGTTCAGACGCTAGCCCCCTGCTGTGTCATCCCGGAAACGGCAAAGCCGGTGTCCGGGATCTCCTCCCGACGGCTTGCGCTGAGATCCCGGCTCTCCGCTCCGCTCCGGCCGGGATGACACCGGAAGGGCGCGCTTGTATGCCGGTTGACGGCGGGTGGTTTGCCCGCGGGAGTCTCCCTTGAAGTTCGGCATCGTTTCCGACATCCACAACAACGCCGACGCGCTGGAGGAGGCCTTCCGGCTGATGGGGGACGTCGACGAGGTGCTGTGCCTGGGCGACAGCGTCTCCCAGACCCGGTTCTCCAACGACGTGATCCGGCTGCTGCGCGAGCGCGGCGCGCGCACGGTGCTGGGCAACCATGACGTCGACTACCTGAAGCGCCTGGCCGAGCCCCAGGTCGGCGCCGGCAAGGTGGATGGCGATCTGGTGGCCTGGCTGGCCGGCCAGCCCGAGACCCTTGAGCTCGACGTGGCCGGCAAACGACTGCTGATGACCCACGCCACGCCCTGGAGCCGCGACTACATCTACCCCGGCACGAAGGCGATGGCCCGGTTCGCCGAGGTCGAGGCCGACTTCGTGCTGGGCGGCCACACCCACACGCCGTTCAGCGGCCGCATCGGCCGCCCGCTGGTGATCAATCCCGGCTCGACCGGTCATTCGCGCTTCATCGATGGGGAGCTGCGGCTCTCTTGCATCGTGCTGGATGCGGTGACCGACGAGGTCCGCCTGATCGAGTTCCCCGACCAGCCGAACGGCTTTCGCTGACTGAAAGGTGACCCCATGGCCAAGACGGTGCGGATCGGCGGCGCCGGCGGTTTTCTCGGCGACAGCCAGATCGCGGCGCCGCAGCTGCTGGGCAGCGGCAAGCTCGACTACCTCGTCGCCGACTACCTGGCCGAGGTGACCATGTCGCTGCTGGCCCGCTCCCAGGCCAAGCATCCCGAGGGCGGCTTCGCGCGCGACTTCACCGACTGGGTCTGGAAGGACAACCTGCGGGCCATCAAGGCCGGCGGGGTGAAGGTGGTCACCAACGCCGGCGGGCTGAACCCGGCCGGCTGCCGGGCGCGGATGCAGGAACTGGCGGCGGAAGCGGGGCTCGAGTTCAACATCGCCATCGTCGACGGCGACGACCTGCGCCCGCGCCGGGCCGAGTTCGGCGCCGTCCATGAGATGTTCTCCGGCCAGGATGCGCCGGACCCGAAGGACATCTGGAGCGTCAACGCCTACTTCGGCGCCAAGCCGATCGCCGACGCCCTGGCCGCCGGCGCGGAGATCGTCATCACCGGCCGGGTGGTGGACTCCGCCCTGGTGCTGGGGCCGCTGGCGCACGAGTTCGGCTGGGCCTGGGACGACTGGGACAAGCTCTCGGCCGGCTCGCTCTGCGGCCACGTGCTCGAGTGCGGGGCCCAGGCCACCGGCGGCCTGTTCACCGACTGGGAGCAGGTCGAGGACTGGGCCCACATCGGCTACCCGATCGCCGAATGCTCGGCCGACGGCGGGTTCGTGATCTCCAAGCCGGAGGGCACGGGCGGCCTGGTGGTCCCGGCCACGGTGGCCGAGCAGATCCTCTACGAGATCGACGATCCGCAGAACTACGCCCTGCCGGACGTCACCTGCGACTTCACCGAGGTGAGGGTGGAGAGCGCCGGTCCCGGGCTGGTGCGTGTGACCGGCGCCAAGGGACGGCCGGCGTCGGGCAAGTACAAGGTCTGCCTGACCTACCAGGACGGCTGGCGGCTGATCTCGCTGATGCCGGTGGTCGGGCGCGATGCGGTGCGCAAGGCCGAGCGCCAGGCCGGCGCGGTGATCCAGCGGGTGGAGGAGCTGCTGCGCGCCCGCAACCTGCCGCCGTTCCGCGCCACGCGCCTGGAGCCGCTCGGCGCCGAGACCACCTACGGCGCCCAGGCCCGCACCCGCGACGTGCGCGAGGTGGTGATGAAGGTGGGTCTGGAGCACGCCGACAAGGCCGCCCTCGACGTCTACATGCGCGAGATGGAGTCGCCCTCGACCTCGATGTCGGTGGGCACGACCGGCTGGTTCGGGGCGCGGCCGGCGCCCGCGCCGATCATCCGCATCTTTTCCTTCCTGCTCGACCGGGCGAAGGCGGGGGCGCGGGTGGACGTCGGCGGCCGGTCCTTCGTCTCCGAGCAGGGCGCGCCGCCCGCGCCGGTCGCGCCCACGCCAGTCCCGCCGGGACCGACGGCCGCGCCCGAGGCCGGGGAGGCGGTGATGGTCCCGCTGGTGTCGCTGGCCTGGGCGAGGTCGGGCGACAAGGGCGACGCCTTCAACGTCGGCGTCATCGCCCGCGACCCCGCCTTCCTGCCCTACATCCGCGCGGCCCTGACCGAAGCGGCGGTCGGCGCCTTCTTCGCCCACGAGTTCGAGGGCGCGAAGAAGCCGTCGATCAGGCGCTACGAGCTGCCGGGCCTGAATGCGCTCAACTTCCACCTGCGGGACTCGCTCGGCGGCGGCCAGATGGCCACCTTGCGCCTCGACGCCCTGGCCAAGGGCAAGGGCCAGCAGCTGCTCGACATGGACATCCCGATCCCCGTCGCCCTCGCCCGCCGCTTCGACCTGACCAACTCGCCGGCGTATTGAGGCGGCTACCGGTCCACCACCGCCTGCAGCGCCTCCGCCAACCAGGCCACCGTCGCATCGCCCCTGCCGTCCGCCAGCGCCGCGATCGGCAGCAGGCGGCGGTAGACCACGTAGCCGGTGCACAGGATGCTGATCTCGGCGGCGCGGGTCTCCGCGTCGGCGACGTCCAGCCATCGCGCCAGCACGTCGATGACCAGCGCCTCCAGCAGCCGGATCGCCACCGCCTTGGCCTCCGCGTCGGCGGCGGCCAGCACCAGAATCGCCGTCGGATCGACCTTGTCCAGGGGCGCGCACAACAGGCCGGCGACGTGTCGGCCGAACCCGGCGCGGCCGCCGGCCAGCAGCCTCGGCACGTCCAGGGAATCGCGCAGCGCCGCCTCGAACAGCGCCTCCTTGGACCCGAAGTAGCGGGCCACCAGGGCGGCGTTGATCCCGGCGCGGGCGGCGATCTCGCGCAGGCCGGTCTGGGCGTAGCCGGTGGTGGAGAAGGTCGCCTGGGCCGCGCGCAGGATCGCGTCCTTGGTGCGCGCCGCGTCGCGTCGCTTCTCGGCGAGGGCCGGAACGGAACTCATCCGGGTTCCCTAGCCTGCGCCGGCCCGCCCGCTCAAGCGGCGGACGCCTCGACCACCTTGCCGGGGTTGAGGATGCCCTTCGGATCGAGGGCGGTCTTCAGGGTGCGCATCAGCGCCAGCTCCGCAGGGGAGCGCGAGAGCGGCAGGAACTCGCGCTTCTGCAGTCCGATCCCATGCTCGGCCGAGATCGAGCCGTCGATCGCCTTCAGCGGCAGGTAGACCGCCTCCTCCACCGCGTGCCGCACCGCAGGCCCGCCTTCGCCGACGCCGGCGATCAGGTGCAGGTTGCCGTCGCCCAGGTGGCCGAACACCATCAGCGTCGTCTTCGGCCAGCGCGCCGTCAGCGTCTCGCGCACCTGGCGGACGTAGGCGTCCATGGCGGAGATGCGAAGCGAGACGTCGAAGCTGAACACCGGCCGGTTGCGGGCGGTCTGGCCGACGTCGTCGCGCAGCGCCCACATGGCGTCGCGCTCGCCTTGCGTCTTGGCGATCGCCGCGTCGGCGACGTCGCCCCCTTCCATCGCCTCCGTCAGTACACGGAGGAACCGCTCGTCGTCGCCGGCCGGGTCGCCGCCCATGGCCTCGACCAGCACATAATAGGGGTGGCCCAGGGGCAGCACGATGCGGTTGGTCGCCGGCGCGGAAGTCACCAGCTCGTAATAGTCGGACCACAGCACTTCGAACGCCGACAGGGTCCCGCCGAATCCGCGCTCCAGCTGCCGCAGCAGGCGCGGCAGGGCCTCGAAGCTGTCCACCGCCAGGAAGGCGGTGTTCTGGCTGGCCGGGGCGCTGCGCAGCCGCAGCACCGCGCGGGTCACCACGCCCAGCGTCCCCTCCGTGCCGATGAACAGCTGCTTCAGGTCATAGCCGGCGTTGTTCTTGATCAGGCGGTTCATCGACGTCACCACCGTCCCGTCGGCCAGCACCGCCTCCAGGCCCAGCACCAGCTCGCGCATCATTCCGTAGCGGATCACCCGGTTGCCGCCGGCGTTGGTGGAGATCGTCCCGCCGATGGTGGCCGAGCCGCGGGCGCCGAGGTCGAGCGGGAACTGGAAGCCTTCGGCCTCCGCCGCCTCGCAGACGGTCTGCAGGATGCAGCCGGCCTCGACGGTCATCACGCCGCCGGCGACGTCGACCTCCTCGATCCGGTTCAGCCACTCCAGCGACAGCGCGAGGCCGCCTGAGGCCTCGGCCCCGTCCACCAGCCCGGTCCGCCCGCCCCAGGGGATCACCGGGGCCCCGGCCGCGTGCGCCAGACGAAGCACGGCCGACACCTCCGCGGTCGACCGCGGCCGCAGCACCGCGCGCGGCGCGCCCAAGCGCGACCAGCGGCTCTTCGCCATCGCCGCGGCGTCGTCGCCCTCGATCACGCCGCCCTCGCCAAGCAGGGTCTTCAGGTCTGCGATCAGGTCGGTCATGACCGGCTCCTCAACTCAACAGTGTCATCCCGGAAAGCCGCGAAAGCGGCTTGTCCGGGATCTCCTCCCGACGCTTGCGCCGGAGATCCGGCTCTACGCCGCTGCGCGGCTCCGGCCGGGATGACACGGCAAGTGTGGCGGGCGCATCCGGGATCGTCGAATCGTTGTTGCGGCGCCCCGTAGAAAAACCCTGCGGCAACCGTAGCCGTCCGGCCGGCCCGGGCGTTCTATCGGACGCCGGCGCGCGCCGGCCTGCCGGAGGAAGCCCGATGTCGCGCAAGCCCGCCCCGCACGCCGCCGTCCCATCGCTGGCCGGGCGCAAGCTGAAGCCCTCCACGCTGATGATGGGCCACGGCTATGACCCCGCGCTTTCCGAAGGGGCGCTGAAGCCGCCGATCTTCCTGACCTCCACCTTCGTGTTCGAGACCGCCGAGGCCGGCAAGCGCCACTTCGAGCTGGTCACCGGCCGCCGGTCGGGCGACGCGACCGGCCTGGTCTATTCGCGCTTCAACGGGCCCAACCAGGAAATCCTCGAGGGCCGGCTGGCGGTCTGGGAGGAGGCCGAGGCCGCGCTTAGCTTCTCCAGCGGCATGTCGGCGATCGCCACCGTGCTGCTGACGCTGGTGCAGCCGGGCGACGTGATCGTGCATTCTTCCCCGCTCTACGCCGCGACCGAGACGCTGATCGGCAAGGTGCTGGGCCGCTTCGGCGTGAGCTTCCGCGACTTCCCGGCCGGCGCCACCCGCGCCGAGATCGACGCGGTGATGGCGGAGGCTGCGGGCGTCGGCCGGATCGCGCTGGTCTACCTGGAAAGTCCGTCCAACCCCACCAACGCCCTGGTGGACGTCGAGGCGGTGCGGGCAGCCCGCGACGCCTTGCCGGGCGAGTTCAAGCCGCCAATCGTGATCGACAACACCTTCCTGGGTCCGCTCTGGGCCAAGCCGCTGCAGCAGGGCGCGGACCTGGTGGTCTATTCCCTCACGAAGTACGCCGGCGGCCACAGCGACCTGGTGGCCGGCGGTGCGGTGGGGGCCAAGGCGATGACCGACCCCGTACGCGCCCTGCGCAACACCATCGGCACGATCCTCGACCCGCATTCCTCCTGGATGCTGCTGCGCAGCCTGGAGACGCTGGAGCTTCGGATGACGCGCGCCGGCGAGAACGCCGCGCGCGTCTGTGCCTTCCTGAGGGACCATCCGATGGTCGAGAAGGTCGGATACCTCGGATTCCTGGAACCGGGCGGCCGGCAGGCCGACATCTTCGCCCGCCATTGCAGCGGCGCGGGGTCGACCTTCTCCCTCTATCTGAAGGGCGGCGAGCCCCAGGCCTACGCCTTCCTCGACGCGCTCCAGATCGCCAAGCTGGCGGTGAGCCTGGGCGGCACTGAGACGTTGGCATCGCACCCCGCCTCCATGACCCACCTGTCGGTGCCGGACGCGCGCAAGGCGGCCCTCGGCATCACCGACAACCTGGTGCGCATCTCGATCGGCGTGGAGGATGCCGCCGACCTGATTGCCGACCTGGACCAGGCGCTGACCGCGGCGAAGGCAGTCAAGCGTTAGCGCTCGAACCGTCCTAGGGCCGCCGGCCCCAGGGGGCGGTCGGCGGGTTCTCGGACGATGGGGCGCGCCTGTGTTCGCGCGGATCGTGCAGCGACACGCGTTCGAGCATCGCCAGAAGCTCGGGAATGGATCGGACCGCGCCCAGCGCCAGGATGATCGCGGCGACGCCTAAACAGCCCCAGAAAACGTCCATCATACAACTCCTTGGCCTTCGCATGCCCGGAGAGAAGCTGGCTCGAAGGGCGGTCATGCCTGCCGCGCAGGCGATCCTCACAGGAACGCGCCCGTCGCCCATCCGGTTGCTCCCGCCTCCTTTTCGGTTTCGGACTTGCGCGCCAGCGTCCTATCGGGACCTGATCGCGCAAAGCACGAGGGAGGACCGGGATGGCGAAGGACCTGAATGGCCGGGTGGCGGTGATCACCGGCGGCGGCAGTGGTCTCGGTCGGGGCGCCGCCCTGGCCTTCGCGCGGCAGGGCGCGAAGGTGGTGCTGGCGGACATCGACCTGACCGGCGCGAAGGAGACGGCCGGGCTGGTCGAGGCCCAGGGCGGCGAGGCCCTGGCGGCGGAGGCCGACGTCGGGGCGGCCGATACGTTCATGAAGCTGCGCGAAGCCGCGTTGGCCAGGTTCGGCCGCTACGACGTGATCATGAACAACGCCGGCGTCCTGATCGGCGGGCGGCCCGAGGACATCCCCGTGGCCGAATGGGAGCGAGTGCTGAACATCAACCTGATGTCGGTGGTGCGCAGCATGGAGGCCTTCCTGCAGGGCCTGCTGGACAAGGGCGAGGGTCACTTCGTCAACGTCGCCTCGACGGCGGCCCTGTTCCCCTACGCCTACGACCGCGCGCCGTACGCCGCCAGCAAGGCGGCCATGGTCAGCCTTTCCGAGGCGCTGGCGCTCTACTGCAAGCCGCGCGGCGTGGGCGTGACGGTGTTCTGCCCCGGCCCGATGACCACCAACATCGGCAAGAGCATCCGCCGCTTCGGCGCGCCGATGCAGCCGCGGGGTCCGGGCCCGGACTACAAGGCGGTGACCCTGGAGCAGGCCGGCCAGATGCTGGTGGACGCGGTCGTCGAGGACCGGTTCGCCGGCTTCACCCACCGCGAGGTGCTGAAGCCGATGGCGGCGCGGGTGGCCGACTGGGACGGCTTCATCGAGCGCACGGCGGCGCAGATCAGGGCGGAGGAAGAGGCGCGGGGGGAGTAGGTCTGGAAGTTCGGCGGGTCATCTGCCGCGCCCCTTCCACCCCCCGCTCCGCGGGCGGTCCCCCTTCCCCGCTTCGCGGGGCAGGAGAAGACGAGGCCGCTCCCTTCTCCTCCCCCGTGCAGCGCAGCGGAACGGGGGAGGGGGACCACGCGCAGCGTGGTGGAGGGGGCGCGCCGCGGCCTCGGCGCATGCTACTTCCCGAACACGAAGTCCTCGATCAGCCGCACCAGATCCAGCGGCCGGTCGCTCTGCACCGCGTGGCCGGCGCCGGGGACGATTTCCGTGCGGAGGGTGGGCAGGCGGCGCTTCATCTCCTCGGCGTCCTGCGGGCGGACGAAGACGGACTCGCCGCCCAGCACCAGCATGGCTGGGGCCCTGATGCGGTCCACGTCGTCCCAGAGCTTGGTGAAGTCGCTGGAGGGGCGTGGGGCCCGGCCGCCGCCGTGGGCGAGGTCGTAGCGCCACGCCCAGCGGCCGTCGGGCAGGCGCTTGGCGTTGTGACGCACGCCGCGGCGCACCGATTCCGGCGAACGGTAGGGGCTGAGCGACACCGCCTCGTCGGCCATGGCCTCGAAGCTGTCGTAGATCGTGCCTTCGCCCACCAGCGCCACCGTCCCGCGCTGCTCGCGGGTCCAGGTGCGCGAAGGGTCGTTCACCTGCGGCGTCACGTCGACGATCACCGCCTTTCGGACCAGCTGAGGATAGGTTCCGGCCAGGCGGATGGTGGTGGCGCCGCCCAGCGACATGCCGACGATGGCCGCCGCGTCCGGGGCCAGCTTCGGGATCACCTGGCTCAGGGCTTCGGCGTTGGGCACGGGGGAATAGTCGCGGTCCTCGCGCCAGTAGGAGTGGCCGTGGCCGGGGAGGTCGAAGGCGATGGCCGGGCGGCCCAGCGCCAGCAGCACGGTGTCCCAGGTGTGGGCGTTCTGGCCCCCGCCGTGCAGGAACACCAGTTCCGGGCTGTCCGCGCCCCACTTCAGGTAGCTGAGCTTCCGGCCCGCCTCGACCTCGATCTCGCCCCGGGCGATCTGCGGCGCGCCGGGCCAGGGCAAGCCCCATTCGGTGCTGGTGTCCTCCAGGAACCCGAACTCGTCGTAGTCTTCCAGGTCGGCGGAACTCATCTTGGACCTCCCTCGTCGCTGACCGCTATCTACGGCCTCCATTCGGGGGGAGGGAAGGGCCTCCGGCCCTCGCGTTGACTCGCAAACTTGCGCCGCCGCATATGTTCCGCGGGCTTGGCCGCCTCCCATTTTGCGGCCCCCGGGAGATAATTTTTCGAGGAGAGACGCGTGGGCGTTCTGGACGGGAAGGTGGTGCTGGTTACCGGCGCCGGGAACGGGATTGGCAAGGAGGCGGCGAAGATATGCGCCGCCGAGGGCGCCAAGGTGTTGGTGAACGACCTGGGCGGCGGCGAGCGGGGCGGCGACACCGGCTCGGCCGGGCCGGCCGAAACGACCGTGGCGGAGATCAAGGCGGCTGGCGGCGAGGCGGTGGCCAATTCCGACAGCGTCACCGACATGAGGGCGGTCAAGGGCATGGTCGAGCAGGCGCTCGACACCTTCGGCGGCCTGCACGGCGTCATCAATCCGGCCGGGATCCTGCGGGACATCATGTTCCACAAGATGCCGGACGAGGACTGGGACGTGGTCCTGGATGTCCACCTGCGCGGCTCGTACAACGTCTGCCGCGCCACCATCGAACACTTCCGCAACCAGCAGGAGGGCGCCTACGTCCTGTTCACCTCCACCTCCGGCCTCTATGGGTCGATCGGCCAGAGCAACTATGCGGCGGCCAAGCTGGGGATCATGGGGCTGTCCCGGGTGATCGCGATGGAGGGCGAGGCAAAGAACGTGCGCTCCAACCTCATCGCGCCGATCGCCTGGACCCGCCTGATCGCCACCATCCCGATCAAGGACGAGGCCCGCGCCGCACAGCTCGAGGAGGTGCGCCGCAGGCTGCGGCCGGACCAGCCGGCCAAGCTGGCCGTGGCCCTGCTCGCCGCCAAGGGCGTCTCCGGCCAGATCTTCGGCAATCGCGGCGAAGAGCTGATGCTGTTCAACCAGCCGCGTCCGATCGACACCGTCACGCCCAAGGCCGAGACCTGGACCGTCGAGGATATCCTGGGGCAGGTGATGCCGAAGTTCGCGCCGAAGTTCACGCCGCTCGCGGAACGTCCGTCCGCCCAGCCTGAGCAGAGCGCCTCCTGAGCGAGACCGACCAGGACAAGAAGACCGGCGAGCCGCGCGGGCCGAAAGGCCTGCGCACGCGGCGGCGCATCCTCGATGTGACCGCCGCGCTGCTCGCCGAACGCCCCCTCGCAGATATCCGGGTCACCGAGATCGCCCGGGCGGCCGGCATCGCCCAGCCCAATTTCTACACCTACTTCGCCAACATCGAGGAGGCGGTGCTCGCGCTGGCGCGCGAGACCTCCTTCGACACCCTGACGGTCTATCTCGACCACGACTGGGACGGCGAGCCGGGCATGGAGCACGCGCGTCGCCTGGTGGAGGCGGCGCTCGAGGTCTGGGGCCAGCACAAGGCGGTGTTCGCCATCGTCAACGTGCTGGCCGACCAGCGGCGCGGGGAGTTCGCCGCGGTGCGCGTGCAGGCCATGCGCTCGGTCTACAAGGCCTTCGAGGCCAAGATCGCGCAGGCGCAGGCGGCTGGACGGCTCTCCAAGGCCATCACGCCGCGTCTGGCCGGCTACGAATGCATCAGCGTGCTGAGCTCGATGTCGCTGCGCTACCAGCTGATGATGGCTTCGGGATTCAACCACGAGCAGGTGGTGGAAACCACGGCCCGGCTGCTGCATCTGATCGCGACCGGGGGCTGACGCTTGTCGGCTTTCGGCAAATTTGTGATAGGTTATCAAATCTGCGAACGCGTCGCAGGTCATCCCACAGGACGCCCCCCATGAGCGCGCCTCCGCTGACGTTCACCGGCTTTGGCGGCCTCAAGCTGGCGGCCGAGGCGTTCGGCAACCCGGACAACCCGGCCGTCCTGCTGTTGCACGGCGGGGCGCAGACGAGGCGTTCCTGGCGCGAGGCGGCCGCCGCCCTGGCCGCGGCCGGGCGCTACGCCATCACCATCGACCTGCGTGGCCACGGCGAGAGCGAGTGGGCGGCGGACGGCCGCTACGGCCTCTCGGTGCTGGCGGCCGACCTGCGCGCCGTGCTCAGCCAGCTCGACACCCGGCCGGTGATCGTCGCCGCCTCCCTCGGCGGCTTCGCGGCCCTGTCGGCCATGGCGGACGGCGGCTCGGCCCTGGCCAGCGGTCTCGTGCTGGTCGACGCGGCGCTGGAGATGGATCCGGTCGGCCAGCGCCGCCTGGGCGACATCCTGCGTCGGCAGGCCGCCGGCTTCGCCACCCTCGAGGAGGCGGCGGCCGCCGCCCTGGAGCTCAATCCTGGCCACGGTCCCTTCGCGCCGGCCGGCCTTCGCCGTCAGCTGCGCCAGGACGGGGCCGGGCGGTATTTCTGGAACTGGGATCCCAAGGCCATTTCCGGCGGCGGATTCGCGCCGGAGGACCTGGCCGACCTCGAACGCGCCGCCGCCAGCCTGAAGATCCCCACCCTGGTCATGCACGGGCGCCAGAGCGACGTGGTCACCGAGGCCCAGATGGCCCGGATGCGCGAGCTGATGCCCGCGGCCGAGGTGGTCGATATCGAGGGCGCCGGCCATCTGGTCGCGACGGAGCAGTTCGACGACTTCAACGCCGCCCTGCTCGAATTCCTGGAGCGGCGCATCCCGCGCATCCCGCTGACCTATGAGAGCGGCTCGGATTCCCGCACCCTGCGCGATGCGCTCGGCACCTTCGGCACCGGGGTGGTGATCGCCACCACCCTCGACGCGGACGGCAATCCCACCGGACTCACCGCCAACTCCTTCACCTCGGTCTCGCTCGACCCGCCGCTGGTGCTGGTCTGCATTGGCAAGACGTCCCGCAGCCTGTCGGCCTTCGAGAACTGCGCCAACTTCGTGGTCAACGTGCTGCACATCGGCCAGCAGCCCGACTCGGTTCGCTTCGCCAAGCGGGCCGACGATCGGTTCACCGCCAGCCAGTGGGAGACCTGGAACACCGGCTGCCCGGTGCTGTGCGGCTCGCTGGCCTCGTTCGAGTGCGACAAGCAGTCGTGGCACGACGGCGGCGACCACGTCATCATCGTCGGACACGTCCGCCGCGCCCGCTTCGAGCCGCACCGCGACCCCCTGCTGTTCTTCCGAGGCGCCTACCGGCGGCTGCACTTCTTCTAGCGGCCGCCCGGCCTCGACCAAGGCCCGTCTCCCGAAGCTTTGTCATCCCGGAAGCGGCGAAGCCGCTGTCCGGGATGTCCCGCGGCTGTCCGGTGATGACATCCCGGACAAGGCGCTGTCGCGCCTTTCCGGGATGACAGGGCGTGGGGATTGCGGCGAGTCTAGCTGAACACTTCGTCGTCGATGATCGGCGGGCTGAAGCGGTTCGGCCCGGGCTTGCTCTCCAGGAAGCGGAACTCGATCAGCGGCCACAGGTTGAGGATCGGCACAATGGTGAGCAGCGCGAACCAGCCGCTCTTGTTCCGGTCGTGCGTCCGCTTCACGTAGAGGGCGAACAGCGAGAACAGGAAGGCCGAGGCGATGACGCCGTTGATCATCATCGGCGCCATCAGATCGTCGGCTGCCCGCGGGTCGGCCCGCAGGAAGGCAAAGGCCGAGTAGGCCGGGAACAGCTTGTGGATCACGCCCTGGCTGATCAGCCAGACCACCTCCAACCCGATCCAGCCGAGCCAGAAGGTCATCCGCCGGATGCGGCCGTGGTAGCTGGTGAACAGCCACAACACGCCGTGGGATTCGGCTGCGAACCGCGCCGCCGGGGGGGCGACAGGCGCCGCCGGCGCGGCGGCCGGCCGGCCGGCTGCGACAGGTCCCCAGGTCTTGGACGACGCCTTCGGCGCGGACGGCACGCCCCGTCGACCGAATGTTGCGGTTGTCTGCTGCATGGACGCCACCCCGAGCTACCTCTCGACAGGGTGGACGAACGAGCTTTCGCCGCCGTGAATAACCGTGGCTAATGCTTCGTCACCGCGGCATGGCCGCGGTGACGAAAGGCGTCAGCAGCCGATGTCGACCCGCGAGCCGAAGCCCGCCTCGGCCGGGGCGCCCGCCGTGCGCACCTGACGGTCAGCGCCGCAAGTCCACTTGGCGATGTAGTCCTTGCGGCAGCCCGGGGCCGGGTCGCCGATCACCTGGTAGTTCACCACATAGCTGCAGGACTGGCGGCCGTTGCAGGTCTGGGCGAGGTGGGCGGTCGCGTTGCCCTCGCGGACGTTGCAGCTGGCGCCATAGGTGCCGGCGACGATCTGGATGACGCCGCCGCGCGGGCCGCCCGGCCCGCCGCCGTTGTAGCCACCGCCGTTGTAGCCACCGCCGTTGTCGCCGCGTCCGCCACCGTCGCCGCGTCCGCCGCCGTAGCCGCCGCCGTAATCCCCTCCGGGCGGGCCGCGGTCGCCGCCGCCGCCGTAGCCGCCGCCGTTGTCGCCGCCCATCCGGCGCTGCAGGCGGTCGCGCTCGCGGTCGGGCACCCCGCCGTCGTAGGTGTTCTCGGTGGCGACGAACAGGTTGATGGTGAAGCCGCTGCGATCGCCTTGGTCACAGGCGATCATCGCCGTGCTCGGCCCCTTGGTGCCGACCACGATGTCTCCGCGCGGGGGCTGCTCGGCCCAGCCTTCCATCTGCAGCGCGCGATGGGCGCGCTCGAGGCACCCGCTGCGCGAGGTGTTCAGGGTGAGGACGCCGCGAGACGCCGCCGGCGCGGCGATGTTCGCCGCAGGCACCAGCACCAGGGCCAGCGTGGCCGCGGCCGCAAGATATCGAACGTGCAAGATGAACCTCCCCAGAGGGCTTAGCTGTTTCGCCCCTCGTCGTCGCAGCAAGCTTCGCAGCTTGCTGCGACCATTTCAACGCCGCAACGTCGCGGGGGTTCCGGGCGACGCAGGCCTTATCGCGGCGCCATGCGGATCGCGCCGTCGAGCCGGATGGTCTCGCCGTTGAGATAGCCGTTGCGGACCATCTCCAGCGCCAGCGACGCATACTCCTCGGCCTGGCCGAACCGCTTCGGGAACGGCACCGACGCGCCCAAGGCGTCGCGGACATTGGCCGGCGCGCGAGCCATCATCGGGGTCTCCATGATGCCCGGCTGGATGGTGTTGCAGCGGATTCCGTCGCCCGACAGGTCCCGCGCCACCACCAGTGTCAGTCCGGTGACGCCGGCCTTGGAGGCGGTGTAGGCCGCCTGGCCGATCTGGCCATCGGACGCGGCGATCGAGGCCGTGTTGATGATCACGCCGCGGTCGCCCGTGCCGGACTGTGGCTCCAGCGTCAGCATGCCGGCCGCGGACTTGGCGATGCAGCGGAAGGTGCCGATCAGGTTGACCTGGATGATCCGCTCGAACACATCCAGCGGGAAGTGCCGGACCTCGCCGCTGGCGCGGTCGCGGCTGGCGGTCTTCGCCGAGCCGCCGATGCCGGCGCAGTTGACCAGGATGCGCTCCTGGCCGTTGGCCTCCCGGGCCTTGGCGAAGGCGGCGTCCACCTCCGCGTCCGAGGTCACGTTGACCTGGCAGTAGGTCGCGCCGATCTCCTTGGCCATCGACTCGCCCGTCTCAGGATTCATGTCGAACAGCGCCACCTTGACCCCGTGCTCGCTCAGCAGCCGCGCGGTGGCTGCGCCGAGCCCGGAGGCGCCGCCGGTGATCACGGCGCTGACGGACGAGTCGAGCTTCATGGAGGGTCCCCGCGAGGTCTGAGTTTCGCCGCACTCAGGCGCATTTCAGGGCAAGAAATGCAAGACCCTGAGGCCCCTCAGAGCGCCTCGATGATCGTCACGTTGGCCAGGCCGCCGCCCTCGCACATCGTCTGCAGGCCCCACTTCTTGCCGCGCGCCTTCAGGGCATGCAGCAGGGTGGCCATCAGCTTGGTCCCCGATGCGCCCAGAGGATGGCCGAGCGCGATCGCGCCGCCGTTGACGTTCAGCCGCTCCGGGTCGGCGTGGGTGGTCTGCAGCCAGGCCACCGGGATCGAGGCGAACGCCTCGTTGACCTCGTACAGGTCGATGTCGTCGATCTTCATGCCGGCGCGGGTCAGGGCGTGCAGGGTGGCGGGGATCGGCGCCTCGAGCATGATCACGGGGTCGCCGCCTGTCACCGTCAGATGGTGGATGCGCGCCAGCGGCGCGACGCCCAGCTGCTTGAGGCCCTTTTCCGACACCACCATCACGCCCGAGGCGCCGTCGCAGATCTGGCTGGAGGTGGCCGCCGTCAGCCGCCCGCCATCGCGCAGCAGCTTGACGCCCCGCATCGCCTCCAGGCTGGCCTCGAAGCGGATGCCCTCGTCGGTGCTGTGGAACGCCTCATGGCCCTCGGCGTCGGTGATCCGGATCGGCAGGATCTCGTCCTTGAACGCCCCGCTCTGGGTCGCCGCGACGGCGCGCTGGTGGCTGCGGTAGCCGAAGTCGTCCAGCTGCTCCTTGGTCAGCTTGTACTTCTCGGCCACCATCTCGGCGCCCATGAACTGGCTGAACTGGATGTTCGGGTAGCGGCGCTGCTGCGCCGGGCTCATCGGCGTGCCGAGCCCGGCCTCGGCCGGCAGGCGCGCGGCCGTGCCCATCGGCACGCGGGTCATGCTCTCGACGCCGGCGGCGATCACGATGTCCTGGGTCCCGCTCATCACCGCCTGGGCGGCGAAGTGCAGCGCCTGCTGCGAGGAGCCGCACTGGCGGTCGACCGTGGTTCCCGGCACGCTCTCGGGCAGCTTCGATGACAGGATCGCGCCACGGGCGACGTTGTTCGACTGCTCGCCGGCCTGGGTCACGCACCCCATGATCACGTCGTCGATGGTGGCCGGATCGACGCCTGTCCGCTCCACCAGATTGTCCAGCACCTGTCCGGCGAGATCGGCCGGATGCCAGCCGGCCAGCCGGCCGCCCTTGCGGCCTCCGGCGGTACGGGTGGCGGCGACGATGAAGGCTTCGGACATGACAAGGCTCCGTACGGAAATCGGTGAATCGCGCGCCCCGTCCGGACGCGCCTGTTGCTCCGGGAAATCGGAACCTGGACCGTCGCCCGCAAGGGCGCGCCGGCCGGCCTCGCCGAGTTGTTATCGGCGCGCGAGCTACCCCGCGACCACCTCGGCCACGCCCGCGCCGCCCTGTTCGTCGCCCCAGGCGACCCGGCCGCGTCCCAGGGTCAGGGCGGTGATCGGCGGCCCCTTCTCCGCCTTCAGCTCCAGCACCCGGTCCGAACGGGCGTCCAGCAGCCTCACCCGGCCGTCGTCCAGGCCCGCGGCGATGGCCGCGCCATCCGGCTCGGCCGCCACGCGGGTGACCAGCGCCGTCTGGTCCCAGGCCAGCTCCGCGGCCGACTTGCCCATCGGCCCGTCCGCGCCCGAGAACGGCCAGATCACCACCCCGTTCGCCCCGGCCGTGGCCAGCATCTTCCCGCCCTGCAGGAACGCCAGGCTGCGCACCTTCGACGGGTAGCCCCCCATCCGCATGTCGCGGGCGTCGGAGAGGCGCCAGCCGTGCAGGGCGTTCTCCTGCATCGCCGAGATCAGGAACTTGCCGTCGGGGCTGAAGGCGACGCCGATGTGCGAGCCGGCCCAGCGCAGCATCACCGGCTTCTGGTCGGCGATCCGCGCCCACCACAGCGCGGCGCCGCCATAGGTGGCCACCGCCAGCCGCCGGGCCTTGGAATCGAAGGCGAGGTCGGCCACCGACCGCTCGTGGGTGAACACCCGCTCGAACCCCGGATTTGCCAGGTCGCGCACCCGCGCCTCCCGCCCGGCCCCGAAGGCGATCAGGGTTGCGCCCGGCGCGCCGGCCAGGCTCTCGATCCAGCGGTTCGGCGCCTGCGCCAGGGTCTCGGTCCCGTCCTGCCGCGACCAGACCAGGCGCCCGTCGTCGCCGCCGGTGATCACGCCGCCCCTGGGGTGGCGGATGGCGCATAGGATCGCGCCCGCGTGTGCGGACTGGGACGCGCCCCTTTCCCAGGCCACCTGTCCACTGCCGAGGGCGAACACCGCCTGGCCGTCATCGTCGATGAGGGAGGCTGTCACATAGGCGTCGAAGGCGAGGCTCATGGCCGGGGCCATAGCCCAGGGAAGGGGGCAATTGCGATAGCGACGAAATGCGCCCCCGGACTTTACATCGGCGATTTTCCGGGCAATGGGTGCGCCCGCAAAGCCGGCGGAGACGACCGGCAGGGAGTGATACATGGCGGCAAAACTCGGCGGCGGTAAGAAGGTTAGGTTCGACCTCGGTCAGAACAGCGACATCAACGTGACTCCGTTCGTGGACGTCATGCTGGTGCTGCTCATCATCTTCATGGTCACCGCGCCCCTCGCTACCGTGTCGATCAAGCTCGACCTGCCGCCGGCCAAGGCCCCGCCGCCGAGCCAGAAGGACAAGCCGCCGACCTACATCTCGATCGACAACTTCGGGAACCTGTCGGTGTCCTTCGCCACCGGCCCGCAGAGCACCGAGATGCGCCCGGTGGCCAACCTGCAGGGCCTGTCGGCGATGCTGGCCTCCTCCCTGGGCGTGCCGAACCCCACCAGCCAGCGCGTGTTCATCCGCGCCGAGCAGCACGTGAAGTACCGCAAGTTCATGGACGTGCTGAACCAGCTGCAGACCGACGGCTACTTCAAGATCGGCCTGATCAGCGAAGAAGTGCAGCCGGGGGCCTAGGCGCCTCGCTTCACGCAATTGCGTATTTACGTAGCGTAACTTCGGGCGGACCCTCCAATCCGCAGAGGCCCTGTGCGGCCTCGGGCTCAGGGAGGGTGCGAATGTCCGTCAAGCGGGCCGGCGCCGGTGGGCGCAGCGGTTTCAGCCTCAGGCAGAACAGCGACATGAACGTCACGCCGTTCGTGGACGTGATGCTGGTCCTGCTGATCATCTTCATGGTGGCCGCGCCGCTCGCCACGACGGCCATCAAGGTCGACATGCCGCCGGTCGGCCCGCCCAAGGGCGCCCCGCCCAGCTTCGTCTCCGTCGGCGGCGACGGCCAGGTCTACGTCTCGGTCGCCGGCGGCGCGCCGCAGCGCTCCAGCCTGGCCGGCCTTGGCGGCGACCTGGCACGCTGGCTCGGCGGCGATCCGGCGCAGGCGCGCCTCTTCATCCGCGCCGACCAGCACGTGCCTTACGGCCGCTTCATGGCGGTGATGGATCGGCTGCACGACGACGGCTACGTCCGCGTCGGCCTGATCAGCGAAGAGGTCCAGCCGGGCGCGTAGCCCACCCTCCCCGGAAGGGAGGCAGGTCAAGCCGCGCAGTTCTGGAACCCGAGCCTCAGCAGGGTGTCGTCGAGGTTGCGGCCGATGAACACCATGCGGCTGTAGCGCTCTTCCCCGTCGCGCCAGGGGCGCTGGTAGTCGCCCTCCAGGATCATGTGCACGGCCTGGAACACCAGCCTGCGGTCCTCGCCCTTCACGTCCACGATGCCCTTGGCGCGCAGGATGTCCGGCCCCTGCCGCGCCAGTAGGTCGTTCAGCCACTGGGTCACCTTCTGCGGGTCCACCGGCCGGTCGAGACGCAGCGCGACGCCCCGGATGTCGTCGTCGTGGACGTGGTCGTGGTGCTCGTGCCCGGCGTGATCGTGATCGTGGTCGTGGTCGTGGTCATGATCGTGGTCGCAGTCGTCGTCGTGCACATGCCCCGCCTCGCCGTGCGCCGGTTTCAGGAACTCCGGCTCGATCTCCAGGATGCGGTCCAGGTCGAAGCCGCCGCGGCCCAGGATCGCTTCCAGTGGCACGTTGGAGCGCTGCGCCCGGTGGATCGGCGCCAGCGGGTTCAGCCGCCGCAGCCGCGCCTCGATCGCCGCCAGCTCCGCGGGCTCCACCAGGTCGGTTTTGTTGAGCACGATCTGGTCGGCGAAGGCGATCTGCTCGCGCGCCTCGCGGCTGTCGTCGAGGCGCAGGCCGATGTGCTTGGCGTCCACCACCGTGGTCACCGAGTCGAGCTTGGCCTTGGCGCGCACCTCCTCGTCGACGAAGAAGGTCTGCGCCACCGGCCCGGGGTCGGCCAGGCCCGTGGTCTCGATCACGATGCCGTCGAAGCCTCGCCCAGCCGAGGTCTGGCGCTTCATCAGCCCCTGCACCACACGGATCAGGTCGCCGCGCACGGTGCAGCAGACGCAGCCGTTGTTCATCTCGAACACTTCCTCGTCCGCGCCGACCACGAGGTCGTTGTCGATGCCGATCTCGCCGAACTCGTTGACGATCACGGCGTAGCGCTTGCCGTGGTCCTCGCTGAGGATGCGGTTGAGCAAGGTGGTCTTGCCGGCGCCGAGGTAGCCGGTGAGCACGGTGACGGGGGTCTGGGTCATGCGCCCCTATTAGGGGATCGGCAGGGCCGCTTCCAAGAGCGCGCGGCCCTCTCGCCTTTGGCGCTAACGAATGTCGCGGATCGGCGCGATAATCCGCGCGTCACCACGGAGAGCGCCATGAACCTCGACCTGCACGTCTCGCGCTTCGACTGGGCCGGCGGACCGGCCGGCATCGGCCCCGGCGTCGCGCGCCTCGCCCGCACCGCAGAGTCGGTCGGGGTGAAGACCCTCTCGTTCATGGATCACTTCTTCCAGATGGAGATGATGGCCCCCGCCGAGCATCCGATGCTCGAGGGCTACACCGCCCTCGGCTTCGTGGCCGGCGTGACCCAGCGCCTGCGCCTGCGGCTGCTGGTCACCGGCGTCACCTATCGCCACCCCGGCCTGCTGGCCAAGACCGTCACCACCCTCGACGTGCTGTCGCAGGGCCGCGCCGAACTCGGTCTCGGCGCAGCCTGGTACGAGCGCGAGCACCGCGGTCTCGGCGTCCCGTTCCCGCCGATCAGCGAGCGCTTCGAGCGGTTCGAGGAGGCGCTGCGGATCTGCCTGCAGATGTGGAGCGACGACAATGGGCCGTTCGAGGGCAAGCACTACCAGCTGGCCGAGACGCTCTGCTCGCCTGCGCCGGTCTCGTCCCCACGGCCGCGGATCATGATCGGCGGCGGCGGCGAGAAGAAGACCCTGCGCCTCGTCGCCCAGTACGCCGACGCCTGCAACTTCTTCGGCCCGCCCGATACCGTCGCGCACAAGATCGACGTCCTGCGCCGCCACTGCGACACGCTCGGCCGCAACATCCGCGACATCGAGGTCACCGCTTTCGCCGAGGTCGGCGACACGGGGACCGCCGATGACGTGCTGCGCAGCGCCGAGCGGTTCGCCGCCCTGGGCGTCGCCACGGTGATGGGACGCGCCATGGGCGCCGATCCGTCGGCGGCGCTGGAGTCGATCTACGGACCGGCGATGCAACGGCTCGCGGCGATCGAGCCGCGGTCTCTCTAGGACCGCCGCCCCGCGAACAACCCGTCCAGATGCGTGCGCAGCATCGCCCGCATGTCGGTCACGCCCACCTCCTGCAGCCGCCCGTTGGCGACGATGGCCAGGATCAGCGGGGCGACCACCAGCAGGGGATAGTCGGCGGCCGCTGGCGTCGTCAGCTCGCCGGCCGCCGCGGCCCGCTTCAACAGCCCGCCCATCCGGGCCGCCGTCGGGCCGATCACCTCGCGGCGGTAGAAGCCGGTCAGGTCGGGGAAGCGGATGGATTCGCTCACCACCAGCCGCAGGATGTCCCCGGTGCGCGGCTCCGATAGCAGCGGCAGGGCCACGTCCAGCAGCGCCTCCACCGTCTCGCGGACGGTGTCGTGGGCGCGCTCGAAGCCGGCCCCGATGGTGGCCACGATCGGCAGCATGCGGGTCTTCACGACGCTCTCGAACAGGTCCCGCTTGTCGGCGAAGTTCAGATAGACCGTGCCCTTGGCCACTCCGGCGCGGGCGGCGATGTCCTCGATCCGGGTCGCCGCAAAGCCGTTGGCCACGAACTCGGCGGTCGCCGCCTCGACGATCGCCTCGCGGCGCTCCTGCGCCTTCTCGCTACGGGTCAAGCGGGTTGGGCTCATGACACCCCTCCCCCCAGAGGGGAGGGGCCGGGGTTGGGGGGCTCTCCGAGTACTATCGCGGACGGAGCCGCGGCCGCATCGCACATGGCGGACTGACTTGCCGCAGCCCCCCACCCACAACCCCTGCCCTCAAGAGGGAGGGGGGTCTCTATCGCCGCGCTCGTCAGCCTCAGCTCCATCGCTAGTCCAGCGTGGTCCGCGACCGCATCACCGCCAGGGTCGCCACCACCAGCGCGAACAGCCCCAGCGCGCCGACGTTCGGCCCCATGTCCGCCAGCACCTGCTGCTTCAGCAGCGCGCCGCGCACGATCCGCAGGATGTGGGTCACCGGCAGCAGCTCGCCGATCACCCGCGCCCAGCCGGGCAGGCCGGCGAACGGGAAGGCGAACCCCGACAGCAGGATCGAGGGCATCAGGTAGAAGAACGACATCTGCATCGCCTGCAGCTGGCTCTGGGCGATGGTCGAAATGAGATAGCCCAGCGCCAGGTTGCTGAGGATGAACAGGCTGACCCCGCAGACCAGGGCCACCCAGCCGGCCCAGGTCTGGGCCATCGGCACCTGGAACAGGAACCGCGCCAGCACCAGCACCACCACCGTCTGGATCAGGCCCACCAGCACATAGGGGGTCAGCTTGCCGACCATGATCTCCAGCGGCGTCGCCGGCGTCGCCAGCAGCGACTCCATGGTCCCCCGCTCGCGCTCCCGGGTGACGGCCATGGCGGTCATCATCACCAGGGTCATCGAAAGCACGATGCCGAGCAGGCCCGGCACGATGTTGAAGGCCGAGATGTTCTCGGGATTGTACAGCCGGTGCACCACGACCTCGAACGGCGGCTTGGCGGTGCGGAGCGCTGCCGGCCCGATCAGCTCGCGGTCCAGCGCCGTCGAGGGCAGGGCCGAAACCGCTTCGATCGCGCCCGCCGCCGACACGGGGTCGGAGGCGTCCGCCTCGGCCAGGATCTGCGCCCCGTCGCCGCGCAGCACCCGCTGGGTGAAGTCCGGCGGGATCGTCACCCCGAGCATCACGTCGCCGCGCCGCAGCAGCCGGTCCATCTCCGCTTCGGAGGTCGGCAGGTAGCGGACGTCGACGTAGCTGGTCCGCTCCATGGCCGCGACCACCGACTGGGCCATGCCGCTGTGATCGCTGGAGAACACCGCCGCCGGCAGATGCCGCGGGTCGGTGTTGATCGCATAGCCGAACAGCATCAGCTGAACGACCGGCATCACCAGGATCATGCCGTAGGTGACCCGGTCGCGGCGCAGCTGGGTGAACTCCTTCACCATCACGGCATAGACGCGCAGCAGCCAGCCGCTCATGCCGCGTACCGGTCGTCGCGGGCGTCGCCCATCAGCTGGATGAACACGTCCTCCAGGGAGGGCTTCACCTCGGTCCAGCGGTGCGGCGCGTCGCGGTACGGGGCGATGGCGCGCTCGAGCGCCGCCCGGTCGACGCCGCTCACATGCACCGCCGCCCCGAACGCCGAGGCGCTGATCACCCCCGGCTGCTGGGCCAGCTGGTGGGCGATCCGGTCGATGTCCGGCCCCTCGCCGTTGAAGGTGACCAGGTGCGAGGCGCCGACGATCTCCTCGGCGGTGCCCCTCGCGATCAGCTGGCCATGCAGGATGTAGCCGATGTCGTGGCAGCGCTCGGCTTCGTCCATGTAGTGGGTGGAGACCAGCACGGTCAGGCCGTCGGCGGCCAGCTCGTGGATCTCGTCCCAGAACTCGCGCCGCGCCTTCGGGTCGACGCCGGCGGTGGGCTCGTCGAGCAGCAGCAGCTTGGGGTCGTGCAGGGTGGCCGCCGCCAGCGCCAGCCGCTGCTTCCAGCCTCCGGAGAGGGCGCCCGCCAGCTGCCGGCGCCGGTCGGCGAGGCCGAGCCGCTCCAGCGTCCGCTGCACCCGACCTGGCCGGTCATCGAGGCCATAGACCCGGGCGACGAACGCCAGGTTCTCCTCGATCGTCATGTCCTCGTAGAGCGAGAACCGCTGGGTCATGTAGCCGGTCTGCAGCTTGATCGCCGCGCTGTGGGTGCGGAAGTCGAGGCCGAGCACCTGGCCCTCGCCGCTGTCCGGCGTCAGCAGGCCGCAGAGCAGCCTAAGCGTCGTCGTCTTGCCCGAGCCGTTGGGCCCGAGGAAGCCGGTGATCCGGCCCTCGTCGACCGAGATCGAGACGTCGCGCACCACGTGCTTGTCGCCGAACGACTTGTTCAGGCGCCTGACGTCGATAACGGCAGTCATGGGCGGGCGGCCCGCGACGCCGCCTGGGTCACGTCGATCGGCTGGCCGGGCGTCAGCTCGCGCGGCGCCGACGGGGCCGCCTCCACCAGGAACACCAGCTTGTCGCGGGTGGCCAGGCTGTAGATCACCGGCGGGGTGTATTCCGGCCGCGTCGCCACATAGTCCACCCGCGCGGTCATCCCCCTGGCGCAGCCGTCGCAGGCGATCGCCACCATCGTGCCCGGCCGGAAGGCGGCGACCGCGCTCTGGGGCACGTAGAAGCGCACCTTCACCTGGTTGTCCGGGACCAAGCTGACGATGGCCGCATTCGCCTGAGCCCACTCGCCGCGCTGGTACATCACGTCCTCCACCCGCGCGTCGGCCGGGGCGACTGGGGCCAGCTGGCTCACCTGCTGGCGCGCGTCGGTCAGGCCGGCGCGGGAGGCTTCCACCTGCGACTGCCCGGCGGCGATGCGCGCCTGAGCCGAGGCGACGCCGGTGGCGGCCTCGTCGCGCTGGCGCGCCGCCGTCACCGCGGCGGCCCGCGCCTGGTCGACCTGCTGGCCCGCCACCGAGCCCGGCTTCTCCGACTGGGCGGACAGCAGCCGGGCCAAATCGGCCTGCGCCCGCCCCGCCTCCGCCTCGGCCGCGGCCAGGGCGGCGCGGGCCTTGCCGAGATCGGCCTCCGCCGCCCCCAGCTGCGCCTCGGTCTGGCCCACCTGGGCGCGGGCCGCGTCGGCGCGGGCGCCCAGCGATGTCGGGTCGATCCGGAACAGCGGCGCGCCCGCGGCGACCCGCTGGCCCCGCGCCACGTCGACGATCACCACCGTCCCGGCCACAGGCGCCGACATGTAGAGGTTGTCGGTCACCACATAGCCGGTGAACACCTTCGGCTCGGCCGGCGCGCGGCCGAACATCAGCCACAGCGCCCCGGCCAGCAGGACGAGGCCCGCCACCGCCAGGATGATCACCGCCCGCGGCGGCCCGGATGTGTGCGCGCCTGCCACGTCAGCTCCCTCCCGTGTCGGCGATGCGCCGCCCGTCCCAGCCCCCGCCCAGCGCCTTGTAGAGCGCCACCGCGTCCTGGCTGACGGCGGCCTCGGCGGTCAGCCGCGCGTCGCCGGCCGCCAGCCACGTGGCGCGCGCCTCCAGCCAGTCGAGCTCGGTGGTCAGCCCATGGTCGGCGCGCACCTTGGCCGTCGCCACGGCGTCCGCCGCCGAGGCCTCGGCGGCCGCCAGCTCGGCGGCCCGCGCCCGGTCGGCCTGCAGCCGGCTCAGCGCGTCCTCGACGTCCTTCAGGGCGCCCAGCACCGTCGCGCGATAGGCCAGCGCCGCCTCCCGCGTCTGCGCCTCGCGCAGCCGGATGTTGGCCCGGGTCCGCCCGCCGTCGAGGATCGGCCAGCTGATCGCCGCCGTCGCGGTCGGCTGGAAGCTGTCCGTGGAGACCAGGTTCGCCAGCGAGCCCGACACCAGGTTGGCCGCGCCGGTCAGGCTGATGGTCGGGTAGAGCTGCGCCACCGCCGCCCCCTGATCGGCCGTGGCCGCAGCCAGCTTGCGCTCGGCCGAGCGGATGTCTGGCCGCCGCCGCAGCAGGTCCGACGGCAGCCCGGCCGGAATCGCCGCCGGCGCCGCGGGGGCCGCCGGCGCGGCCGCGAGTTCCTGCGTCAGAGCCAGCGGCGGCTCGCCGACCAGCACGGCCAACGCATGCGCCTGGGCGTCGCGCTGGGCGACGAGGTCCTGCCGCTGCGCCCGCGCCGCAGCGACGTCCCGCTCGGCCCTGCGCTCGTCGAGCGTGGTGGTCAGCCCGTGCCGCGCCCGCACCCGATTGGTGTCCAGCGCCTCGGCGCGCGCCGCGATGGTCGCATCCGCCAGCCCGATCCGCCGCTGCAGCGCCCCGTACTGCAGGTAGCTGCGGGCGATCTCGGCGGCGATCATCACCTCGGCGTCGCGGGCGCTCCATTCGGCCGCCTCGGTCCGCGCCCGGGCCGCCTCGACCTGCCGCCGCACCCCGCCGAACAGGTCGATCTCCCAGGACGCGTCGAACCCTGCCTGGAAGGTCGAGAACGCCGTCCCCGGCAGCCCCGCCGGCGTCGACCCCGCCCGCCCGCCGCCGCCCAGCAGCGAGGCGATGCTGCCGATCGAGGTGGTCTTGCTGAGCCGCGTCTCGCTGGCCTGTGCATCGGCCTGCACCACCGGCAACGCCGCCGCCCCGACGATCCCTGCCTGCGCCCGAGCCTCGGCGATCCGCTCGGCGGCCTGCCGAACCTGCAGGTTGCCCGCCAGCCCCCGCGCGATCAGCGTCTCCAGCTCAGGATCGCCGAACCCTCGCCACCAGGCAGCCACCGCGTCGTCCGGCAGAGCCGGGGAGGGGGCGGAGAAGGCGGCAGGGACTGGCGAGGCCGGCGGCGCATAGTTCGGCCCCACCGTGCAGCCGGCGAGCAGTGCGGGGATGGCCGCGGTCAGCAGGGCGCGCCGGAGGTGCATGTGCAGAATATGACTGACCAGTCATTCATTGACAACTCGCAATCGTCCACGATGCCTTTCGATCCGCTCTGCGTGTTAAGCTCCGCCGGTGGCCACCGCCTGGAAGACAGCCCGATGCCCGTCACCAATACCGCCTGGCACCAGGCGCACCGCATGCCAAAGAACCCGAGCCTGTCCCAGCGGATCGCTTGGCATCAGGAACACGCGAAACACTGCGCCTGCCGCCCGATGCCAGCGTCCATTGCCCAGGCGTTGCGAGCGCAGGCTGTTTCGCAGGCCGGGAGCAACGCCTCATAGTCGAGTCCAACGGTCTGCCTGCTCATGTCCTGTCCACGGCGGCAGCAGGCGGGCCCTGCAGGGGGCCGGCCAGGAATCCCGTCGTCACCAGACTGGGTTGGCTGCGGCGGCCGCCTCGACCCTGCATTCGCCGTCATCCAGACCGGCCGGACCCGCCGCCCGCAGTCTCGCCAATTCCGATTTCGCCGCCGCAAGATCGGCCTGGAACGCAGGCTGGGCCGCCAGCTTCGCGAACACCGCGGAGGCGACCAGGCGTCCTGCCTGGACATCGCTCGGATAGTGGACCCCGCAGACGACGCGGCTTTCGCCGTAGGCCCGGGCCCGCGCCAGGATTTCGGACGTCCGGTCGGGGGCCAGGCTGTCCAGGATCAGCGCGGTGGTCCAGCTGAAGGTGGAGTGGCCGGAGGGGTAGGAGTAGCTGGACCTCAGCCACTCCGCGGGAGGCACGCAGATCGTCCCCCCGTTTTCGACGAAGGGGCGCGGCCGCTTGTAGCTCTGCTTGGCCGCGCCCTCCGCTCGCTGCGAATCTTCGAGGACGCGGCCGAGGAGGCGATACAGCGCCGGGGCCCGGTCTGGATCGAGCCGCACGCCTAGCGGGCAGGAGAAGGCCGCCAGCATGGGTCCGACGCCGAAATCGGCGTCCCGCACCGCCAGCACCCAGCGTTCGGAACCATTCAGGGCCCGGGTGGCGCGGTAGGTCGCCACATCGCCGGTCTTGGCGCCAGAACCATCCGGCGGCGGCGGTCCAAGGATCGACGCCGCGTCCGACAACTGCGACGCCTCCAGGTAGCCCTGCCCCGATGCGGGATGGTCGGCAAGCTCCCTGGTGGCGCAGGACAGCAGCGCCGACGACAATGCGCCGCACGCCACGATGGCGAGCATGCAAAGACCGGCGCGCCGCAACTCCACTCTTTGTCCCCGCGCCTCGCCTTTGCCGGCGTCCATCTTCGCCTCGATGCCAGCCTTGTTCAATTGGGCGCGTCGCAAATCCGAGCCTGCGTGAGGCTTGCGCTGCGTTGTCCCGAGGAGCGCCTCCGAATCAACCACTTGGCGGCGTGCGGGCGGTCGCCCGTTGCGTCGGGCAGGCGGCGTATTACATCCGGACACGGATGATTTCACCCTGATCGGAGACCTTGAGATCACCACGCGCCTGGCGACCGCGGCCGTCCTGGGCGGCGCGATCGGGTTCGAGCGCGAACGGCAGCTGTGGGCAGCGGGCATCCGCACCCACATGCTGGTCAGCGTCGGCGCCTGCCTAGTGATGATCGTCTCGGCCTACGGGTTTCAGCACGTGCTGTCTGAGCCGCACGTGATCCTCGACCCATCGCGGGTCGCGGCCCAGGTGGTGTCCGGCATCGGCTTCCTGGGCGCCGGCGCGATCCTGCTGCGCGGCGAGGTGGTGCGCGGGCTCACCACGGCGGCGAGCACCTGGGCGGTGGCGGCGGTCGGACTGGCGGCCGGCGGCGGCCTCTATTTCGCCGCCACCATCGCGACGGCGATCATCCTTGCCATTCTCGCCGGCCTGAAGCCGATCGAGGAGGCCTACCGGGCGCGCGCCCAGGCCTGCACCCTGTCGGCCGTGGCGGAGCCCGGCGTGATCACCGCCGGCAACCTGAAGAAGCTGCTCGGCCTGCGCATGAGCAAGGTCCGCCGCGTGATGATCACCGACGTCGACGGCGGCGCGCGCCAGGCCGCAAATATCTGGCTGGTGCGCGTGTCGCATGACGAGGTGAGTCGCGGCCTCCGCCGGCTCCAGGAGACCGAGGGCGTCGAACGCGCCGAGGTTGTCAGCCGCCGGCGGCAGGCCGCCGAGTAGGGGCGATGGCCGGGACAAATGCATCGCGGCCTGCCGGGATACGGCCGGACAAGTCCAGGCGAGGCGGTGGGGTGGAGCAACCCGCCTTGACGGGGCGGCGCGCCGTTGACTTGGAAGCCGTCCCCGCTATAACCGCCTGCCTCGCCCGCGGGTCCCTCTCGCGGGCGCATTCCATTTTGGCCGGACCCCCTCGTCTGGCGATCCAAGTTCGAAGGCGGCGACGATGTACGCGGTAATCAAGACCGGCGGCAAACAGTACCGGGTGAAGCCCGGCGACGTGCTGGTGGTCGAAAAGCTGGCCGGCGAACCCGGCGCCGCGGTGGCGTTCGACCATGTGCTGATGGTCGGCGAAGGCGACGCCGTGACGGTCGGCGCGCCGCTGGTCGAGGGCGCCACGGTGAGCGCCACCCTGATCGAGACCCGCAGGGGCGAGAAGGTGAAGATCTTCAAGAAGATCCGCCGCCAGGGGTACCGCCGCACCCGCGGCCATCGCCAGACCGAGTCGGTGGTGCGCGTCACCGCCGTCGCCGGAGCCGGCCAGACCGAGACCTGGGACGGAACCGTCGACCTGACGCCGAAGAGCGTGCTGAACCTGCGCGCCCGCAACCTGGCCCGCCCGGCCGCCGCGGAGCTGCCCGAGGGCGTCGATGTAGAAACGGTCGCCGAGCCGCAAGGCAAGGGCAAGGCCGCCCGCGTCCGCGCCGAGGTGGTGGAGCACGCCGACGCCGTGGCGCCGGAAGCTGCGCCTGCCGACGCGGAGGCCGCGCCGAAGAAGAAGTCCGCCAAGAAGGCCGCCGCCGAGGCCGCGCCCAAGGCGGCCACCAAGACCCAGGCCCGCGATGCGACGCCGAAGATGTCCAAGGCCCAGGTCAAGTCGCCGGCGATCCGCAAGTCCGCCCCCCGGGGCAAGGGCTGAGCCGGCCAGAAAAGCGTTAGGAGCAGAGTCCCATGGCCCACAAGAAATCCGGCGGCTCGTCGCGCAACGGCCGCGATTCCGATGGCCGGCGCCTCGGCGTCAAGAAGTACGGCGGCGAAGCGGTGCTGGCCGGCAACATCCTGGTCCGCCAGCGCGGCACCAAGTTCTGGCCGGGCGACAACGTCGGGATCGGCAAGGACCACACCCTGTTCGCGCTCCAGACCGGGGCCGTGAAGTTCGTCACCAAGCGCGGCGACCGAACCTACGTAGCGGTCATGCCGGCCGCCGCCACTGAATAGAGCGACCCTGAGCTCAAGTCCGGGTCGCTCGACAGCGATCCGGACCCTCTGAACGCCAAGTGGGGAGTCCGATCGCAGGGCTCCCCGTTTCATTTCTTGGCGTGCTCCCCATCTGGGGAGCGGGAGGCGAGCATGATGATCACGATCGACCGCCGGCCGCGCCTGGCCACTCCGCGCCTGACCCTGCGCGCCCCCGAGCCGGCGGATGCGCCGCGCATCGCCGCGCTCGCCAGTGACTACGGCGTGGCCAGCATGACCACCTCGATTCCCTACCCGCTCACGGTCGACCAGGCGGCCGACTTCCTCGCCCGCATGGACGCCCGCGACACCGCCCGCGAGGCGATCTTCACCATCGAGACCGAGGCCGACGGGCTGATCGGCATGATCGGCCTGCACCCTTCCGACGCGCCCGCGCCGGAGCTCGGCTACTGGCTGGGAAGACCCTATTGGGGCCAGGGCTACGCCACCGAAGCGGCCGAGGCGGCGATCAACTGGGCCGGCGGCGACTGGGGCAAGGGCTATGTCCTGGCCGGCCACTTCGCCGACAACCCCGCCTCCGGCCGCGTCCTGGACAAGGCCGGCTTCCTCTACACCGGCGAGGTCCAGCAGCGCTGGTCCATTGCCCGCGACGCCGAGGCGACGACGCGGATGATGGTCTGGCTGGCTTGACACAAGGTCCCTTCTCCCCTCGCGGGAGAAGGTGGCCCGAAGGGCCGGATCAGGGGGCGCCGGCCGTGTGAGCTCGGACTAAATCCGGTGGCGGAGGGACCCCCTCATCCGTCGCTTCGCGACACCTTCTCCCGCGAGGGGAGAAGGGGAGCTATATGAGGCCCATGCCGCCGCGCCTTCGCCCGACCCGAGTCGAATATGTCGTGGACGGGGTGCGGCTGCGGGCGCTGTTGTCGGCGGCGGCGCTGGATGCGATCGGCAACGAGGCCGAGCAGCGCCGGCGGGCGATCGAGATCCTGAAGGGCGCGCTGTTCCGCGGGCGGATGATCGCCAAGGAGCGGCTGGAGAGCGGCGCCGGTGGCCTGGAGACAGCACGGCTGCTCTCGGCCGTCACCGACGAGGTGATCTCCGCCCTCTACGACTTCACCACCACCCACGTCTTCCGGGCCCGCAACCCCACCGAGGGCGAGCGCCTGACCCTGATGGCGGTGGGCGGCTATGGCCGCGGCGCGCTGGCGCCCTTCTCCGACATCGATCTCCTCTTCCTGCGGCCCTACAAGCAGACCGCCCACGTGGAGAGCGTGATCGAGTTCATGCTCTACGCCCTGTGGGACCTGGGCTTCAAGGTCGGCCACGCCTCGCGCACGGTCGAGGACTGCCTGAAGCTGTCGCGCGAGGACATCACCATCCGCACCTCCATCCTGGAGGCGCGCCGGCTCACCGGCGACGAGACGCTCTGCGCCACCCTGCTGCGCCGCTTCCGCGAGGAGGTGGTCAAGGGCACCGGCCCCGAGTTCGTGGCGGCCAAGCTGAAGGAGCGCGACGAGCGCCACGCCCGGGCCGGCGCCAGCCGCTTCATGGTCGAGCCCAACGTCAAGGAAGGGAAGGGCGGGCTGCGCGACCTGCACACCCTGTTCTGGATCGCCCGCTACCTGCACCCGGCGGACAGCGTCGACGCGGTGCTGAAGATGGACGTGTTCCAGGGCCGCGAGGTGAAGGCCTTCATCCGCGCCTTCGACTTCCTGGAGGCGGTCCGCGCCCACCTGCATTTCGCCACCGGCCGGCCCGAGGAGCGGCTGACCTTCGATCTGCAGCCCGAGGTGGCCCGCCGGATGGGCTACGAGGACCGCCACCGCGCCGGCGGCGAGCGCGACGCCAACCCAGCTGTGGAGCGGTTCATGCGCCGCTACTTCCTGATCGCCAAGGAAGTGGGCACGCTGACCCGCACCTTCTCGGCCATGCTGGAGGCCGATCAGCTCAAGGTGGCGCCCAAGGGCCTGTCGCGCTTCCTGCCGGCCAAGCCCAAGCGCCAGGCGCTGGACGTGCCCGGCTTCCACATCGACGGCCGGCGCCTGACCGTGGACGGGCCGGCGACCTTCGAGGCCGATCCGGTCAACCTGCTGCGCCTGTTCAAGATCGCCGACGCCCGCGACCTCGACCTTCACCCCAACGCCTTCACCGCGGTCACCCGCACCCTGCACCTCATCACCTCCAAGGTGCGGCGCGATCCGGTGGCGGCAAAGGTGTTCCTGGACACCCTGGCCCGGGGCAAGAACCCGCAGCGGGCGCTGGAGCTGATGAACGAGGCCGGCGTGCTCGGCCGCTTCATCCCCGAGTTCGGCCGCATCGTCGCCCAGATGCAGTTCAACATGTACCACTCGTTCACGGTCGACGAGCACACCCTGCGGGCCGTGGGCGTGATCGCCGACATCGCCGCCGGGCGGCTGACAGAGGCCCACCCGCTTGCCACCCAGATCATGCCGCTGATCGAGGACCGCGAGGCGCTGCTGCTGGCCATGCTGCTGCACGACACCGGCAAGGGGGGTGTCGGCGGACAGGAGAAGGCCGGGGCCCGTTCGGCGCGGCAGGTCTGCGAGCGCCTTGGCCTCGAGCGCAAGAAGGTGGAGCTGATCGCCTGGCTGGTGGAGCATCACCTGGTGATGAGCGACTTCGCCCAGAAGCGCGACGTCACCGATCCGGCCACGGTCGCGGCCTTCTCCCGCATCGTCGAGAACCCCGAGCGCCTTAGGCTGCTGCTGGTGCTGACAGTGGCCGACATCCGCGCCGTCGGGCCGGGCGTCTGGAACGGCTGGAAGGGCCAGCTGCTGCGCGAGCTCTACGCCGCCACCGAGACCGTGTTCCGCGGCGGCCGAATCTCAGACGCCGCCGGCGTCGCGCGCCGGCGTCTGGAGGCGATCGCCTACGACAGCCGCACCGCCCTGGTCACCGCTGATCCCGGCGCGCGTCCGTGGGCGACGGCGATGGAAGACGCCTACTTCACCTCCTTCACGCCTGCCGAGCAGGCCGCGCACCTGGCGCTCTGGCGCGAAGCGGGCGAGGAAGGGGGCGCGGCGGCGGAGGCCAAGGTCCGCCCCGAGCGCAACGCCGCCGAGGTGGTGGTCAGCGCCCGGGACCGCGAGGGCCTGTTCGCCGATCTCGCCCAGGCCATCGCCGAGCAGGGTGGCAACGTGGTGGGCGCGCGCATCTTCACCTCCAACCACGGCGAGGCCCTGGACGTGTTCAACGTCCAGGACGTGGCCGGCCAGCCCTTCGGCCACGACAATCCCCGCAGCCTGGCGCGCCTGGTGGAGACCATGCAGAACGCCGCCCGCGGGCAGCTGCCCACGCACGAGCGGCGCAAGGGGCCCGACCTGGGGCGCACGGCGGCCTTCAACATCGCGCCGACCGTCACCATCGACAACGAGGCCTCGCCCGCCGCCACGGTCATCGAGGTCTCCGGCCGCGACCGCCCCGGCCTGCTGGCCGCCCTGGCCCGCATCCTGGCCGAGGCCGAGCTCTCCATCCAGTCGGCGCATATCGACAACTACGGCGAGCGGGCGGTGGACGCCTTCTACGTGGTCAGCCGCAACGGCAAGCTCGTCGAGCCCCGCCGCACCGCCACCGTCCGGGG
>Ga0105240_10000677_pt1 | contig 62620 bp, 51 predicted proteins | sample KBSC54metaG_FD_80426 | JGI IMG/M metagenome (GOLD analysis project Ga0105240, IMG submission 80426) | Corn rhizosphere microbial communities from Kellogg Biological Station, Michigan, USA - KBS C5-4 metaG | ecosystem: Host-associated > Plants > Roots > Rhizosphere > Soil | place: Michigan, USA... | reverse complement strand
CTTTGGTTCCATTCTAACATCCCGGCGGAAATTTCCACGTCCGCCCTCCGATGCTGTAGTATTTCATCCATGCATATTCGTTCGCGGCGCGGGTTCCTCAAGAAGACCTTGGGGGCATGCTGGACCGGAGCCGCTCTCCTCGAACAAGCGGTGTTCCGGGCCGATCTGGCGCGCGCGCAGGCCAGCGACAGTCTGCCAAAATTGTTCGACATCGAAAAGATTGCCGATGGGATCTACGCCGCGCTCGCTCGTCCTGCGGCGCTGATCAATTCGAACGCTGTGATCTTTGAAAATTCCCAGGATCTGCTGATCGTCGATACTCACTCCAAGGCTTCCGCCGTTGCCTCGCTGGTTTCTCAGATCAAACGGGAGATCACGCTGAAGCCGATTCGCTATATCGTCAACAGCCATTTCCATTGGGACCACACGCAGGGAAATCCCACCTATCATCGAATCGCCCCGCACGCGGACATTCTGGCCAGTGAGGCGACGCGCAAATTACTTTCCGAGAAGGGCGCAGAGCGGTTCCGATTGTCGGCCGTGGAAGCGGAGAAGTCGGTGGAAACCTACAAAGATCAGTTGGCCAAGACGACTTCACCGGCGGACAAGCAGGAGTTGCAGCAACTCATCAAAGAGACCAATGCTTATCTGGCCGAGATGAAGAACTACCAGCCGGAGCTTCCGAACATTACCTTCGCGAATGATCTGATCATCCACGACAAGAATCACGATCTTCATCTGGCCTTCCGCGGGCGTGCGCACACCGCCGGCGATGTAGTGGTGTATTGTCCCCAGAAGAAAGTGATTGCCACAGGCGATGCGCTGCATGGATTTCTGCCGTTTATCGCGGACGGATATCCTAACGAATGGGCGAATACGCTGCGGCGGTACGCGGAGATTCCATTCGATCATATTGCCGGTGGACACGGCGCCGTGCAGCATACCCGCGACCGGCTATACCAAATGGGCAACTACATCGATGAGCTGACAGAATTGGTGAAAACAACTAAGGGCAAGAAAACTTTGGCCGAGATTCAAGCGTCGGTAAATCCTGATACACTGCGGTCGCTCAAAGACGGCGGCTATGGCGAATTCGTGAAGCAGAACATCGAACGAAGCCGGCCTTCGATTCCCGGTACGACCCGCGCGGAGGCTTTCACCGCAAACGTCCGCACGAATATTGCGGAAATCTATAATGCATTGGGGCGGTCCTAATTAAGAATGGAGACTAAGATAGCGCCGCCCGTGACGGCAGCGGACACGGAGACGCACCAGGAACACATTCCTATGTTCAATGTCGTCCTGCTGGACGACAACACGCACACGTATGAATATGTCGTCGAGATGCTACAGAAGCTATTTATGCATAGCGAGGAGCAAGCGTATCGCCATGCTCTGCAGGTGGATGTGACTGGACGGACGGTGGTGATCACATGCGGCCTGCCGCAAGCCGAGTTTGGCCGGGACCAGATTCATGCGTACGGGGCCGATCCGCGGATGCCCGAATCTACGGGATCGATGCGAGCCATTCTCGAGCCGGCAACAGGGAGCGCAGATGACTAACTTCAAACCACTGGAGGGACAAATCGCACTGGTCACCGGCGCCTCGCGCGGAATTGGCCGGGCCGTTGCATTGCGGCTGGCGCTCGACGGCGCGTCGGTGGCGGTCAACTATCGAACTCAGGAAGCCGATGCAGTGTCTCTGGCGGCGGAAATTCAAAATGCCGGAGGGCGGGCGGTGCTGGCGCAAGGGGACGTTGCCGTGAATGAAGAAGTCATGCGGATGGCGAATCGGGTGAAGGAGCAGTTGGGCGAACCTTCGATTCTGATTAACAACGCGGGCGTCATGCGGCCCGGTGATCTGGAAGAGTTCGACTATACGCAAATGGCGGGGATGCGCGCCACGAACGTCGACGGACTCGTGCACGTCACCCGCGCCGTGATTGGCGGCATGAAGCAGCGTGGTTTTGGACGCATTGTCAATTTGACTTCGATCGCCGCTCTCGGTACCGCGATGAAAGGCACAACGTTTTACGCGGCAACAAAGGCCGCGGTGGTGGTCATGACCAAACGGTTTGCCCTGGATCTCGGGCCGCATGGGATCACCGTCAACGCGATCGCCCCTGGATTAGTGATGACCGACATGGTGGCAAACCGGCGCAGCCCAGAGGAAGTGGAAAAAATATCAGCCGCTATCGCCGCGAAAGCGATGGTAGGACGAGTTGGAAAACCAGAGGACATCGCCAATGCGGCCGCCTTTCTGGCTTCGCCCGAATCTGGATTCATCACCGCGCAGATACTAGCCGTCGACGGCGGCCGCATGGATTACCTTTGAGCGCTTTTGTAAGACACGCATAACAGAATCGCCAGCAGCGGACGGCTTGTGCGCCTCTTACCCTTTGCGCTTTTTCTCGTAAGCGTCGAATCGCGCCTTATACTCTTCGGAGCCCTTGCGGCCCATCAGACCGAACGTGAATTTCTTCCCGAGTTCCACGCCTTCCTGATCGAACGCATTGATGTTGAGCAGTTCGCCCATAAACGCAGTCTGAAACTCCATCATTTGCAAAAAAGCGCCGAGGTGCTCTTCGTCCACTTTGCCCACACTGTATGTGCAATTCGGCCGTCCGTTTTCAGTGAGTGCAGCGGCGGTGGCGCGCCGTTCCACATCGATCAGTTTCGCGAGATTCTGTCCGGCGAGATAGTCGAAGCTCTCCAGACCGGTCTTACCTTCCGGAATTTTACCCTTCGCCGAAAACTTGTCGACAGCCCAGAAGCTGTACACCTTGTCGTTCGGGCCTTCCATGTAGAGTTGCACTTGCGAATGCTGGTCGGTGGTGCCGAGGGCGGCCACTGGGGTCTGCCCGACGTGGACCTCGTTTCCTTTCCGGTCCTTCGCTTTGCCCAGCGATTCAGCCCACAACTGCCGGAACCAGAACGCCGCCCCCCAAAGATGATTGGAATACGGGAACGCAACCTGGATCGTTTTCTTCTTCACCGTCCAAATCAAGTGATGGAGCATGGCGGCGCGCAGGGGAATGTTCATTTTCAGATCCTTCTCCCAAGCGATGTGTGTCATCGCCGCGGCGCCTTTGCAGAGCTTTCGAATATCGAGGCCGATCAGCGCGGCAGGCAACAGACCGACTGCCGACAAAACGCTGAAGCGTCCGCCGACGTTCTCGGGAAGATGAAACGTCTCATACTTCTCCTTCGTAGCCAACACCTTCAAGTCGCCACGGCCTTCCGACGTGACAATCGCGATCTTCCGATTTGTCTTTTTTCCGAGAGACTCTCTCAGCCAGTCCTGAAGGATGAGAAACGTACCCATGGTCTCGGCCGTTGAACCCGATTTCGCAATACCGACTACAAGCGTCTTTTTCGGATTCATAGAAGCGAGGGCGGCTTCCGTAAACATAGGATCGACGTTATCGAGAATCACAAGCCGCGGATGCGATTTCGATTGTACCGGATGGGGACCGTGAATTCCGCAGTCGAGCGCCCAAGCACCGAGTGCACTGCCGCCGATACCAGCCACGCAAACCGTGTTGTAGCTGCCTTCAACCTTTTTCGCATAATCGACAATCGATTTGATCAGATCGGTTTGGAAGGGAAGGTGCGCGAAGCCGTAAGTCTTCTGCTCGCTGGCGGACTGGACTGCGGCGAGCGCTTTCAGCGCCCCGGCTTGCGCCTTGGCAATTTCAGCGTCACTCAGGCCGTTTGTCTCGCCAACCATTCGGGCATGGAGATTTCGTTCATCGAATTGGATGTTCATAAGTGGGCGGAGCGAATGCTCCAAAGCTTAGAGTAAGCTAATTGGGCGAAGGATTCAGCCGTTGGTCATTTCAGCGGCGGTAGCAAAGGTTTCCGACATCTGATCGTGCCAGGTGAGACGCTCTTCATCGAAGAGAGCCCACACAAGCCCCAATCCCGCCGGCACAATGCTCACCAGAGAACTCGCCAAGCGGCGGAACCGCTGCTGGCGCGTGGGGACCCTGCCATCGAAATCGAGAATCTTCATGCCGGCCCACTGCACCCCGATCGTATCCTTGTTCGCGAGGCAATATAGAACGCGGTAAAGCAGACTGATGAGAACCGCGCTGATCAGATAGCTCATGATGGCCGGCTTGGTGAGAAGGACCGGCAATCCCATGTAGTTCTGTGCAGTGAGAAACACGCCAACGCCCGCGGCACCGATTGCGCAATCGGCTATGGTGGCAACGACGCGCATAGGTGTTACGGCGACGGGCGCATCGCAATAGATGCGCGCTTCCACTGACGTCCGCAGGGTGTGCTTGGCCTGGGGAATGGCTCCGACAAAATCGAGACTCTGCTGGCCGCTATTCGAGTCACGCTTCACGCGATGCCGCGACACACCGGACGACGTACGCCGATCCGGTATTTCTTCGTCGGCCTTCGAAACTTCCTGAGGGCCGAACAAGGATGCCTGGAATAATGGCTGCTTCTGATCCGATGGATTCGTGACCGGTGGCGACGATACCAGTTGCAAACTTGGGGCGGGACGGGCCGCCACCTCGGGAGCCTCCGCGTCGTTTACTTCTAATTGATGGGCCAAAGATGATCGATTTACGGGAGCGCTGCTAGCCTGAAGCTGCAGGCGGCGGCCGCAACGCTGACAACGGTGATCGTCCGGCTCGTTCTTCTCGCTGCAATATTGGCAAGTCATACTCTTCCTCGATGGCTCTATCGATCAATCTTGCGACCCCTCGCTTTGGCGTGCTACGTTGCTCAATTGGGGCGCCGCACACAACTAGCGCGCAAAGTACACCAGTTCTTCTATAACATTTCCAGCCTAAAATGTCACGTACTTTTTTAATGCAGGTATTGTAACATTTGTCCTCATTTCTGTTTTATGGACGTCGCAGCTCATCACCAGAGTGGGTGAGAGTTTGTGCGGATAAGACCGGGTACCACGGCGAGAGCGGCAAGGCAGAAGTGAGTATGAGGGTGAAATATGGGAACTTCACGAGCAGCGAGAGCGTCAAGCGGACAAGGTGAAATACATCGTGGTGAGCGAGATGGCCCGGTATCTAAACGTCGGTGCAACGTTGCCCGCGAAGATGCAGTTGCGCCCTAGCCTGCTCACCACAACGGATACCTTTTTCCGAGGCAAATGGGTGGAACAAACTCACGATCGCTGCTACCGTCGTGACGGATTTGTGACGGACTGTAAGGTGCCGGATTGCGGGTGGTGCTTCCATGCGACTGCTCAGGCGGCACGCAACACGGGTTGCCGCCGGTCCGCCGTGGGGCACCGCGGGTGCGCGATCGGCGGCTGCAATGACAATGTGGGGCCATTCCGAACGCTCGACCAGCAGGAGCGTTTTTTTTGATTACATTGCGGCCCATCGCATTGGCGTGCTACGTTGCTCAATTGAAGCCACGCACACAGCTAGCGCACAAAGTACACCAGCTCTTCGACAACATTTTGGACACGAAATGTTGCCAGCTTTCCTGGACCTGCATTGCCGCATTTCTCCTTCTTCCTGGGCCGTTGTGCGCACAACTCGTCACCAGGATGCCGGCTCGGCCCGGCGCTCCACAACCCGGATGGGTGCGCGTTTCGGCGGATTCGCAAGACAGCCAGAATCACGTTTACAAGCTGCGCGGCCACGCTAAAGTGGAGACCGTTGACAGCATGCTGGAAGCCGACGAGGTAGATTACAACGACGAAACAGGTGACGCGAAAGCTCGCGGTCACGTGAAATATCACAACTTCGTCGGCGGGGAGTACGTGCAAGCGGACAGCGTGGATTACAACGTGGTGGATGAGACCGGCCGCTATCTAAACATTAGTGGAACGTCGCCCGCGAAGATCCAGGCCCGGCCGGGAATTCTCACCACGAACAACCCGTTTTACTTCCAGGGAAAATGGGCGGAGCGGAAGGAGGATCGTTACTTTCTTCATGACGGGTTTGTGACGGATTGCAAGATGCCGGATGCCTGGTGGCGCTTCCATTCTCCGCTCTTCGACGTGATTCCCGGCCAGCGTGCAATCGGCCATAACACAGTATTCCGATTGCGGAACGTGCCTCTGTTCTACATGCCGTACTTCAAGAAATCGCTAAAGAAAGAGCCGCGCCAGAGCGGTTTTCTTACACCGAATGTAGGACACAGTTCGCGATACGGATATATGGTCGGCCTGGGCTATTACTGGGCCATCAATCGCAGCTACGATGTCACCTATCTGGCGCAATATTTCACCTTGCGTGGCGTGGCGCATCACGTGGATTTTCGGGGGAAGCCGAATGAGAAATCGGATTTCAACGTGATCCTCTATGGGGTCAACGATAAGCTGGGTAAGGGCGGCTATCTGCTCACGGCGGAAGGCCACACGGAACTTCCCTGGGGATTCACCGCGCGCGGATCGCTGAATCAGCTCAGCTCGTTTCAATTCCGCCAGGAGTTCAGCCAGTCGTTTTACGAAGCCGTATTTTCTGAATCTCACTCCGTCGGTTTTCTGACGAAGCACTGGTCCAGCTTCGATTTCAATGTGGTGGCGCAACGGGATGAGGAATTCTATGTCAATCCGGACGGCAGTGTAACCACCACGACCATTCACAAATTTCCTTCGGTCGAATTCGGCAGCAAGGATCGTCTCATTTCGGATAGCGAGCTGCCGATATGGGTTTCTTTCGATTCAAGCGCTGGTTTTTTCGGCCGCACACAGCCGGCCTTCCAAACGCCTCAATCGGTGGAGCGGCTTGATGTAGAACCGCGCATCATGACCACGTTCGCAGTGAAGGATTTTCATTTCACGCCCTCGTTCTCCGTTCGCGAGACGAGCTATGGGTCGAGCTTCGTCACTGACGTCAGCGGCCGTGCAACCACTGAGATCGCCAGTTCGAATCTGCTCCGCAGCTCTCGGGATTTCCGTCTGGATATTGTCTTTCCCTCGCTCGCCAGAATCTATAATGCGCCGAAGTGGATGGGGACCAAATTGAAGCACGTGATTGAACCGCGCGTTGAATACCGGACTGTCGCCGGAATCAATACCTTCGATCGGATTGTCCGGTTCGACGATACCGACCTGCTGTCGAACACCAACCAACTGGAGATCTCGCTCACCAACCGGCTCTTTGTAAAACGCAAGGACAACCGTGTTGACGAAGTGCTGAGCTGGCAATTATCGCAAGTTCGATATTTCGATCCGACGTTCGGCGGGGCAGTGGTTCAGGGTCAGCGAAACGTGGTGGAGAGCATCACGGAGCTAACCGGCTATACGTTTCTCGACGGCCCTCGGAATTATTCGCCGGTGATCTCCGCGCTGCGCGCTCAACTGGACCCGCGCCTCGGCTTCGAATGGCGCGCCGACTACGATCCGTTGCGCTCGCACCTTGTCAACAGCGGAATTACGGTAGACGGCCGATTCTCCAAGTACTTTATCTCGCTGGGTCACAACCAGGTTCGCGGCTCCGATGTGTTGACACCGAATGCCGATCAATTCCGCGGGGTAGTGGGTATTGGAGACCAGAATAAACGGGGCTGGAACGCCGCCTTCAGCGCCATTTACGACTACCACCAGGGCGTGATGCAATACGCGACAACTCAAGTGACGTATAACACGGATTGCTGCGGATTCAGCGCGGAGTATCGACGGTTCTCATTTGGGACCCGTAATGAAAATCAATACAAGTTCGCGTTTTCCATTGCGAATGTGGGGTCGTTCGGAACGCTCAAGCGGCAAGAGCGCATTTTCTGAGGATTCTTGACCGGTTGAGCAGGACAGTAGGCGTCTATGACGACCGCTCTACTGTCCTACTCTATTCTTCAGCAGGCCCGCAAAACGGCACTGAGTCGAGGACTCGCGTTTGCGTGTGAAGCTGAAATCCGCGACCAGCCCTTAACGGATTAGCCAATTTTCACGCTCGCCGTGAGCGTGCGTTCTGGGTGCGCGTCGCCTCAACCTGCGCCGCATTAGCCGTCGCCTGGAGCGGCATGATGATCGAAGTATCGACGAGTTCCGCCATGGTTTTCACAGGCAATCCCTCGGCTTCTTTCATAAAGCTCAACAGATTGTTCTCGGCATCGAAATCGATGCGCAGCCAGTCGCCGGTATGGATCTGATCGGTGGCAATCAGGTTAGACATAGGCTGAACGAGTAAGCGTTCGATGGCCCGCTTCAAATGCCGTGCGCCATACTTTGGATCTGTTCCTTCTTTCAACAGGAACTGTTTCGCTGCCTCGGACGCCTGGAAAATGAAAGTGCGTTCCGGCGTAGAGTTGAAGATCCGCTGTTGCACCATATTCAGTTCGATGTCGAGGATCTTCTTGAGCTCGGCGGCACCGAGCGATTTGAAAACGACGATCTTGTCAAGCCGATTGATGAATTCCGGCGTGAACTTGCGGCGCGCCGCTTCGATCCCGCTTCGCATTACCTTGGCATTCAACTTCTCGGCGGCTGCGAAGTTGACTGCTTCGCTCTGAATGGCGGGGGGAGCAGCGGCCGCGAACCCCATTTTCGGCGATAACAGCGCGCCCATCTCGGAAGCACCGAGATTGCTGGTCATGAAGATCATGGTCCGCGAAAAGTCCACTTTGCGGTTGTCGCCGAGCGTCAGCGTACCCTTGTCGAGGATGCCGAGCAGCAAGTTCCAGAGAGAATCACTGGCCTTTTCAATTTCATCGAAGAGCACAAAGCTGACCTTGCACGCATCTGTCTGATACTGATTGATTACTTCCTGGCTCAGCAGCGGATGCGTTTCGCGATGCCCGAGATATCCAGGAGGCGAGCCGATCAACTTGGCAATTTCGTGGCTGTGTTGAAATTCCGCGCAGTCGATCTTGATCATCGCGCGCGGATTCTTCACCAGCGCCTCGGCCGCAGCTTCAACGATCCGGGTCTTACCCGAACCCGTTGGCCCGAGAAACAGGAAGTTGCCGATGGGCCGACCTGGCGCGCTCATCCCGGTGAGATACATCTGATAGATGTTAACGATCTGTTGAATCGCCTCATCTTGTCCCACAATAAACTTACGCAGACTCTGATCGAGGCTTTCGGCTTCGCGTCCAGTTCTGGTCGGATCGAGTGCAACGTTTAAACGGCCCATGTTCATTCTCCCTTTAAGACCCATCTCTGAGTCTCTACTCACGTTTCAGAGCAACTTTCGTACCACTTTTCTCAACCATCCAAGTTATAAGAAAGATTACGTTTTGCTAATCATTTCGGCGGCACGGATGGTCTCATTTCGACTCGGCTGACTAATGTGCGCTCAGGCATCGCCAGTACATTCATCACAACTTGCGCCACGTCCTCCGGAGCAATCTTCCACGAACTGTGTTGTGATCCGCGGCCGAATTCCGTATCCACGCTCCCCGGCATCACATACGTAACTCGAACTTTGTCGTGACGATGGTCGAGCATCATCGCCTCGCTAAACCCATTCAGACCAAACTTCGATGCGTTGTAGGCGCTTCCACCTGCGAAAGGATTTCGTCCCGCTAAGCTACTTATATTGATGATTGATCCACCGCCCCGATTTATCATTCTCGAAAGGGCTTCCCGGCAACAATAAAAAACTCCGCTTAGATTCGTGTCCATGGTCGTTCGCCAGTCCTCAATGGTTAGTTCCGCCACACTTCGAAAGATACCGACTCCAGCATTATTTACAAGGATGTCGATCCCTTCGAATTCTTTCTCGACGAACTTAAAAAAACTCGCAACGTCGTCGCTACTTCTCACATCGGCGACACGCCCGATCACTTTACCCTTTCTTTGCGGGGATAGCTCCCCCAATGCGAGGTCTAGGCTCTGCCGGGACCGGCCGCATACAGCCACCGAAGCACCACCATCGAGCAGCGATGTCGCAATAGCCAGACCGATGCCGCGCGTCCCGCCGGTAACGATGGCGAATTTCCCGTTGAGTAAATTTGAGTAGTCCATAATCCTTTATGATGGGCGCTCCGCCCGTACGGATCTGCCTATACTGAAGTGACATGCATGATACGAGTGTCTTGTGGCTGCGAGTAGCGGTTGCGCTGTATGCCGCCGGGTTGCTGCAAACCATACAGACAGTTCTGCGCCGCCGCGTATTCCTGTTCCAGGGCGCCTTGGCCGCGTTCTGCATCGCAGTGATTCTACACGGCGTCTCCATCGTAGAGACCGCGCTGGCAGAGGGACAGTTTCCAGTTAACAACTTTTATGAATCGATTTCAGTCTGTGCTTTTCTGATCGCGCTGCTGTTTCTATTTATTTATTGGCGCTACCAGTTTCAAGGGCTGAGTGTGTTTCTGTTCCCCCTGGTATTTGTTATGACGTTTGTAGGGGCCATGCAGTTTCCTGTTGCCGGTTGGAGCACGCCCACGGCGCGTGATGCGTGGCTATTAGCGCACGTGCTGCTCGTCCTGCTGGGTTATGCGGCACTGCTGTTGACGGCGGTCGCGTCTGTGTTCTACCTGCTGCAAGAGAAGCAGCTTAAGAACAAACGTCCCGGAGCATTCTTCGAGAAACTTCCTCCGCTTGGAACGCTCGACCGGTTGATTTCGAGCTCCATGGGCTTCGGCTTCGTACTGTTAACGCTGGGTGTGATTGCCGGCGCGACCTGGGCTTTCATCGAATCCGGAACGCGTTGGATCGGCGACCCGAAGATCGCGCTTTCATTCCTGACCTGGGGATTCTGCCTTCTCATGGTTTTCCTTCGCGTAACAGCGGGTTGGCGGGGTAGAAAGGCCGCGGTAATGGCGATCGTCGTTCTTGGCTGCTCGGCGGCCACGTGGGTGGCCCACATCGGGCTGCGATCGCTGTTCGTGCAATGAAACTCTGGGTCACAGGTCTGAATCACCGCACCGCTCCGGTGGAAGTGCGCGAACGCCTCGCGTTCAAGGAACAGGACCTCGCCGGCGCTCTCGACCAGCTCAAACAGTGGCCAGGCCTACAGGAAGGCCTCATCCTTTCTACCTGCAATAGGGTGGAGGTTGCGGTCACCGCGGAGGACAGCGTTGACCCCCAAAATTGCATTGAGGAATTTCTTACTCTCTCACAAAAAATTGCCGACCGGGCGTGGCTGCAGCCCTACGTTTATGGATTCGGCGGCAGCGATGCGATCCGGCATCTGTTCCGCGTAGCGGCCAGTCTTGATTCCATGGTGATCGGCGAACCGCAGATTCTTGGCCAGTTGAAGGAAGCTTATTCAGTGGCCAAGGAGCGCGGCGCTTTGAGCGGTTTTCTCGAGACCGTGCTGACGCGCGCGTTCAATGTTGCCAAGCGCGTTCGCACGGAGACCGAAATTGGCGCAAGTGCCGTTTCGGTAAGCTACGCGGCGGTCGAATTGGCACGCGAGATTTTCGGCTCGCTCAAGAATCGCAAGGTGATGTTGATCGGCGCGGGAAAAATGTCGGAGTTGGCGGCCCGTCACCTGAGCCGGTCCGGGGTTTCGCAAATCCTCGTCACTAACCGGACTCGCACCCGGGCGGAGGAAGTGGCCGAAATGGTGGGCGGGACAATTGTCGAATATGAGCGGATGTATGCGGCGCTCCCTGAAGTTGACATCGTTATCACTTCGAGCGGCGCGCCGGACTACATCTTGCGCAAAGATCAGGCGAAGCGGATTATCGAAGCGCGCAAGAACCGGCCGATCTTCATTATCGACATCGCGGTGCCGCGCAACGTCGAGCCGTCGGTAAACGAGATCGACAACGTTTTCCTTTACGACATCGACGACTTGCAACGCGTGGTGGCGACTAATCTTCGCGGAAGATTCGACGAAGCTGTGGAGGCGGACAGAATCGTTTCCGAAGAAGTCGAGCGCCTCGAAGGTTGGCTGCGCTCGCGCCAGGCCGTGCCGCTGATCGTCAGCCTGCAAAACCAATTCGAGCAAATACGCGCCGGCGAGATGGAGCGGATGCGTGGCAAGCTCGGCTCGCTGACGCCACAACAACTGGAAGCCGTCGACGCGCTGGCCCGTGGGATCATCAATAAGATCGCTCACGGGCCGATCGCGGAATTACGGAAGAATGCCGGCAATTCAGATGGAATGGCCGTAGCAGAAGTGATCCGGCGCGCCTTCCGGTTGGATGACTGAATCGGCATGCTCACCATAGGCTCGCGTGGTTCCCAATTGGCACTCTGGCAGGCGAATCACGTGAAGCAGCTCCTGGAGGAACTTGGCGAAGCGTGTTGCCTTGAAATCATCAAGACCCGTGGCGATCTTGTTCAAAACGTTCCGCTGAAGGAAGTGGGTAATAAGGGGATTTTCACCAAGGAGATCGAGGAGGCCCTGCTCGATGGACGAATCGACATCGCGGTGCATAGCCTGAAAGATATGCCGACTATGCTGCCGCCAGGTTTGCAGATCACGGCCACGCCTGAACGGCAGGACGTTCGTGATGTTTTGATCGGGAAAACACTCTCCGGACTGCCGAGTGGCGCTCGCGTTGGGACAGGTTCGCTACGGCGGGTCGCACAGTTGCGGGCACTGCGGCGGGATTTGAATGTGGAATCGATTCGCGGCAACATCGACACGCGGCTCCGCAAGCTGGACGATGGCCAGTATGACGCAATTATGCTCGCTGCCGCGGGTTTGAAGCGGTTGGGTCTGGGCCCTCGAATCTCCGAGTTTCTGCCGTTGGAGTCGATGTGCCCGGCCGTCGGCCAGGGAGCGCTGGCCGTTGAAACGCGATCGGACGAGGGCGCAGGGATGGAGGCGGCCAGGCGCCTGAACGACTCCGCCACCTACGCGGCGATCACGGCGGAGCGGGCGGTGTTGGCTCGTCTTGGCGGGGGTTGCGACGTCCCGATCGGCGCCTACGCCTCAGTTCACAATCTGGAAACGCTCCATCTTCGCGCGATCGTCATTTCGCCGGATGGCCAACGCATTGTCCGGCACGAGCACACCGGGAGCCTGGCGTTCGCGGAGGCTTTGGGAACTGCTGTGGCGGAGGAACTGCTGGCCAGAGGCGCGGGCGAAATCCTACAGAGCGTTGAGGGATGAAGCAAGCGAAGATCTACCTGGTAGGCGCCGGACCGGGCGATCCGGAATTGATCACGCTAAAAGGACGGCGCGTTCTCGGATTGGCGGACGTTGTACTTTACGATCACCTTGCCAATGACGCGCTGCTCGCATTTGCGCCGCCGCATGCCGGGCGAATTTACGTCGGCAAGAAAAAATCTATCCACAGCTATTCGCAGGAAGAGATCTGTTCGATGATGATCGGGTACGCGCGCGCGGGAAGGACCGTTGTGCGGCTGAAAGGCGGAGACCCTTTTATCTTCGGCCGCGGCGGTGAAGAAGTGGAAGCAATCGTGGATGCCGGCCTCGCGTTTGAAGTCGTTCCGGGCGTGACGTCGCCGCTGGGAATCGCCGCGTATACCGGCGTGCCGCTGACGCACCGCGAACACACCTCAGTGGTCACGTTCGTCACCGGACATGCTCTGGACTCGGTGGATTGGAAGCGGTTTGGCACGTCCGAGACACTGGTGATTTTCATGGGCCTACATCTTGCCGCGGAGATTATGCAAGAGCTAATGAAGTCGGGACGCTCGCCGGACAGTCCTGCGATGGCGGTTCGCTGGGGGACTCGCCCGGACCAGCATACTGTCGTCGGAACGCTGGCGACACTGCCGCGGCTCATCGAAGAGCACCATCTGATGCCGCCGGCGACGATGATCGTGGGCGAAGTGGTCGGTTTGCGGGACAAATTGACCTGGTTTGAAAAGCTGCCGTTATTTGGAAAACAAGTTGTGGTCACGCGCGCACGAAGCCAGGCGGACGAGTTGACGCAACTGCTGCGCGGCCTCGGCGCGGACGCTGTCGAATTGCCGGTAATCGAGCTGCGAGCCCTTGAGGATTATAGTGCGCTGGACGCGGCGATTGCAGAGCTTCCGCACTACGATTGGTTGATTTTTACCAGCACGAACGCCGTTGCGTTTTTCCTGGAACGCCTGGACCGCTCGTCGACAGACATAAGGTCCCTGCGAGGCCGCATTTGTGCCATAGGTCCCGCAACGCGCGAAGCTATTGAGGCGGTGCACCTGAAAGTGGACGTAACCCCGGACGAATCGGCCGCTGAAGGAATTGTTGCTGCACTCGAGAGGTTCGAGATGAGCGGGAAGCGCGTTCTCCTGCCACGGGCAGCATCGGCGCGCGAGATCGTCCCCAACACTTTGCGCAAAATGGGCGCGCAGGTCGATGTGGTGGATGCCTACCAGAATGCGATTCCCACTGACGCGGCGGTGCGCGCGAAAGAGATCTTCGACCGATCGCGCAAGCCGGACTGGATCACGTTTACGAGCTCTTCGACCGTGAAGAATCTGCTGGCACTGGTGGACCCCGGCGCGCTGAGCGGCGTTCGAGTGGCCAGTATCGGCCCGGTCACATCCAGGACCGCTCAAAGGCACGCGCTCCGAGTCGATGCCGAAGCAAAAGACGCGACGATTGAGTCGCTCGTTGAAGCGATCTGCGCTAATTCCGCGTGACCGTGATGGTGCGCCATCCAACATTACCCGCGGCGTCTTTGGCGCGAATGGTAATCGTGTTGTCTCCATTTAGCAGCGGAATCGGCGCCGTAGACCAATACGCGGTTCCACTGGCCAGCCCCGAGCCGCCGCCGGACGTTGTCCATGAGACCTCCGTGACCCCCACGTTATCGCTAGCAAGTCCCTTTACGATGATGGTCGCTGCAGCAGTCGCAATTAACGTCGTAGACGGGCTGTAGATTGTTAGCGACGGCGGTGTGGTGTCGGTGCCTGCCGCGCGAGTGTAGGTCATTATGACGCTCTGAGAGGCCTGTGTTCCGTCGTTTCCGGTGGCCGTCACCGTAATGGTGTTATCGCCATCTTGCAGGCTGATCTGGGCTGACCAGGATGCCGTGCCGGTCGCATCACCTGAGCCGCCGGCCGAATTGGACCAATGGACTCGCTGAATTCCTAGCGAGTAGGTTGCCGCCCCCGATAGAGTGATTTGTGGCATCGCGACCATGGAATGCGCAGAAGAACTGATCGTGAGTTGGATTGGAGTTGCCGCCGGAGTCGGAGTCGGAGTCGGAGTTGGGGTAGGCGTCGGAGTTGGAGTTGGATTCGCAGGTGGGACGCCGGTAGCCGCGCCCGTGACGCTCACTACCGTCGATGTCGAGATCTGAACGGAATCCGTCGCCGTGATGGTTACGTGTGTCACACCAGCGGGCGCGGCCAAAGCACTGATCCGCCACGTCGCGATCCCATCGGCACTCCCAGACTGGCCGCGGTCGGTGGTCCAAGAAACTGTGAGAGTGCCGAAGCCGCCACTGGCGGTGCCGGTCAGGTCGACAGTCGCAGCCGACGCCACTACAGCTGCTTGCGTGGTAATCGTGACCGGCGCTGGTGGACCGGTTGGAGTGGCCGGAGTCGCTCCGGAACCGGATCCTGATGGCGAACCTGGTATTGGCGGGGGCGTGAAACCGGGAGCGATTGCGCCCGGAGAACCAGAGCCGGGCGGGACTACCGGGGACACGCTCGATTGCGCCGCATACAGTGTTTGAACGGTTGCAATATCGTCCGCCATTAGCTGGTTGGCGCGTTTATAGTAGGGATACATCACGGCTGCCGGGTTATCTGAATGGCCGAGCCCGAGTGCGTGTCCCAGTTCATGCAGCGCGACCGAAAAGATATCGATATCCGCGCCCACTTGCCAATTCTCGTCCGCATCGAGATGCATGTCTCCCGCCAGCGGTTCCGGATTTGGAGGGCTGGGGAAGAAAGTATGCGCCAGCACACCCCCCGGACCGTCGAATGGATACGGATCGCCATGTTCGCCGGACGCGAATAGGATGTTGACATTTCGCAGCGCGTCCGTTTGAGTCACTTGCGTGAATGTAACGGCGGCGGCTTTTTTCCACTCGTCGAAAACGCGCTGGAACTGCGCGATGACTTGCGCCTGCGGAATCTTCGCGGTTAGGACTTGGAAAGAATAGGTCAGATCGGCAGACCCCTTACCTGGACCGTCCCAACCGTCGCCATAGGTAGCAATGTACTGGCCAATTCCTCCAACCGTCGTCACCGCGCTGGCGCACGGGTGTACCGGATTTCCCTGAATCAAGTCGTTGGAGGCTGCGAAGATGTAGGCAACCGTGTCGTCCTGGGCAAGCTTCCAGGCTCCGGCCAGCGTACCTTCCACCAGAACATGCGAAGGTGCAATATCAGGGCGCGAATGAATAACAAATCCATTTAAAATCAAGAGACTTGCGGCATCGCCAGCCGAAACGTCGGGATGAAATTCAACAACATAGAAGCCGTCAGCGTTCAGAGCCGCGCTGACTTTCAGCGATGCATCCAACTGTAAAGCCGACGATAGGTGGAGATCCGAAAGGTCAATGCCCGCCGGAACCGAAATCAGGTAGTGGTCCGCCGGTAGAGTGCGTACTATCCGCGCGCCACGCTGGGCTAGAAAATCCGCAAAGCCCGCCGGTGTATCTGGTGAAATTGCGATAAGAACGTGCGCCGGTTGTGCAGAAAACAGCGCCGATAGCTGCGAAGGACCGTTCTTTAATTGAAGCCTGGTCTGAGCCGCCAAACCGGAGATGACCGCGAGGGAAAAAGCCAGACGAAGAAACACATCTATTTCATCGAGAGAAACTGAGAATTTATGACCCCGGATTACACCTAGTTGGCAGGTGACTACGTTGAATCGCTGTCTAACTCTATTGCTGGCCTCGTGCTTGCTCGCATCAGGCCAAACTATCCGCGGTGGATACACCATCAGTACGGTCGCCGGTAGCAACTTCGCCGGCGACGGCGGTCCCGCGACGCAGGGATTGCTCAGCCAGCCTGAGGGCATCGCCATAGACAGTAGAGGCGTCATCTATATCGCCGATGCCGATGATCATCGCATCCGGAAGATAGCGACTGACGGAAACATCTATACGATTGCAGGAAACGGACTGGCCGGCTTCTCCGGAGACGGCGGACCAGCGGCCGCGGCACAACTCAACTCGCCGTACGGGATTTGTCTCGACCACTCGGGCAATCTCTATGTTGCCGATCTGGGAAACGCACGCGTACGCAGAATCTCCGCTGATGGCAGCATCACAACGGTCGCGGGCGGCGGGACGACCGCAGCCATCGAGGGCGGAATAGCCACTGCCACGAAGCTTCGGTCGCCCCGCAACGTGGCCGTGGATTCGGCCGGCAATCTTTACGCTTCGGATTTTGACGCAGGCCGGGTGTACCGCGTAAGCCCGGGGGGAAGGATTGTTACTGTGGCCGGAGGCGGCTCGACGCCCAGTACGGTGGCCGTTCAGGCAATGCTGGCATACCCGGCGGGAATCGCCGTCGATTCCTCAGGGATTCTCTACATCGCAGACACAGGCAGCACTCAGGTTTTTCGGGTATCCCAGGGCGTGCTGTCGACAGTCACCGGAGCGTTTAAGTTAATCGCGCCCACAGGGCTGGCGCTTGATCGTTTCGACAATCTGCTCATCGCGGAAGGCGGATCCAGCATGCTCCGCGTCTCGCCATCGGGTGTCGTAAGTACGGCATCCATCGGCGGTGGCGATGCCGCGGTTGACCAGAACGGCACGGTTTACGTCACCGGCTCGCGCACCGTGCGGAAATTGAGCAACGGCGTCGCGTCCATCATTGCCGGCAACGGTAACGGATATTTTGCAGGCGACGGCGGCAATGCGACGAGCGGACGGCTGAATGCGCCCACCGCATTGTGGCGCGATGCCACGGGACTGCTTTACTTTACAGACTCAAGGAATCAACGTCTGCGCGAACTGACCACCGCAGGACTATTGACTACTGCCGGGAGCATGGGCTGGCCAAACGGAATAGCCATGGACAGCTCTGGAAATTTGTTCGTCTCCGACACCAGCGCCAACCGCGTGCGCCGATTGGCGCCAGACGGCACAATGACTATTGTGGTGGGTTCCGATCTCGCGGGCTCGAGCGGTGACGGTGGCGCGGCGTCGGCGGCTTTGTTGAATCACCCTTTCGGATTGGCAATTGGACGCGACAACTCTCTCTATATCGCGGATAGTGGGAACAATTTGATCCGGCGAGTCTCTCCCGGTGGCGTGATCTCGACCGTCGCCGCGGGACTCTCGCAACCTATGAACGTGGCCGTCGATTCAGCAGGCACCCTGTATATTTCGGAGACTGCCGCCGGCCGGATCCGCGCGGTCACAAGCGATGGACAGTCCCGGGTCATGGCAACCGTGTTCGATCATCCGCAAGGGCTGCGCGTATTGGAGTCCGGCGATTTGATCGTAGCCGAGACTCGAGGGAACCGTGTAACGCATCTCGCTCCGGATGGAACCGTCTCAGTAATTGCAGGCACCGGCGTTAACGGGTTCAGCGGCGATGGCGGTGACGCTTCCATTGCCACTCTGAACCAACCATCCGATGTGTGGTTCGATTCGGACGGGACCATTTGGGTGGCGGATACCGGGAACAATCGGATTAGAAAGCTAACACTTCCAGCATCGCCGGCTCCAGCGAATAACCCTTTACCGTTCTCCGGTTACCGCATCGTGAATGGAGTGTCTTCGCAATCGGGGCCGCTTGCGCCGGGCGAGATCATCAGCATCTTCGGATCGGGCTTCGGCCCCGCCGTAGCCGTGCTCGGGAAGCTGGTGAACGGGACGGCGCTTGAGACAAGAGTAGGGGAAGTGCAGGTGCTCTTTGACGGCCTTCCGGCTCCAATCTTCTACGCCCAGGATCAGCAGATCAATGCACAGGTTCCATACGAAGTAGCCGGACGCGTTCAGACGGAGGTTTCGGTAGTTTATCAGGGCGCCGTGAAGGCTAAACAGACAATGGAAGTAAAGGCCGCTGTGCCGGGAATTCTGGCTGTGAGCGGCGGCACGGGTCCGGTGGTTGCATTGAATCAGGACGGTACGCTGAATTCGACGGCGAATCCGGCATCACGCGGATCGATTATTACTTTTTATGCCACGGGAGACGGACAACTCGGACCGGACGCGCTCGACGGGCAGCCAGCGAGCGCCAAACCGACGAATTATCAGGTGATTGTCGCAATCGGTGGTCAGTACGCGGATGTGCTGTACGCAGGGCGTGCGCCAGGGTTCATAGGATTAATGCAGATCAATGCACGCATCCCTGCTGGATTGACGAGCGTCGGCGCATTGGCGATGACGTTAGGGGTACTGGGCGCGCCGAGCCAGGACGGGGTTACCATTGCGATCAACTAAAGCAGATCTACAATCAGTGGCGGTGGAAGTAATCGAACGGAAGATCTTTGTGATCCGCGGCAACCGCGTGATGCTCGACAGAGATCTCGCGGAACTCTATGGTGTCAAAGCAATTGCGCTGCGGCAACAGGTCAAAACGAAACCAGGATCGCTTTCCTGGAGATTTCCTCTTCCAGTTGACCGAAGAGGAGACGGAAAGTAAGGTATCACAATTTGTGATACCTTCCCATCAAAGCCTTGGAGGCTCTCTTCCGTACGCCTTCACGGAGCAAGGAGTCGCAAAGCTTTCATCTGTATTGAAGAGTAAACGAGCCGTCGAGGTCAACATCGCGATCATGCGGACATTCGTCAAGATGCGCGATATGATTTCGTCGCACTACGAGCTGTTTCAGAAGATGACTGAGATGACGAAGTACGATGAGAATTTCGACGCCGTATTCGCTACGATCCGGGAATTAATGGACCCAGCGCCGAATCCCAATAAAGGCGGATCGGGTTCACCCAAGCAGCAGACTTAGCCGCTCACTTCCACCCCAAGTGCAGCGCGACGATCCCAAACGTCATCCGTTCAAATTCCACGCTGTGGAAGCCGGCGTCTCGCATCTTCGCGGCAAGTCCGTCCGCATCGGGGAATTTGCGAACCGACTCCGGAAGATAGGCATAGGCATCGCTCGAGCCTGACAGCGCGCCGCCAATCTTAGGAAGAATTGCCCTCGAATAAAAGTTATATACCTTCGCGAAAGCGGCGTTGGGCGGCTGTGAAAACTCCAGAATGGCCGCAGTGCCCCCGGGTTTCAGCACTCTAAGAAGCTCCCTCAGCCCTCGCTCGTAGTTCACAAAATTACGGAAACCGAACGCGGCGGTTACGGCATCCAGAGAGGCATCGGAGATTGGAAGCTGCAGCGCATCGGCCTCGAAGATTTTTCCACCCAGCCCCTTTCCATTCGCGGCGGTGAGCATTGGATGGCAAAAGTCACTTCCAAATACACGCGCCGCACCGCCCGACCCAAGCGCGAGCGTCAAATCCCCCGTACCGCAGCAAAGATCCATCACCCGCGCGTCCGGACGCCCCAGAACACTCCGTAATCTCCTAACGGTTCGCGTTCGCCAATGCCTGTCGATATTAAAAGACAGTAAATGATTCAGCAGGTCGTACCGCGGCGCAACCCGGCCGAACATTTCCCGGACCCAACGTGCAGCCTGTTGCTCGGTGGCCGCTCCTGGTGGAGTGGTACCGCTCATGCCATGGCCGCTTGAGCCGCGGCGCGCACCATTTCCGGATCGATTCCCGAACGGATCACGACGTGCCCAATCCGGTCCGGCAACACAAAATGGACCTTGCCGTGGACCGTTTTCTTGTCACTGTTTGTTCGTCTCACCAGAACACCAGGCTCGATCCCCCGAAGCGACGGAATCGGCCCGTAGAGATTAATGGCTCGGAGAATCACGTCCCGCTCGCTATCCGGTAGCACGCCGGTCAGCGCAGCAAGATGAGTGGCCGCGCGCATCCCGAAACAGACCGCCTCTCCGTGGAGGAATCGCGAATAGCTGGTTTCAGCTTCCAGTGCATGTCCGATCGTGTGTCCAAAATTCAAAATCCGGCGGAGATCACTCTCGCGCTCGTCGGCTGAGACTACTTCCGCTTTGATGCGCACCGATTCGGCGATAATGCGGAGCACCACATCGGGTTCCTGAGCCAGCACTTCTTTCGACCTGCCGGCCATGAGTTCGAAAAGATCGGCACTGGCGATGATCCCGTGCTTTACCACTTCAAACAGACCGGCACGATACTCGCGTTCCGGAAGGGTACGCAGAACATCCGGGTCGATTAGCACAGCAAGCGGTTGATGAAACGATCCGATCAAATTCTTCCCAGCAACTAGATTGACGCCTGTTTTGCCGCCCACTGCCGCATCCACTTGCGCAAGCAGAGTAGTCGGGATCTGGATCACCGGGATGCCGCGCATGAAAATGGCAGCCAGGAACCCGCCCATATCAGTGACGATGCCGCCGCCGAACGCAACCACCAGGCTGGAGCGGTCCGCTCCATGAGCCACCATCTCTTCAGCCAGCCGCTCGACGCCCGAAATGCGTTTGTTCTCTTCACCACCCTGGAAAAAGAGAACGTGAGAGGAGCGCCCATGAAGGCTCTTCTCAACCTGACTACCATGAAGTTGCCAAACGGCCGGTTCGGTGGCCACGAAAATCTTGCCGGCCGACCCAGGAAGGAACTCGGCAATTCGCGCAAGCACACCGCGCTCCACCACCGCGGAATAGGTCTCGCGGCCCGTATTCACTTGATAGCTGGGCACCTCTTCAGTTTAATCGCTCTGTCGGCGTTGTTAGCATGGGAATATCAACACAGACAAAATTCAAACGGACTTTCTAGTCGTCGGAGCAGGAGTCGCGGGTCTACGAGCCGCTATCGAGTTGGCGGAAGCCGGACGCGTGCTCGTCGTGGCTAAAGACAGCCTGCGGGAATCGGCTTCCGAATATGCTCAAGGCGGCATTGCGGTGGCGCTGAGCGACGATGACGAAGTCGAGTTGCACGAGCAGGACACTATCGAAGCCGGCGCGGGACTGTGCGACCGCGAAGCCGTGCACACCCTGGTGGAAGAAGGTCCGGCTGCGATCCAGAAGTTGATCGATTGGGGTGCGGAATTTGATCGCGATGGAGCGAAGTTGCTGTTCGCCCGCGAAGGAGCGCACAGCCGGAGCCGCGTGCTGCACGCTCATGGCGATTCCACCGGCAGCGAGATCGCACGAACGTTGTATCGAAAAGCCACTTCGATCGCAAACATCGAATTCAGAAGTTTTTCGGCAATCACCGACCTGTTAATAGCAGACGGCGTAGCCTGCGGCGCTGTCGCTTGCAGCCGTGAAGACCGCCGGATGGTCCACATTCAGTCTAAGGCGGTTCTGTTAGCCACCGGCGGCCTTGGACGCGTGTTCAAGGAGACCACAAATCCGGATGTCGCGACGGGCGACGGTGTCGCAGCCGCATTCCGGGCGGGAGCCACAATCGCCGACATCGAGTTCGTCCAGTTTCATCCAACAGCGTTATTCGTGCCGGGCGCGCCGCGGTTCCTGCTCTCGGAAGCTTTGCGCGGCGAGGGCGCTTATCTGCGCAATTTGGGCGGCGAACGTTTCATGTACCGCTACGATCCACGAGGGGAACTGGCGCCCCGCGATATCGTCTCGCGGTCGATTGTCAGCGAGATGGCGCACACGGGCTCGACGCACGTGTTGCTGGATCTGACACACCTCGATCCCGAGTTCGTCCGGAACCGTTTTCCTCGCGTATACAGCACTTGCCTTCAACATGGCGTGGACATTTCGACCGCACCGGCACCGGTACATCCAGCGGCGCACTATTCCATGGGCGGAGTTCGCACAGATCTGTTCGGACAAACGAGTCTGGAAAATTTGTATGCGGCGGGTGAAGCCGCTTGCACACGTGTACACGGTGCGAATCGCCTGGCGAGCAACTCATTACTGGAGGGAGTAGTCTACGGCGCGCGCGCCGGCCAGGCAATGCGCGAAACGCAAGCATCCACAAAAAAAGGCAGAGCTCCGGAATCATTGTTTCCTGAGATGACAGAAGCCGAAGTGCGCGACGCCGCCTGGAGTAATTGCGGAATCATACGGTCTGGCGCCGGCCTCCGAAAAACATACGAAATGCTCGCGGGCGTCGAGTTGAAGCTGGCCCCGCAGTCCAATCGCCAGAGCCACGAATTGCGGAACATTCACACTGTCGCTTTGCTGATCGCCCGCTGCGCCTTCGCCCGCGAGGAGAGCCGCGGTGGACACTTTCGGGTAGATTTTCCCGAGCCTCGAACGGAATTCCAGAAGCACTCGCAGGTTTCGCTGCACCAAGATGTTGATTTTCAATGACCCCGCGCCTACCCTGCCCAGAAGAGGAATGGCCCCCGGCGTGCCAAAACCATGGCTGGAGAATTGTTATGTCGAATTTACGATATGCAGCGGCCCTCGCAATCACACTCGGTGTAACCGCTTGGGCTGAACAAGATAGAGTGCCTTCCGGCACCGAAATCACGGTGCGCACGAATAACAGGATCGAAGCGAAGGACTCAAATACCGGAAGAATCTACACTGCGGTGGTGGATCGGGACGTGCGCGATGCGTCCGGGAATGTTGTAATACCCCGGGGCGCCGACGCCGAGCTGATTGTTCGCAGCACTGCTAATCACGAGTTGCAGCTTGACCTGGAATCGGTGAACGCCAATGGACGCCGGTATGTGGTGAGCACTTCGGACGAGGTCATCTCTCCAGAAGGCCAAAAAGAGGGAGTCGGTGCCAATAAACGCACAGCGAAATATGCCGGCGGCGGCGCTATCGTGGGTAGCATCATCGGAGCGATCGCAGGCGGCGGAAAAGGTGCGGCTATCGGCGCGATCGCTGGTGGCGGAGCTGGAGCCATCGGTCAAACGGCTACCAGAGGGCGCCAAGTGAATGTGCCGGCAGAATCGCTGCTGACTTTCCGACTTGACCGGTCTCTACGGTTGGGCGGACCGGACCGCGGCAGAGACCGGGACGGCGCCCACTATCACGACGACAGCAATCGATAATACTCCGCCAGGCATAGTCTTCATGCGTGGCGCTGGAGGAACTTACAGCGGTCTCACGGATCCTTCGATGAAACTGTCGCGCTGAGCCAATCTCCCTTAAAACAAGAACCAAGAGCCGCCCAGTGATGCCCATCTGAGCGGCTCTTTGGCTTTGCATGCCATTGATGGCGCTGCGCTAAACTAAAGGCGCAATCCCTTTCATGGCTCAAAAAATTCGTTCAACGACAATTCTGTGTGTGCGCCGCAATGGCAAAGTAGTAATGGCTGGCGACGGTCAGGTAACCCTTGGTTCGGAGGTGCTGAAGGGTTCCGCTAAAAAATTACGAAGGTTATACAAAGACAAAATCATCGCTGGATTTGCGGGGTCAACAGCCGACGCATTCGCGCTCTTTACCCGTTTCGAGTCCAAGCTCGAGGCTCATAGCGGGCAACTGCCGCGCAGCGTCGTCGAACTCGCCAAGGATTGGCGGACTGATCGCGCGTTGCGGCACCTCGAGGCTCTACTACTGGTTGCTGACGCCCAATTTACTTATATCGTAAGCGGCGGCGGAGACGTCATAGATCCGGATGAGGAAGTCGCGGCAATCGGGTCCGGCGGGGCGTTCGCAAAATCGGCGGCCATCGCACTATTGCAAAACACAAAACTCGGCGCGCGCGAGATCGTTGAAAAGTCCATGAAGATCGCCGGTCAGGTCTGCATCTACACGAATGAACATCTGACGATAGAGGAGATCGGATAACCATGGTCATCTACCTCCCTAGCCAGTCATTAGACGAAACGCCGATGTTGGATGAATTGACGCCGCGCGAAATCGTCAAGGAACTGGATAAGTACGTCATTGGCCAAGCCGATGCCAAGCGCGCGGTAGCGGTTGCGCTACGGAACCGCATCCGCAGACAGCGGCTCGATCCCGAAATGGCTGAGGATGTCATGCCGAAGAACATCCTCATGATCGGGCCCACCGGAGTAGGCAAAACGGAGATTGCAAGACGTCTGGCCCGGCTCTCGAATTCGCCGTTTCTAAAAGTGGAAGCCAGCAAGTTCACCGAAGTCGGCTATGTTGGGCGCGACGTAGAGGCCATGATCCGCGATCTGGTGGACATCGCAATCGACCTGGTTCGCGAGGAGCGGCTGGAAGAAGTGTCCGAGCGCGCGGAGCGAAACGCGGAAGAGCGTTTGCTCGACCTGCTGATGCCGCCGCAAAGCGAACCCAGCGAGACAGCCGACCGAACGCGCGAGAAACTCCGTGAGAAATTGCGTGCCGGGAAGCTCGACGAGCGCCTCGTGGAAGTTGATGTAAAAGACCGCGGACCTTCGTTCGAGGTCACCACGGCTGGTGGGATGGAAGAGATGGACATCAATCTCAAGGAGATCCTGCCGGGATTGTTTGGACAGCGCACTCGCAAGCGGAAGATGCGGGTCAGCGAAGCAATCGAATATCTCGTCCAGGAGGAAGAAGGGAAACTGATCGACATGGATCAGGTGACGCGCACCGCGCTGGATAGGGTGGAGCGGAACGGGATCATCTTTCTCGACGAGATCGACAAGATTGCGGGCCGTGAAGGCGGCCACGGACCGGACGTCAGCCGCGAGGGAGTGCAGCGCGACATCCTGCCGATTGTGGAAGGTACCACGGTGAATACGAGGCACGGATTCGTCCGTACCGATCATATTTTGTTCATCGCCGCCGGCGCGTTCCACGTAGCTAAGCCGAGCGACATGATTCCAGAACTACAAGGACGATTTCCCATCCGCGTAGAACTGAAATCGCTCACAGAAGAAGACTTCATCCGCATATTGAAAGAGCCAAAGAATGCGCTGATTAAGCAGTACGTGGCACTGCTCGAGACCGAAGGCATCAAGCTCTCGTTTGCCGACGAGGCGCTGGCGGAAGTGGCGCACTTCGCGGCGCGCGTGAACGAGACAACGGAGAATATCGGTGCCCGCCGCCTGCACACAATTCTTGAAAAAATCCTCGAAGAAATTTCGTTCGAGGGCCCGGATCTTCGAAAGAAAACGGTGAAGATCGACGCCGCATACGTACGTCTCCAATTAGCGGACATCGTGAAGGATCAGGATCTGAGCCGTTATATTCTCTGATGCTTCGCCTGAGAACGATTCTGCTTGCGGCATCTCTGGCATGGCTCTGCTCTTGCGGCTTCGTGGGCGAGCCTCTGCCGCCCACGCCAAATATTCCGAGGCAAGTGACCGATTTGAGAGCGATGCAGCGCGGCGCCAAGATCGTCGTCGACTTCACGATTCCACCGCTCACCACTGACGGGCTTGTTCTAAAAGAAGTAGGCAATGTGGATTTGCAGATCGGCGACAAGCCTGTGCCCGTGGCCGTGACAAAAACGGGCCCCGTTCACACGGAGACGCCTGCCAGAGATTGGATTGGTCAAGAGCCGAATGTGCGCGTCCGCATCGGCAACGGAAGGGAGCGATATTCGAACTGGTCCAACTATGTAACGGTCGCGGTAATCGAGCCGCTGGAGCCTCCCTCGGATGTAAAGGCGGAGGCCGATCCCAAGGGAGTACGGCTGACCTGGAAGCCCGCGAAACGCCCCGGAGTCACCTGGCGCGTGACGCGCGACAAACAGGAGTTCACAACCGATCAGCCAGAGTTCATCGATACCGGAGCGCAATACGGAACGGAATACAAGTATCAAGTAGTGGCGATATTCAAAGCCGTCGAGAGCGATCCGTCAAAGGAGTCGGTCATCACCCCAAAAGATGTCTTCCCCCCGGCGGTTCCCACGGGCCTAACCGCGCTGACGGGAGTGAACAGCATAGAGCTTTCATGGGAACGGAACACCGAAGACGACTTGAAAGGCTATCATCTCTATCGCGCTCCGGAAGGCGGAGACTTTCAACCAGTAGGCGAACTCATCCCTCAGCCCGCCTACAGCGACAAAGATATTCAGAAAGGAAAGAAATACCGCTATTCCCTATCAGCAGCCGACCAGCAGGGCAACGAGAGCGCTAAGTGCGCACCGATTGAAATAGTGGCGCCATGAAATACTAGGCGGCGCACTCTCCGCGGCCTAACTGCAAGGAATAGTCTTCTTCATCGCCCCAGTCCTTATACATGTCGGGCGACAACTCAGCGGGCTTTACGAGATCCGCAAACATGTCCTTGAAGAATTCCACTTTATGGCGAAGCACGTAGCCGCGGAACGCTTCGCCTTCTTGCCGATCCGCGATGTAGTGGTCGAGAACTCGGCGGACAGCAATCGGCGCCGACCGCGCTGGAATGCTGCTGATAGCAAAACCGTACCGCAGGACACCGGTCTCGTCGAAGCCGCCACCCAGCAACATCTGATAGTACGGAACTTCGCGGCCATTGATCTTCCGTGCATTCCCATAGAACCCGAAATCAGAAATATGGTGTTGTCCGCAAGAATTCGGGCACCCACTGATTTTGATCGACAGATTCTTTACCAGCCGCTCGCTATAGCTTTCCACAGTCGATGCCAAGGCCGCGCCGAGGGTCATCGACTTCGTCAGCGCCAGATTGCAGGAATAAGCCCCGGGGCATGTCGTGATGTCCCGAATTTCCCGTACACCCGCACCTGCCAGATTGATCTCTTTTAGGGCCATGTACACCCGGCGCAGGTGCGCCACGGGCACAAAAGCCAGAATCAGGTTCTGCTCGATCGTCGTTCGAATCTTCCCGTCGGCCGCATCGCGGGTGAGCGCGGCCAGCGCGTGCATTTGATGACCGGTTAGATTCCCTTGGTCCACCTTGACAGTAACAATCGAATAACCCGGCTGCCGCTGCTCCCGCACATTCGTTTCGAGCCACTGATCGAAGTTAGCGTCGGGCGTCCGCGGATCGTCGAGTACTGGCAGTAGAGCGCCGCTCCCGATGGGCTGGGGAGCCGATTCAAACCCGGCGAAACTTTCCGGCACTTCCATGGGCGGTTCAATTCCGCCGTTAGCCAGAATGTCCGCATACTCCAGGTCAATCTGTTCCTTCAGCCAATCGAACCCGCGTTCGCGCAGCACAAACTTCAACCGCGCCTTATTCTTGTTCTTGCGGTTGCCGTATTTATTGAAGACCCGCAGCACCGCTTCGAGTTTGTTGACGATGCGTTCCTCTGGAACGAATTCGTCCAGCAACGCCGCCTCGTTCGGGAGCGGTCCCAATCCACCGCCGACCACCATGCGAAACCCGCGTTTGCCGTCACGGATCACTGCCTTCAGTCCGGCATCGTGAATCGAAAGAACACTGCAATCGTGCTCGCAACCGCAGAGAGCGATCTTGAATTTGCGTGGCATGGAGTCCGTCAGTTCCCGGTGCAGGAACGAGAAAGCAATGCGTCGCGTATAAGGGTTCACATCAAAAACTTCGTTCGTGGTCAAACCCGAGGTCGGGCAGGACGTGACATTCCGCACTGTGTTGTAGCAGGCTTCCCGCGTCGTGAGCCGCACTTCAGCGAGCAACTGAAGAGCATCGGCCACGCGTGGGAGCGGGACAAAGTGGTACTGCATGTTCTGGCGCGTGGTGAGATGGCCCTTGCCACCGCCGAATTCATCCGCCATGCGAGCCAGGTAATCCATCTGCTGCGCGGTCAGATGGCCGCCCGGAATCTTGGTCCGGATCATATGAACGCCGGCTTGCCGCTGGCCGTAAACGCCGCGCCGTAGGCGGTATCCACGAAACTGATCGTCCGTTAACTGCCCGGCCATATAGGCTTTCGCTTGCTCACGGAAAAGTTCAATGTCGGCCCGAACCACGCGATCGTATTCTTCGGCGGTTTGTTGTTGTTGGACGAGAGGGGCGGCTTCGGTCATGGCTTAAACACCTATATGTCTATAGAGTATCACTGAATGGGTCGGGAAACAATCTGCGGAGGCCCTTTGTGGCCCCCAGTCAGATGGATGGGCAGGTCTGCCGCGGAGCACTCCGGAAGAGGCGTAATCATATAAAAATTGAGCCCATAACGCCAATTGCGATTCAGGTCTTCCACACATACGGGCTGTCCGGCAAGCTCCCTTGCCAAACCTCGGGCGGAAGCCACGCGATCAATCTTAGGGTACACCTGAATCTTCAAGAATAACGCACCTGCGGCGAACCCCAGAGAAATCGCGCCTATAGCCGCATACCGAAAACCCCGTATTTCGAGGTGATCGCACAAAACAGCTAAAAGGAGCCCCACACCCACCGCCGGCAGAGTTCCCTCCCAAATGGGAATGCCGCCAGACGAGCCGCGGCTGAGCAACTGCGGTAGGGCATTACCAACCCAGATACCCAGCACGGCAAGGAAACCCGAGGCCGCCAGGTAGAGCCGCGCATGGGCGATTTCCGCCAGTCGAAGTCCGATAAGCGCGGCCAGCGCTGGCATCAAGGGCAATAAATAGCCGGGCAATTTATTCTTGGACACTGAGAAAAGAAGAAATCCGAATACCACGACGCAAGCCAGCAACAGGCGCCGCCGGTCTCCATAAGATTCCTTCCGAAACAGCGTGAACAGCAAAGGTGTCCAGGGGAAGATTGCCGCCAGCAACACCGGCACATAGAACCACGGCTTTTGAACATGCTGTATCGAATCGCTCACGATCCGGCTAAAGTGCTGCTTAATAAAAAATTCCTGGATGAAAGGCCAACCATTGCGCATTATGCAAAGTACGTACCATGGGCCGGCCACCCCGAGACAGACGAATCCGATCCAAAACAATTCGCGCGGCTTGCCTCTTTTCCAGATCACGAGGGGCGCGGCCAGAGCCAGGGGAACCAGACCCTTCGCCAACGCCGCCAATCCAAGGAACGCGCCGGCCAGAATCGACCGGCGTGTACCATCCTTCAAACACAGTAGTATCGCTGCCGAGAAAGCCGCCGACATCGGCAGGTCGGTAACGCCGATCTGGCTGAACCCAAACCAACCGACCGACGTCGCCAGAATCAAGCTGGCGAACCAGGCCGGCCGCTCGCCAAATTCCTCCCGCAGAATCCAAAAATAGAAGATCAGGAAGGCGACCGCGAAAACAGTAACAAAGAATCGCGGAGCCAGGTTATCATCGAACCCGAGTCGATAGGCGCTTGCCGTCATCCAATATAAAAGAGCCGGTTTTTCGAACCACGGAACTCCCCAGAGGCGAGGCGTCACCCAGTCGCCGGATCGGGCCATTTCACGGCCGATCGAGGCATACCTTGGTTCATCCGCGCTCAGCAGTCCGGTGCGTGTCAGGCCGTAGAAGTACACGATACAAAGCAGACACACTACGAGAATGTACTTCCAGGGGTGCCGGGACACGTTTCAAGTATAATGGCGAAAATGCGGACACTCGTTCTTCTGGCGGCACTTCTAGCAGCCTTTTCCGCCGAGTGTCGAGCGGCGACAGAGTGCGGGTGCAACCCCCAGGATGAGGAGGCGATGAAAGCCCGCCAGTGCAGCCTCTGCCGCGAAGCCGAAGCTCAACCAGCCGATGTGAAGGTCTTCCTCCTGAAAGATTCCAACCCGAATAAGTCCCACCGTTGGCTCGCACTGCCTCGCGCGCATTGGGCCGCCAACCACGAGCTCGCCGAGATGACTCCAGAGGATCGCTCCCTCCTGTGGACCACCGCAATTGACAAAGCCAAGAGCCTTTGGGGCGACGAGTGGGGAGTTGCCTACAATGGATTAGAGGTGCGGACACAGTGCCACGCTCATATTCACATCGGCAAATTATTGGAAGGCGTGGAAACCGACAAGGATTTCGTGGTGGTCAATACTCCATCTGAGATTCCTAACATTCCGGGTGAAGGTATGTGGATTCATCCTGTAGGAAACAAGCTGCACGTCCATTTGCATGTACTGCGTGCCGAACTGGTGCTACTCCGTTAGCTCGAACAAATCATGGAACTCCTCGAAATCGCAAAACTCCCGACGGCTGAAAATTCGGCCATCCAGCTCCACTCGAACGACAACATCGCTGTCGCACGGGTGCCGCTTGCCGCAGGCCAGGTGCTGAAAATCAATGGTACGGAAATCACAGTGCGTGATGCCGTGCCTGCCGGCCACAAGGTCGCGCTGCGGCACATCTCTCCCGGCGAGAGCGTCGTGCGCTACGGCCAGATGATGGGGCCGGCCAAATCGCACATCGAACCCGGTAACCACGTCCACGTACACAACGTCGGTTTCGAGGAACTCGCACTCACCTACGAATTTCCCGCCGGCGAAGTGCCCTTCCCTGCCCCGCCGAAATCGATGCCGGTATTTCTCGGCTTCCCCCGCGAGGATGGACGTGTGGGCACGCGCAACTACATCGCCGTGGTCGCCGCCAGCAATTGCGCCGCGCATACGGCGGAGTGGATCGCGTCGAGTTTTGAAGACGAGACGCTCCCGCCCAATGTCGATGGAATCGCCGCGTTCCCCCACGGAGACGGTTGCGGAATGGCGTTCGGGCCGGATACGGATCAACTTCGCCGTACGCTCGGCGGCGTGCTCCATCATCCCAATGTCTCGGCGGCAATCATTCTTGGCCTTGGCTGCGAAGTAAATCAGATCGATCATTATCTTGGACCGAATGCGCCGCGTACCAACCGCCTGATCGGAATGACGCTGCAAGGGATGGGCGGGACGCGGGCTACCGTCGAGATCGCGCGCAAGGAAATCCGAAAATTGATGGAGCGCGCGGCAGAAGAAAAGCGCGTCGAAGTCCCGGCTTCGAAGATCGTTCTCGGGTTGAACTGCGGCGGGTCCGATTCGTTCTCCGGCATCACGGCGAATCCCGCGCTCGGTTTCACGTCGGACATGCTGGCTGAAATCGGAGCCACTGCAGTGCTCGCCGAAACCACTGAAATCATCGGGGCCGAACATCTTCTGGTGAAGCGCGCGAGAAACCGCGAAGTCGGTGAACGGCTTCTGCACTACATCGCCGCGTACAAGAAATATCTGCGGCAGTTCGGCGGAAGTTTCGACGACAATCCCTCGCCCGGTAATAAAGAAGGCGGGCTCACGAACATATTGGAGAAGTCGCTCGGCGCTGCCACCAAAGCCGGCACGTCCACGATGACCGACGTAGTCGACTACGCGGAGCGCATCCAAACACCCGGCTTCGTCTTCATGAATACTCCGGGTTACGATCCGGTGTCGCTGACTGGCTTGGCGGCGGGCGGCGTCAATCTCATCGCCTTCACCACAGGCCGCGGCAGCGCCATCGGGTTCCCAACTATTCCCGTGATCAAGATTGCCAGCAACAGCGCGACCTACCGGCGTATGACCGACAACATGGATGTGAACGCGGGCCGCATTGCGGATGGTGAAGCCACTGTCCCGCAGGTTGGCAAGGAAATTTTCGAATTACTTCTTCGCGTCGCCTCGGGTGATCGCACCTGCAGCGAGCGGCTGGGCCACAAAGAATTCGTACCCTGGAAGATCGGTCCGGTACTCTGATAGTGGATGAATCCGCTCTCCTATCTCACCGACCAACTCAACGCGTGGCGTGAGGCCGGCACGTTCCAGCACATCAGGGAACTCGAGTCGGCCTGCGCCCCTGTCTCCACGTTCGATCACAAGGAAGTAATTAACCTCGCGTCGAATAATTACCTTGGACTCACCACGCATCCCAAACTGGTCGAGGCCGCGCTCGAGGCCACACGCCGTTACGGAGCGGGAACCGGAGCCGTCCGCACCATCACCGGGACGATGGATTTGCATAACGAGCTCGAGCGCCGCATCGCCAGGTTCAAGAACGTAGAAGCGTGCGTAGTTTTTCAATCCGGCTTCACGGCAAACTCCGGCACCGTGTCGGCCCTCCTCGGCGCAGAAGATCACATCATCTCCGACGAGTTGAATCATGCCAGCATCATCGACGGTTGCCGCCTGTCGCGAGCGAAGATTCACGTCTTCGCGCATCGCAACGTCGCCATGGCCGAAGCGAAACTCGCTGCCATTAAGGACCTGCCCGGCCGCAAACTGCTCATCACTGATGGCGTGTTTTCCATGGACGGAGATATCGGGCCGCTCCCGGAGCTAGTTGAACTGGCGGAAAAGTACGGGGCAATCATGATGGTCGATGACGCGCATTCCTCCGGCGTCCTCGGGCGCAATGGACGAGGTACCGTCGATCATTTCGATCTCCACGGGCGTGTGCATGTGCAGGTCGGAACACTCTCTAAAGCAGTGGGAGTACTCGGCGGTTACGTTTGCGGCAGTCAGGATCTGATCGACTACCTGCATCATCGCGGACGTCCGTTTCTGTTTTCCACATCGCATCCGCCGGCCGTCGCCGCGGCCTGCGTCGCCGCGTTCGAAGTGCTCGAGCAGGAGCCCGAGCGAATGGAAAATCTGTGGAAGAACACGAATTACTTTCGCAAGGCGCTAGAAGATGCCGGCTTCGACACGGGCATGTCGGAAACGCCGATCATCCCCGTGATGGTGGGGCAGGCGAAAGATGCTTTCGAATTCTCGCGCCGCCTCTTCGACCAGGGTCTGCTCGTCACAGGCATCGGATTTCCAACGGTGCCGGAAGGCAAGGCGCGCCTGCGCACAATCGTGACAGCCACGCATACAATGGAACAACTTGACCGTGCCCGAGACATTCTGGTCCGGGTCGCGGAGTCGATGAAGATCCTATAGGCGGGACTGTTTTCCCCCGATAATACAACCATGAGCCGCCAATTCCTGCGTGATACGCAAAACTCTGATGGCGGCTGGCCTTACTTCAGCGGAAAACACTCCTGGCTGGAACCGACCATATACGCGGCGCTCGCGCTGAACGGCGAATCATCAGGCGAGCGGGCTTTCGCCTTCGTACGCTCCTGCGCACTTGCTGAAGGCGGCTGGCGAATGTCGGCAGATGTCGGCATGGCGAATTGGACTACGGCTCTCTGCATCACTCTCTATCTGGTGAACGGAGTTCAAGACGACGCGTTTCGTAATGGCGTGCATTGGATGCTGAATACGATCGGCGCCGAGGGTAGTTTCCTTGGACGAATGGCAAATCTGCTCCATCCGGAGCAAGTGGACATAGACGCCAGTCTGCAGGGCTGGCCCTGGCGGCCGGACAACGCCTCGTGGGTGGAGCCAACCGCACACGCATTAGTGGCATTGAAAAAAATCGAGAAGCACGGAGGCACAGTTTCAAATCGTCTATCGCTGCGCGCCCGTGTGGAAGTTGGAGAGAAGATGTTGATCGATCGACGATGCGGCGATGGTGGTTGGAACTACGGAAACAAACGCGTGTGGAATACGCCTCTGCCCTCTTATCCCGAAACTACTGCCCTGGCTCTACTCGGCTTACAGGGCCGCCCTGCGACTGAACTCAAGCCGTCGCTCGATGCGGCTGCGCGGTGGATTCGCGAGACCCGATCGCCGCTCGCAAAGGCTTGGCTCGGTATTTCGCTTCGGAATTGGGGTTTGCCGGTGGAAACGGCAGAAGTGGATCAGTCCGAAGACATCCTGCTTTCGGCGCTCCAGGCTCTCGCCGAACCGGGCGGCGGGCATCAACTGCTCAGTCCGGCGGGGAACGTATGAAGCGCCGCGATCTGATACCGATGGCAGCCATCGGCGTGGCCGGAGCCTGGGCGCTCACTCATCAGCCGAAGGACGAAAGGCCCAAAGGTCCACGCACCCGGTCAGCGGTTGCCGTGCTCAGCGCTCAAAATTACGAATCCGACCTCGCCGGCATCCTTCAGCGTGGATTGGCGGAATGCAAGCTTGATGTGCGCGGAAAAAGAGTGGTACTAAAGCCCAACTTAGTTGAGTTCGACCGCAACACCTGCATCAATACCGATGCCCGTGTGGTCGCCGCGGCCGTGGAAGTATTCGAACGGATGGGAGCAGCGAGCGTCTGTATCGCCGAAGGGCCTGGTCATCGCCGGGATACTCTCGGCATCGCCGCCGAGGCCGGCTACCGGAAGATGATCCCCGGTTTCGAGCGCCGCTTCACCGATCTCAATCGCGACGACGTTGCACTGGTCGAGAATTTTATGGGTGACGACCCCATGTACTTCCCGAAAACGATCCTCGGCGCCGATCTGATTGTCTCCATGGCCAAAATGAAGACTCATCACTGGGCCGGGGCGACCCTTTCGATGAAGAATTTCTTCGGCTTGGTACCGGGGTCGGTGTACGGTTGGCCGAAGAACCAGCTCCACTACTACGGCATCCACGAATCGGTCGTAGCGCTGCACCGGAAGTTCGCCGCGAAGTCGTTTGCCATTGTCGACGGCATCGTAGGCATGGAGGGCAATGGCCCCATACAGGGGTACCCCAAGCACGCTGGACTACTAGTACTTGGAAGAGATTTAGTCGCCGTGGACGCAACTTGTTGCCGTGTGATGGGTCTCGATCCGGTGAAAATTAGTTATCTAACACACGCTTTGACCGGTAATTTTGCTCCCGATTGGATCGATCAGCGCGGCGAACTGCCCGCAAGTGTCAGAAAAGACTTCGCATTGCTCCCATCGTTTCGCGGCCTGCGACTAGTTTGACCGTTCTAGCCGGCAAAGTGTAACCTCGACATCTGGATGTAGGAGTACAGCTACCCCCCTTGGGGATAACACCTTACTTTATTAAGGCCTTACCCTTATCGCAGTTACCTTAGTCTAGTGCTATCATTCTTCATCGGAACCCAGTAAATTTCGAGACCAGTTACTAAGGAGAGAGACTAAGATGCTCATTTCAAAGCTCAGGCTGATCAGGGACACCCGCGGTCAGGACCTCATCGAATATGCCTTGATGGCCGGTTTTGTAGCCGTTGCGGCAGGCGCCATCATGCCCGGAGTCGCGGCCGAGATTCAGGTCATCTTTGCCGCAGTCAGCAGCGCACTAGCGGCAGCAGGCTCCTAACCATCCATCTGTTCATACAATTCCAAACGACGCCGCTTGAGCTGGACCAGTTCAGGCGGCGTTTTACTTGTAAGTGCATGAAGGTGCTCGTAGTACCCACGGAGAATGTCTTTTGTACGGCTGACCCGAGGGGAAGTATTATGTCCAAAGTATACTCCTACCACCCCCGTAGGGGGTACTCGGGATTGAGTAGATTTACCGAACCCCAATAGGAATTGTTCTGATCGTAGTCCTCTTCCAGCGATGTTACTATCTTCTCGAAGCGGTAAATTTGATATCCGATTACCAAGGAGAGAGAAAATCATGAAACTTATCTGGAAGCTCAGATTAATGAAGGACACACGCGGTCAGGATCTCATCGAGTACGCTCTGATGGCCGGCTTCGTGGCCGTTGCCGCAGGGGCGATTATGCCCGGTGTGGCAGCACAAATTCAGACCATCTTCGGGAAAGTCAGCAGCGCCTTGGCAGCCGCCGGTTCCTAAACCTCAACTTCTCATTGTAAAGTTTGTTTGCTTACTCTTTTAGAGGGCGGAGACGATAGTCTTCGCCCTTTTTGTATCATTAGGCTATTTTACTTAGTACGAACAGCTTCGAGAGATACAAACTCTTAGCGGATCGGCAGAATAAATAAAATTTCGAGTTGGAGAGAAAATCATGAACGACCGCCGTGGTCAGGATCTCATAGAATAGGTCTTGATGGCGGGCTTTGTCGCCGTCGCTGCCGGGGGAATCATGCCGGGCGTCGCAAGTAAAATCACAACAATTTTCGGCAAGGTGAGCAGCGCTTTAAGTGCAGCAGGTTCTTAGCGCTTTCACCTCGCACGCTGGCCCGAGGTGCCGGCAAGGGTATTCAGTAAACCAGTTAACAGTTTTGCTTTTCAATTAGATGTCTCAGAGAAAGTTACAAGTCGGACTAGAACTGGAAGGCTGCCATTCACCCCATTTGTGTGACGGGCACTTGGGTACATTTACTAGGTTGGCTAGGCAGTTGTGCTAATCGTAGCCAGACTCACACCCTGGTACTATCATTTGGAAGTTGTTTCGCAAGTTAAAATTCAAAAAAATGCAGGGAGAGAAAAACTAATGAAGCTCATCTGGAAATTCAGATTGATGAAAGACACTCGCGGACAGGATCTGATCGAGTATGCTCTGATGGCTGGTTTTGTCGCTGTCGCCGCCGGTGCAATCATGCCAGGTGTCGCCGCGCAGATTCAAACGATTTTCGGAAAAGTCAGCAGCGCTCTGGCCGCCGCCGGCTCCTAAACCTTCGAAAATAGTTAACGTAGCTCAGCTAACAAACCAATGGGGTGGAGAACAAGCTTCTCCACCCCATATTTCATGGTAGCCGTCTCTTGCCGCCCCGATTTTTCTTTTCGTCCTTGCGCCACATCAGCTGCGAATGGTTAAACTGAGTTCTTACGCATATGCTGGATAGCGAGCCAGGAAAGGTTGTGATCCTAATTCCGGTTTGGAATGACTGGGAGACCGTCGCACTCCTTCTGCCGTCATTAGATTCAGCTTTTGCGGGACAATCCACCTGTTTTCAAGTTCTTCTGGTTGACGACGGTTCAGTTGAAAACCCGCCCGGAATCGACCGTACATTCCCGAATCTGTGCGCAATCGAAATTCTCCGGCTCAGGCGCAATCTTGGGCACCAGCGAGCGATTGCCGTAGGATTGGTTCACATCTGCGAGCACATACCCTGCGGGTGCGTAGTGGTGATGGATGGCGATGGCGAGGATCGCCCGCAAGATATCGTGACGCTCCTCACCAAATATCATTCCAGCGGCGGCCGCAATGTTATTTTTGCTGCCCGGGCAAAGAGGCTCGAAAGCGCCTCTTTCCAAATCTCCTATCACTTGTACCGGGTTCTCCACCGGCTTTTGACCGGTATCGCGGTCAGGGTTGGAAACTTCAGCGTGATTCCCGGTAACAGACTTCCAAACCTGGTAGTAGTCTCCGAGCTGTGGAGCCACTACGCGGCTGCCGTCTTCCGCGCCGGGATACCTTATGAGACGATCCCGATTGACCGTGGCAAGCGCCTCATCGGGCGATCGAAAATGAATTTCCACACGCTGTTGATTCACGGGCTCAGCGCGATCGCGGTCTTCGGTGATCTGGTCAGCGCCCGCCTGCTCGCCGTCACCGCCGCTGTGATGGTCGTAATCATTGGCTTGATCAGCGCGGTCGTAGCAGTCCGGTACGCCACGGATTTGGCTATTCCAGGTTGGGCAACTTACACGGCAGGTCTCCTGGTGGTGATCTTCAGCCAGGCACTAATGATGGCTTTCCTGCTGATGATCATGATTGTCGCGGCCCGTAGCAATGCGACCTTCCTGCCTTTGCGGGATACCCCCTGGTTCGTCTTTGAAAGAAAGCGGATTTATCCGACATGACTAGCTACCAATACGTTGGATCGGAGCTGGAAGTTTTTGAGAAGGCTCGCAACTGGAAGCGATATTTCAGCCTCCAGCTACAACCCTATCTAAGAGGCAAGGTGCTCGAAGTCGGCTCCGGAATTGGATCCAACACCAAACTCTTCGCCGGCGCGTCCGTTGACCGCTGGACCTGCCTCGAGCCCGACGCCGGCCTCTTGAAGCAGTTCACCGAACAGGAACCCGCGCCCGAGCGCTACGAGATCATTGAGGGAACTCTAGCCGATATCGAGGCCCAACGCAGATTTGACGCAATCATATATATTGATGTCCTCGAACATGTTGAAGACGACCGTGAGGAATTGCGGCAGGCAGCGAAACACCTGACACGCGGGGGCGCTCTGATCGTTCTCGCTCCCGCACATCAGTTTCTATTTACTCCATTCGATCGCGCCATCGGTCACTATCGCCGGTATTCGAAAGCTTCTTTGACCGCGGTCGAACCACCGGGCTTGAAACGCGAAAAGTTGATTTACCTCGATTCAGTAGGCATGCTCGCCTCGTTAGCCAACCGTCTATTGCTGCGCAGTGCCATGCCCACGGCCGTGCAGATTCAAGCATGGGATGGAATGCTCGTACCCTGTTCGCGATGGCTTGATCCCGTACTCGGCTACCGGGTGGGCAAGTCCATACTTGGAATTTGGAGTGACCGGCAAGGATCGCCGTGAGAAATATCCTGAGTCTGACCTCGCTCATAGTCTTTGTGGGCATCGCACTGCTGCTTTGGTTTGCCATCGGAAACCGCCTGCTGCTCGGGACGAACGACGAGGGCATTTATTTGGACGCCGCTCAACGAATTCTCCACGGGCAGAAGCCCTATGTGGACTTCTTCGGCTATATGGCGCCCGGAAGTTTCTGGGTCGAAGCGCTTTCGCTCCGGCTGTTTGGCGAAACTGTGGCAGCCGGCCGGCTTCCAGTGCTGCTCTATTTCGCAGCCCAGTGCGCACTCCTCTATTGGCTCGTGGCGCGGTTAACATCCGTTGGTCCGGCCATACTGGCGTTGTTTCTTTATTTCGCTTTTCAGACAGCGGATCTTACACTCTTGACAGCTCAGCATCGCTGGGACAGTTCTGCGTTGTCGTTGGCAGCCATTGCCACAGGACTCGAGGGTCAGTTGCAACGCCGAAAGGGTTGGTTCGTCGCGTCCGGGTCCCTGATTGTACTCTCCGCCATCTTTACGCCGTCCGTTGGATTGGTTGCGGTGATCACTCTCGGTTGGTTGGTATTAAAACGCGAATTACGGTTTGCCATCGCTCCCTATCTGATAGGGGCAACTCTGATGGGCGTGGTACTCCTCGCTGCACTATACGCAAACGGAATTCTATTCGCGCTCGCCGCGCAGCTCTCATGGCTCTCGAAGAACTACTCCGGAGTCAACGTAATGCCATATGGCGCGATCATAGGCGGCTATCGTGCGCTCCTGGAAGGAAGTGGCGCGGAATTCGTGCTCCGGGCCTCCATCATCTTTTGCATTGCTCTTCCCGCAATCCTACCGGTCGTGTCTGTGGTGGCATGTCTTGTCCTGGTGTGGCGTCGTGTGTCGCGTCCCGAGAAAGGCGCCCCAGGCCTGCGTGATTCTTTTATCTATCTAACTGCGTGCAGTTGTGCTCTTGTATTTTCCACGTATCCCAGGCCCGACGTGACTCATTTGGCCTACATTGCGCCTCTGCCCTACGCCCTTGGAGCCGTAGCCTGTGTCTTCTTACTCGGCTCAGGAGCCCGCCTGGCATTGACAATGTTCCTGTCGCTCTTTGCTGCCATCTTCCTCTGGAATACCAGCCGCTCAGTTGTTCACACGACATCCATTGCTACGCCCGCAGGAATAGTGCGAGTGAGTCTCGCCGACCAACCGTATGTCGAAAGCCTGCTTGTCTCTGTAAAGCCACGCGATTCCCTCTTCGTCTATCCGTACCGGCCGCTCCTCTATTTTCTTACTGCCGGGAACAATCCCACTCGTTATTCCTACCTGATGCCCGGGATGATGACCGCCATCGACGAACAGTCCGCACTCACAGACCTCCGCCGCTCGCCGCCTGAATGGTTATTGTTCGCGGACTTGCCGTTATCGGAATACTTGCGGGTGTTCCCCGGAGCCGATTCAAAACGGCTCCATCTAGCCGGACTCGAACAGTGGATTCGGCAGAATTACAGCGATTCTGCGTCCCCGCCGATATCTATCGTGGGATATACAGTAATGCGCAGGACAGTGACGCGCCCGATTTCGTTTGTGCAAGACAAGTGAGTAGTTCTGCTGGAACCACAAGACCGAGTCTGTCCTGGGGGTGGTTACTTCTCGCTCCTCTCCTCCTTGCACTTCTCATAGCTCCCCGGCAGGACTACGTCTATCTCGAGGTCCTGTTCGCGCTGGCAACCGTGGCGGGGTGCTACATTCAAGCCCGCACCAGGCCGAAGCGAAGAGCCTGGCTTCCCGTCCTGCCGCTCTGGGCCGCCTGCCTCCTTCCCGCACTGCTCAGCATTGCTCTCCGCCTCGCACTCTTGCCGTGGATTCCCAAACCTAACCCGGCGGTCTCAGATGAATTCAGTCACAGATTCCTGGCCGAGACACTGCTGGCCGGCCGCTTCGCCAATCCTCCTCATCCGCTATGGCGGCACTTCGAGTCCATTCACATTCTTCAACAGCCAACCTACAGTTCCATGTACCTCTTTGGCCATGCAGCATTCCTGTCCGCAGGAAAGTTGCTCAGCGGGGACTTCTTCGGCGGTGTCCTGTTGGAGACCGCATTTTTCTGCGCGTTGCTCGTCTGGTTCCTGCATGCCTACGTGCCGGCACGATTTGCATTCTATGGGGGGCTGATTGCGGCCGTGCGCTTCGGAGCCGCGAATTATTGGAACGACAGCTATTGGGGAGGCAGCGCCGGCGCGCTGGGAGGCGCGCTTGTTTTGGGAGCCTACGCGCGGCTGGCACGCCGCTGGTCGCCCGTTCCGGCATTCCTGCTCGCCGCGGGCACGGTCGTGCTGCTCAATACCAGACCGTTCGAATCGCTCGGAATCCTCATACCAGTGGGAGTAAGCTTGCTATGGAAAATTCGGGCCAATCTCGGCGTAGCGATCCTGGTCGGCGTCCTCGCACTCGGCGCCTTCACAATGACGACCCATTGGAAAGCAGTCACCGGAAGCCGGCTGTTGCTGCCTTATCAACTCAACCAGCAGATGTACGGCTGGCCAATGACGCTGCCGTGGTTCCATGTGCGCCAGATTGAGTTTCGCCACAAGGATCTGCAGCAATATTGGGATTTCGAACGCCAGGAGCACCGCCAGATCACCGAGCCAGCCTGGATACCGGTAGGCATCCTAACCAAGATGATCGTATTCTGGCGATTTTTTATTGGCGCCGGCCTTACCGCGGCGCTACTATTTGCCCCCCGGATTATCAAAATTCGCCGCTGCCGGATTCCCTGGATTACCGGGGCCGTCGTTCTGGCGCTGGCGATGATCGAGCAAAGTGGCTATCCGCACTACCTCTCGCCAATCGCAGCGGTGATCGTGCTCTTCGTGATCCAAGGTCTGAGATACCTCGCTCATTGGCAATGGCGCGGCGTCCCATTGGGGTCGGCGATGGCCCGAACCGCATGGATACCGATGTCGCTAATTCTGGCGTGGCGCGTCTATGCCGGCCCGACGCCGCTCACCGGACCAGACAGCTATCAATACAGCTCCTGGTGCTGCCAAAAAACCGGAGCGGAAGAGCGAGCGAATGTTGTGGCGCAACTCGAGGCTGCGCCCGGCCAACATCTGGTCTTCGTCGATTTCCTCCGCCCGAAATTCAACACGTTCGAGTGGGTCTACAATGGTCCGGATATCGACGGCCGCAAAGTCATTTTCGCTCGCGACATGGGTCAACAGAAGAACAAGGAACTGATCGACTATTATCCGGGCCGTCACTTCTGGCGTGCGGTGGTGAAGGACAAAAAAGCAACACTGCTGCCCTATTGAAGGTCAGTGCGCCGCCTGCATCTCGTGTTCCGGAATCACCAGCTTGCCGAAGTTCCCTTCCGCATCGAACTCCAATGCGAACGGTTCCCCGATGATCTCCAGATTCGGATTCTTCGCAATCTCAGTCCGCAGAGTCTCGCTCACCGCCAGTGTGGCCAGCTCCATCGTATTGCGAACCCATCCGATGGTGACATCCTTCATATTCAGCTTGCCCACCGTCGGTGCGATCTTCTCCAGACATACACGGTCCGACGCAAAATGAATCGGGACCTTGATAGCGGCCGGAGTGGAAGCTGTGAGCGAGTTGATGCTGGTAGGATTCCAATCGATCTTGTCGAGCAGGCGGTCATGCACGATATCGGCCATGCCGAGCCCCACGCCATTTCCGTAACTCACACTGCTCAGATCGCGTACATATATGCGCTCAATCCGCGGAGCCGTGTCCCACTGGTTCGATTCGCCAGTCACACATCGATTCGCGACCTTGGTGTCCATGCCCGCGCCGCTGATGTTCTTACCAATTTCGTCGAGAATCAGAATATCCAGCGGAAACGGCACGCGGCCCATCCACGATTTCACCAGGGCGAGCAACTCCTCCTCCTTCCGCTCCATTTCGCCCACCGGGACCGCAGTAATCTGGCCCGTGTTGTGGTTCGCGTCCTCAAGAATCGCCAAGCCGCCAAGAATTTTCCCCGATCCGAGCACCTGCCGCCCCACCGTGCGGATTACCTTCTCCAGTCCAAGCTTGTAAGCGTATGTGTGATACCTCTGCGCTCCGGCAAACTTCCCGAGCCCGATGGCCATCATCTTGAACAAGCCGCTTTCGATCTTGCCGGCGAAATCGGTGTGCCATTTTACGCGGCCAATGAGCATTACACCGTCGCTGTCGAACGCGTTCTTATCCATGAACGCCTCAATGCCGTCGCTGGTCGATCCCAGCGATACCACCTTAAGGGAACTGATGACCGGGCATCCCATGGTCGCTTCATGGATTCCATAATGCGCCAGTACGTCCGCCTGACCCTCGGCCGTCGCCGCCCCGTGGCTGCCCATGGCCGGAAAAATGAACGGCTCCATCCCTTTCGATTTCCAGTACTCGACCACCGACTTCACAATCTTTGCGATGTTGATGATGCCCCGGCTTCCAACCCCGATGGCGATGCGGCTTCCGGCTTTCAGATTGCCTCCAAAGCCGGCGGACGCCAACTGGCGCTTTACTTCACTCGGTATGTCTTTCACGGAACGATCCGGGAAGTGTTGCCGGACCATCAACAGGCGGGAAAATTCCATGCTTGGATTATATTATGAATGGTCGGACCCACTTCATCAGGCGGCTACCGGATACTCCGGCATGTTATGTCCAAGCCAGACCAGAAACTCACATACTTGTTCCGGACCATCCATGTGGTACCTCGCGGCCGTCGACCTCCCATCGCCGATTTTCACGGTGATCGCCTCCGGCAGGGTTCGAAACAGATGTTCGTCGGTGCAGTCGTCACCAAAGCTAAAGACAAGAGCCGTGTAGTTCTCAGGCCGCATCAGAATCCAGTGTGCAGCCGCGCCCTTGTTCCAGAAGGTCTGGGGAAGAATCTCGAATACTTTTTTTCCGTCCGTCAGTTCCAGGCGCCCGGCGAATGGGCCAAGTGCCTCCAAAAGAAATTCCCGCAGTCTCGCCGCATCATCTTCGGTGCACGAGCGATGGTGAACGCTCACGGTGAGCTCTTTGGCTTCCACCCAGGCGCCACGAAATGCGGGGACGCGCGGATCGATTCGCGTCAATAGATCCTGGAGATCCTGACGGACAGACAACGCCCTGCTATCTACGAAATCAATTCCTGGACCGTTTATCTGGAGACCATGGTTTGCGCCGTAGATCACCGAGTCGATTCCGACGCGCGCGCGCAGGTCGTCCATCGATCTGCCGCTTAGAATGGCGAGATGGACATTCCTGGCTTCCGCAAGCGACGTAAGAGCGTCTCGCGTCCGCTCGTCCAGCCGAACGCTAGCCGGGTCATTCACGGTCGGAGTGAGCGTTCCATCGAAATCGAGAAATACCAATAGCCGGTCCGCCGCGGCTATTCGTGACCTCACTTCTGGATCTTCATGCAGCGACAAAATCACTGATTCTCTCCTTTTCCTTTTCCTTGACTGGTTCGAATTTGAGGAGTGCTGATAGAATCTTGCCGGCCCAGCGGTAGATGTTGTTCTGCGCCACCGCTTCGCGCATCTTTTGCATGCGTTTCTGGCGCTCCTCGGGCGCCATCTCCAACGCTTGGCGAATGGCCTCGGAGCACTGCTCTTCGTCGAACGGATTGACCAGAATGGCATCTCTCAACTCGCGCGAGGCGCCGGCAAAATCGCTCAGAACCGTGTTCCATCCTCATCAAAGCGGCTGGCGACGTATTCCTTAGCCACAAGATTCATTCCATCGTGCAACGGCGTCACGAAACAGAAGTGCGCCAGCCGGTGCAAAGCCGCTAGCTGCAATTGCGGAGTATTCTTCTTGATCAGAATCACCGGCCGCCACGATCCGGACGCCCACTTCCAGTTCAGCTCGTTGATCTTGTCTTCGATATGTTCTTCCAACTCCCGGTAAGCCTGAATTCGGCTACGGCTGGGAACGCCAATCTCGACAAAGACCAGGCGCTTGCGATACTTCGGATATCGGGTCAGAAAACGATCGAGGGCGCGGAGCCGCTCGAGAATACCTTTGGTGTAATCAAGCCGGTCGATGCCAATGCCGACGAACTCGTCGCGCAAACCAAGTGCCAGCCGCCATTTCTCCATTTCCTGATCCGCCGCCTCACTTTTCGCAGCGGCCTCGTGGGCGGTGAAATCTATACTAATTGGAAACGAGCGCACCAAAGTGAGCTTGCCGTTGCGCGTGATTTCAATTTTCTCGCGATCCGATCGCGCCTCAAGGACCGAGTCGACAGTATCGAGAAAATTCAGACAATCGAGCCGCAGGTGGAAGCCCAGCAAGTCGTTGCCAAGCATGCCGTCCAGCAGTTCTTGTTTCCACGGAAATGCCCGGAAGACCTCGGAATTAGGCCAGGGAATGTGCCAGAACTGCGCAACCACAAGATTCGGGTTCCGCTCCTTCAGTATCCGCGGCAGCAATGCGAAATGGTAGTCCTGAATGAAGACGAAAGCGGGCGCAGAGCCCGCCTCTTCGAGTACAGCGTTGGCGAAAAGTTCGTTTACTTCCCGGTACGCTTGCCAGTCTTCCGGACGAAATTGCGGCCGGTTGAAAACGATATGGCAAAGAGGCCACAATCCCTCGTTCGCCAAGCCGTAATAATAACGTTGCTCTTGTTCGCGCGACAGCCATACGCGGCGCAATGTAAAACTCGGATCTCCTGGCGGCATCCTGACACGGTCATATGCATCGACCATTTCCCGGTCGGCATCTCCGCTGCCATGCGCCACCCAGGTGCCACCGGACGCGCGCATGATGGGATCGAGAGCGCTGGCCATGCCGCTGGCCGGCTGATAACATTCGACGTGGTCACCCACGTAATGATGAATGTAAGGTTCGCGATTGGAAACGAGAATGACTTTTTGTCCCTGGAGCTTAGAGGTGAGCAGCCTGAGCAAATCGTCTTTAGTCCACATAGTGTTCGGTCTGTCCGAAAATTGCGCCCACCTGTCCTTACCCCCTTCTTCGCACGGGATAGGCCATTCGTGAAATTGTTTTAATCTTTAGAGCTAGTCAGCCGAGCGGCGAAAAAAGAGGAACTTTCTACAGCCGGCGAGAGGAAAAAACTGCCGGAAGCGTCGCTGAATACATCACATCCAGTATTCCCATTTGTGACCGAAAATAACGTACAGCGACAGCACACCGTTCGTGACCGCGTGAGCAAGAATACAATCGCCGAGATTCTTCGTGCGCACCATCCACCAGTTGTACAACAGGCCCGCCGCCAACCCGACTTCCCAATAGGGCCCGTGCTCGGAGGCGAACAGCAGCGCCGTGATCCACATGGATTGCGCAGAGTATGTTCCCATCGGTAGGGTTTCGAAATCCGTTGAAATGATCCAACGCATCAACCACCCGCGCCAGAAAAGCTCTTCCACAATCGGCACAATCACAATTGCTCGAAGGCATCGCGTCACCAGCACCAGCGGATCGGACAGAAAGTGCGGATCGATGGAACTGTGGAGCCTGCCAAGAATCGCGTTCTGGAACAGCCAGTGCTCGCGATAGCCTGGAATGAGCGAATCCGGAGCAACCCAGATCACAAACACAAGAACGCCTAACAGAATGCTCAATGCTGGAGAAACCGCGCGAAAGGTCAAAACGGATCGCGAGAAATACCAGATCGAAGCTGCCAAAACAGCGACTCGAAACGGGAATTCCCAACGACCCAGTACCGCTGTCAGCGGGCCGGCAAGAGCCAAAAAAGCGATGAAAATCAGGAACGGCCCGATGTACGGTAGAGCCGGGTACCGCTTGGTGACCGCCGCCGTCAACAAGAAATTCCGCCTAGCCCATCTTCAACATTAGTTCGCGGATCTTCTGCTCTTCATCCTTGGCCGGCTTATTCTTCAAAGCCGATTCAAGTTCCTTCTTTGCCGCGACCTTGTCGCCCTTTTGAGCGAGCGCCATGGCGAGGTGATAGTGATACGTCGATTTGCCGGGTTCTTCGCGAACCAGTTCGCTGAATATCCCGATGGCGCTTTCCGCCAGATTCTTTTTGATGTAGATCCAGCCCAGAGTATCGGCAACGTTGGTGTCCTGAGGCATCTTCTGCTTTGCCCGCTGCGCCATAGTCAGTGCCTGATCCAGATCCGCACCGGTTTCCGCCAGCATATAGGCCAGATTATTCAGGGCCACCGGATGATCCGGCTGGATCTTCAAAATCTGCTCGTACATGGGACGCGCCAGTTCCCGCTGGCCGGCCGAATCGTAGATCAATGCCAGCTCGAGATACGGCGTAATGTTGGTCGGCGCAAGATCCTTCGCCTTCGTGAAGCTCGCCTTGGACCCCTCGATATCGCCCTTCAACCGCTGTGTCTCACCCATCCTGATCCACACATCGGCCGAGCGCGGGAACTTGTCCAAAGCCTTCTGATAGTCCGCAATCGCCTGATCGAAATACTTGGCGCGAACCGAAATGTTGCCCATGGCAACGTAATAGTCCGAGCGGTCCGGCGCTTTGGTAACTTCCTCTTTCAGGATCTTAAGGGCGTTATCGAACTGGCCCTGCGTCACGTAAGTTTCCGTAAGCCCCATCAGCGCCCGCGAATCCTTCGTTTGGGTGTACATCGCACGGAACGTGTCTTCCGCGGCCTTGTAGTTCTTCTCGGAGAGATCGAGCGCGGCCACCTGCAGCCTGGCCTCCCACACATTCGGATACTGCGCCACAATCGTCGTCAATTCCGTCCTCGCCTGCTTGGCCTCACCCATACCGATCAGCGCGCGCGTCCGCAACAGCTTGGCCTGAAGATTCTGCGGGTCGTAATTAAGAATTTCACCCGCCGCCTGCACCACCTTGCCATAGTCCCCCTGCTGTTGCATGATCTGAGCCAAGGCAATGCGTGGCAGCAAGTAGTCCGGCCGCAATTTCAAAGCTTCCTCGAACTGAATCTTCGCCTGTTGCGTGTTCCCTTTGGCCATCTGGGCGCGGCCCAAGTTGTAACGAACCACCGGGTTCTCGGGCATGCGGCTGACAACGGTCTGGAGGTCGTTAATAGCGTTTTGGATCTGATCGCGATTCCCGTTCACCAGCAGCAGCGACGCGCGGATCGCCATGGCTTCGTCATCTTTGGGGTTTTCCTTCAGGATGTCGTTCAGGACGTTGGTGGCTTCCTGCTTGCGGTCCTGCATGACCAGCACTTCGATCGTCCGCTTCTGATATGTTGCCTTTTCCTTGGGATGGTGTTCCGCTCCCGCCTGAAATTCTTTCAGCGCCAGATCCAGTTCTTTTGCCCGGAGGAAGAAGTCTCCCACTTCCAGGTTTCCGTTTGGAAAGTCTTTGGAATCCGACGAGATTTTCTGTAGTGTGGCCAGCATGTCGTCGCGGCGCTTCACGTAGTGATAGTAAGAGGCGAGCTGAAGATAGTTACCAACCGTCGGAATGTTCTGAATTTTTTCTTTGAGCATTGCCTCGGCTTCTTGGTTGCGATTGCTCCGGACGTACTCCAAAAACAAAGCATCGTAAATTGAGCCGACCTTGGGATCCTTTTTGAGCATCTCCTTCCCGAGGCGCTCAGAATCTTCCTTGCGTCCATCGGCGGCCAGCGTCTGGAGATAGATCAGCACCAGATCTGGTTCCAGCGGTTTAATGGTGTTGGCTTTCTCGAAGAAGTTAATCGCATCCTTCGGCTTGCTGTCGGCCAACGCCAGATATCCGCTCAGGCGCATGTATTCGAAGGAGTCCGGATGAAGCTTGGCGAGCTTATCGCCGAGGCTTTTCAATTCCGTTATGAACTCCTTCGGACGCCGCTTGTCGGACAAATACGCATTCAGGTAGATGTTGATGAGCTTCGTATAGGCATCCAGATTGCCCGGCTGCAGTTCGATGGTGCGCTGGAAGTCGCGAGCCGCGTCGCCATAGCGTTGTACTTTCACTTCCAGGAGCGCCATGCGATAGTACGCTTCACCGTAGCGGGCGTCCTTCCGAAGCGCGTTCCGGTACATAATGCCGGCTTCTTTATATTTGCCCCGGTCGAAGTACTTATTCCCTCGTTCCACGTACTTCTTCTTGGCCACATTGGGGTCAGTGTTGCAAGCCACGGAACCCAAAAGAACGAACACGAAAAGCGAAGAAATGATACGAGTTTTCATATGGACACACCTGGAGAAGTCAAGCTTACACTCCAACACAAATGGAGAGGAGAATCAATCGGGAGACCCCGCAAGCCTCATAACGCCTAGGCCCTAGTCTACCGCAATCACGGGGATGGCTGGACCTGTCGATTGACTCGCAATGCCGCCAATCTTGAGGGTAACCGGCAAATTGTCACCCTTCATGTGGAATCCCGGCACGCGAAGGTTAATCTGATAGAGGCCAATAAGACCCGGAGCCAATCCGCTAAAGTCCACGATGATGGCCGCCTGTTTGTATGAGGGATCGCCAAAATACAATTCAATCGGATCGGTGGTTGCGAGCGGGCTTGTGGGGGACGGCTTGCCCGCAGTCACCGTGCCACCGTGCGTGGCCCCCAGCCCGATCGCGTACATTACCAGCGGCTCGTCGCGCTCGGCTTTATTGTCCTTCGTCACGGGCCGCCCGTCTGCGTGAAAAACGTAGGCCATATGCGAGCTTGGATTGGTAAAGATCGCCGGCGCGTATTTCGCGATCATGATCGTTTGTGAAGGAGACGCCGCCTTCTTCGATATGGATCGCACAACCAGCGGATATCGCCCAGCCGCCATGGTAGGAGGAATTTCCGCGTTGATCTGTCCGGCCGACGTGAGAAACAGCGGCAGCGGCTGATTGTTCAGCGTAACGCACGTGCCACCGAGGATGGTCGGCAATGGCGTGGCAGTGGCTGGCGCGGTGTCGCCAAGATTATTGCCGAAGATCGAGACTAGCGACCCCGGAGCGAATTGCGGCAAGTAGCTGAACAGATTCACAATCCCACCCGAGTTCGGCAGCGGCACGTTGGCAAAGGCAGACGGCGGCCCGCCTCCCGGACCTCCCTGGCCGGGCTGAGTAGGGCCACCCGCGGCGAGAGTAGAAATACTGAGTCCGCTCGTAGTGAGCGCAAACAGCATTGTTCCGGTGGAATCGACCGCCATGGTGCGGCCGCTCACATTGACGCGAGTCGTCCCCGTGACCGTGGATGTCGGCCCTTCCAGCAGCGATACCGTCTGCGTGGCCAGACCAGTCGTCGCGTCTGCCAGGTCCACCGTCGGCGCAGTGGTTGGAGACGAATTCGCATTTGCCCGCACTGGTTGAATGAACCGCACATACCGGTTCGTGCCGACCGGGGCGACCGCCGAGACCATGGGAGTCGTCGAGGCGGCTGAAACGATCGAGCCGATCGGAGTGAGAGATTGATTCAGAATGGTGGAATTAGCCAGGAAGTATTGTCCCGATGGACCAGCCGCCACCGGACCGAAATAGCCCTGAATCGGCGCATTGAACACCTGCCGGCCCTGCACAAAGGAATCCGCCAGCGCATCGTAGAGATAAACAAACCCGTTTCCCGCTAGAACCACGATGAATTGACCCTCGGGCGAAGCGGCCATGGTGCGGGGCGCGGTCAAGGTATTCGAACCGATCGTCGTACTGACCGGCACCGGCACAGCCTGATTTCCTACCACCTTCCAGATCGTCCCGTTGCTCATGATGACCATCGCGCCACGCATACTGGCGGCAATCACCGAAGGTGTAACCAGCGGAGTGTTCACATTGAACGGCAGTGGAGGAAATTGCACGCGGTCGACGATCGTGCCCTGATCGAGGTCGACAATGCTGATATTTTCGCCGCCCGTATTCGCGACATACATGGTGCTGCCGTCGGGAGTGATGGCCACGGAATGCGGTAGCTGACCAACCTTGATGGGCGTCATGAACTGGTTGGAGGCAACGTCGAAAACCTCCACGCGGTTCAATCCCGAGTTCGCGATATACAAGCGGTTGCGGCGGCTCTCATAGGCCATTTCGATCAACCCTTCGTTGGCTCCGTTTCCAATCGGAATGGGAAGAATCGTACCCTGCGCTTCGCTGTTGCGAAAATTCTGGAACACGGTCACTGTTGCAGGTATATTCACCGCCTCCGGGGATTGAATCAGGAACGAGGTAGGCGCGACAGTTCCCGGATTCAGCGCCGCTGCGGAAGTCGTATACGTAAAGTCGACTTCGTTGCTGGTTTGCGTATTCACCGCGCGGACGCTTGGCGCGACCGCGACAACGGCGGGGTTTGTCTGACCGCCTCCGCCGGTGATGGGTGGAGTCGGTGTGGTGATAACACCGCCGGGCCCACCAGGAAATATGATCGTCACCCCGCCGCCGATAATCCCGCCCCCCGCGCCGCCGGCGCCGCCGAGTGCGCCAGCGCCGGTATTAGTGAACTGCAAAACTTGACCATTCACCGTCAGGCGTCCCTTGCCCGCGTTGTTCACGGCAACGCTCCCGGTCGATTGAGCGGCAGTGACCCCGCACTGATCCTTGGCGAGAAGGACGACGGACGACGCCGGATTAGCGATCGGAAACTGATTCAGCGTCCCGATCGGGAACGTCACAAAACCCGACTCCGACAAAGCATAAATCGTCGCGCCATCGGATGAAATAATCATCTTTCCAGCGAGGTTTTCGGGTAGTTGCAATCCCATCCGGATATATAGATTGTCCGGGTCGTTCAGCATCATTTGACTGATGTTCGCGCGAGCGGCCGGAACCTGAGTCGGAGCGATGTCGAAGGCGGCATAGATGACGCTGCCGTCAGGCGCGAAAACACTTCCACCCTGATTCGTCTGCGTGTTGAAATTCGTCCCGGGCGCGATGGGATACGGCGCATTCGCCAGGTTCTCCTGGGCCACGATGTTGAGCGTCTGAGTGTCGAAAAGGCTCAAGCCCGCCATAAACCTGGAACCGTCCGGCGAAACAGCCAGCACACTGGAAACATTCGTTACCGTGCGGCTCCTCAAGACTGTGCCCGATGCGACTTCATAGACAAAAGCCGCCAGCGTAGTGGTGTTCGGAATGTTGACGCCGACAATATGAGTGCCATCCGGCGTCGCGAGCAACTGGCTATGATTCGCCAGGACGATGCGGCCCGATGGCGGCGGAAGTGTTGGGTTCGCCGGAGGCGATGGGGCAATCGCCACGCTGGCCAGATTGTTGGTTGTGGTCGCGTTGGGATCGAAGATGAGCAGGACGTTCTGGCCTAAGTTACCGATTGTCGAAATCAACGCCTTACTGTCGGCTCCCACGGCAACGCCCTCCGGTTTGGCCGGCAGGCTCACGCGGGTGGCGGTAACCAGGGCATCCAGGTCGATAATGTCGAGCGCGGAAGCATCGAATGCCGTCACATACAGATACTTGTGATCGCGCGAAAGCGCCGCCGATAGCGGAGTAGCTTCGGTGGAAATTGGAGCAAGGAATTTCTTCTGCGCAATCGAATAGATTTCTATGCGGCTCTGGCTCGTATTGACCAGATATAGACGGCTGCGGGCCTCATCGAGAACAAGGTCCGCTGCCCCGCCCACCAGGGGCACCACGGTTCCGAAGGTCGCACAAAAAGACACCGCCGCCAACAGAAATAGAGCAGTGGCGGACCGCACGGCAAAGCGCATGGATACCCCAATATAACCCGGCCCCGGCCAGGCGAGTTGCGTCGATGTAATAATCGCCTGAACTTCACGTCATCATTTGCGTAATCATGAAACAGGAGGCATTCCAATGCGAATGTTGAAATTTACGCTGGTCCTCACTTTTGCGGCCTGGTCATCTTATGCGGCCGATCCGGCGCTTTTGAACCTGATCTCGCCGAATTCCAAAGTGGTAGCCGGCGCTCACGTGGACCGCGCGATCACTTCTCCCCTTGGCCAATTTCTGTTGAAACAGGCCCAGATTAACAACGATGGATTGCAAAAGTTCATCACCGCCACGGGCTTCGATCCGTCCAACGACCTGAAAGAGATTGTTGTCGCCTCCACGGACCCTGGCCACAAGGCGGGCTCGGGATTGGCAGCCATGCACGGCGCTTTCGACGTACAGAAGATTCTCGCCAATCTCAAGGTGAAGGGCATTGCTCTTACAAACTACAAAGATGTTCCTATCCTTGCAGGCTCGGAGCCGAATGCAGGTTGGCTAGGGGTATTGGACAGCTCGACAGCCGTCGCCGGCGACCCCGCATCGGTGAAGGACGCCATCGATCGCAGGGGAACGAAAACGGTTCTCGACCCGCAACTAACGACGTTGATCTCGACCGTTAGCGATAAATACGATGCCTGGTTTGCCTCCAATGTCCCCATTTCGAACTTCGCCGGTTCCGCGCCGGACGCGCAGATGAACAGCATGCTGAAAGGCGACGCACTGGCAGGCATTCAACAGACTGCGGGCGGTATGATCTTCGGTTCGACTGTACAGATGATGGCTGAATTGGTAGCGCGTTCGGCCCAGGATGCCAGTTCTTTGGTTGACATCGTGAAATTTCTGGCCGGAATGGCGCAATCGAACACAGCGAATCAGCCCAATGCCGCCATACTGGTGAACGCGTTGAGCACGCTGGACGTCCAGGCCACGGGCACCACCGTGACGATGTCCGTTTCCGTCCCAGAGACGGACCTGGAACAGGTCATCGAATCCGCACCGAAGCACACTCCGAACGTGAAGAAAGCGGAACTTCACCGGATCCGCATCAACTAAAATGTCTTAGCGATGATTTTTAAACTGTTCAAAAGCGCCGGTCGCGTGGTTGCTTTTTGCTACACGGCGGCGCTTTTTGGACAGCTGGTTCCAACCCTCCAACTTCGCGTCTCCAGTGAACAAGTGCCCGCGGGTGGCATGGCTCAGGTGAAAGTTTTCCTGGCCACACCAGCCGCAATCGCGTCGGGAAACTTCGCATTCCAGCTTGACCAGAACGTTTTCGGAGACGTTGCCGCCGCAACTGTGTTCAGCGCAACAGGCGATGCCTACGGCGGCGTGGGAACACTCAATGTGACTCCTGGATACTTCACTGTGGCTTTCACTTCGCCCTCCGGTGGAGTGGGGCGCTTACCGGGACTGCCGATTTTTGAGTTCACTGTTCCGGTCAAGAGCGGCACTGCCTCCGTGGCTCCTGTGATCTCTGTGTCTTCGCTGAAAGATCCGCTGGGACGAAGCTACGGTCTCACCGTGGTTCCGGGGACAGTGACCGTGAGCGGTTCGCTGGCCGTGCAAAACGTAACGCCGGGCGGTGGAATTGTTCCGGCAGGATCTGTAGTGAGTGTACGCGGTGTGGGTTTCACACCCGCTACCGTTGTCACGATCGACCAGGTGCGAATTGCATCAGTGAACTTTGTGAACGCGCAGCAGATTGATATCACGCTCGGAGCAGCCGCTGAGATGACGGGGAAGCATGTTCTCGTAACGAATCCCGATCGGACTCAAGTGGATTATTGGGCGTGGCTCCACAACTTGCCCGAGGGACTGGGCCGGTATTCTGGACAGCATCCGATTCTTGGGCTCGCTACGACGCCGTCAGCGGAGTGGGGTCTTGTTCCCCCGCCGGGGCATGCCTTTGGGTTGGAGCTGCAGAATCCGACGCCTGCGCCAGTGGACGTGACAGTCACGAATGCCCTAATGCTCAGTGGCTTTCAATCGACCGGAGTCGGAACGGTCACACAGACGATTCCCGCATGGAGAAGTTCTTTTGTGGAGATTGCCAGTCCCCCGGGCTCGACGCTGCAAACGAGCCCGTCGACGCCGATCCGCGTCTTGGTCCTTGACCTTGGCGGGAATCCGATCACCTTTTCGAAGGCTTATGCGATCACCGAGCTGACTCCGTCACCACCGGTTGTGGGATCGATTGTGAATGCAGCGTCCAACGCACAGACAGCCCTTTCGCCAGGCGAGATCATCTCGATTTACGGAGCGGGCCTTGCGGCGCCGGTGTCCTTCGACGGAGTCGCGGCTCCGTTGCTATATGCGTCCTCATCGCAGATCAACGCGACCGTGCCCTATAGCGTATCGGGCAAGGACGTGACGATGATCACGGTACAGAACGGCGCAACCTGGGGAGTTCCGGTCGCTCCGAGTGTGCCGGGGATCTTCACTCTCGATGCTTCTGGCGTTGGCCGCGGGGCGGTGCTGAATCAGGACAGTACGGTGAACGATGTCTCGCATCGGGCGGCTCGCGGATCGGTCATTCAGATTTATGCCACCGGTGAAGGCGACACTTCTCCGCCAGGCGTGACCGGAAGTGTGACGCATGGAGATCTGAAGAAGCCGGTGTTGCCGGTAACGGTGACGATTGGGAAATTCGATGCGGTCGTTCAGTATGCCGGTTCGGCGCCGGAGGCGGTCGCTGGATTATTCCAGGTGAACGCAGTCGTGCCGCAGGGAGTGATGCCGGGTCCCGCCGTTCCGATCACCGTGACGATTGGATCGGCCCGGAGCCAGGATGGCGTTACCATCGCCGTGCAGTAACTCAGTGTTGCAAGAGTGCCTGAATCTCCTTCTCGAAAGCGCTCTTTTCGACCATCCCCACATGCGTCGCGGCAATCTTACCCTCGCGATCAATCAGCAACGTCATCGGCATGGAATCGAGGCCATACGACTTGGCCAAATCATCATTGCCGAGCACGACGGTGTAGTTGAGCTTTTTCTCCTTGAGGAACGGCTTCACCACTTTCCAGCCGTCGTCATCCATTGAGACGCCGATAACAGCGAGTCCGCTGTGCTTGTACTTCTTTTGGAACTCCATGAACCATGGAATTTCGACTTTGCATCCGCCGCACCAGGTGGCCCAAAAATCGAGCACCACCACCTTGCCTTTGTATTTCGACAATTGGACGGATGTGCCTTTGGAGTCTTTCAGACTAAAGCCCGGGGCGTCCTTGCGCATTTCAGCGGCTCCGGCGAGCGACGCGAGGCATGCGATTATCAGTGCAATCTTCATTACTACTACATTGTGATTTTAATCGAGCTTTTTGTCAAGAACCAGTGTTGGCCTTGGCGATTTCAACGTTGCGGAGAAAGCCGGTATAACGGGCGCGCGTGACGGGAGTGTGGCGGAACATCTTCTGGAACTCCTCGGGCGTAAGAGCGGCGAGGTGCTCAAGATCCGGGGCAAAATGCTGCGCGGCGAAGGCGGCATCATCCGTGAAAGGTGCGCGGCCGTTCCACGGGCAGACGTCTTGGCAAATATCGCACCCGAAAATGTGATTGCCGATCGCGGGATGCATCTCTTCGGGAACGGGGCCTCGCAGTTCAATGGTGAAGTACGAAATGCAGCGGCGGGCATCGAGGCCCTCGGGAATAATCGCGTTAGTGGGACAGGCGTCTATGCAACGAGTACAAGTGCCGCAACGGTCCGGCGGCGGGGTGTCGGGGGTCAGTTCCAGCGAGGTAAGCAACTCACCAAGGAAAAACCACGAACCCTGCTCCTGATTGATGAGGCATGTATTCTTTCCAATCCATCCGAGGCCGGCGAGGCGTGCGTAGGACCGCTCGAGCAGCGGCGCAGTATCGACGCAGATCTTGTGATCGAAGTCGCCGGCGGCCGACTTCAGTTTCTCAAGCAGCCGCTCGAGACCTTTGCGAAGTATCTCGTGATAATCGGCTCCCCAGGCGTACCGTGAGATCCAGCCATGCCCCGGCGATGCGTTATGGGGCGCATCGGTGTTGTAGAGTTTCCCAACACAAACAATCGACCGCGCAGTGGGCAGAAGATTACGCGGATCACGGCGGACATCCGCGCGATGATCCGTCATATAACGCATCTCGCCGGCTCTTCCCTGCTCTACCCAATCTTCGAACCGATCGAGATCGGCGGCGGGTTCGGCGCGCGCGACTCCGGCTAGTTCGAAGCCGCAATCGTGAGCGAGCTGTTTGACGGCGGCGGTATTCACGTCGCCGCTGCGGCTAGCGAGTGGTGCACCACGGCTTCGACTTCGCTTTGATATTCTGCGAGCAATTCGGGCGTTTCCGCCTCGAAGCGCATCACCAGCACCGGTTGTGTATTGGATGCTCGGACAAGGCCCCAGCCTTTCGGGAAAACGACGCGCGCGCCATCGATATCGTACACTTTGTGGGTTTTTCGGAAGTGTTCCAGAACACGCGCAACCACTTGGAATTTGATCTCATCTTCAGTGTCGAAGCGGATCTCCGGCGTGGAAACGAGCTGGGGCAGTCCTTCGGTCTGAGCAGAAAGGGGCCGGCCTGATTTGGCCACGATATCGATCAAGCGGCAGGCGGCGTACGGCGCGTCATCGAAACCGTAATACCCATCTGCAAAAAAGATGTGGCCGGACATTTCTCCCGCCAGCTCGGCATGCTCCTGTTTCATCTTCGCCTTGATGAGCGAGTGACCGGTTTTGTACATGATGGCGTTGCCGCCGAGTTTTGTAAGCTCGTCGTAAAGCACCTGTGAGCACTTCACTTCGCCGATAAAAGTGGAGCCCGGTTTGCGCGTGAGGATTTCACGGGCATAGATGAAAAGCAGATAATCGCCCCAGACGACCGTACCGTGTTCGTCGACCGCACCGATGCGGTCGGCATCGCCATCGAACGCGATTCCGAGCTCCGCACCGTGACGGGCGACCGCTTCCTTCAACGGAATGAGATTCTTCTCGACCGTTGGATCAGGGTGGTGATTCGGGAACCGTCCGTCCATATCGAAGTACATCGGAATCGCTTCGACGTTCAGCTTCGCAATGAGGCGCTCCATTACCGGACCCGCGGTCCCGTTGCCTGCATCGAACACAACTTTGACCCGGCGATGGAAATTGAACCTCGCAGCGACGTCGTCCACGTAGCGCGTCACCATGTCCACGGTCTGGTGGCTGCCCTGCCCCGTTTCGAAGTCCTGCTTCTGGATGAGCCGCAGAATCTTCTGGATCTCTTCTCCGTAGATGGTGCCCTTGCCGGCCATCACTTTGAATCCGTTATATTCGGCGGGATTGTGGCTGCCGGTGATCATGACTCCGCCGTCTGATTTGAGAAGAACCGTAGAAAAATAGAGCAGCGGCGTGGGAACCACATCGATATCCGTCACGTTGCAGCCGGTCGAAAGAAGACCCGCGAGCAAAGCATCGTGGAGGCGCGTGGAACTGAGGCGGCAATCTCGGCCGAGATTGATATTGCGGCCGGTGTTCCGTACAAAGTACGTCCCGATGGCGCGTCCGAGTTCAGTGATGCCGGGACTGAGCAGTTCGACATCGGCGATTCCCCGAATGTCATATTCGCGAAAGATGGTGGGCTTCAGCATGGGTTAGCGGCTTACAAATTTATTGTCCTTCATAAGGAATCGCAAGGGCCAATCTGCTGCGTGCCGGATGCCGATACGCGGAGTGACCTCGATATTGAATTCGGGCTCTTGGCTCCAGCGGCGAACTGTGAGGTGGCCGCCGTTCGTCACATTCGCTCCGTAGTCTTTGCGCGTGATATTGAGCGCAAGGGTCAGTTTCCCGGGGCCGGAGGCGAGGTCTTCCACCTTCTTCGCGGTGGGGCGGCGTTTTCGCATGAGATCGATGCCGGTGAGCGGCTCGAGAGCACGGATTAAAACACAGCCGGGGATGCCGTTGGGTTCGGCGACAAGATTGAGGCACTCGTACATGCCGTAGATGAAGTAGACATAGGCACGTCCGGGCGGGCCGAAGATGACACGGGTACGGTTGGTGAGTCCGCGCGCCGAGTGCGCCGCCAGATCGTCGCCGCCGACATAGGCTTCGGTCTCCACGATCATTCCTCCGGTGCTTCCGTGCAGGATGACTTTGCCGAGGAGTTCGCGCGCGACCTGAACTGTGTCTCGCGCAAAGAAGCTCTCGGGCAGAATCTCAGACTCGGCCAAGAGCTGTTTCGTTGTCATGAGCGCGAGACCTGAGGTGATACGTGATTGCTCCGGCCGCGACGGTAAGCGCGCCTGCGAGGGAAGGCAAGGGTTGTTGAACGATGCCCCAGATCGTCATGGAAACTCCTACCAGGATGAAGAATGCAGGGACAAGAGGGAAGGCGAAGCTGACGACGCGGAGTTTGTGCCAGCCTTGGCGGCGGCGGAACACGAAAAGGGAAATCACAGACAGGACGGCGAAGAAATTGAGGGTGAAGCCGATGTAGAGAAAGAGTTGCCCGAAGGGCATTACGGTCATCAGCATCGCGCAAATGCCCTGGCAGAGAATTGCGACCACGGGCGTGTGCCGGCGGTCGTCCACCTTGGCCGCGATGGAGAAGAACGCTCCGTTCTTGGCCATGGCGTAGTAGAGCCGCGGGCCGATGGTCACCATAGCGCTCACCGTCGAAACCAGCGCGATAGCTACAAGAAGGCTGAAGACCCGGCCCACGTTCGGGCCGAACAGACTCGAAGCGGCAAGAGAGCCGACGGCGATGACGCCCTTCATGGATTCGAGCGGTGTGCCGTAGATAAACACCGCGTTCAGGGCAATGTAGAGTGTCGCGACGATCGCCGTCCCGAGGGTAAGGGCGACAGGCAATGTGCGCGACGGCTGCTGGACCTCTTCGGCGACATAGGTCGCGGCGTTCCATCCGCTGTAGCTCACGTAGATGAACAGCAGACTGATGAAGAAGCTGGCTCCAATGGAAACGGGGGAGGTGCGCACGGCGGGCGTAGTGAAGTTGCTCCACGTGCCGGCGCCAGAGATGAACCCTGCGACGATGAAAGCAACGATAACGGCGAGACTGGCTCCGGTGAGAACCTTCTGGATACTCGCGGCGCGGCGGATGCCATAGCAGTTGAGCAGCGTAAACAGCGCGATGACGCCGGCGGCGACACTTTGCGGGGCTCCATGGCTTGCGTCCCGCAGCGCCGGGAAAAATGCGCTGAGGTAATCGGCGAAGGCCAGGGCAGCCGCGGCGATGGGCGCGGAGAATCCAGCGAAGAACGAAACCCATCCACTCATGAATCCCCAAGTGGGTCCGTAAGCGCGCGTGAGATAGACGTACTCGCTTCCGGACGCCGGGAAATTGACGCCGAGTTCGGAATAGCAAAACGAACCGAATAGGGCGCAGATGGCTCCTACCAGCCAGGCGAGCAGGATAATACGGGCATCACCGAGGTGCGAGGCGAGGTACCCTCCGGCTGTGAAAACACCCGTCCCGATCATGTTGGAAACGACCAGCGCGGTGGCGCCGGTGACATCCAGTTGCCGAATTAGGTTGGGATGTTTCAAAGGGAATGGCCGGTGTGGCACTGCCCTCCGTCGCAGACTAGAATTGCCCCGTTGATGTAGGTGGCGGCGGACGACGATACGAATAGAGCAAGGTCGGCGATCTCGTCTTTCGTGGCGAAGCGCCGAAGCGGGATTCGCTCCGTGAACCGGGCGCGCACTTCGTACGTGGGCGCCAGCCGGCGCATACCTTCTGTATCATCCACCGGGCCGGGAGAAATGACGTTGACTCGTACGCCGGAGGGTCCCCACTCTACAGCGAGAACTTTGGTCAGCATGTCGACTCCGGCTTTAGCGGCGCAGACGTGCGCCTGCGATGCGATCGGCGTGAACGCGTGCGTGGCGGAAATGCTGAGTACGGACGCGCCGGGTTTGCGTAGATATTCGTAGCTCCCTCTGCACGCGTTGAACGTTCCGAGCAGATCGATATCGACGACGGCTTTGAATCCGTTGGCGGACATACCGAGGGCGGGCGCGGGGAAGTTGCCGGCCGCTCCACAAAGCAGAATATCGATCTCGCCCCAGAGTTCAGCGGTCTTGCGAAACGCGTTTTGCAAAGCGTCGTAGTCGCGGACGTCGGCGGAAAAACCTTCGGCAACGCCTCCCGCTGATCGGATGCCTGCGACAGCAGCGTCGAGCTTGTCCTGTTTGCGTCCGACCAGCATGACACGGGCGCCGTGCCCAGCGAACCGTTCGGCGATCCGGAGGCAGATTCCGCTGCTCCCGCCAGTGATGAACGCGGTTTTGTCCTTCAGAAGGTGATCACAAAAAATGCCTGGCATTTAGCGTTAGCTGGCGACCGGTAGGACCTCCGGCCTGAGCAGATCCTCGTATCTGGAGTATATGTGATCGAAGACATTATCCCAGCTTGCCGAGCAAGCCCAGGTGCGGGCAGCGGCGCTCATTCTACTCAAAAGCTCGGGATCGGATTTTAGTTTGACGATGAATTGAATGAACTCTTCACCGTTTTGCGAAACATAGCCAGTTTCCTCGTGACGCACGATGAATTTGGGACCGCCGCCGCTGGTAACGATGGCTGGAACCCCGGTGGCAAGCGCCTCCTGCACGACGTTGCCGAAGGTATCGGTTTCAGAAGGGAACGCGAAGACGTCCATCAGGGCGTACACATCGGCTAGGGCGTCCCTCTCCAGCACTCCGACGAAATCGGCGTTCTTCAGGTTTGCGGCGAGCCAATCCAGTTCCTCGCCGACACCGGCGATGAGTATCCGAAAGTCCGCGTGCCCCGCGGCGAGGAGCGCTTTTTCAATTTCTGCGAGGAAGCGGACGTTTTTCTCGGGACTGAGGCGGCCGACGTAGCCGATCGTGAAGGGCCTCGGGCCGGGCGGCCGGCGGTTTGGATTGAACATTTCGGAGTCGACCCCACGGACCATCCGGTAACAGGGTTTGCCGGTAATCGCGCGAAGAAGGTCCATGAGTTCCTGATTCGGCGCAAACAGAAGTTCCGCCATTTTATAGAACCGGGCAGTCGCGTGGAAAGTTCCGTTTTGCGCTGCCGAGCTGATGGAGCGGCGGAGGCCGCCGGGAAAGACGGCGAATCGCTTGTCGAAGCGGCGTCCGGCGTATTCATGGACATTGGTGTGCCAGGAGGCGACGAGTGGCACGCAGAGTTGGTTGGCAACCCAGGCGCCGAGAATACCAATGTCGCTGGGGCCGGTGATGTGGACCAGGTTGGGTTCGCTCGTGCGAATCTGCTCGAGGAGCCATTGACCACGCCGCCAGAGGAACGGATCGAACGCGAGATCCGATTCGATGGCGATTGAGGCGGACCCGCGATTCAGCTCGATTGTTTTATGCGAGCCGCTCTCCTGCACCTTCGTTTCGGAGCCCGCGTGGATGCTCACGAACGGGAGAGAGTTCTTGCGCGCGTAGGCGTCGAACTGACGGCAGGTCAAAGCGACGCCGTTGACTTCATGAAAAGAATCGGCAAAGAAGGCGACTCGCGGTGTCATGGCGTTATGGACGGCTTGTCGAGACGTCGGGTTGCTCCGAAGATGAAGTTTCTTTCATTTTCTTGGTAGCGCAAAGACTTTCAAACGTTTCCTGGAGCTTGTCGGTTGCCTGCTTGGAGAACATACCGGACAGCGCGGCAACGGCGGCCACTCCGTATGGATTCAGACTGGTTTCGCCTGGGCTGATGAGGCCGGCGCGGACGACGAAGTAGACTACGACTGCGAGCGCCGCGCCGATTCCCGGGCGGAGGAAATACCACCAGGCCCAGCTTTCTGACAGGTTCTTGTTGCCCGCGTAATCGACGAACGAAGTTGCCAGGTGGATGAAGCTGCCCAGGGCTCCGGCCAGGGCGGTGGTCAGCAGGTAATGGGCTTCCTGGGATTCCGTTCCGGGTGCCGGCCAGAGGCGGATCAAACAATAGATCAATGTCAGATTCAGGCCGCCGATGTAGGTGCCTACAACGAGCTTGAGAGCCATCCTCATGGGGACAGCTGGAGCTTGGTCAGTCATATTCCCTTCCTTAGAGACAAAATTTGGCCGCGAATGAACGCGAATTAGCGCGCATAACAGCCTTTTCGATTTCTACGGTATCGGGGAGGGTGAGGGGTTGGGGGATGGATTCCCTGTAAGTCATTGATTGTGTGGGCTCGATAGGCTGACGATTTTTGTTACCGGCGCTGCGACAGTTCTCGTTTTCGCCTTGGTTGGATGTTTGCTTTCGTGCGGGTGAATCCGACGATTCGGCCTGCCCGGTTTGGGTTCGCTGTCGCAAATCCGATGATTTGGGCTGCTCGGTTTGGGTTCGCTGTCGTAAATCCGATGCTTGAGGCTGCCCGGTTTGGGTTCGCTGTCGTAAATCCGATGCTTGAGGCTGCCCGGTTTGGGTTCGCTGTCGTAAATCCGATGGTGGAAGCTGCCCGGTTTGGGTTCGCTGTCGTAAATCCGATGATGGAAGCTGCCCGGTTTGGGT
>Ga0105240_10000676_pt1 | contig 62629 bp, 114 predicted proteins | sample KBSC54metaG_FD_80426 | JGI IMG/M metagenome (GOLD analysis project Ga0105240, IMG submission 80426) | Corn rhizosphere microbial communities from Kellogg Biological Station, Michigan, USA - KBS C5-4 metaG | ecosystem: Host-associated > Plants > Roots > Rhizosphere > Soil | place: Michigan, USA... | reverse complement strand
TATCGCATCCCGAAGAAGCGGAAGAGGTCCCGCAAGGCTCGTCGGTAAACTCGAACGTGTCCTGGATGCTTTCGTCGCGCTGCCTTGTGTTCCACTGCAATCGGCCGTCCGGGCCATAGGCCAGGGTCACCCCGCAGGAGTTGACAATGGTTACCCCGTAATACTCTTCAGTGGTGAACAGCAGGCCGGAGCCGGTCAGCCAGTCGAGCGCCTCCTCCAGCGAGCGCAGCCGGCCGCGCCGGCGGGCGATCTGCACGGAGGCCGTCTGGTTGGCCGCGTGTCGGGCGGCATCCCGCATCTGGTTGCGGATCTCTAACCCCTCGATCGAGGAGCGGACCTTTTGCATCACAATGGCTCGTCCCATCAGAGTTCCTCCCATTCCCCTTCCGGAGCCACAACGGACCTTTTGACCGGATAGACATGGCCCAGCACCGCGCAGACCTCCACTTCTTCGGAATCGCACACCGGGCAGGTGGGTTTCTTGGGAGGCGGCGGAGACACGCGAGCCCGAAATCGATCGCGCCGGGGATCCCGGTAGCGCGGCGACAGATCCGGAGCGTCGGCCGCGCGGGGGATCAACACGATCTTGATGATGTCCTCCTCGCCGCGCTGCGCCTCATGGATGGTCTGCCTGCCGCCGAAGTGGACCAGGTTATCGTTGATAATCACCCCATACTTCTGGAGGATATCGAGCACCGTGGTCATGACGCCGTCCACGTCCACATGGCCATTGGTGTAGGTGATGAACCACTCCACCTCGGGGTTATCCAGCTTGAGGTCGCGGACGGATCCAGGCACCTGCATCTCCATTCGCTGGAGCATCACGCGGGTCTGGGGCTCCATGTGCAGACCCCTCCCGTTCTTGTTGGGGGCCTTACGGTTCTTCTTGGAGCAGAATCCGCGAAACTCTATCGAGACTGGTTCGGCTGAGGGCATGTTTTCAGTGTAAGCCTCTCGAACAGGGGAGATGGAGCGAAGATCGCGTCGGCCAGCGAACCTCCGTAGGCGTTGATCAGACACATGCGCGTGATCTGGTCGCATTGCTTTAACGTCCACTGCGTGCGCTTGCCCTTGCGGGATCTCCACCGCCTCCAACGGGTGCGCCTCATATAGATTCCGGCGGCTTCATCCCGGTGATGGACGGGAAGATCTTATGGAACAGGACGTCCGCCAATTCCTGCTGGCTGGCTTCCCCCAGTGGGGTTCCCCAGGACTTCTCGAACGCGCGGCGAATCCGCTGCTTGAGGCGGTGCTCGTCAGTCTTACAGTCGGAGTAGAACATGGGAACCATGGGCCAGATCGTCACTGCGTCAACCCTCCCGGCTCCATGTCCAATGTGGGACGTGGCGGATCCCCCGGCAGGGTCACCGTGATGTTCTCGCCGTCCACGCGGAACCGAATAGCACTGTTCCCACTCAGGTCCACCTGGACGTACTCGCTGGTCACCGTGACTCCCTCGACTGTCCGGCCGATCACCAGCCGCTCCACCTCGAACTGCCAGCGGTCGCTTTCCTGCGTAATGTCGTAGCTCGGCATAATCCTTTCCCAGCCTTCCTCCTCGCCCGCCCAAGCCCACCCCAGAGCCAGCATCATGATCTTGATCTCCGGATGGATCTCCGGAGCCGCCGGATGCAGCGGGTGATGGCGCCTGCCGTGGCAGTCGGTACACAAGGCCCGCAGATTGTAGCGGCGGTCGTCGCGGCCATGCAGCGACCCGCGAGCCCGGATGTGGTCGATCTCTAACGGAACCAGGCGCAGGCAGGAGAAGCACCTCCGCCGCTGCTCCCGCCTCACCTGCTCGCTACGGATTTTGTAGACGCTGTTGACCAGCACCTCAATGGCCCTGGAGAGCGTCCTCTCCGTAGCGGTAGAGACCAGGGTTTCCCCGTCGTAAGCCAGCGCCTTAAAGGTGCTGCCCGACTTCGGTTCCGTCCGGATCTCTAAACCCGTAATCTTGCACGCGGAGTGCAGGGTCAAGCGGTGGCCTTCTCCCGCTCTCCGCTCTTGGTGACCCACTCGGTCAGGCACTCCTCCATCATGCGGTCGAGGATCTTGCCGGGGTTCCCGCTGCCGGACACTGCCTGCACGTCCGGGTTCTCGATAAACTTCTTCCACCGCCGCTCGATGGCCTTGTTGGTGGGTATGCGGATGAAGGCCCCCTGCGTTTCGCCCCGCTCGATAAGTTGCTTCTCCACCAGCCATTCGCGGAACTCGCTCGTGGGCAGGGTCTTGGCCTTCTCAAAGATCACGGCATTGGACTTCTTCGTCTCCTCCCCTTGGGGTATGGCCTTGATTACTTCGCGCATATTGACGCGCCCGATCTCCTTGATGTCGGAGGCGTCCAGTTTGGCCTTGACGCTGAACTCGGCCTGCCGCATGGCCTCATAGCAAGTAGAGCGGCTGACTCCCCACTTGTCGCGGATCTCCGCCTGGATGAACGCCTCGAACCCCTCAAAGCCGTTCTCGGTGTAGATGGCCGGATTCTCTTTAGCAATGAGCAGCAGCCGCCCCAGGACGGGCATGAGCCCCTGCTCCTGCAACTGCGCCCGGAGCAGCACGCGGCAGGTGACGCTGGCGGCCAGCAGCCAGTCCTTGGGGTTGATGGTCTCCGGGATGACCACGTCGATCGTGACGTTGGCCCTCGTCATTGCCTGCACCAGTTCCTTCTCCCTGGCGGTGAATGGTTTTTCGGCAATGGAAATCAAATCGTTCGGCATAGTTTCTCACTTTCGGATTTAAGAGTACGCTGCATCGCAGCGGTGTGTCAAGAGGTTTCGCACCTTATTTAGGTAGGACGATTACCGGGCATACCTTTCCTTCGTGCCTGCATGAACAGGCCACCCCCAGCACTCGGTGCGCTCGTAACCCGCCTGGGTGTATTTCCGCCAGAACTCCGAAACCATACTTCCGTGGGCTTCGGCCAGTTGCTCGTGGGTGGAAGACTCCCAGCCGACCACGCGATCGGGTTTCATTTTCTGGGCCAGAAGCATGGTGGCGTGGTAGATCTCGTGAGCCACCACGTTGTCGGTCACGGTCTTCTGGTAAAAGCAAACGGTCCCTATCTTCGGACCATAAGAGTCGGGGGACACAAACCCCCAGACGGCGTGCTCGCTCTTGTAAGGCCAGTAGTGCTGGTGCATGCGGCTGAGTTGGTGCCAGGTGCGGAAGATGTCAACGTCAAAGTATTTTCGTTTCGCGCGGCCGTACGGGTAGATGCGGAAGGAGAGCAGCGGCTCGGGGAGGCCCAGAGATCGGAAGGCCCTACCGAGTGGAGTGTGGACTCCCAGGTTATTCATTCCTCCTCCGCCTCACCCAGATCCTTGAGGATCTGCTTGGCCAGCCGGCGCAACTGGTTCTTCTCGTGGCCGATGGTCCCGTTCAGGACTACATTGACAGCGTCCCCCACGGCCTTGCCTCCCCTCCAGTTGTGCGTAAGTTTAATACCGGAAGCCTTCTCGAAATCTCCCACGGTCTTTTGTAGGGTGGCGTACCGCTCTAGCGCGTACTTGGCCTCTACCTGTCCGGCCTCCTTCCCCTTCAGAAAGGCTTCCTCCTTGGCCTTGATGGTCTCGGCTTCCGGCCCGATGAACTCCTGGGCCTTGCGCAGCATGGCGGCGATGAACGGCAGGTCCGGCAGCACAGCGTCCTTGCGGATGGCCTGCTTCTGCTTCTTGAGGGCCTTCTTCTCCGGATCCCAGGCGAGCAGGCCCCATCCCTCGGGAAGTTCGTCCAGTTGCACGAACGGGCCGCCGGCCACGATCCACCAGAAGTTGCAGTACTGAGCAATCTCTTCGGCCTTGGCGGGGTTGCGTAGTTCGCGGATCCAGTCTCCCCGGTAACTCTTCATCTCAAAGCCGGAGAGGCTCAGTCCGCGCGAGGGCCACAAGCTGAGCGCCAGGGCGTCGGCGTGGCGGTTGGCCCTGCTCCCGGTGCCGTTGGCCACCTGGGGAAGCAGGGCGTATTCGGCGGCGGGGTAGAGCGCCCGCAGCGCCAGGAATAGTTGGTGCTCAGTCATTCCACGCCCACTCTTGCATCTGCCTCGTGTACGGATGGCGGCTCGGGTGACAGGGATCACCGCCGACTGTGTAGCCAATGCAGTACAACTTCCGGTCCCCTGCCATCTCCCGGAACTTCAGGATGTGCTCCGCAATGGCCGTGGAGCGGCGGATGGATTTGGGTACCGACCCCCAAGCCAGCACAACTCGATCGTGTCGCAGGATTCTCTCCCAGTGCTTCTGGTTTTCTGGATCGAGTCCGCTCCAGGGAGGAAGGTCGAATGGGTCAGTAGATACGGTAGCGATTAGGTTGGCCACGAGGATCCCTCCGAACCCCCACCTGGCGCCAAACCCCATGCACTTGGTGATCGTCATGTCCCCGTCCCGCTCCCCTGCCTTGGAGGGGTTTAGCATCATGAATGGCAGAATAGGTAGACGTCGGTCCCAGGTTCTGTCCAGCAAAAACCGCTTCTTGCGGTCGAGGCTGAATACCGCTCCAGAGTCTAAAGGGATCATTCGCTCTCCTCGGTGATGGTTTCAGGCGGCCCGTTGTCGATGAACTTGTAGTACCTCCCCTGGAACTCCAGGTGGATGGTCTTCATGCCTCCCACGCGGCTCTTGGGGAAGATGCACTCGGCCTTACCCCGGCAGTTAGGATCTCCCGGCTTTCCCATTTCTTCCCTCCAGATGAGCGCCACGGCCGCCGCGTCGTTCTCGATCCCGCCGCTGGCCTTGAGGTCAGAGATGGTAGGACGGTCGTGCTGCCGCTTCTTGTCCGCTGGCCGGGTCAACTGGCTGAGCGCGATCGAACTGTTCTTGTGCTGGCGGGCCTTCATGCGGCAGATCTTGGATCCCGCCGTGACCCGGTCATACTCCGTGCGCAGGTTGTCCTGACGGTCGGCCGAGAGGATTTGCAGGTAGTCCACGATCACAAGACGGGCGCCGTGCTCTGCTACGGCCCGGTCCCAGCGGGCACCCAGTTCGTTGATCGTCAGATCGGGGGTGTCGTCCACGTAGAAGGGAAGCTCGGACAACTCCTCGATTGCGTGCTTGATGCGGCTCCGCTCCTCCGGCATCAGGTCGCCCAGGATGTACCGCTTGAAGGGGACCTCCGCCATCCCGCAGAAGGCGCGGGCCAGCAGGATCTCCTTGCTCATCTCGACGCTGAAGAACACCACCGGGTGCTTGCTGCGGGCCACGTTGACCCCGATATTCTCCACGATCGCGGTCTTTCCGGACCCGGTCTTTCCGCCCACGATATAGTGGCAACTCTCCTGGAGGCCCAGCGTCACCTCGTCCCACTGAGGGAACCCGGTCGAGATTCCCGGTTTGATCGCATGCGAGATAAACCCCTGCATGCCGCCGTGTTCCTCGATCACATCCTTGGCGGTGAGGCTGGTCTTGCGCTGATCCAGACTCATCTCCATGCGGGTGAGCGTGTGGCTCAGGCTGCGGATGATCTTCTCCGGCTTATCCTGCTGCATGCAACTGGTGTGGATCACCCGCTGCCCCAGCAGGACCAGCCGGCGCAGCGCGTACGCTTCTTTGATCAGATGCAGGTAGGAATCGATTTTGGGTTTGGCGGGGAGGCCGTCGTCCAAGGAGGCGAGGTAACCCATCCCGTCGCACGCCTCTAACTCTCCGAACTTCATCAACTCGCTGGCGATCGTGACCCGATCGATACACTCCCCCCGCTCGTGCATATCCTGCATGCGGCGGAAAATCTTGCGGTGTTTCTCCAGGCTGAAGGCTTCTACCGGGAGAGTGCGGGCCTGGGAATACAGGGCGTCGTCCAGGATGATCGCGCCGAGAACGAATCTCTCGGCGTCCAGGTTTACGGGGAGTCCCTTCTCCAGAGGGTCCATGCTATTCCACCACCGCCTCAAAGTCGCTGGCGCTCTTGCCGTCGAGCGGGGTGAAGCGGGTTTCGTAGATCCGGCGCCAGGCGATCGGGGCCGGGAAGTAGGCGGAGAAGGTGCCCGCCACCTGTTCGATCACCCAGTCGAGCGGGTGATCCAACCCAGGTCGGTCGGCTGCGGGGCCTCGGGGTCCGTGTGGTTCACCTCCACGGTCTGGATGAACAAGGCCAGCATGCGGCACATGAACTTCAGGTCGCGCTCATTGGGCGGATACTTGGGGAGGAAGGAGAGTACCGTGATTTTTTCTAGGATGTCGGCGGTACGCTCATCCAGTGGTTTTGTCGGTTGTCGTTGTTCCAGCATTGGCTAATTTCCTTTGTCGGATCTCTTCTCTCATCTTGGCGGCGATGGCCGCTCCATCGACGGGTTTGGCCTGCGCCGTCCCGTTCTTCTTAATCGTCCATCCAAGCTGTCCCGCGAGCAACTGCTGCCAGCGGTACTGCTCGGTGTGGCGGTCCTGGCTCAACAGGAACCCCAGGGTGATATCGGCCCCGGCCTCCACCAGTTCATTGGCCTTGCGGCATATTTCGTCGTACCGCTCCAGGAACAGGGGGTCCTGGTAGGCTCTGGGGTTCCGACCCATTAAGGCCGGGTCCACCTGCCTGCCGGGTACCAGTTGGTTCCAGCGGGCCGGGAAATCCATCGCAGGAGCCTGGGGGGTAGCGGAGGTCCTCTGCGGGGCCAGCAGGCGCTCTACGCCCTCCCCTGCCCCGGCCGTAGCCGATTCCCGCAGAGCCCGCATCCGGTCGCTCATGCCATGGGGCCGCTCCGGTTTAGCCTTCTTCCAGTTCCTCATGGGGTACCGCTTCTCCGGATGACGGTACGGCTCTCCAGTTTCTGCGTCAATGGGTTCTGTGTCCAATGTTGGACGTAAGGGGGTAGGGGGTTCTATTTCTTTTATTTCTTTAAGTACATTATTGTATGCACCCCCTCCAGGGTCGGATTTGTCGCCAACTTTTCCGACTCTGGCCAGGGTCGGGTTTTCCGACTCTGGATCCTGCTCCTGAGCGTCACTGGTGAACCGCAAGCGATATGCAGTGATCCCCTGCCTCCCCTCTTCGTCCCGCTGCTTCTGGCGGAGGATCAGGTTACTCTCGCAGAGGTAGCGCAGTGCGTCCACAACCGGCTCCTTGGACAGTCCCGTGCCCTCCTGGATGCAGGCGATCGAGAGCGGGATGAACTCATGGTCCTTCTTCCAACCCATGGTTCTGCGCACGACGAACAGGAGAACTCGCAGTTGGCTGCCGGATAGCTCTCTGAGCAGGACGTCGAAGATCAGGTTTGGTGTTTTGGTGTACTGCGGCTCGGGGAATCCCGCAAAGTTAGTCGGAAGCGGCACGGCTGGCCCTCGGATTCTGGTTGGCTTCTATCTTCCTGGACCAGTTCTCATGCTTAATGAAACACTCTTTGCAGGCCGGGATGCCGCCCCATTCTCCCTGATAATTATTCGGGACGACGTCCCCGTTTGTATTTACTGGGATTCCCCAGTTTATAGGAGTGTCTGCTCCACAGATGGAGCATGTGACCCAGAACTCCTGAAGGTGGATCACGGTAGCAACTAGAGCGCCGGAAGATTTGTCGAGAATTTTGTAATCCATCTACCCCCTCCTAAGGGGCGGCTGTCGGCCGGGTGTTAGGAGCACCCGGCCGGGGAGACAGCCGATTGTTCGTTTGGACGCTTACGCGCGAAACGACGCGAGAACGTTACTGAATGTACAATCAATACAAATGTCTGTCAAGGGGGAATTTCCATGGGACAATGAACCGAGGTGGTTATGACGCTCTCGGTTCTGTTCTGGGTGCTATACATCGTGGCACTGGTGTTTGGCGTGTGGTCCGGATATACTCCCGGCCAACCCTATCCGTTCCAGCGGTGGGGCGGCAGCCTGCTGATTTTCATCCTGCTGGGGATCCTGGGATGGCGCGTCTTCGGGGCGGCGGTCCAGTAAGGCTCGATTCTGGTAGTGGGTCAGTTTGCAGCCTTTCCACGCTACGCCAATCGTACTTGTCCGATGCTCGCCAACGGGATCGAAGCACCGAAGTAGAAGACAAAGCCAGACCGAAACCCAAAAAGAGGTACGAGGCAGAAAACGAATGAGAATAGGCACTCCTGGTTTCATTGGATCGCGCCTCGTGGAAGCTCGTGAGGCGCGCGGGCTCAGCGCCACGTCACTGGCTGAGTTGGCGGGGATTAGCAGCCAAAACATTTCCCAATATGAGCACGGAAAGCAGTCTCCTAGTCCCGAGATAATGGACCGGCTTTGTGAAAAGCTGAATCTAGACTTGCGTTTCTTCTTGCGGCCCGTCGTCAATCATGAAACAGAACGAATATATTTCCGCTCTTTGAGCGCGGCAACGAAGTCTGCCCGGACAAAGGCTGTACGCCGTTTCGGGTGGCTCAAGGAGATGGTGTGGTATTTGCGCCAGGATCTAGAATTCCCGCGCTTGAGCATTCCAGTGTTCAACGTCCCCGCTGAAGCAACGGCGATAAGTCTCGATTTTGTTGAGGAAGCCGCGAACGAATGCCGCCGATATTGGCAACTTGGAGATGCCCCAATTGCTGATATGACCCTGACGCTCGAAAACAATGGTGTCATTGTATCGCGGGCCAAGTTCGATGCTGACGAACTCAACGCATTTTCTCAGTGGTGCGACCGTGATTCCACCCCTTACATGGTCCTGGGAACCGACAAGGCCAGTGCCGTACGGTTGCGCTTCAACGCAGCTCACGAATTAGGGCACATCCTCCTGCATCGAAATATCGAGAAGAGGCATCTCGGAAACCGCGCGACTCATGCATTGCTCGAAAAGCAGGCACACCGGTTTGCTTCAGCTTTTCTTCTTCCAGCGAAGAGATTTTCTGAGGAAGTTTGGTCTCCGAGCCTTGAGGGTTTTCGCTCACTCAAGCAATATTGGAAAACCTCAATCGGCACAATGATTGCGAGATGCGAAGAACTCGAAATTCTTAATCCGGACCAGTCCAAGCGGCTCTGGATTTATATGAATCGCAAGGGGTGGCGAAAGGCCGAGCCGTATGATGACCAGCTCCCCACCGAAGCGCCGAGGCTTTTGCGGAGAAGTTTTCAAGTCTTAGTGGACGAAGGCATCACTACGCGCGACCAGATTGTCTACGATCTCAGACTGACTCCGTCGGATATGGAAGAAATGGCGGAGTTGCAACTCGGATTCTTCAATGGTCTCGATTTTGCGACGCCAAGAGTTAGGGAAATAAATTCGAGAAAAGTAGGGAATGGTGGAGTCGTTCAGTTTCCAAAAATGGCATACCGAGAGGACGACCCCGAGCCATGAAAACCCAAAGGGAAAAAGCTCAAACTGACCCACTACCTCGATTCTAATTCTCTTGACATCAGCAGTCGCTCCGGGATATTCTTGTTGCATGAGGCGCTATCAGACCCGGCGCAGCTAAGGGGGCCTGCTCGGAAGGCCGGCTCCCTGCCGGGTATACACCCTCAGTAATCATCAGTACTCAATCCAACTTGCCACCATCCTGTACGTGCTGGTACCATCTAAGTCGATGGTCCCAAGGGCAGGGCGCGTATAATGGACACGATGACGATAGTGGGTGGCGCCATTGCAGGAGCACTCACCGGCATCGGAGGGTCGATGCTTTCTTGGTGGAGGAACTCCGGGGTATCGGACGAGCGCATACGCGGACTGGAGCAGAGTCTCCGCGACCACAAGGCGTCCAACGACAAGACCCAAGGCGAGATCGTCAACGATCTGAAAGAGGCCGTGGTCAGCATCCGTGAGTGTGTCACTGAGTTCCGCGTCATGGCGCGGGAACAAAACGTGGTCAACACCATGGTGACCAAGACCCTGGAGAGTGTGGTCAGCAGGCAAGAGGCCAACACCATGCAACTCGTCAATCACGAGTCCACCATCGGAGTCATCCGCCGCGACCTGGATGAACTGCGCCACCAGTCCCCCCGCTCTTAACCCCCCGCCTGTATTTGCAATCACATATAATCGTAGGCGGAGGTTTCTGAGACATGGCGGCAACGTATCACGGGTTTGTAGTGGTCCCCACTCCCGGAGTGGCAGTCCCGCTCGCCAGCGGACCTAATCCGGTTGCGGCGACATTCGTCAGTGTGTACCCTCGGGAGGTCGCGGGGGTTACCAATGTAGGAGAGGTGCGACTCGGAGGCGGGCCGGGGTCTATTCCCCAAGGATCGGGGGCACCGATCAATCCGGGGGATGCGGCCGTGGTTTGGCCCAACTCGGGAACCTACTGGGATCTGCGCGAGATCTACGTGGACGCGGATAACGCCAATGACGGGGTCCAGTTCCTGTTCGGAGTGGTGTAGCCATGAAGAAACTCTTCCTGCTGTTCAGCCTGTCTCCGCTCTTGTGGGGGCAGTTCTCCTCCACCGCCTCTCACATCCGCCCGGTCTCGGCCCTGCCGGCCGCCTGTAGGACCAGTTCCGGCGATGTGGTGGCGATGACAACCGGGTCCAACCGGGGGATCTATAGCTGCGGCCCCACGGACAACTCCTGGATTTACATTGCCGGTGTCGGGTCGATCGTGGGCGCCACTGGACCCGCCGGACCCGGATACAAGGCCACCAGCGCCACCAGCGTGACGATCGGCACGGGGGCCAAGACCTTCACCACGCAGGCCAGCCTTGCCTACTCGGCGGGAGCCTACGTGATTGCGTCTTCGACTGGATCCGGGGCCTACGTGCTGGGCACGGTAGCCAGTTACTCGGGGACCACGCTGGTGATCAACTCGCTGGTCACGAGCGGCAGCGGGGCGCACACCGACTGGAACATCAATGCCGCTGGCCCGCAAGGTCCGGCGGGAGCGGATGGAGCGGCCGGGGCCACGGGTGCGACCGGAGCCACGGGTGCTACCGGACCAGCCGGCGCTACGGGGGCTACTGGCGCCACCGGAGCGGCTGGCGCTGGCTACCTGGCCACGTCCACCACTTCTCTGGCTACCGCAGGAAGCGGGTCTAAATCCTTCACCACCCAGTCCGGTTTGGCCTACAGCGGGGGAGCCCGCATCCGGGCCACTTCGGCCGGGACCGGCGACTATATGGAGGGGTTAGTTACCTCCTACTCGGGGACCACGCTGGTCGTCACCATGGACACCAACTCGGGAACGGGAACTCACGCCGACTGGAACATCAATCTGGCGGGCAACGTGGGCGCTACGGGTTCTACGGGCGCGACCGGGCCGACTGGTCCCACGGGAGCGACCGGACCTACGGGTGCAACCGGGGCCACGGGAGCCAACGGCGCGGGGAACAACACCTATTGCGCGGACGCCACCGGAAGCACCACCACCTACACTTGCCCCACCCCCAACCCCACCGTCACCACCCTCACCGGCCTGATTATCACGTTCGTCCCGCAGACCACCAACACCGGAACCTCCACGGTGAACGTGGCCAGCCTGGGAGCCAAGACTCTCAAGTCGGCGGACGGCGTGTCCAATATTGGATCCGGCTCGCTGGTCGGCGGGACGGCCTACATCTTCTCCTACGACGGAACCAACTTCCGGCAGGGCAGCAGTGGAGCAAGTTCCAGCGGGCTAAACCAGTTGACTCAGGATGTGAACGCCGGCCCTGGAACTGGATCGCAGGCGGCCACCGTAGTCGGCGTCAACGGAGCCTCCGTGCCGACTTCCGCGAAGATGGCGGGCACCAACTCCAGCGGGCAGTTCGTCCAGGTGACCGCCAACGAGGTGTTCATCGTGTCTTACGCAGTCGGGGCAGGTACCGCGCAGGCTCAGACGGCTACCTTCACTCCGGCGATCACGACGCTCAGCGCCGGCCTGCGGGTCTGTTGGCTGCCCCTAGCCGCCAATACCGCCGCCGCCCCCACGCTGGCGATCAACGGCCTTGCCGCAAAGTCGATCACTAAGTACGGGACGACGGCCCTGGTGGCCAACGACATCACCACCACGGCGGTAGCCTGCGTCGTGTACGACGGCACTCAGTTCCAGTTACAGAACCCGCAGGTGCAACCGGCAGGAACGGGAACCGTGACGCACACTCTAGGAGCTATGACGGCGAATCAGGTGTCGGTCGGTAACGGCGGAGCGGACATCCAGACCACCCCGGTCACGATCGATCCTGCTACCGGAGCCATTGTGACTCCGTCCGGAATCACCACTGGGTCAGCTAGTGGGAAGACTGGGTATATAGAGCCACTTGGTTCTACCAGTGGAGGACAGGGATTTACCGTTTCGGATGTGGCCGGAACTCCCAACTTATACGTGCTCCCTACTGCTCCTGGAGGCAACAATTTCTTCCTCATGGACGCTGGCTCCACCACCTGCCCCACGTTGCCTTCTGGTGCTCCTGCGGCCTGCGAAGGACTCTCCTGGGTGGGATCGACCGGCACTGGTAGTGTGGTCCGCGCGAACAGTCCCACGCTGGTGGCTCCCAACCTGGGAACCCCGTCTGCAATCACGCTGACCAACGGATCGGGACTTCCCGCCGCCGGGTATGCCACGATGGTCGGGGACTCAGGGAGCGGCGGAACCAAGGGCGCCGTGCCCGCTCCTGGCGCTGGGGATGCGGCGGCGGGAAAATTCCTCAAGGCGGATGGGACCTTCGCCGTGCCTCCCGGTACAGCCTTCGTTGGGTGCCACGCCTACACCTACACCAGCGGGACTCTGACGGTCGATTTCTCGACGTACACCTGCGCCATCGTCACGGCTTCTTGCGCGAACCCCACTCTTGCATTCACCGCCCCGGCGAGCGGAGTTTCTCTCAACCTGGCGCTCTGCAACGATACAACGGCTCGTACGTGGACTCTGCCGGGAACCGCCAAGCAGATCGGATCTCCCGCCGTTCTGTCCACCTGCTATTACAATGCCGGGATTGTCTACGACGGCTCCAACTACCAGGGTCCAGGCAGTAATGAGACGCCCAGCATCCTGCGCCTAACCTCAGAGCGGGCCGATCCGGGAACGGGAGGCTGCCCCAACGGAGGTTGCATTTTCCCGAACAGCACCGCGCATAACGTCTGGTTCCGCAACAGCGCGGACACCCTGTTCAAGTTGTTCCAGTCCGGCGTCGATGCGAATCCGGATACGGGGCAGGTGACGAGCCTCCATCTGTCCGCCCCCCTTGCGACAAGCAATTTGCCTGCGGTTGCCCTGACTCGCACCGGGTGCTTCGACTTCGGCGCGGACAACGCCTCTGCGGATCTCGTAGACGCGGATATTGGGCCTCAAGGGCGCATCTTTATGATCCCGGTCGCGGGAACCATCATTGAGATTACGGTAGCGGCGAACGCAGGAACGCCGAACGTGATTTTGCAAAAGAATCACGCGGGGACGGCGACTGATCTTGTAAGCGCCACATTGGCAACCAACGCTTCTGGCGCGGTTGCTTGTGCTGCGACGGGTTCAGCGTGCCTCGACGGGACGGCCAAAAGCGGGACGGTATCCATCGTCACGGCGGGGAGCGTCAACGTACTTGCGGCCGGCGACTGGATTCAGACCAAGACCGGCAGCAGCTTTGCGTCCAGCGGGGCGAAGCGTCTGAGCGTCTGCACGACGTACACGGTGAACTAACGATGCGAAAGCTAATCCTGGCGCTCATAGTTGCAGCAACAGTACTGTTGATTCGGTTCCCGATCAACGCCATGCCCCCATTCTTCTTGGCATGGAGTGCCGGCGGGAACTGCCAGAATGAGGGGAACATTGCAGCCGGCTCCACCAACTACCTAAGCTGCTCATCCTCGATCAGCGTGACGGCGGGAGATTTGATCGTGATGGTCACTGGCAACACCGCCAGCAAGACGATGATCGGCTCGGACAATGACTCTAACATCTACACGCAGATTGCAACGGTGACTGGTGGGCGTCCCTCAATCGTCAATATTTTGACTGCTGTGGCGTCAACGACAAATGCCGCGCTGACGCCTAAAACAAGAGACAGTGCATCAGCCGCTACGGGATCCGTAAACATCGGAGCAGCAGCATTTACCTGGAGCGGCGGAGGGTTAACAGGGGCCGCCGATGCGTGCAATACCGCCACGGGGTCCGCCCTTACAGTAAACGTCACGCTGTCAGCCGCCACTGATCTGGTGATCGGCAGTGGCGACGGGAGCGGCACGATTGGGGCAGGTACCGGATTTACTCTCGACGGCACCCCTACGACCGGAGGAACCACCAAGCCAGTCCTGGAGCACGCGACTAGCCTGACAAGCACCATCGGCTCCAACACCGTGGCTTATACGGCCACCAGCGGGGGGCATGGCGCTATCGGCTGCGGGATCCTGGCTGGCAGCAGCGGTGCTACCAAAGTCAAAAGAAGGGTGATTGCCGACCTCTTGCCATTCAGGATTCAGGGCCAATAAATGACCGAACTGGAATACAGGATCAAGCACGGCGGGTTCACTCCCAAGCAGATACTCAAGGGTATCTCGCGGCGGCACTTCAACGCTGCCCTGTTGGGAGGCCTGGCCGCAACGCAACTGTCTCGCCCGCTGCGGGCAACCCCTGGGGCAGACTTTACGCTAGCAGTCATACCCGATCCACAGAACCTCGCCGTGGCTTGCCCTGCTTCTCCAGCGGGAAGCTACTACACCGGGATGATGAACTGGATCAACACCAATAAGAACCTCACGCTGACCACATCTCCCGGCGGATCGTTTGGTGCGAATATCAAGGCTGTCGTGGGGGTAGGCGACTGCCTGAATAATCCGGGGGGCAGCGAGACAACGAATGCCGTCGCGGGATGGACGGTTCTCGACAGCAATAGTTTGGCCTGGGTGACGCCTCCAGGAAACCACGACTATGGAAGCAACGCTCCTGCTACTCGCAGCAACCTGGGTTCCCATTTCAAAACCACTGGATTTTTCGCCGCCTCTAGTCGGTCAGCCGTGTACGGTGCTGGAATATCGCTGGGCGGCGGCGACATGGCGTACTGGGTGGATTCTTTCGACACCACTGGCGCGAACATCGCAGTCAAATTCGTCATCAGTGGGATTAAGATGCTGTTCATCAGTATGGACTTTTTTGCCGGATCTTCCGCGTGGAACTGGGCATACGGCGTCCATCAGGCTAATCTCGACTGCGAGTGCTATATCACCACTCACGGCTGGCTCCGCATGAATGGCAACCAATTCGCTCGCCTCGACACAAACGGACCCGGAAGCGCGAGCTACAGCATGGCGGACAGCCCGTACAGCAACTCAACGCAACAGGCGTGGAGTGGAACAGGCGCGTCTGGGTTAACCGCCTCGGTTTCTACATGGAATAACCTATTTGGTTGCTTTGGTGGGCATGATATCGATCCCGCGTCTAGTGGCTCTCCTGCATGGTATTGGCAACGTACGCCCGTGTCCTCATCGTCTGCAAGGGGGCAAACCGTTCAGCAATTCTTTGCAAACTCACAAGAGATTGATGCAGGGTGCAGCGGCTCCGCTAGCCTCATCTCCGGAGCGGGGCAACTGGCGCAAGTATTCCTGTTGAGCAGGAGGCCCTCACTTGGATTGCTCGAAGGTCGAATGCTTTCTACTGTAACCGGGGACTGGATCGGCCCGCGCCCGTCCGGTTTCCCTTCTGGCTCGGCGGGCTGGTTCACGTCGGAGCAACTGCTGTTTTCTATTCCCTTCGATGGTCTTTCCGCTACCCTCCCTAGCTCGCAGCCGTCTGGGGTACGTGCTTCAGGAGTTCGCGCATGAAACGTTTATTCTTCGTTCTGGGAATTGCAGCGACGGCAATATCGGGAATGCTGGGACAGGAACTCCCCGCCATCCCATCCACCCCCCAGCGGATCGTATTCGACACCGACATCGGAGGCGACCTGGACGACGCCTATGCGCTGAAGATCGCCACCAGACTCCACAAGCGTGGCTACGTCAATCTCCTCGCGGTCACAACGAGCACGTACTTGGACAAGGCGGCGGCGTTCGCGCAGAACGTTCTTGTCTACGAAGGATTAGGCGGCATTCCGGTCGGCGCCAATCAAGGCCCCGGCTCCGTAGCGGCGAGTTTCTGCGCTGGGCAGGGAGACAACTACGCGGGTCCTACCAATGTGGCGCTCGGACTCTCTAACCTGTCGCGCACGACTTTCCCCACTGCGGTATCCGTATTGCGAACGGCCCTGGGTAACTCCCCGAACGGTTCAGTGACCATCGTCGTAGTTGGCGGCCACACCAACATCGCCGGCTTGATGCAGAGCACCGATACCGGCGATGGATTTGGCCCAGGCTCCGCTCTCTTCGCCGCCAAGGTGGCGCAGGTCGTCTCGATGCACACCGGGAACAACCCCTCATCCCCCTACACGGGAAGTCCATACAACGACTTGAGCGGGGACTATAATCTTTCCTGCGACGCCACGGCCAGCGCCTACGCCTACACGCACAACGGCAGCGTACCGATGGTCTTCAACCCGATGATGCCGAACAATATCCTGATCGGAGGATGTTTCAACGGGACTGGGTCCGGCTGCATCTCTCCGGGCATGGCCTCGACTGACCCGGTAAAGGTGGCGACAGACAACTTCATTACGGCAGGCGGGAGTTTTACCACTGGCAGCACAGGCGGCCGGCCAGCCTGGGATCCCAGCACGGTCTTCTATCCGATCGTGGGCACGGCCGACCCTGGGTCCGGAGCGTACTTCGTTGCCTCCTCTACCGGCACGTTTACCGTTACCTCAGCGACAAACTTTACCTGGGACTCTTCGGTGAACTCCCACCATAGTTACGTGCTGGACAACTCTCGCTACCTGAACCTTCGCACGGCGATGGAAAACCTTCTAATGGCCGACACTCCTTCCGTCACCACGGCGAACACGGCCGTCCAGATTTACACTGCCATCGAGGCGGCGGCCTGCGGGGATGTAATCACGATCGGCGCCGGGACCTACACGCTGGCGAGCGGTAATCTGCCAAAGATTCATTTGGCCAGTAAGGTATGCGCCAGCGGGAACCCGATCACGATCAAGGCATTCGACCCGGCTCACATCCCGGTATTCGACTACCGAACCACGCCACTCGACGGAGTGCTGGACCCAGGAAACTGCGCGAGCGGATACGCCAATGCCATCCCTGGAAGTTATGGGGGCAGCGACACCAACCGGGGGGCGTGGCAGATCGCGAACTCTGCCTACGTTGTGCTGGACGGAGTTGATATCAGGGGAGCGACGGATAACGACTGTATCACCGACTCAGTGGCTGGCATCCGGTTGACCAGCGTCGATCACACGACCATCCGGAACTCGCACATCCAGCAGAACTGGGACGGAATTTTCGGAGCAGGTTCGGACGTCACCATTGAGTACAACACGTTTGTTGGTAACGGCTATTTCGGAAACGACCAGGACCACCAACTCTACAACGGAGGTGGCGACAACTGGATCATCCGGTATAACACTTTTCTCGGATCAGGAACCGGAGCGGGGGACGGGTGCTGCATTCACACGGACGGGAGTGTCACGGCCGGAGGCGGCCAGAACATCCACACCAGGGCATGGCACGCTTACGTGTACGGCAATTGGATTCAGGATGGCCAGGACTATGAGTTCGACATGGCGACTCCCACCAACTGCTCCATTGCTCCTACCGGGACCTGCACTTCCAACCCGGTAGACACCACCGCCCACCTGTATTTCTACAACAACGTGGTGGTGAGTAACGCGGCCCCGATCAACCTGGGAAAGATGAGCGCCATCATCGGCAACGACGGCCTGAATTGGTGCCCTGGCGGAGCCAGCGGGTTCTGCGGGGGCCACCAGCAGATGCACCTGCTCTGGAACACCTTCTACGTCCGCTCGACTTCCTGGAACTACACCAGCGGGACGCCGCAGCCGCCTAACGATACGTGCTGCCAGTTCTCGCTCATGCAGTTGACCAACCAAGCCGGGTACTCTACTCAGGACCTGCTGTTCTACAACAACGTGGTCCACTTTGTGGACCGGGTAGACTCTTCCAAGAAGGCTCTGTTTGTGATTCAGTCCACCAACACCTGGAGCGTGAGCGGCAACAACAATTGGTTCGACTCGGACATCGTTAGCACCTGCCCCACGCTGGTGTCGGCGGCCGGCGGAACTTGCCTGCTTACCAGCAGCGTGACCGGATCGGTTCCTCCGTTCGCCAATCTTGCCGGGTTAAACTTTGTTCCCACCTCCAGTGGGGCATTCGGGGCGGCGGACACCGCACAGACCTGGCAATCCCCGCTGATGCCTACCGCTCCGGCCCTATTCTCCACCAGGGCTACCTTCACTGATCGGGGTGCCCTGACGGTTCTGGCTGGTCCGACTACGGTAGTATCCGGCCGGGTGACCGAAGGCGGGAAGACAATCGTCCACTAGTTCCTGCCCCGTGCGTTGATCGCGGCATCGATCCTGGTGGACACCCCGCCTCGTGACCAAGTAGAATCTCCTCCCTTGAATTTGGAGATCGCGAAAGCGAACAGCTTGGCTGCGCTTCCCTGGAACTCCTGGTTGATCTTCTTGTCGGTCATCACGAGTTTCTGCGCCTGCTTCTCGGTGGGCGGGTCCTTGCGCCAGCTTGCGTCGGCCGCCATGACCTTGGCGTCGGCCGCCGGAACCATCTCATCGGCGTGGCTGATGGCGCTCTTGAGATCCTTGGCCGTGCTGGCGAGCGTGCGGATCCCCCGGTTGCGGGTGTAGATCTCGTACTCTCCCAAGGTGTTCTGCCGGACGCTCAGCATGGTCCCGTCCATCATCCCCAGGTGGTAGCTCTCGGGGCCTTCCTGGAGCCAGGTGAAGCGGCTGATGTGGCGGATCTCGGCTGGGATCTCAGGCGGCTTGAGCAGGTCCATCTTATGGATGGTGGTCTTGATGGCGTCCATGTTGGCCTCGCCGCGCAAGTCCAATGTGGGGTTAGCCTTCTCCAGTTCCTCGATCTCGGCCACCTGGGCGGCCACGCTCTTGCCCTCCGGATCGAACTTCTCCCGCAGGCCGAACAGGGTTGGCACGGTGATCAGCCGGTGGCGCCCTGCAATGTCCACGAAGTCGATCACGCAGGCGTACGGCTTGACGCCGTCCTTGCAGTCGGACTGCACCTCGTCCCGGATCTCCAGGTACTTGCGGGCGATGATCTCGTTCCGCTCCGGCGTGTTGATGGCGCTCTCCAGGTCCGGCACGTTGAAGTCGCCGCGCGAGGTCTTGACCGCGCTGATGTCCACCTCGGTCTCGGCCCGGTAGCCCCGGATGTCGGCCAGGAACTGGTCCTTGATGGCCTGATCGAGCGGGTAGGTGTAGGAGATCGTGTCGCACAGAGCCTCCATCCCCAGGTTGTCCGATCGGTTGGGGGTGGCGGTGATGCAGAGGAGCAGCGTCTGGGGATCCCGGTTGGGCCACCCCTTGAGCACGCCAAAGTAGCGCATCACGGTGTGGTAGCTGCCTCCCTTCACGGCGTGGTGGGCCTCATCCACAATGACGGTGTCGAAGTCTCCCGGCCGGAAACTCTTGAGGCGCGGGCCGTACTCATAGCTGACGTCGCCCTCGCACTCGTGCGTCTTGCCGTTGGCTCCCAGGCACTGCACGCTGGCGATCACCACGTCCGCATCGCCGGCGTAGAAGCCGCCGCCCTTCTCGACGCCTACCGAGAGGTTGGTCCACCTGCGGAAGGTGTCGGCCGCCTGGGTGACGAGGTTGTCCCGGTGGACCAGGAACAGGGTCCGGCCGCGCGGCTTGCCGTTCTTCCACTGGTTGACCACCTGGGGAACGTGGGCTGCCACCCAGGTCTTGCCGGTGCCTGTTGGAAGGACCACTAGTTGGGACACGGTTCCGTTCTTGAGGAAGTCCCCGATCGCTTCCAGGGTCTCCCGCTGGTAGTAGCGGTCTCCGGTCGGCGCCGGATCCGGACGCAGGACGCGGCCCACCATCTGGCGGTAGAGTAGTCCGCTCTTGGTGGGGCGGCACAGGAAGGCCCCCATGGCGTTGGGGGCGTCGAAGCCCTCTTGGAGCACGCCGCAACTAGCCAGGCCGTCGATGTGGCCGTCCTTGAACAGGCGCAGGAACCTGCGCTCCTCGTCGTCCGGGGTGTTGCCGCTGATGGGGTAAACCTTCACGCCGTGGCTGCGCATGACGGTGGACAGATCGTGGGCGTGGGCGATATCCACCGTAAAAAATAGGCTGGGGAACTGCGACATCAATCCTCCTCGTGAGCTTGTTCGTAGGCCGCCAGATCCTCTGGCAGGAGGGAGGCGGCTTTCGCCACCGCCTCCCTGGTTACCACCCGGCCGCCGTAAGCCTTGGCCCAGTGGCGCTGCTTCGGCCACCAGACAAAGCGCCCTTCCAGCTTCTGCCGGACGGACGCTATGCTGGCAACCTGTCCAATGTGGGACGTCATTACTACCCGCTCACCTTCGTGCCGGCCAGGACTCCTTTCACATGGGCCTGGAAGTAGTGGCCGATCGAGTCGGCCTCCAGCCAGTCGTTAAACCCCTGCTGGGTCATGGGGCGGTAGTCCCACACGGCGGAGGTTTCGCCCGTCTTCTTGTTCTTAAATTCAACCCGGACGGTCTGCGATTCCTGATCGTAGGCCAGCGTCTTAATGTTGCTGCTCGTTACTTCGTGCGTCGGTCCAAACATGGTGTTCTCCTAGCTCGATACTTCTGATGGAATCAATTCGTCTTGCACCTGCTGGCATAGCGGACACAGGTCCATAGTGTCCCACCGACAGGAGCGCCTCCCGTTCACAATTCCCTGGACGTGGTAGGTCATGATTTTGCGGGCGCAAGTGCGACAGACTGTCACGTCGCAGGTGCCGTCCCGCTTGGCTCCGGGCAGTATACTCTCGCCAGGAACCCGGTATCTAGTACCGTTAGGAAAAGCCCAGACTGGGCCATCGCAAAGCAGGGTGGACGGGCAGCCGCAGAACCTGCATGTTGCGATCGGCATCTAGCCAACCCTCCGCATAATCTCCCGCTCCGTGATGGCCGACAGGTCCAGCATGCACTGGCTGCCGACATAAGGGAGCGGGTCTTTCAAGGGCTTGATGTCATCGAATACCCAGCCGTAGCGGCCGGGTTCGTAGTTGCCCAGCGCCCGCTCTACCGGGGTGTCCCGCTGCGGGTACTGCTGGAATATCAGCGGGACAACGTTAACGTCGCGCGGATGTTGCCAGTTTGTTCCCAAGCAGTCCACGAGGTTGCCGATGGCCACGATGCAGCCGCGTGGCAGGCCACTGCCCAATATCCAGTGTGCATCGCAGATCGGATTCATGATGCGCTTCGGCAAGGCATCGATGATCCCAAGTATCTCGCCATCCCACTTCTTGACCGCATGGATAGCCACTAATCCCCGGTAGTGGGTGCGCTTGCCCCGCGTCTCGATCGTTTTGAGGCCCAGCGCCATGGCGGAGGCGTGGGGTTGCCAGAGCGACAGCAGTTTCATGAGTAAGTCTCCGCCGACTTGCCGGTGCGTGCGTTCCGGCAGATGTAGTTCAGGACTTTGTGTTTGGTCCCGCACTCACAGGTATGGACCAGCAGGATGGTGGAGTGCGCGGCCACGTATACCCCGAACGGGTTCTTGGCTTTGCACTTGGTGCAGATGTACCCCGTGGGGACCTTCTTTTCGTCCGCCTTCATGATGGTAGCCTCTCTTCCAGCCCCATCTTCAGGCGGAGTTGCGCCTCTAACTCCAGTAGGGCGGCCACCCGCTCGTGGTCGCCGGCACTGGCGGCTGCCTGCACGGCCGCAGGGATTCCGTCTAGCGTTTCCTGATTCATGCTACGGATCAGGGATGCGTGGTCGATTCGGAACGGCGTCATCGGTCCTCCTTGGCGGCGTTTTGGAAGCACGTTTCGTGCGCCCGGTTGGGGTAGCCTCCGTCCCGGTAGTCCTGGCCCATGGTGATGTCCTGGTCGCAGAGCAGGCAGTGGCGCAGCGACTTGCAGTTACGCTTGGGTTTCAGTGCGAGGATGTTCAACAGCTTACGGCGTTTGGACTTGTCGATCATGAGGCCCTCCTGGCTTGCATGACCGGGCAGGGAGTGAGCACGGATTTAGCCAGCGGCTGGCCTGTCCGCATCTCTTCCCAGTTGTAGGGGAATACAGCCCCGCATTCGAGGCAGGCCCGCGTGGTGCTGCGGGTCCTGCGGTCGGTCTGGGGGAAAGTGAGGCGCTCGTGTGAGCACCCCAGGAGCGCGGTAAAGAGCGACTTCATAGATTTAACTCCTTACGGACCCGAACTTCACCCGCTCGGTCACCGTGATGCCGGGTATGTTGAGCGCGTTCTGCTGGCGCCGCACCAGTTCGTTTATCACCACCTGGTCCACGATCACGATCGCCCGCTGCTCGCCCTTCACCTCGTGCATGAGAGGAACCCGCCCCTCTACGATCGCCCTCATCAGGGAGATGATATCGGTAGCCTTGCCCTCCCACCCTTCGCTCATCCGCAGGTTGGCGGGTTTCTCCACCGCGTCGGGCAGCGTGGGGGCCACCGTGATCTGCGCCTGCACGACCTTGGCGCGGGCCTGATCCATGAACCCCATGGCAGCCAGGTCTTCGGCCTCCTGCTTGAGTTCCTTCTGCTGTTTGGCCGCCACCTCCGCCATCCGCTGCTCGGCCTCCGCCTTGGCCCGATTCTGCTCCAACATGTACCGCTCCATCTTGGTGTTGACGATGTCGCGGCCCTCCTTCTCCTTGCTGGCGGTGAGCTTCTCCAGGTCGAGGATCTGCCCGCGCACTTCGTTGAGCGGATCCTTCATGCGCTTCCACAGCTTGGCGAGGCAGGACTCGCGTTTGGCAAAGTCGTTGCGCAGGTCGGCCGCCACGGCGAAGCTGGCGTCGTCGTGGATCTTCAGCCCCTTGGCGGCCAGGATGCGGGTGGCTTGGCCGCCGGTATGGCGCTCGACTTCCTCCCGCAGGCCCTGCGGGTCGATGGTGATGGAGACCTTTAGTAGCTGGTCTGCCAGCGCCGGGAGGTTGTTCAGAACTACTAACGTTTTGTCTTCCATGGTCGTTGCTCCTTGTGTGTGTCCAATGTGGGACGTTTACTTCTTGCGGCTCTTTACCTTGGGGGTGAGCATGGATCTTTCCTGGTACTGCTCCTCCAGTTGCTTCAGAAGTTCATCGTATTGCGGTTCTCCGTTAACGCGGCCAAATCCGGGAACCGTGAGGATGATTCCCCGGACCCGTTCGTCGGCGTCCATGAACGCCTTCCGGGCGTCCACGTATTCTTGCAGGACTTGGCGGTTTGCGGGAGTGTCGGGGGCCACTCTTTCGGCGGTAAACCCTTTAGGTATCCCGTCCACCAGCAGATTCCTGCTAGTGCGGGAGAACCCCCGCAGTTTGCCGTCGCAAATCCCGTGCGGGACCTCGTCGTTGTTCCTGTCCTCGGTTACAACCACCACAGCCAGTCCCAGGGACCGTTTCTGGTCGGAGTGGGCTTGGTCGATCCGGTCTCTCAATAGCTTGAGAGATTCGGCCGTGATCCTCTCCTCGTCAACAACGGTGTAAAAAGAGCCGTCGCCGGCCACCTGCACCTCGTACCCTCTGTAGGTCCACTTCTGCGTCATTCGTTTCTCCTACCACGGCCACAGGCCGTGAGCTTTCAGCCAGCGCCCCACCTTGTCGTCGGGATTGCGGCTGCCCACCTCGAACCCTCCGATGAAAAAACCCCACCGCCCTGGATTGACGTGAGACAGGTTGCGGAATATCCCGATGAACGGATCCTGCCTGCGCCAAATCCAGCAATACTTCCACCACGCCCAACTGCTGAAGGTAATGTACTTCATTCGGCTAACTCCACTTCTCCCTCGCCGCTGTCTTCCATCAACCCAGCGTTCTTTTTATCCCACCAGACGGAGCAGTTGGCGAGGAACAGGCTCTCGTCCATGGGGTTGGTGCTGGGAAACTCGCGGTACTTCCCGTTGCCCGGAAGCGCCACGATCTCCGCGAGATCCGCTTCCAGGCCCAGGCACTCCCGCGCCATCCACTTGTAGCCGGCGGCTTGCAGGGCAGCGCCCCGCTTCACCGTTGGCCCCTGCGTCTTCCAGGTCTTCAGGTCCGCCAGGAGAGTCCCTTGCGGCGTGCGGCCGTAGACGTCGAAGTGCCCGCACACATGGTACGTCGGGCTGTAGACCAGCACCTCGTGATAGATGGGAACGAACTGCCGCTCCTTCTTGAACAGCAGGTACCCTTCCATGTAGGGCAGGAGGCGTTCGTCAATCTCCAGGGTCTCCAGCGCCTCCTCGATCGTGGTGGCCTCGGGGCAGTGCTCGTCCAGGAGTTGGGTGGCGTAGTGCCCAGCCTTCCCCCGGCGGCGGGACTCCGACGTAAAGAACCGGGATCCCTTGCTGTAGCCGTTGTCGGCCAGGACGCGCGTGGCCCCCGGCAGCCACTTCCCCTTGAGGCGGTACTCGTGGGCGTCCGCATCGAAGGTGACGGGGCAGCCGCCATCGGCCGCCCCCTTGTATACCAGTGGCGCTGTAGCGGTCATAGCTCCACCTGTGGGAAGTTCGGCCTAGCGAACTCCCCCACGTGCCGGGACATCTCAGGGAAGTCCAGGTCGTCCACCATGGCGACGTGGACCCCATCGGTCAGGGGTATTGTCTTCATAGATCCGAAAAGAGGCCGCCGCCATCTTCCTCTTCCGCCGGGGTTTCTTCCATGGGCGGTTCCTGCCGTACGACCGGCTCCGGTTCCGGCTCGGCCTGCGGAGCGGGGCGGCGTGCTTCGTCCAGGACGGCCTGCATGAAGCCCGTCACGGCCGCCTTGACCTTCTCGGAACTGGCCTCCTCGATCGTCCCTTCCAGTCCACGGCGTTCGATCTGCTCGCAGATCTTGGCGATGGACAGGTTATGCTTGGCGCTGAACTTGATCAGTAGGCAGGCTTCGCGGGTCTTGAGAGCCATGCGCAGCAGGGCGTGGTCGTCGGATTGGCTCATGAAGTCCAGTCCGTTGGCCTCGAACCAACCCTTGAAGTTCTCCGCGCTCAGGTTCCACTGGCAGCACAGGCGGTGGGCCAGGGCGACCGTCTCGGGGTGGCTCGGCCACTGCTTGAGTAGGAAGTCCTGCACCTGCTCGCGCCGTTCGCGGCAGCGCTTGCCGCACTGCTCGGGGCCGGAGCGGAACTCGTTGACGTCCTGCACCAGTACGCCAGAGAGGTTGTCGATCACCGGCGGGTACAGGTCCGGGTCCTTGGGGAGTTCCTTCACCGGAACCCCGAAGTACCCGCTAAAGAAGGTGTTGAAACGGGTCATGGCGGTCTTGGTGGCGATCGGCTTGCCGTGCTCGTCGGTGAGGTACGGAGCCAGGGCCTCCAGGCGGTCCATCATGACCTTGCGCTTCTCCTTGTCGATGGGCACCGCCGGAGCCGGAGCAGCGGCCTGAGTGGCGGGTTCCGCCGGGGACGGGGTAGGGGCAGGGGTGGCAGCCTGTGCGACAGGGGCTCCGCTAGCCGCCGGTTTGGGAGCCTCGGGCGGGTTGCAGATGAACTCGGGTTCGGCCGGGGATACCCCGTCCACCACGCGCATCACCACGTAGGTCAGGCGCTTGTCGTTGGCCAGGGCGCGGGCTCTGAGGCGGGCCACGTCGCTGTCCTTCTGCGGCTGCTCGCCTTCCACCGGGATGAACTGGGGTTCTCCGGCGCCGTTCTTCATGGCGAGGCATATCAGGAAGCGCACCTGCGGCTCCTGCTTGGCCTCCGCCTTGGCCTCCGCCTTGGCCTCCCGCTTGACGTCGATCACGGGTTCCGGCTTGGGTTCGGGTTGCGGGCCGGCCGCCTTGGCCTTCACCGCCACCTTGAAGTCACCCATGCCGCCGTTGGTCTGGGCCTCCAGGACTTCGGCCCGCTTGCGGTCGGCCTCGGTCGGCTCGCCCATGGTGGAGCCCGCCATGCCGGAATCCTCCAGTTCTTCCTTGGAGTATCCGCCGAAGGTGGACAGCTTGCCGAAGGTTCCCAGTAGCGCCCGGTAGCCGCGCGAGATGGCCCTCGCCCGGTTCATGTCGATGCGCCACTTCATCCAGTTGCTGTCGCTCTTAACGAGGCCGGCGGTCTTGGCTTCTTCCGCGTGGAAGATGGCCGTGTAGGGTTCGTGTGGCTTGGGAGGGGTGAAGAGGATCTCGCAAACCTCCGCATCCTCCCGGAGAAACTTACTGAGAACGCCGCCCCGGTGCATCAGTTGCAGCATTTTCTTGGCGTACATTCCCAAGTTTCCGCCGGGTGCCGACCAGAAGGTTTCCATGACGGACTCCATTGGCTCCAGTTCCATCTCCCGGCCGCGCAGCGCGGCCATGTAGACCCCCATGGGGTTGTTGGCAAAGTGCTTGGGCACCATGCCGCTCTCCACCATATCGCGGGCCAGTTCTTTCATGAGGCTCATCCCGTAGGGGGACGGGAGTCCCATCTTTGCCGCCAGTTCCTCTTTGTACTTGAGGACCTCCAGCGTGGGCTCCACCTTGACAGGTGCGAGCGGTGATACTGCGTCCTGCGTGATCGCAGGGCTCGGCTGTGTACTCAATTTAGTTCTCCTGGAATGTTACTATGGAAGGTGGCAGAAGGCGCGGAAACGCCCTCTGCCGTCAGGCAAATCGATCCACTGGAGGGATCAACATGCCCAAGACACATTGTAAGCCACTGCCGCCTTTGTCCGAGACGGAGATAGCACGATTTTGGAGGTTCGTATATTTTGTGGTCAAGCGTAAGTGGTGGAACAATCCCCATATGTTTCCTTCCCTGTAGCTGTCCAATGTGGGACATCACATCCGCATCGGCATCACGACGTAAACCCAGCCGGGGATGGCGAACAACCCGGCGCTCTTTTCATCGTTGTATCCGAAGGCAGTGTTGCCCTTCTCCTTCTTGGCCAGCGCCAGGAAGTCCCGCAGGTAGCTTCCGCTATACCCGCAGGTAAAGGTGGTGCCGTTGGTCCCCTCGCAGTCCACCGATCCCTTGGCGCTGCCCGTATCCAGGGTCTCGGCAAAGGCTTCCATCTTGCCCGCTCCCACCGTCAGCTTGATGGCTCTGCTGCGTTCGTCGGCAAAGAGCAGTACCCGGTCGAGCGTGTTATCCAGCAGGCCGGGGTTGAAGGTCACGGTGTGCTTCACCTTGGGCAGTACCCGCTCCCAGTCTGGGAACCGGCCTGTGACCCGGCGGGCCAGGATGGTCCTCCGTCCCGTAGTGAACATATGGAACTGATCGTTCATCCCAAAGAAGCAGGTGCCCTTGTTCATGAGGGCGGCCTCGATGAGGGCATCCTTGCTGATGATGGTGTCGATTTTGGGGACCTCGGTAGCGGCCTTGAGATCGACCACGCCCAGGCGGTGGCCATCGGTAGCAATCAGCTTGGCCGACCCGTTCTCGACCAGGAGCTTGGCCCCGTTGAGCGTGAAGCGGCTCTCCTCAGCGCTGATACTCACGGCCGCTCGCGGCACCGCCACGTCCAGGCCCGTCAGGTAGGTGTCCGGCTCGATGATGGGGACTACCGGGAAGTTCTCCGGGTCCAGGCCGTGGACCGTGACTTCTCCGTCCTTGCCGTGGGTGAGCGTGAGGTGGGTCTCGGTGGCCTTGCGCTTGATCTGCCCATCCTTGCATCCCGGTTCCTTGCAGGCGGGCGGCTCGGTCCCAGCGGTCTCGGCCTGACGGCGGGATGGCTTACAGTGGACGCACTCTTCCTCGTACTCGCGTTTATGGTCGTTGGCGGTCAGGGTGACACTGGCGTCGTCCTTCAGTTTCTTGGCATACTCCAGCAGCTTGTTGGTGGGGACGCAAACGGTCCAGTCCTCCTTGTCGCCGGGGACTTCCACCCGGCTGATGCCGAAGAGTTCCAGGTCGGTCGCCATCAGGGTAAGGGCACCGCCCTTGGCAGCTACGATCGTGCAGGACAGGACCGGGATCGTGGTCTTTTTCTCCACGAAACGCTTGATCCAGGTCAGTTCGGCGGTCAATTCCTTGGTGCTTATCTGCATTGTGTTTCTCCTGTTTGTGCGCTTGAAAACGGTTTGGCTTCTGTTGAGATCTTAATCGCAATCCGGCCACCTGTCAAGAGGTTTTTTCGTTTGTATTTCAACCACTTGCAGGAGGCCGATTGGCGGTTGTATTAGTACGTCGGATCGGGCGTGATGCCGACCTGGCGCAGCATGCGGGTGAGGTGGCGGTGGGCCAGTTCTTCATCGAAGCTGGTGATGTTTTGCATGCGGTCGCGGACCTCGTGCAGGGCGGTAGCGATCTCATGTGCGGTGATGGTGCGTTCGCCTCCTTCGGCCAGCCGCGCCACGGTGGCGGCGGCCAGATCGAAGGCGGCCCCGGTGAGTCGGGGTTCTTCGTCGTCGTTCATCGGATTCTCCCTTCTGTCCAGGCGTCGAACTCCGCCCAGGTCTCTCTGCGATATTTCTGGTACAGTGACCCGTACCCTTGGGCCAGTGCTGGCCCCTGCTTCCCTCCCTGTGGGCCGTACGCCTTCTTGCGGAGCCAGCCTCCGGCGTCGGCCCGTATGCCGTTCCGTAGCGCCCACCAGTAGGCCAGGTTGCGGCGGATCTCCCAGATACCGGGATGATAAGCGATCTGTTTCATGTTTTCCTCTGTTGCATCATGCGATTAAATGATTTCTGGGTGATCTTACCCTCCTGCACCAAAGCCTCCAGCGATAGTTTGCGGCAGCGCAGGACCCACTTAGTCAGGAGCGAATCCAGTTCATCCGAGTTTTCTGGTATGGGTAACTTCTCTGCCTTCATCCACTCAAGGAACATGGCAAGGTTGGATGCCTGAGCCCACTCGCCGTTAGTGATCCCGATCGTTTCCAGACTCACGCCGCCACCTTCCTAGGCCGCTTGAGCGCGATCTCGGCCCCGAACTCGCAGCCGATCCCGCGCCTCGCCCATTCCGGCTGGCGCATATCCTTTGCCAGCCGGCGCCGCTGGTCGCGCAGCCACTTGGGAGGATTGGTGGCGCGGGTCATCACGCCCACGTAACCTTCCTCCTCAAAGTACCCCTCGACGTAGGCCCAGCCGATCCCGTTCATCGTGATGAAGATGTGCGCTCCGATCTCCGGCAGCGGCATCTCCCCGCTCCAGGCCAGCAGGCGGCCGTCCGCCGTCCGGTAGGCCGGGAAGTCCATGGTCTTGTCCCATCCGCGAGCCACTCTGCTCGTGGTCGGTGTGGGTTTGGCAATAAAGAATCGCGTCATAGGTTTACATGCTCCAGTCTTTGACCGGACCCGCCGCTTCACCGTCCCGGATTGCCTGACGGATCTGCACGAGGGACAGGTCTCGTTTGAATGTGTGCCCGGTCTCCTGTTCCACCTGGCAGTATTCGTCCAGGAGTTCCGGTCTCAGTCGCCCTGCCAGCATCAGTGCCGCAGGTGGTGCGTAGATGCACAGGCTGCAACTCAGCCGTGGCATGCCGTGGTCGTACGCCTCGTGGTGGGGGATTCCGCTCGCGCGGATATCGCTCCACACGTCTTCAAGTTGCATCTGGTGAATCGGCAGCCAGTCCCAGACTTCCCGCTTGGAGTTGCTGGCACGTTTGTTGAACGTGAACGGCTGCATCTTCTTCCGGCTGTCGCTCTCTTGAGCCCGCATCCCCATGCAGTTGAGGATGCGAACCTGGCGCGGCTTACGGTGATACGTCCGAACCTCCCACTCGTGGATCTCCCGCGTCAGCGCCGTCATCACGCGATCGATCGGCCCGCGTTTGAAGTCGCTCGTGCAATACCGCTGCTGCGGACTCGGCCACTTGCCCCGGCGCCGCACGTAATCCAGGAGGTCGCCGCCGTTGCGCTTCGTGACTACAAGGCGCATGTTGTCGTAGTTCTGGGCCTGAAGGCCGGCCAGTTCCTTGCAACCCGGCCATTCTATTCTGCCCAAATCCGCGTGAGCAGCGACCAGTCGGCCGCTGTCCACGCCTGCTTCCTTCGCCAGCCGGTGTATGAGCCGCATTTGCGTCTGCGAATCTTTTCCGCTGCTGGTGCTGATGAGAATCCAGTCGAACGATCGTAGGTCCGGCGTCATAGTCCCTCCTTAACGATCCAGAAATTCCCGCAGATATCGCAGCGCAGTTCGGTATTGTTCCCGAACTGTCTGACGATGATCGGCAGGGCTTCCGGCTTCAAGTCCTTCGGTCCACACCCGCATTGTGGACACTCGCATTCCTTCTGGTAGCGGGTCACAGTCCCCTCCAGGTTGTCGGCGGCGTCACCTTGGGTTGCCCCGCCTTGAGCTTCCTCTCGTACTCTTCCACGTCCTGGTCCCAGTTGGCGGCATCGGCCCGGTGGTTCTCAAAGTACTGGAAGATAATGAGGGCCACTCTCATCCGAAAGGCCACTTCCCTGGCTGGGAAGCACTCAAGGATCCGATCGTGCAGGCGATTCCTGGTAACACGAAAGTGTCCCTCTCGTTGCAGGAAACCAAGAACAGTTCCGGCCGCTCCGAACAGAGCCGCCATCTCTCCGAACGGAACCGGGTCGGCCGGGTATCCCAGTGTCCAAGGTTGGACACTGGTTTCGGGAGTGAGGTCCGCCAGCGCGGCAGACGGTTCCGGCTTGGCCAACTCCCCGCCGGGGTTATTGGGGCAGGGGCCGAACGGGCTAACCCCATCTGGCCCTCCGCTGCTGGAACCTCCCATCCAGCAGCCACACTCGTAGGCGCAATCGGAGGTGTAGTTGAAGTCACTATCCGGCCCGATACCCGGATAGTAGTGGCCACCTACGTTGGTGGCTTTCTCACTCATTGATCCCCCCGGCTGTAGTCCTCGTTCGCCCGCTGGGCGCTGAGTTGTTCGGCGTAGCTGGGCTCGGCAGACTCCGCCCCCAGCACGCCTTTGGGGAACTTGCCGCTACACCCCAGGCAGCGGTACCCCCATTCCCCTTCCTTCACCATGTAGAATCGGTGCTTGCAGGTGGGGCAGTTGGGGAACCCTGCCGTCTGCCGCCGCAGTTGCGCGTGGCATTTATGGCAGAGTTCCGAATCGTCCGGCAGGCGCGTCTCCACCTGCTGGCCAGGGTCTTCACAGTAGTTGCAACTCATGGCACTCTTCCTTTCTGCTGGTATTCATCAGGTGAGCCAGCAACCCGGTTGTGGTTCCAAACGGCAGAGCCGCTATGGCTAGGATCTTCATGGGTAATTACCCTCCCTCTTCCGGGGAGCAGTTGTCGCAGTAGTGCTTCCCGGTCTTTTCTACGTACAGGCCGCCGCTGTAGCTGTCGAAAATTGACTTGCAGTTGCAGCACATCTCATATTGGTCAGGGATCAGGTGGCACACCTCCTGGAGAAACCAGATAACCGTGAATGCTTGATCCGCGTTCATCTTCTTAAACCTGCGCGTAGTCACGCCCTCCGGCTTGGTCCCCTGGAGGAAGTCGTGGAACGTGGTGACGGCCTCCAGCTCCTTGTCCCTGCGCTTCTCCTCGTCTTGTCGTTCTTTTAGATAGTTTCGTTCGGCCATCTCATGTCCTTTCCTCAAAGGGGACCGGGTATCCGGCCCCCTTGCTACACAGGAGTGTCCACCGTGTGGCGCACGGGGACTTCGGTGCTCCCGGTGTTCTGGAAGCGAACTGATTATTGTTCGACTCCGCCTCTCGCAATAAGGCGGGTCTTTACCTTTCCCTCCGGCTGCTTCTTGTACTGACAGCGGCTGACTATGCGGTACTCGACTACTCCCCGTGGAGGGTTATAGGGGATGTCGGTGCCGTGCGTCTCGATCCACTTCAAGACCATAGTCACGTTGGTCCGCTAGTTGTGACTTCCAGGGTTTGCTCATTGCACCTTCCCTCCCGGCGGCAGTTTGCTGGCCATGCTGATGACGCTCACGGGCTCCATCAGGAGCCTGGTCAGGTTCTCCCACTTCTGGCCCGTGGTCTTCTCCAGCGCCTGGATGACATTGAGCAGCAGGCCGTCCATCGTGAGATCGCGCGGCGCCCCCTGCTCGGTCACCGGGAAGATGGCCTTGGCGAACGCGGGGCGGCGGCGGAACAGGTAGGCCAGCAGCGTTTGCAGGTGGTCCACCAGCGGGTCAATGTTGGTCTCCTCGTTAATGCACTTCTCGATCCGGTTATCGTACAGCCAGGCCACAAAGGGCACTTCGGTGGTCTCCAGGTCCTCGCTGATTCCCTCGCGGATCTTCTCCGCCGCCCGTTGGGCCGGCGTGGGGTCCGGGGAAGTGACCGTCAGATCCACTCCCACATAGGCAGGGTCGTGGTCGATCGTGACGCGGAGTTGCGAGATGGCGGTGGACTCTTCCAGATACTGTACTCCATCCCAGTCCGTTCCGCCCTCGGTTTTCCATACATAGACCTTGGGTTCGATCTTTAGAAGCACCAGGTTTCGCTCTCGCGCGTCGGGAAATTTCAGCTTTGCTCTTTTCGTGATTTCAGCCATGACTTGGCGTCCCTCTCTTTCTTCGGGCTCTCGAACAGGTTACCGCTGCGGATCAGGTTGACGACCAGCATGGCGGGCATGTTCATGATAAAGGCGGCGGGTTTGACGCCCCAGTTCGGGTGCTTCACGGCCTTGCGCTCCAGGGAGAGGCCGTGCAGTTGCTCCACGGTCTCAACGCGAACGGGGTCCGGCACTGGTCACCTCCTTGATGACGGTTCGGGCCTGCTGGAGGATGCGGGTGGCCGGGGCCAATTCCCGGCGCACCCACTCCTGCCGCAGGACTTTCTTGGGGTCCTGCGGTTTCTCAGCCACGGCCGGCTTCCTCCTTATCCCGGTCGGTCAGGCTGTCGATCAGGTTGTCGCAGTCTTCCGCCAGTCCGGAGTTGCCCAGCATGCGGCAGACTTCCCGCAATCCGCGTAGGGTGGTCACGTGGTCCCGCGCCATGTCCGGATACTGCTTGGCCCAGGAGGAGGGGAAGGGCATCCGCGTGAAGTATCCCACGGCCTGCTCGATCGCCTTGATCTCCGCTTCAGGCAACTCAAACGGCACTGGGGTGCCAGCCTTATGAGGCGGAGCGGCATGTATGCGCCACTTATAGATGGACTCGGCCAACTCCGCTGCGGTGGCAGTGCGGGGCATCTTGAAGTCGATTGCCTGGACAAAGTCTTTGTCCTCCGCTTTGTCCCAGTTTGCGAGGTAGTCTCCGTCCGCCGTCCCGAAGTTGGCCTGGAACTCCCCGAACGGGATCGAGATGTAGCCAGGGAACTCGTAGGTGCAGACAACGCCGCGATTTTTGAGCAGTTCGACGGCCTCCTCCATCACCTTGCCCGTGTCCAATGTGGGACTGGGGTCCACCCTCTCCTCCTCGGCCACTTCGGCGTTGCAGTAGCCGCTGAGTTCCTCTGCTCCCAGCGAGGCCAGGTGGGAGAAGGTCTGCGCGATGGCGTCCGGCCGCGAGGCGGCCGTGACCCGGTGGCTGGTCTCGACGTGGATCACGAACTCCCTCTGTTTCGGCTTGAAGTCGTTCTGCACTTCCCGCAGAATAGTGAAGTCCTCGGGCGGTGCCGCCCAGTCGTCATCGTTTGTTTTGCAGTCCAGGGTGAATACGTGGTGGGATATTACGTAAGGCTCTCCCGGCCTCGGGAACCGCCTCTCCCCGGAATCCTCCAGGATGATCTGCTTACTCATGTCGTTCTCCTGTGTCTCGCTCAGTCCTGAGCCAGCTAGGAATGGCTCCCGCTGTCACCGGGAGCCGGACCTGGTCGGTTCAGATCAGAACTCTTCCAACTTGATCTTCCACGTGCGGCCCGAATCGTTATCCACGATCACGGGCGCTTCGTCGGTGGAGTCGGCAAAGGCGGGATAGGCTGCCCCATCCCGCCGCGCCATGTCCAGGAGCCAATCTGCTATCTGCTCGCTGTTCATGGTGGTTACGCCTTGACGCTGGCGATCTCCTTCCACTGGGTGGGCGCCAGTTCGATCAGCTTGCCGCCCAGGCGCTCCAGTTCGGTGGCCCGGTCGTACCCGGCGGACTCCCCGGCCACGCTCGTGATGGCGTTGGCAAGGCCCCAGGCGTTGAGCCCTACGCCGTCCTCGATCAGGTGCTTCAGGACACCGTTCTTCTCGGTCTCATCCAGCGAGTACTTGTTCGCCAGGACCTCGACCACCTGCGGGATGTCGCCCTCGATCTGCTGTTTGGTAGACTCCCGCAGCCGCTCCAGGAGCTTGTCGAACTTGCTCTGCTCCAGGACGGCCCGCACCGTATCCCTGGTCTTGAGCCAGAACGCCTTGTCGTCGGCCTGCAAGGTCTCGTCGGTGTAGATGGCGAATGCCTCTTCGTCGGACTGGGCGGCCCGCCCTACGTGGCTCTTGCGCTGGCCGAAGTCGCTGGCGATCATGCCGTTGGTGCAGACCAAGCGGTTGAGGAAGGGCATCACGCTGATGGCCCCCATGCCGATCTCGCTGTTAGAGATCACGCCGCCCGCCTGGACGATGTCCCCCTTCTTCACTTCCCCCTGGACCCGTGGGGTGAGGAACTTGATGTACAGCTTGACGTCGGTGATTTCGCAGGAGATGATCTCCAGTTGCTGCGCGGCCAACTCCGGCAGGACGTTGATCGCCATGTCGTAGTTGTCCAGGCGGCGGTAGCGGTCGCTCAGGAAGGCCCGCGCCTGGGGCCGCTCCAGCGTCATGGTGCGCAACATGCGCTTCTCGGGCTGCGCCTTGAACCAGTGGTTGACGTTGGTCGCCAGCAGGTCCGGCGCCTCGGTCTTCATCCGGTCGTAGTAGGGCTTGTTGATCTTGATGCGCTCGCTGATCTGCGCATGGGTGTGGTCGGTGGCGAAGTACTCGCCCCGGCCGGGAACCTCGATGGCTCCGGTGGGGGTCATGCGGAGCATCGGGGTGGGGACTACGAAGTCCTCCTTGGCAGCCGCTTGGCGCTGCACTTCGCGGAGGACTTCCTGGATATTGCGTCCGGTCTTCATACGTCGTATATCTCCTGTGTGTTGAGTCAGTTGCGGCGGAAGCCGCGTTTGGTGCCTGTTGAGAGGTTACGCCCATTTTCGGAGCGTGTCAAGAGGTTTTTTGTAAGCGATTTGAGGCGCTTTCCGCCATCGTGGCGGCGGAACTTTTCGCCTGGCAGCGCAGCCGCACGGACGTTCCAGTAGTTCCTGAATTGTGCGTACGGCGGAAGGGTCTTATAGCGGCGGAGGAACTGGTCTTTCCAGCCCTCGGGGCGGAGCAGGCGCAGTTGCGCCAGGTGCCAGAGGGTCTTGGCCACCTTGGGGTAACCCAGGGGCCTGCCGGGGTAGAGGGTGCGGGCGAACCGGAAGAAGTCCCCCCGCTGCCACAGGCTCACGAACGCCTGTAGCTCCTCTGTCCCCATAAGCTCTACGTCATACAGGGGCACGTCGCCAGCCGGGTTCCTGCGCCGGCGGTGGATCTGCCCATCGGGTCCGACAAAATCCCAGCCGTCCGAACTGCATCCGGCGGCGATGGCGTCGGCCTTTAGCTGTCCAAGGTTGGACATGAAGTTACCCCGGTTCTTATTCCGGATTGATGTACTCCTCCTCCACGTCGCGGTAATCCAGAGTACCGTCCTCAACGTTGGACTCCACGGCATCCCGCAACTCCCCCACCGTTTTGTCGTCGCGGCATTCGATGCTGATTCCCTCCAGCAGCTTGACGCACTGCTCCCTGGACAACTTGGTTACGATTTCCAAGTCCCGGAAAAATCCGTCTGCGTCCATCTCGGATTGAAAGTCATCCTGGATGGTGTCGTTGTCGAGGTGGGCAACGATGGTGTTGTAGATGCTGACCAACTCCGCCATTGACCTCGAATCGTTCCTGGCCGCGATCTCCTCGACCTTCTGGTCCAGCCACTCGCGGGCGCTGTCCCACTTATACTTCGCCATCAGAACACCTCCTGCGGGATTTTGGCTGGCGGAAGTCCGCCGCCCTGCTCGATCTGCTCGTACGTGTATCCCTGCCCGATCCAGTAGCAGACTACCCGTGCTCCCTTGTCGGTCAGCTTCCACCAAGTCGTATTACCGGGGTTCAGCTCGGTGGCCACCTCCATGTATCCCCGCTCCAGGGACTGCTTGTATTCGGTCTTGCTGCCTAAGCCAGTCCACTGCTTGGTGATGTCCTTGCCGCCGCTCGGGTTGGAATAGAACCGCAGGCGGCGGCGTAGAGCCTCGACCAGATTGTAGTACTCATGCTCCCGGAGATACACGGGGGCTGTCTTCTGATTCTTCGTCATCTTCCTCTTCCTCCTGCCATTCTCCGTCCACCATCAGTTCGTTACCTTCGGCGTCAGAGACGTCTCCCGTAACGCTCCAGTCGTCAATGCCATTCCCGCCCTCGCAGAACTCCCACTCGTGGGAATCGCTGCTCAGTTCCTCCAGGTTCGGCACTTCTCCCTCGTTCACCATGCGGTAGGCTTCTTCGGCGGTTGCGGCCCGCACTTTCACATCAGCCCATGCGGGCGCTGTACCGCTGATCCGTACAGTGAACTCCTGCAAGCCGTCATCCGGCGGAGCAGTCGCGGGCGGATCGGCCAGCGCGGCGTCCGCTTCATTGGCCAGCATATACAACTCGCTCCAATCTTCCGCCAGGATCTTCCCTCCGGAATGCTGAATGGAATTGGCCCGTTTCACTTTCTCGGTAAGGCGGGTCAGTATGTCCGCCGTTTTGTTATTCATAAACCTCCTGTGTATTCGACCTGATCCTGCTTGGTCGGGAAGCCACATCCAATGTTGGATATGGCTTCCGGGCCAAGCACGGCCCGGTGTTCCCCTAAGCGTGGGGGTTCATTTCGGTAGTGAGTTGCGCGTAGTAGCGGCGAGTGCCGTCCACCTTGCTGCTCCAGAAAGCCGTCACCAGTTCCGCGCCCTCCGCAAATCCGAAGTCGGCATAGATCTGGATATGCCCGTGGTCCTCCGGCCGTGAGGCCAGTTTGCTGCATTTGACCGTGGCGCGGTAACCCATGTGGATCGGCGGCAGTACTTCCAGGAAGTAGTTGAACAGTTCTTCGTCCACCTCCACGCATTCGCCGGTGTCCCGCGCCTTGCAGAAGGCGTTGATCGTGTCCATCGTGTAGGTCATATTGTCGGCCTCGTGTCGTAGTATTCGGTGCGCTTGCCGTCCATGTCGATAGCGATGGCCATGGGCGGCGGGTCGCCATAGAATTGCGCGGCGTCTTGCAGTTCGGCCCGCAAGTGGTCCACGTCCGGACAGACCACCAGAATGCGATCGCCTTCGCAGTAGGTGAACGTCATGAGCTTCTCGACATTCACCCACATGCCGAAATAGCTGGCGTCCTGGTGGGTGTCGAACTGCTTCCAGTCCGGCGGAGTCAGGTGCTTGAAGTCGTAGACATAGCGGTCCTCGCCGCGCCGGATCTTCAGGTACTGGTCAGCGTGCTCGTTGCGGTAGATCTCGTTCCCCCGCTCGTTCATCTCCGGTGGCGCCGTTCGCGCCAGTACGCGGTACTTGCGGATGTCCAGGATGAAGGCCACCCGCTCGGCTTTGGTGTACTTGCCGCCAAAGAACTCGGTCCCCTTGTGGTGGTTGGCCCAGTACCAAGAGCCATACGCCTCACCCCACTTACGGCGTGCTTCGGTTCGGTTCATACGTCTTCCTCCTTGTCGTCAAGCACCGATCTCACTGGGTCGTGATGGCCGGGATAGCACTGCACGGCCCTGACCTCCAGGGTGTCCGGAACCCCGTACATGGCCATGGTGGAGGCGGAGTTGTTCTTCCGCGCCGCCTCGATCCACGATTGGGCTTCCTCCGCCGTGTCGTAGGTGTTGCGGCCCTGCTGCGGGAACGTCATGACGCGGAGTCCGGTCCTTGCTCCGCTCTGGACGATGTGGGTGACGACAAACCGGACAGGATAGTGGTCCGTGTTGCCTGTCGCTTGGAGGATCCGCCGGCCCTCCTCGATCTCGCGCTGGACTTTAGCCTCGGTTTTCTTGGTCATCCTTCGCTTCCTCCTTTCGGATCGACGCCAATTGGTCGCAGGTCCTGTTTGCCTTCGTCGTTGGTGAAGACTTCCAACACGCGGCCATACTGGTCGGTCCAGTGTTGAGAGTTATTGTCCGACGAAGGCCGCAGGTGCAACTTGGTTTTCACCGGACACTTCCAGTTGTTATTTCGCTTCATGTTATACCTCCGTCTTGGGTTCGGTTTCGCCAACCTGACGGTCGGCTACGAGTTTGGTTATCAGGGCGCGCGTGTCCTTACAGGACTTGGTGTGCATGCCCGTGATCTGGCACATCGGGTTGTTGCAGGAGTAATTGTAGGGGTCGGCCTGCTCGATCTCCAGCGGCACGCCGCCGATCTCGTAGTAGGGGCAGTCCCCGCCGGGTTCCCCGAACTCCTTCTCTCCGTCTTTGCGGACCACCAGTGTGAGCCCGCCCTCGTCAATGGCGACGTGGTCGTTGTCGCCCAGCGTATTGACCCATTCTTTCAGTTCTTTGCCGGATACCATTGGTACCTCCTGTGTGATCAGCCCTTACAGCGGCTGGGTGGGCACGCATCCCCGCCATTCCCCCGCCAGCGGAACGGATTCCGCCCAGACGAAAGATGCGATACCCACCGGGCCGCTGCCCGGTCCTGCTCTAAGGGAAGATTCGGCAGTTGTGAGGAACGAGCCAGCCGACTCCCGCTTGGTGGATGGTCTGTGGGCAGATTCGCAGGAGTTCTGCCCACGTACATCCGTTATGCCAGATCTGGTGCATGCGTAGAGTGGCCCAGATGTACTTCAGTTCGGACATGGTGACTTTACGCATGGGGCCGCTCCTTCGGTCGGTTCGCCGCGTTGGCCTTGCACTGCCAGCACTCCTTCTCCGGTTCCCGTGTGGAGTGCCCGCACTTGTGGCGCCACCAGATGTGGCCAGGCGGGAGCGAGCTTCTCCGCTAATGCTGATCTGATCACTCATTCCGTGTCCACTCCTTGGGCAGGAACCCTCCCTTGCGGATCCAGCCGTCCATCGCCTCGACCAGTTCGGCCAGTCGTTCGGCGTATCCTGCCAGGGCGGTGAGTTGCGCGTCGGTGTAGCTGCCGTCCGCCCCGCAGTTGTCGCGGATCTGGTTGATCGCTCGGACCAGATCCAGTTGCTCTTTCAGGTTTGCGTTGGGGTCCATGGGTTACTCCTTTGATCCCCGGCAGTCACTGCCGGCGTACCCGCATTCCTCGCACAGGCCGGAGAGCGGCTTGATGTGGCGCTCGGGCCACACCTCCTCGGTCAGGACTTTGCGTACGATGCGCCAGTCGAATCCTCCCTGCGCTGGCCGCTTCCGTTGGGCGCGGAGTTTGTTCCGCGCATCCCGTGGCGTGTCCGCCGTGATGTTGGTGTTGTTGAAGTCGTCCGCTCCCTTGCGGGAGACTTGCAGTTCGTACCAGATGGTCTTGTCCATGCGTTGCTCCTTTTACCTGAAGAACTCCGGCCCTACGATCAGGTAGCCCGCCAGAAAGAACAGGCCGATCGCGCCCAGGAGCGCGGCTACTACCGCTCCTGGGGTGAAGCGAAGGCGGGTCATGAGGCCACCTTCACGTAGGTGGCGTGATCGTTGGCGCCGGGAATCGTGTCGTACCATGCCGACTCCGCTTCCTTGCGCGTGGGGAACACCTTGCCACCGAACATCAGGTGCTCCGGGATGGGCTTGCTCCCGCCCGTGGAGGTAACCGCCGACCACGAGTAGGTCCAGACCTGCCAACCCTGTCCAAGATTGGACATTTACGCCGCCTTCCTGACCCGGCGGTGCTCCAGAGCGTATTGCAGCACCTTGGTCCAGATGCCCGCCGGGTCGTGGTACATCCGGGACTTCTGCTCGTCCATGTCCATGACGGCCGTGTGGTCCTTCTGCCCCGGATAGCTGTAGGTCACGATCGCCTTGAGGCAGTCCGGGGAGTCGGCGTCAAAAAACCGGAAGGTGTAGCGGCCCTTCTCATCGGGTGCCACCTGCCGGACAAAGAGAGAGACGGGGAACTCCGTCTCGTGATTGACCAGGGCGTTGATCCCTCGGGCCATGAGGTGGCCCTGGCGGTCGAGCGTGCGGACCTGGCTCTCCAGATCGGCACGGCTGGGTTTAGGCATGGGGTTCCTCCTCGGCCGGAATCCCCGCCACTTCGCGCGGGTCCAGGCGCTCGTCAATCAGGGCGGAGCGGAGCAGGCAGAGCAACTCAAACACATGGTGCTTGCGTTGGTTGTCGTCCGGCCCATCCCCGCAGTTGTCGCGGTAATCCTCCAACTCGTCGTTCCAGTTGTAGTCCACCACGGCGTTGAGCGCGGCCTCTTCGCCAGCGTTCAGGCATAGCAGTCTTGCCATAGGTTTCTCCTGTGGATCGCTCCGGTTGAGCCATCTACCCGCCGCCCCTGCTCTGACAGGGGCGGGTATAGGTGGTTCAGGCCAGCGCCTTGCGAATCTTGCCCAGGAGCGTGAACTGCCCCCAGATCTCCTGGCAGACGGCGGCGAATTGCGGTTTTCCCCGGCGGTAGCGGTAGTCCTGGAGCATGGAGGCGTGAATGCGGTCCAGGTCGTAGCCCTTGCCCTCCCGGATCTCCCGGTCGCTGACCCATTCGCGATGCAGCTTGTAGGCGTGCTTGATTGCTTCCGATACGTCCATGGCCCCTCCCTAATTCCAGGCGGCGGCTGTCAGGAACCGCTGCGCTTCCTTGGCGATCTGGGCCGCCTGCTCCGCTGAGTAGGTCTTGGCGTGGCCGAAGTCCATGTAGATCATGGTGCCGTCTTTGGGCGTGATCGAGATCTTACCGTACGGCGACTCCGTGGTCCAATTTCCGAAGGTGCTGACCGGAGCCGGGTGCATGAGCGCTCCGAAGTGGATGTAGTAACCCTCACTGCCGCCCTCGACCGCGAAGGCCACCAGCCAGCGGTAGCTGCGTGCGTCCGGGATGAGCGTCTTGGTTTGCCCGACGTGGTCCCAGTCCCGGCTGGAACCGAAGCCGCGATCCTCCGGCTCGATCCCGCACTTGGCGAGGTGTTTGTTGATGGCGTCCGCCAGTTGCCGGATGGTCGAACCCTCCAGCTTGAAGTCGGTGATCATTTCCGATCCCGTCATGGTGATTCTCCTGTGTGCTTCGCTCAGTCGTGAGCCAGCTAGGCACCGACTCTCTTGCCGAGAGCCGGACCTGGGTAGTTCAAGGCCGTTTGCCGATGATCCACGTCAACCCAATGACGCAGACCATGAACAGGAACCGCAGTTGCCCGCTCATGCCGTGACGTGATCCCAGCCCTGCGGCGCCGGGGAATACTCGACCGTGCGGCTGTCGTGACGTCCCTCGAACTCGGGGATCTCCACCCACAGTTCCGGCCAAACCGTGGCTGAGGCCAGTTCCGGATACGCCGCCTGCTTGGCCAGTTCGAGCAGGACGGCCTTGGCCGCCTTCTCGTGAGCCAGCACGGCTTGATAGCGGGGCCAGCCCTTCTCCATGGCCTCCAACTCCGGGGGCCGGGTAGCGTTGTCGAACCGAACGTGCTCCACCCTGTCGTGAACAACGAAATAGTCGTGTTTGGAGCGGTCCAATTGGTCCGTAGAAACCATGCCATCGTAGGCGTAGAACCTCCCCGGCATGGCCATGCGCGTTCTTGTGATCGTGACTTTCATAGCTATCTGTTCTCCTGCGATAGACTTGCACGGCGTTTTCCACACGCTGGCTAACCCTTGACACGGCTCATGTGGTACGATATCCGTACCACACGGACGATGTCAAGAGCAAGCCAGCTTGGACCTGGATTTGCCGCTGTTCCGGCGGCGGCCGTGCGGTTCTGGGAACATGGGTTATCGGGCCAGAACGGCCTGAAGTTTGACGGTCTGGTGCTGCACGGCTTGGTAGGTCCCATTCACAATCGAGTAGGACAGGACGGCCAGCGAGACGTACCAGACGATTCGACCGACAGTGCTCATGGTGAGTTCCTTTCTCCAGCCATTCGCTGGCCTATGGGCTCTGCTGCGACAGAGCCGCAAGGTCGGGTAAGCGACGGCTAAAGCGTCCCCACTTCCACCAGAAACCGGGTGGAAGTGGTGGTGATGTAGGTCCCGCCCCCTGCTCTCCAGAGGTCCACGGCCGTGTAGGATGGCGCCAACCCGTGGGGGGCAGGCAGGCAGGCAAGCATCAGCTTCTGCCCCGGCTCCATTTCCCCGCTCATCACCAGCTTGCCGTCCGTATGGACTACGGAAAACCGGGTCACTTCTTCACCTCCTTGCTCCAGGCCCCGTTATCGGCCTTGTGGACGGAGTAGCAGGAGTGACACGGCTTGAGCCCGTGGCTCTCGGCCGCCGCGCGATCGGCCTGGAACACTTTGGCCGAACGGGCCAGTATGCCACAGGTGGTGACCTTGTGGAAGGTCTTGCCGTGGGCCGTGACGTAGACAGGCTCAGCGGCCAGGGAAACAGTGGCCAAAACTATGGCCAGTAAGGCTTTACGCATGTGGTTCTCCTCCCGTAGGTTACGGGCCTCTGGGCTCCACATGGGAGCCCATCGGTCAAACGTGCCTACACCTGGAAGTCAAATCAGGTTCTGGCGGTGGCGCCGCAACCCGGCCTTGTCCCGGTGATGCGTTTCCCGGTCCTGCTCGTGGAACACATGGACCTCTCCGCGCCGGACGGGGAAGGTCATCCCCAGGAAAGAATCGGCCGGGTAGAACTTCTGCTTCAGTCTGGGAGAGTGGTTCTCCGCGAGGTGGCGGAGATCCCGCTTTACCCGGCCCTGCTGGAAGTTATCCAGAGCCAGCGGCTTGGCCGCTACGGGCCGGAGCCTCTCATACCACGGCAGAATCTGGAGCTTGGGCCGTGGGGTGTAGTAGGGAACGCTGACCGGATCGGCCAAGCGAGTGGTGGTGAAGGGCTGGGTCATCTTCGGACCAGCTTCCCGATCGGGCCTGGTCATTACGGCGAATTGGCGGACTACGCCGACTCGGATACGCATGTTGTTCTCCTGATGGATTTTATGGGCCGTTAAGCGGCACGTATCGACCATGCCGCCAAATGGCCCGTCCGGCCCAGCCCCGTAGGCCGCGCCGGACGGAATCCAGGTGTTACTTGTCCCCCTTGGTGCTCAGGCTGGCCGCGTTGGCCTTGATGAAGGCCCGGATCTCGTCGGCGTGATCCAGGACTTTCAGCCACTGCTCCTGGTAGAGCGTGGTCGGGAAGCGCCCGGTACCGTACACCGATACGGCGCCCTTCTCGCTCACTCGGAAGCTCAGGCCCGTCGTGGTGGTGGTCGTGGTCTTCAGCCGCTCGTTCTCCGCCATGAGCGCGGCGATCTGCTGCTCCAGGGTCAGGGGAGCCGCAGCGGGCTTGGGATCGGCCTTGGGAGCCTCCGGTTTGGCCGGGGGCTTGCTCTGGGTGGTCCCGGCGGCCTTGCCTTTGCTGGCGGGCTTGACGGGCTCGGGAGCGGTGGCTCCAGCGAGAGCCTGGAGGCGGGCAATCGCTTCCGGATTGCCCTTGAAACCCTCGATCAGGGTGTTCAGGTCCTGCACGTTGTTCTCGGACATGGTTGGTGTTACTCCTGTGTGAGATCTGCACGGCGTGGCCGTGGCAGCAGCCATAAGGCTAGGGAAGCGGCATGTCCCACATTGGACAGGGGATAATGCCGCTCAGTCTGGCCCTACGCCATCACCATTTGGGGTGGGGTGACGGCCAGGAGTTGCGGGTTGGCCTGATACTTGGCCAGGAGGAAGTCCGCGCAGGGTTCGCATAGCGGTTTGAGGGACAGGGCAGGCCCTGCCTCCCGAAGGACAAACACGTCCTCGATCGGCACCGCCTTACGGCAGCGGGTGCATCCCCAGGTCTCAGTTGGTTGCGGCATCGCGCCCCCCCTGGGCCTTGATGACCACGTTGTTGAGCCGCAGCACGTCGGTATAGGCTTTCAAGAGCAGGGCCTGGACCGGGGTATCAGCGGACTGGTTGTAGCAACGCCCCAAGGCATTGCACGCTTCGTTCAGGTTCTCCGCAAAGCTGCGGGGAACACGGGGTTTACGGGTCGTCTGCGCCACAGACGCCGCAAGGTTAACGCTCGTCATACTTGCCATACAGTTCTCCTGTGTTGTGTGAATGGGGCCGAACTCCAGGCACGTCTAACGGATATCCGGGTGTTGACCGGGTCCGTATGCTGAACGCCCTGGTTGGTCGTAAGACCATGAAAGCGGCCTGGTTAGAGGCCGCTCGGTATGGGCCTACAACTACGCCACCCTGACCCAGAGGAGCCAGGGTTTCTGCTGGTAGAACTCCCAGTCCCCCAGCGCCAGGGTATGGCGGTAATGTGCCAACTCCGGCCACCGCTCGATCTGGCTCTTGTCTGCGGGTTTGATCTTGGCCTTGGCTCCCCTGGAGTACTCGTCGTGGACCCGGACAGAGCCGTAGTAGCGCCTGCCCTTCTCCTTGGCGTTCATCTCGATGCCCTGCTCCTCCAGGTCCCGCTCTCCGCCCACGGCCTGGAGTTCATACCGTACTCCGTTGATTTTGCAGCCCCTTGCGGGTTGCACGCCATCTGCCGACCGTAGGCAGCCGTGGTTCTTCCCGCCGCATGAGCAGCGGCATACGTCCTCTCTCGCGGTCCAGCACGCTTCCCCGCAAGTAGTCTCGGTCACAGCCGCGACTATCGTCTGGTAGTTCATACACTTCTCCCGTGCTCATGTCCAAGATTGGACATGGCTTCTCCCGGCCGTGGATTGAACACGGCTGGGGAAAGCAAAGGGGGCCGGCTCGTCCAGAGACACTTCCCCTGTCCGCTCCAGCCCCCGATCGGTATATGGCGATTACTTGGTCCCATCGTCCAGCCCTGCGTGTTCAGCCGGTACGATTCCGTTACTCAGGGAACTTAACGACTATCGACTACACCCGTTCATCCTGCGAACAGGACACGCTAGCAGCCGTCAGCCTCCCCCATCTCCGCCGACCCAGACTTCAGGTGCTCCACCGTGACACCGCCATCGTCTCACCCCTGCCCCGGTTCCAGTTGCATCTGCCGTCCTGGCCATCCTGTCCCCGGCTATCATCCATGCGTGAGGGTGTACTCAAGCGCTCCATGTGGGCCTTACACGTCCAGTATCCACGCCGTGTGTGCGGCGCGTTATCTCGTGCGGGTCCGTATTCGGTTGTCAAACAGGCGACACCACTCCGCTCCGGCATGCCCTGCGGCTCGTGCGTGTCTCGCGTTCTCTCGCCATCAGCCCGCATTGGGCATCCGGCGACTTGGTTGGCGTTCGGCTCGCGTTGTTCCGTGCGACCGTGTGGGGCTGACTGTGGGGCTCGAAAGCCCGTCAGCCAGCCCTCATGGCCGTACAGCCCTACGCCTTATCGGCCTTGCTGCTCAACTCACTGGCATGGGCAGCCATGAACGCCTTGACCTTCGGCATGTTCTCCGCCAACCTGTCCCACTGTTCCCGGTACAACGTCACTGGCCACTTGCCTAGCCCGTAGACGCTAACCGCGCCCTTCTCGCTGACCTTGCAGGTCAGTACCGCCGTCTGCGCCTTTGCCGTCCGCAAAGCCGCATTCTCTGCCCTCAGCTTCTCCACCAGGGCCAGCATCTCTTCCGGTGTCATCGTCTGTGCCATGCGTCGTATCTCCTTGCTCGCTAAGGGGTTAGTCGGTTTGTCCGCCTCCCTTGCCGCACCTCGATACTGCCGGTTTCGCCGCTTTCTGTCAAGAACTTTCTCGCAACTCGTTTGTTTTCAGTCACTTGCGGCATGGGCGAAAGTGGGGCGAAAGCGGCCCGTGCGCGGGTCTCGCGGAGCGTAAGTCATTTGTTTCCCGCGTTGCTCCCATGGATTAGCTAGGCATAGAGCGGAATAGCCTATGTCAAGACCCGTGCGCGAGCCGGCGGGCCAGGTGCGCGGGACGGTGCCCAGGGGGTAGGGGGTGGTCTGGCACGGCGGGGGTTGAGGGCGGATTAACCCCTCCCGGCGCTTCACCACAAAAAATAAAACGGGCGTTCGCGAACAAACCTCTTGACACTTATCTCATTTGGCGGTATCCATTATATGGATACCATGAAATGAGATGATACACATTAACAAATGCAGAAGGTGCGGGCACGAGTGGCCGAGTCGGAAGAAGCGGCCGGTGCGGTGTGCGGGGTGTCGGAGCCCGTACTGGGACACGGAGGCACAGGCGCGGCTGGGGCCGAGCGGGGGAAGTATAAAGAAGGAGGCAGCGAGTGGCGGCAAAGCGAACGCGGTTGGAGAAGCAGAGGCGGGCGAAGTGGGAGGCGGCCGAGAGGCAGATGGCGCCTCCGCCCGAGATGCCGCCGCCGGACCTGGGGTTGACGTTAAAGAAGAAGGCGGCGAAGCTGCATGTCGAGATCGCATTCCTGACGGCGGAGGAGAACGCAGCGCTGGAGAAGTTGGGGGAGGCGTTGAAGCCGCGCGGGTTGGGGCTGACGTACGCGGTGTTGAACGGGGTAATCGAGATAATTCAGAAGTACGGAAGGCGGTGACGGGTGTCACAAGAAGCGATGATGGAGACGCTGCGGGTTCTGCTCGTGGCGGTGGCCGGGTTTGTGGTGTCGATGCTGGTGGCTCTGTCGGTGATCCTGTGGCACGGGGTGGAGCACTGGAGGAAGGTACAGGGCCTGGTAGAGGCGCGGCTGGAGGAGGAGGAGGAGAAGGAGCACTACATGGCGCTGGAGGCGTTTTGGAGGGCGGAGCACGCGCGGACGGGGAGTCCGGTAGCGGGGGACGCGGACCCGGTGGGGTGAGGCCGCTGGCGATCGGGCGGCGCGGGGTGAAGCCGGCCACGACGGAAGTGGACCGGACGCGGTACGAGAAGGTGGAGGACTGAAGATGGATAGACGCGGCTTTTTGAAGTACTTCGGGATTGGGACGGCGATCACGCCGGTGGCTGGCGGTGCAGTGGGGAAACTCCTGGCGGTGCCGGAGATCGAGATCGTGCAGCCACCGGCTTTCCCGAACGGGCATGTGGGCGAGTTGTTCATGGACCGGCTGAAGTGGAACCCGTACGAGGCGATCTGGCTGTATATGTGGCAGATCGAGAACAACCCCAGTCCTGCGATCAACTACGGAATCGGCCCGCTGGAGCACATCCTGGGGCGTGTGCCGAGCGAGGCGGAGAAGGCGGCCGTGGCAGGGATGATGCAGTGGTTTGGCAGCAACTGTGGGCACTCCTTCATTGCGGAGGCGCTCAAGGCTTGCGGGTATACGGTGAGTTACGAGGATACCAAGCAGGCGCAGGGGATCCGGGATCTTCAGCACGCCAACATCTGGTTGAAGGGGACTCCGCCGCAGGTGACGATCTGCCATCGCGGGCGGAAGATTGAGTTGAAGCACGGCGAATCTGGCCGGGTGGTGGAGGACCGAAGATGACGGACACGACGGTAGGGAACCTGCTCGACGCGCTGGCGGTGTGGCGCAGGAAGTCGGACGCGGACTACGGCCTGATCCAGCGGCTGCGGAATGACGACCTGCAACACCGTGTGGCGGAGTGGGTCCGGACGCGGATCGGGCGTGCCCACATGGCTCCGGCGGAGCGGGCGATGCGCTTGCTGGAGGAGGCGATGGAACTTGCGCAGGCCGAGGGGGTCAATGAAGCGCAGGTGTACGCGCAGATGAAGCACGTGTTCAGCAGGCCCGCCGGGGAGCCGTTGCAGGAAGGGGCCGGCGTGGCGGTGTGTCTGCTGGCGTGGTGTGCGGCCAGGGGCGTTCTGTTCCGCGAGGTGGCGGAGCGGGAGGTGGACCGGATCGAGGCCAAGCCGATCGAGCAGATACTCGGGAGTTTGGCGCGGAAGGCGGATGCGGGCTTAGTAACGGTGGTGGAGGGATAGATGCCCTACGAATACGCGGCGTTGCGGTCGGAAGTGTTCAAGGAAGAAAACCAGGAGAGTTTCCTGCGGGTGTTGATCTCTTTCACAGATGAGCGGGTGGGCGTCAATTCGAGTGGCGAACCTGACCGCTTTGGACGGGCCATGGAACAGCTTGGTGACCGTCTGCTTGCCGCAATTGACGACGGGAAGTTTGACCCAACGGTATGACACTCCAGCGTTTTCAGGGCATAGTTTTGCGACTCGGCAACCAGATGTTCGTGCGCCACTATCTCTGGCTGAACTATCCGAACGATCCGCAGTTGATGGGGATAGAGTTGATCGGCCAAGCTCCGAACGGAAAGAAGCGCAAGGCCACATGCGAGTGCGGGTCGTGCCAGAAGTGCTTGCACCGTGAGTACATGCGTGGTTACCGTCCGAGCGGACGGCTGGCGACGGAACTGGAATCTGAGGGCTTTGGGTTTAACGAAGAGACCGGGATCTGGACGGTTGAGAGGGATGATACACGGACTGCGGATTCTACTGTGCTCAACCACAGCTAAATCCGAAGAGAGAGCGAATGAATGAACAGCGAACAATATGCGAAGCAACACACAAGAATCCGAATACCCGAGAGATGTTCGTGTCAGTGCTGACGGGTGGTGGGAGTGGAGATCCCCCCGCGTTGGAGCCAAATGGCCGGGGGAGCGAGGCCCCTCCACGAAAGTAAACTCACTCGACGCGCTCCACGAGGTAGAGGCGCGGCTGACGGACGAGCAGTGGATAGATTACGGCAATGATCTGGTTCACCAGACCCCGGTAGATCAATTCGCCCGTGGTCTTGTCCACGCCGACGCCACGACCCGCATCCGTGCGCTCGCCCCAATTGCCCTGGAGGATTTGGCGGCACGCTACACCGATGCAGTGAATCCGTGGGCTGAAGAAATCAAGCGCAGGGCATCGGCAATAGGGAGTAAATCATGAGAAGGAGTTCGACGGTCCACTACACGCTAAACCCGCCGTGTGGAGTTAGCCGCAACGAGCGTTCCCCTCGGTGGGGATCTGCATTCATTACCAGCACCAGATGCCGAGCCTCTGTTACGTGCAAATCGTGCATCAAAGCGCTCGCAGCCGTGCTGCGGCAGGAGAACAAATGAGGCATTACGCATTAGAGCTGAAATGCGGCCACATTGCTCTAGGTGTGGCTGCTGACAAGTGCAGTACGGAGTGCAACGGAATAACCAGGTACAAAGACTTCGACCCGGCGAAGCATTGGATCGGCATGCATCTATATCAAGACTGCTGCGATGGTGAACATCTCGTAGTGAAGCGAGGTGGCGAGTGACCAGAGTTGTGCTCCTGCTCGCGCTCCTCGCCGGGTGCCGTCATGCCCCGGTGGCCCAGTGCCTCACCCCGCTTTGCCGGGACGAAGTGGAGATCCGGCGGGCCAACCTGGCGCTGGTGAAATGCAGGGCCAGCGTGCTGGAACGCCGCTGCTGGAAACAGCAGGACCGGCTGGCGCTGGCGCTCGACAGGTATCGGGAGGACTCAAAGTAATGCCTGTTCGGATCCAGCGAAAGAGAAGCAAAGGGTGGCGGCTTCCGCCGAATACGGTGTGCGTCACCCGACCCGGCAAGTACGGCAACCCGTGGACCCTGAAGAAATACTGGGACGCCGGATACAGCGGATCGGCGGAGGTGGCGGCCAAGCACTGTGTGGATGCCTTCCGCGCGTGGCTGGAAGGACGTGGCCACTGGGGACACGGGATCCCTATGACTGCCCCGCCGGACCTCACCCCGCTGCGCGGGAAGAATCTGGCGTGCTGGTGCCCGGCGGGGAGCCCGTGCCATGCAGACGTGCTGTTGGAGTTAGCAAATCGAGAGGAGGAGAAACGTGCAACCAGTTAGTCCCGTGATCGGGGAGGAGTTCACCCCCAACGAAATCCCCTATGGCAAGGGCCAGGAGGAGTATCAGGTGCTGCCCAGCATTGTGGGCAACAACGGAGCCCGCCTCAGCCGGTGGAAACCCACCGACCAGGAGCGGGCCGCCATCGCCGCCGGCGCCGACATTCACTTGTTTGTCTGGTGCGCCTTCCAGCCGCCCGTGCTGGTCGAAGTGGTCGAGCACGACCGGAGCCTGCTTGACACCGCGCGGTTTTTGCAGTTAGTGGAATAAGGAGGTTTTGCATGTACGCTTTGGGTTTTCTTTTCGCGGCCGTGATGGTCTTCGTGGCTCTCACCTGGCCGCGCAAACGGGGAGGGGAGCACGTCTGTGGGGAAGCCTGCGGACCCAGGCAGGTGGAGGACGACCCTCCACCTCACAGGATTCCGACCCGGATAGAACTCCTGGTCGAGCGCAGGGAGATCGAGAAGCGCCTGGACCATATTCGGCACAGGTGGCACGGGGCGGAGAGCGTGCAGGAGTACTGCCGGGTGGCGCGGGAACTCAGTGAGTTCGATGAGGACCATCCGGAAATTGGGGCCATGTTCAAATAGGAGGACTGGTGATTATCCAAGTACAGGTATTAGACGCGGACCATAACAATAAATTCTGGTCCGAGCGGCACGACCTGGAGATCCAGGAGCCGATCACGCTGCTGGTTGTGGCTGAGAAGTTGCGCGGGTTGGCGCTGCAAGAGGAGGCGGAGGGCCTATGAGGCTGGCTCGCCCCCTAGTGGTCTTGGACCTGGAGGCCACGGGTATTGATCCCGTTAAGGACCGCATTATTGAGCTTGCCTTCGTGGTGGTCTATCCGGACGGTAGTCGCAAGCGGGCCTGCCGCCGGTTCAACCCTGGAATGGAAATACCGCCGGAGGCCACCGCCGTCCACCACATCACCGATGCGGACGTGGCGAACTGCCCACCGTTCGCGGACTTTGCTCCACAAGTCGTCAAGGCTTTGCAAGGGAAAGACCTCGCCGGTTACAACCTGTGGCGCCTGGACCTTCCCATGCTGGATGAGGAGTTGCGGCGCTGCGGGCTGCGGCTGGATATTGCGGACTCTCAGGTGATCGACTGCTATGGGATTTTCGCCAACAAGGAAGGCCGCAAGCTGGCCGACGCCGTGAAGAAGTACTGCGGCAGGGAGCATTCCGACGCCCACGGAGCCGGGGAGGATGCGGAAGCAACTGCCGACGTTCTGTTCGGGCAGCTTTCTTTCTATGACGATCTGGCGGATCTCGAACTCAGCAAACTGGCCGAGTTCTCCCGGCATGGAGAGGTTCGGTATGCCGACTTGGCGGGTAAACTTTATTACGATGCGGACGGGGACGTCTGCTACGCCTTTGGAAATTCCCGTAACAAGAAGGTGAGGGATGATCCCGGCTTTGCCGAATGGTGTTTGCGCAAGGACTTCAGCGGGTCTACCAAGGAAGTGCTGATGGCCGAACTGGATCGCATTAGCGAAGACCAGAGCCAGGGCGGAAAGGTTTGGGAAGGATAATCATGACACACATCGAGATTGACGATCGGCTCCGCTGCATGGATGAATCCCCGGCGGACCACAGCAAGCGGATGGAGACGTACGCTCCCCCGCCCGCGCGGCATTTGCCCACCAAGTGCGGCAAGGTACTGCACCGGAAGTGGGTGTCCAAGATGGGACCTGTCGAGTGCCCCATCTGCTGGCCCACGATCGGCAAGCTGGTGGTGGCCCTGGCCACGCTGCCGCGCAAGGTAGAGAAGCTCCGGCGGAAGCTGGAGGTGAAGTATGCCTGACCCAGGACAGGCCCCAGCACCCGGCCCGCAGAGGTGCCGCGCCTGCCACGCTGAGATCATCTGGGTGAAGACTGCCAAGGGAAACTGGACGCCGCAGAATCTGGACTACTCTTCCCACTGGGGAACCTGTCCGGCGGCCAAACAGTTCAAGAAGAAAAAACATGCGTGACCCGGCCGTGCTCAACCAGCAACTACTCGACCTGATCGCCGACCAGATCTTTGTCGGCGTGGAAACCTTGAAGCCGGATACGCACTTCGTCAACGACCTGGACTTTGACGACCTCGACATGGTCGAACTGTTCATGGCGATCGAAGTCCACCTGAAGGTATCCCTCAGCGATAATCTTCTGGAGAAGGCCCGCACCGTCAAGGACCTTAGTCTCATTGTCCGCAAAGCGAGATCGATTAAGTATGGAAAGAAAGACCAACCCGCCTGACGTCATCCGGCCCGACGTGATCCACGTAGCCATCTTCGGCTGTACCCCGGCGCTGCTTGATCTGATCGAGCGCATCGGAGCGTCTTCTGTCCAGATCGTCATGAACAGCGACCAGTATAAATACGTCACCGAGAACATGACGCAGAAACCCAACGGGCACTGGGTTCGCAAGAACCCCTTGACATCAACCGTTCGATAGCTCACTATAGGTTCGATAGGTCCGCCAGCGGCGTCAGGGTAAGGGTGGCAAATCTCGGGGGAGGTAGGCACTCCTCCTTTAGGTCCTGGCGGGCCTTTTTTTTGCAATGTCCGACAAGCCGCACAACCCGACCCCGTTTGAACTCGCGCCCAATCCGGATCCCCCGGAGACCTCCGCCGAACTCGTGGAGGGCCTCATGTCCCAGAAAGAATTGGACAAGCTGGTCGAGGCGATGCACCCCCGGTCGGCGGCCGAGATCGCTCAAGAGGAGGAACGCAAGAATGGGACTGCTGGACAAACTGCTCCCGATCGGCAAGATTGAAGACGCGGCCGGATCCATCGTAGCCAAGGCCGAAGCCGCCGGACTCCACCTGGAGGACCACGAGAAGGAGATCCTGACCCAGGTGCTGCACACCGGCATGCAGGAGTTCTTTGACACGGTCGAGATGCCGGCCCTGGCCCGTATCGACGGAATCGGCGCCAGCGTGGACAACATGGTGGTTCAGGTCAAGCGCTTCGTGGACTTCCTGCAAGACGTCCGCGACAACGGAGTCAACGTGGGCGGCCTGCCCATCACCATCCCCACTGCCGTTCTCCCAAAGAACTGAGGCCCCTTTATGGCGAGCGCCACTCTCCTGAAGAATCTCCGCAACAACTACTTTCTGTTCTCTTTCAAGGGAGGCGGCCAGCGCGGCCTGATCACCTCCTGTTTCCTCAAGTCCCTGGAGGACTTCCTGCGGTGTCCCATATTGGACGCCTTCGACCGCGACAAGATTATGTTCGGCGGAACCTCGACCGGAGCCCTGATCGCGGGCGGCCTGGCCACCGGCATGAGCGCCGCCGCGATCCAGGACGTGTACCTCCACCGCACCCCGGAGATCTTCGACCACCCGCCGGCCGTGGCGGAAGTCTGGATGCTGGCGCGGGGGTACCGCTTCTATGCGCAGAACATCTACGACGTGGTCCAGGATATCCTGGGGCCTGCGAAGGACTGGAAGCTCAACGACTGCCCGGTGCGCGTGCTGCTCACAGCCGTGGGGCCGAAGCGCAAGATGATCTACTTTGTGCGCGACTCCCCGCACAACTCCCGGTACTCCGGGCAGGCCCTCTTGATCGACGCCATGGTGGCGAGCGCAGCGGCCTCCACCTACTTCAGCCAGTGGTACGTGCATCCCTCTGGCGACAACCTGCTGGGGTGGAGCAAGGACGGCGGGTTGGGAGGCGTGGCTAATCCCATCCTGCGGCTGGCCGTGGAAGCCTTTGAATACGACGTGTTCAATCCGCGCACTACCCGGATCCTGTGCTTTGGCACGGGCAGCTTCCCGGCCAATAACGTGAACCCACCCACGGGACTTCTGGCCACCATCCAGGACGCAGTGGACTCCTTGCTCGATGTCGCGGACGACGAGCAGAGCCGCCTCGTGCAGTTGATGTACAAAGACACCCCGGTCACTTACTTCGATGTGGCGCTGCCGCGCTACGTGGATGAGGCCGATCTCTCCGCCAGGGATCTGCTGCTCGACCTGGGAACCAAAGCGGCGGCCCAGGTCAACTGGGAACTGATTCTCGCCCCCTACGAAAGGACAACGTGAAATCGATGAAGCTCCTCCTGCTCCCTCTCCTGCTCGCGGCTCCGGCCCTGGCTCAAGATCCCGCTCCGGCAGACGTGCCTAAGCCAGTCACCCCGGCCGGGATCCTGGCAACCGTCAACTACAACCAACTGGGAACCCCGCGCGTCACCGGCGGATTTGGCGCGTTCTACTCCCTGGTCAATAGCGTGGGCGTGTACGGCGTCAGCGGTGCCGAGTTCTACACCAAGCTGGCGGTCGATCCCGGCACGGGCCGGAACTTCTACGCGCTGGTGGCCAACGCCGCCCAGGAAGTCCACAAGCACCTGCTCGATGTCGGGTCCTGCTCGATCTATGCCGGCGGCGGCGGCGGCCCCTCGCTGTCCTCGTCGCCGCAGTCCTCCGGGGTAACGGTGGCCTTTTCGGCTAATGGGTCTACCACGGCAGTGTGCCCCATCAAGTCGGGGTTCGGGTTCGTGTTCTCCGTCAAGGAGATGTACATCAACGGGATTGGGTGGAACCTGATCCCGCGTATCGGTTTCAAGTTCGACCTGAAAAAACCCGCCAAGTAACCCCTTGACAGCCGAAACGCTCCGTGCGAGTATTGTTTCCGTTAGTGGGTTTCTCCTGTGGGAAAGGGTAGCCGTCATCCTCCGAGGCGGCTGCCCTTTTTTTATTTTCTCTTGACATCTTGACAGCGGTGAGTGAAGATACATTCCAGGATTAACATGACAGCCGAACCGATAACCGCACAAATCGAAATCCCGAAGGTCCCCAAAGTAGGGGACATCATTGCCAAGAAGATCGCCACGGCGGACAAGATCACGCGCGATCACATCACGCAGATTCGAGGCCGCATCGACTCCAGCAAGGTGAAGGAGTATGAGGTCATCATTCGCGAGCAGGGGGAGATGGACCCGCTCGACGTGTTCACCGATGGATCCGCCACCGATAAGCCGGTGTTCTACCTGGCAGACGGCTGGCACCGCATGGATGCCTACGCGGCGGCCGGCGTGGAGAAGTTTAAGATCCACATCCGCCTGGGGTCCAAGAGCGATGCCATTCGCTTTGCCCTCCAGCGCAACGGACGCCACGGCGCCCAGATGACCAACACCGAGAAGCGGCATGCTGCCGAGACCGCCGTGCAGGATCCGGAGATAGGCAACTCGACCGACAAAGAGATTGCCGCGTTGATCGGCTGCTCTCCCTCCCTAGTGAGCGAGGCGCGGCGGGGGATCACGCGCGACGTCAAGCGCAAGAAGCGTAAGGACGTCGAGGTTGAATCGCACCATCGCTCTGCTCCGGGTACTGCCTCCAGCGGCAAGCGCGAGACCGAGTCGCCGGCCCCCAAGAGCGCCACGGCCCGCGAGCGCACCCCGGCGGACACGCGGCCGACCAAGGCCATGATCCTCAAACAGATCTCCGACTACCTGATCCACGACGTGATCGATGAGGAGGATCTCATCAAGCTCATGGAGTCGAAGGACTCTGAATATAAGTGGGTCAAGAAGGCGGGCACCCTCACCACCCTGCGCGTGGTCGGCAAGAGCGGCCGGGAGCAGATCAATATCCCGGTGGTGGTGAAAAACTTCGGCCTGGATCTGGTGGAGTTCCGCAACGAAGGCGAGAAACTGCTGGTTCACGGGCTGGAGGCGTAACGGCTATTCGGATTTGAGTGTGTTTAATGACCACCACTAAACAATTCGACAAGATGTGGCAGGGACACACCGTAGTCATCTGTGCTTCGGAGCCAGCACTCCACCAGTCCAGAGAACGCTTTGGGCTTCTCGATGTGCTTGGCTTGGCCGAACAGCACCTTGGCTCTGATGGCCTCAAACGAGTAGCCCCGGCCCATTCGGTTGGCGACCTTCGCCATTCCATTGACGGCTTCGGTGTAGGCGTTCGTGACCGGAGTATCGAAGTAGTTGAAGATTTCAGGACGCCAGTTATCGACGGCTCTGATGACCTCGTAGAAGGCAGCAGTCGTGACCGGATCAAGGCAAGCCTTCCAAGTATCGTACAGGTCCATCGCCTCGGCCTTGGTGGTGCAGTCGTAGATGTCGAAGAAGTCCTCCTTCGCTTGGTAGGCATTGAACAGGACCGGGACATCGTTAGTCCACTCCCGCATCTCGCTGAACTGTTCGGGCGTCAGGTTGTATCGCCGCTTCAGAATCAAGTGGCGGCTTCTCAGGAGTTTGCGCCGTCCCTTCGCATCCAGTCCTTGACGGAAGGTTTTGCGGACTGTATCGAGGCACTTGTTGGCGATCTTGACAACGTGGAACTTGTCCACAACGCAGATGGCGTTAGGCAGAACTTCGAGAGCGGCATCCCGGTAGGACGGCCACATATCCATCGTGACAACCTCGACGGCGTTGGAGTCGATGCGCTCCCGCATCCACTTGATAACCGTGGCTTTGTTTCGATCCGGCAGCAGATCAATGAGCGTGGACACGCTCACGTTAGTGAGAACGCATCGTGGCTTGCGGATCAGGAACAGTTCGTCAATGCCAAGCCACTCAGGGGTATGCGGCTGGTAGACGGAATCGAGTTTGGCGACGTTCTCCCGGAAAATGTTACGGACGGTCTTTTCGTCCACGCCAATATCGGCGGCGACTTCAGTGAAGGTGCGTTCCAGCGAACGCCGCTCGACGTACTCCACCAGTCGCCGGGTCATGTGCCGCTTTTCATCCATGTCGGGGATCGGCTGGTGGAAGGTTTGGCCGCACTCCAAGCATTTGTACCGCTGGCGTTTGACCATGATGCCAACCCGCTTACCCTGCATCGGGGTATCCATGAACCGCTGTTTCTGGAAGCCGTGACGCTTCAGGGACGGGTCAACAACTCCGCACCGGACACAGACGGTGGGTGCAATGGAGTACTCAGCCGGGACAAGCAGATCAACGTCGCTTTCGCTGATGGGAAAGGTGTTCCACCCTTCAAGGTTCAAGAGGTTGGTCAAGTGAACACGGTAACAAAATCGGATTTCAGCGTGCCAGTAATGGGAGGTCTATATGGGTACTGCTAACGGAAGTGAGTTGATTGCCGCCGAACGGCGACGACAGGTGGAAGTGGAGGAATGGACGCCCGAACATGACGACGAGCATGAGCACGGCGAGATGGCAGCGGCGGCTCAGTGCTACTTAGAGGCCACACCTCATCAGTTCCAGCGCAATATCCGCCTCTGGCCGTGGGCTGCAAAGTGGTGGAAACCAAAGGATCGGATTTCCAACTTAGTCAGGGCGGGAGCCTTGATCGCTGCCGAGATTGACCGTTTGCAGCGTGCGAAGGAGAGGCCAGAGGAAGCCCACGCTTGGGATAAAGAGAAGGCTGAGACAGGAGGCAACACTTGCGATCACTACGCCTCATGGGAATTCGTTCGACACGGAGACCCTGACGAGGCGGAGGTTCCCGTAGACGTGTTCTTCTGTCACAGATGCAAAACTTATCAGGATCAGCTTCGGCAGACTGCGGATTCTCCTGTGTCTAAGCACAATGAAATCCGAAGAGAGAGCGAATGAATGAACAGCGAACAATATGCGAAGCAACACACAAGAATCCGAATACCCGGCGTAACATGCAGGGTGACGAATACTACAGAGGCAGCCCCGGACAACTCTGGTCCTCTCCACTGTCTCGGCACCTGCTGGCCATGAGGCACGCCGACCGGATTTGGCAAACGACAAGTCTATCCGAAATCGGATTCTTGTGTGCTCAATGCGAGTACCAGCGGGGTGCTAGATGCTGACGGCTGACCTGACCGAAGGAATGTCAACGAAGGAAGTCCTGATTGTATTTCTCTGCGCTCATTGCTCAGAAAGCGAATTGGAACGTATTCGCCTGTTTCTGGAGGAATGGCATGGGAAATAGGCCACGGCTGCTGGATCTGTTTTGCAGTGCGGGGGGATGCTCCGTTGGGTATCACCGGGCCGGGTACGATGTCGTTGGCGTCGATATTCGTCCTCAGCCACGCTATCCGTTTGAGTTCCATCAAGCCGATGCGCTCACTTATCCGTTGGAAGGATTCGACGCCATTCATGCGAGTCCACCGTGTCAGGCGTATGCCCAAGCTGCGTTATCTCAACGGAATGCAGGTAAGGTATATCCAGACCTGATAGTTCCGGTCCGAGAAAGACTCCAGAAAGCTGGCGTTCCATACGTGATCGAGAACGTCATCGACGCACCCCTGAAGAACGCCATCATGCTCTGCGGTTCGATGTTCGGCCTTCGGGTATGGAGGCATCGCCTCTTTGAAACAACCGTGAGGTACTAGCCGCTGCTCTATCCCTGCAATCACACCGGATTAGGGATCTGCGTTGTCGGTCATGGGACACCTTCGTGGATACGTAAGAAGAATGGCGGAAAGTGCGTTGGCATTGCCGAGATGAGAGCGGCGATGGGAATTGACTGGATGAACCGAGACGAGCTTTCACAGGCCATCCCGCCAGCCTACACCGAGTTTATAGGGCGGATTTTACTGTGCTCCAGCACATCAGAATCCGAAGAAAGAACGGCATGAATGAATGCGAACAAATTACGAAGCGACACAACGAAATCCGGAAAGCCGAAAGCAGATTTACCCGAGGAGGAACCGACGAAATGAAGAACATTTGTGTGATGCTGGCGAACGGGGTTATGACCATCCCATGTTCGAGTGTTACCCGGAGAGACGGGTGGCTGATACTTGAAAATCCGCAAACCCATACGCTTGCGGAGTTCCGCGAGCTTGCCATCATTGGGTGGTACATCGAGGGGGTTCTGGCCCCCACGAAGGCGATCGATGCTCCGGCCCAGTGAAGCCTGCTACTCCCTCATCAAGGAGTTCGAGGACAACGTGGGGTTCCACGTAGGCCACTGCACGCAGCTTTCGGCCTACCTGTGCCCCGCCGGAATCTGGACAATCGGCTGGGGTCACACGGGAGGCGTGAGTCCGGGCATGCGGATCACAGCCCAGCAGGCGGACGAGTTCCTGGTCAAGGACGTGAACCGTGTGGCGGCCGTGCTGGACAGTATGCTGCCAAAGGCCGAACTCACGCAAGGCCAGCAGGACGCCCTGATCTCGCTGGCCTACAACATGAACGGCGGCCCGTGGGCACTGCCCCGCAGGGCGCCGAAACTCTGGGCCGCGCTCAACGCGGGCGAAGTCCCGCAGGCGGCCCATGAGCTTCTCGACATGGACCACGCGCTGGTCCATGGCAAGGTAGAGGAGTTGGCCGGACTCAAACTCCGGCGGGAGAAGGAAGCCAGGATGTTCCTGGGAGAGGCGGCATAATGTTTCCGAAGACGACGATCCTGTTTGAGTCCATCAAGGCCATGCTCGTGTTCTATGAGATGGCGGTGGCGGCCAAGGAGGGCAAGGCCCCTATGAAGATAGGCTGGGCGCTCCAGGCGTTCGATGAGTTGTGTGCCGAGGAAGTAATCGAGGCTTGCGAGAGCGGCACGGCGGTGATGGCCAAGGAGTACCTGGACTTCATCTACCACGATGCCGCGCGGCCGGAGTGGGTGGGGGAATAGACGAGTGACTCCGGTCCAACTCAGGGAGGCCATCCAGCGCGGGGAGTGGACGTGCCCCAATCCGCGCAAGCTACCCGCTCCTCCCCGCGATATCCCCGAATGGCGGCAGGACCGCTTGAAGGTGGCCAGCCGCTGCGCCATTCTGTTCATCGTGGAGCAGCGGACGTGGTGGGAGTGCCTGGAGATGCTCAAGAACGAAGGGTTCACCATCCGTGACAAGGTGACCCGGCATCGCATCAACCAGTACGTCCAGGTGGGCCTGGAGTTCCTGGAAGGCCACAAGGTGTTCGAGCAGGTGTACAAGCCCAAGAAAGGAAAAAAGAATTGAGACAGATTACCGACCATATCGTTAGTGGCGATCAAGCCGTGCAATTGAGCATTGAAGTCACCGACCAACCTGGCCAAGGCGGAGCAAATCACAAATACGAAGTCACCGGCTTCGACACGGAGTGGAATGCCTCCAAGACCGGAGAAAGCGGATACACGCACAGTTTCAGCCGGCTCGTGGTCCTGTTCCAAAACGGCCCCATCAAAGAGTTCGGCGTCAACGGAATCACAGGGGAAGCGCTCATCGCTATCGAGATCGATCGCCTGCGTTCCTTCCAGGCCGGCCCGTTCGCTTGTCGCGAGAACGCGATCGCATTGACTCACTTTGAGGAAGGCTTGATGTGGCTCCAGCGCAGGACCGTATCTCGGATCAAGCGTGGCGTGGAAGGCACTAACCAAAAGTAAGAAATCGTACGCCTTGCTATGATGAAGGCGTCGGTAGTTTGTTCGGCTTTGGCCGGTGGGGTATCGCCCGCCGGCCGTTTTCCTCGAAAGGACTTATGCCCCAAATCGTGGCAACTATCGGAAACTACGTGTTCATGGCCGTGGGATCGGTCGTGATCCTCGTGTATCTGGCCAAGCGGGTGATGGCGTTCCTCCCCCACCGGACGGACCACAACGTAGAGGTGATGCACAGGCTGGGAATGATCCTGGCGGAAATGCAAACGCAAACTGCTCTCATGAAGCAACCCGCTCCTCCGGAGTCGGTTCCCGAAGTCGCACTGAAGTTCATGTCCGACTGGGCCAAGGCGCAGGAGGAACAGCAGGCCGCGCTGGACGAACTGAACCGCCGCACCGGCAAGCAGGGCCAGTTCATCCAGATGTTCTGCCGCACCATCACCGGCAACGATCCCGGATCCTACGAGGAAGTGGACGACGAGACGGCGGAGATCCGCGAGGAGGCCCTGAAGCTCCAGCGGCGGTACCCCAACCTGACCCTCAAGGAGTGCGTGGACCGGGCCAAGAAGCGCCGGGTGTACGAGCCCAACGATAAGAACGGATTCGGAGCAGACGTATGAACCAGACTCTCAAAGACAAACTCGCCAGAGCCATCGTGACCACTCTGAAGCAGGTCCGGTCCAAGGACCCCATCGATATCGCCGAGCGGATGATCGACAACATCGAACTGGTGATCGACATGGAGACCGAGGAATCGGGGATTGCTGGCGTTCCCCCCGAGATGCAGCCCGAGATCGCTCTCGACTGGGAACAGGTGCAGGCTGCGGGGAAGCAGCAGGCCAAGGAGCGGCCCAAGCTCCAGATCCCTCCGTCCCGCGCAGCCGTGGTTCCCGTGGAGCCCGCTAGCCGACTTATTGCCATGCCGGGAGACCCTGGATTCGATGACTCTAAGCCAGCCGAAGTGGGCAAGCGTCGGATCTCCGCCCTAGACATCCAGCGCACCCCGCCAAAGCGGCCTGGCTCGAACGTGCAGGAGCGCCAGTACTGGGACGAGTCCACGCTCATGCAGACCATCCTGGAGAACACCCCGGAGCAGATTGAGTTCAAAACCACCGGGCCGGACGGCGAGGAGCGGATCCTGCCCGCCATCCGCAACGTGCATAACCAGCAGGGCATGGGCAGTGTGGTCCTGACCTACCGCCACCCGCGCGTGGACGACCGGGCCTCTGGCGACGTCACGGTGGACCTCGTTGCCAAGTGGCCCTTCTCTCTCTACGAGGAGCATGTGGATGTGGACAAGGCGTTCCAGGACCCCAAGGGCATCCTGGTGCAACTGGAAGGCCAGTACCGCGTGGCTCTCGGAGGCGCCGCTCCGGATCCGCACTATACGCCCGAGCCGGCCCGCTTGAGCACTTCGTTCCTGCGACAGGCCGCCATGGCCGGAGAAGTCACGATCCAGGGAGACATGGACGGCAACGGCCGGCTCCTGAATCCCGGCGGCGCCATCGGACCCAAGCGGTGGAACCAGGATACGCAGCAGGAGGAGTACGTTCCGTGGGAAGGCGGGGCGTCGGAGCAGATCCGCTCGTCGGTCCTGCAACGCAACGACTCGATCGTCCCGGTGCATACTCAGTTGAAGAAGCGCTAGGTTGTGTGGCCTTTATCACAGTCTGTTATCCTGTGTGCGAGGTATCAACTGTGGCTCACTTACTCGATAACCTGGACTGGGAGAACTGGTTGTACGGCCTGTTCGCCGGAGGCATCGGCGGCGGGGCCACAGCGATCACTGGCGGCATAGCGGCCGGGGCGATCGATAGCCATTTCTCGCTGTTCTCCGCTAGTTCATTCAAGCTGATGGGACTCATGTTCGCCATGAGTTTCATCAAAGACGCCGCGCTCTACCTGAGCCAGTCGCCGCTCCCCAAGGTAAAGACCGTGGTCACCACCACCAAGGTAACCGACAACACTCTGCCGGGAGAGAAGCGGGTGACGACCGTCGAGGAGACCCATGTGGAGCCTATGCCGCCGCTTCCTCCGGTGGCTTAAACTTTTCTCTTCCCTTGACAGGCAGGCAATGATAAGATTGCCTTGCATGTTCGCATCACAACGACTCTTGCAACGCATCCTCACCGAGGTGCTGGGCCTGCGGTCGGACGTAAATAAACTCTTGACAAGGGAGAATTCCATGGCAATTGACGTTTCCGCTCTGTTGGCCGAAGTGGCCAAAGAAACCACGGTGGAGCAGTCCGCCGTTACCCTGATCAACAAGATCGCCGCCAACCAGGCTGATCTTTCCAAGCAGCTTGCCGCTGCGATCGCAGCCGACGACCCGGCCGCAATGGCCGCCGTGCAGAAGGCGATCGATGACTCCGTGGCGCAGTTGCAGGCCAACGACACGGAGTTGGCCGCCTCCGTTACCGCCAACACCCCGGCGGCTCCTTCGGCGTAAAATAGCTTTAATCAGACAGGCGCAGAGGCCCGACCCGGAAGTTCTCCGGGCGGGCCTTTTGTGTAATGATGGGCACATGGCGAGCAAGAAGAAGGGAGGCGGGCCACCGCTGATCCCCATCAATGGCAAGCGATCCAAGTCCCGTAGCGTCAAGGTTGAACTGGAACCCCAGCCTCACGGCGGCGGCCTGAAGCGCAGCCGCGAGGAAGGTGCTCCAGACTTTCCAGACCTGGCCATCCCCGACAACCTGCCGAATGCCAAGGTCACCACCCGTCAACTCCGCAACGGAGCCTACCAGCGTAAGATCCTGGCCCACTTCGCCCCCGCCCTCCTGGGGGAGTTTATCAACTCCGTACGCCGCAACCTGCACCTGTCCAACGAAAGCACGCAGCGTCTGACTGCCGAGATGTTCAACTTTGTGGGGGCCAAAGGTGGCGTCAATGTGATGGTGAACCAGCAGAACACCAACACGGCCGAGAGCAAGGCGGCTTCGGTCAGCCGGTCCGCCGGACCCTCCAGTCCAGATGAGATGTTCCGCCTGCTGGCGGAGGAG
>Ga0105240_10000674_pt1 | contig 62689 bp, 56 predicted proteins | sample KBSC54metaG_FD_80426 | JGI IMG/M metagenome (GOLD analysis project Ga0105240, IMG submission 80426) | Corn rhizosphere microbial communities from Kellogg Biological Station, Michigan, USA - KBS C5-4 metaG | ecosystem: Host-associated > Plants > Roots > Rhizosphere > Soil | place: Michigan, USA... | reverse complement strand
CCGTCAATTCTGGGGAAGACTCTTTGTACAAAAACAGCAAAAGATCCTCCGGTGTAAAGAGTGTCATAGGCAAAACCATTTAATGTCCTAATTATTTTCCGAAGCAGTAAAAAGTGAAACGTCCGCTACTAAAACGACGTTCGGGTACGCGTTATTGTCTTTTCAAGGGAATTAATTAGATAGAAAGGGTAGAAATAAAGTGTAAGACTCTAAATGTCAGTGTTTTGCAGATGGGGCAGCTTCCCGGATCAGGAAAAGATCCTCGTTATCCTTTTTCATATGATATTTTTCCCTGGCATATTTTTCCAGCAGGTCCGGGTTGGATTTTAATTGTTCCAGCTCTTGCCGGGTGGTGGCGATCTGTTGCTCGTAATACTTTTTGCTGGCTTCCAGCTTTCTCAGCTCTTCCTTTTCCCGGAAATGACTGGTGATGAAGTCCCGGGCATCAAAGAACAATATCCAGACGGTGAAGCCCAGGGCTGTCAGCACATATTTGTTCTTCAACCAGGTAGGAATATGAGAGAGAAACTTCATTTTATAGTTGATCCCGGACGCCCTCAAGGTGTCCGGGACCACAAACTACAATTATTTTTTGAATTTGATCCTTCCTTTGGGATAAATACCGCTGTCCCCCAGCTCTTCTTCTATACGGATGAGCTGGTTGTATTTGGCAAGCCTGTCTGTACGGGAAGCGCTGCCCGTCTTGATCTGTCCGCAATTGAGGGCTACGGCCAGGTCGGAGATGGTGGTATCTTCCGTCTCACCGCTGCGATGGCTCATAATGGTAGTATAACCATGGGTTTGCGCCAGCTGCACGGCATTGATGGTTTCTGTAACGGTGCCGATCTGGTTTACCTTGATAAGGATGCTGTTGGCTACGCCCCTGTCGATGCCTTTTTGCAGGATCCTGGTATTGGTGACGAACAGGTCGTCCCCTACCAGCTGTACCTTATTGCCGATGGCGTCCGTCAGTTTTTTCCAGCCATCCCAGTCTTCTTCGGCCATTCCGTCCTCGATGGAGATAATGGGATATTTATTCACCCAGCTGGTCCAGTAAGCCACCATCTCATCGCTGGAAAGCTCTTTGCCGGTGCTTTTATAGAACTTGTATTTACCGTCCTTGTACATTTCACTGCTGGCGGCGTCCAGGGCGATGGCTACCTGGGTGCCGACCTTATAGCCTGCTGCTTCGATGGCCAGCAGGACTGTCTCGATGGCTTCTTCATTACTTTGGATGTCCGGTGCAAAACCGCCTTCATCCCCTACGTTTGTGCTGTAACCTTTCTTTTTCAGGACGGATTTCAGCTGATGGAAGATCTCTACGCCCCAGCGGAGGCCGTCGCTGAAGGTATCGGCGCCTACCGGGACGATCATATATTCCTGGTAATCGATCTTATTATCGGCGTGTACGCCGCCATTGAGGATGTTCATCAGGGGCATGGGAAGCACTGTGCTGTTCACCCCACCAAGGTAGCGGTAGAGTGGCAGTTTGCTTTCCTGGGCGGCAGCCTTGGCTACGGCCATGGATACGGCCAGCAGGGCGTTAGCGCCCAGCTTCCCTTTATTGTCAGTACCGTCCATGTCAATGAGCCTGGCATCCAGTGAAGCCTGTTCGTTCACAGGGAAGCCTATCAGCTGATCGGCAATGATATCGTTCACATTGGAAACCGCTTTCAATACTCCTTTTCCTCCATAAACGCTCTTATCTCCGTCACGGAGCTCAACGGCTTCATGGATACCTGTGGAGGCGCCGCTGGGTACGGAAGCACGGCCGCGATGATTATTCTCGGTGATCACGTCCACTTCGACCGTTGGATTACCCCGGCTGTCTAAAATCTGTCTTGCATGAATGTCAGCGATGTAGCTCATGGTTGGTTTCTAGTTTTTTGTTTTGTGTTGGTGGTGTTGGTAGATGTCGCTTGGTTCATAGTTTTCAGGTCGTGAGGTGCCGGAATATTTCCTCCAGGCTTTTATTTTCACTTTGCAAAGAAACAATGTTCCAATTGTTCTGCAAAGCCAGCTCAAGCAATTGTTTTTTTAATTCTCCCGTCTCTGCGGCAGTTAATTCCCATTCGTGGACAGACAGCTGCCGAACGGCTGTGACGTCTTTAAGCGTTTGCAACTGTGCGGCGTCCAGCGGTTCTTTAAAGGCTACCCGGACAGCATCGCCCTGATTGGCTGTTCGCAGCTGGCTGAGAGGGCTGTCGGCAATGAGCTTGCCCTTGTTGATAATAACGACCCTGTCGCAGAGGGCTTCTACTTCCTGCAGGATATGCGAGGAAAATAATACCGTCTTATTCTGTCCCAGTTTTTTTATGGTATCCCGGATCTCGATGATCTGGTTCGGGTCCAATCCGCTGGTGGGTTCATCGAGGATGAGCACTTCGGGGTCGTGCAGCAGGGCGGCTGCGAGCCCTACCCGTTGTTTGTAGCCCTTGGACAGCTGTCCCAGCCGCTTTTTATTTTCGGGCGTGAGTCCTACGGTGGCGATGACGGACTCGATCTTTTCCCGCCGGTGGGGGACAGCATGGACACCGGCTATAAAATCCAGGTATTCCCGTACGTACATATCGGGATAGAGGGGGTTGGCTTCCGGCAGGTAGCCTATTTTTTTCCGGGATTCCAGGGGGTGTTGGTCTACGGGGATGCCGCAAACGGCGACCTCTCCCCCGTCCTGCCCCAGATAGCCCGTGATGATCTTCATGGTAGTGGATTTTCCGGCCCCATTCGGACCGAGGAACCCTACGATCTCTCCCTGGTCTACTTTAAAGGAAATGCCGTCTACCGCCTTTTGTTCCCCATAGATCTTTACAAGGTCCTTTATCTCGATCGACATGCGCTTGATTTACCCTGCTAAATTAGGCTAATCCGGCGTGCGGATTACAAAATTTGCAATCTGTCTGGTTTAATTATAAACAAAATGAATTAAAATTGTGGTCTTAACCCATTTTTAACTAACGATTATGGCATCAACAACGATTGTTCCTGTAAAGGATGGCATCGCCAATCCCGGCCCACTTGGTCTTTGCGCCTTTGGTATGACCACTGTATTATTAAATTTTCATAATGCCGGCTTTTTTGAGATGAACTCCATGATCCTGGGGATGGGAATCTTTTACGGAGGTCTTGCACAGGTGATTGCAGGAATAATTGAGGCCCGGAAAAATAACATCTTTGGGCTAACGGCCTTTACTTCTTACGGGTTTTTCTGGCTATCATTGGTCGGATTGGTCGTCATGCCGAAACTGGGATGGGTGGCGGCTCCGTCAACAGGCGCCATGGTGTCTTACCTGGTTATCTGGGGGTTATTTACTTTCCTGCTTTTTTTCGGCACCTTAAAGCTGAATCGTGCATTGCAGTTCGTATTTGCCTCCCTGACGCTCCTGTTTTTTTTATTGGCGGCAGGTGATTACACCGGCAATAGCAGCATTGCACATTTCGCCGGTTACGAAGGAATTATTTGCGGGGCATCCGCGATCTACACCGGGATTGCCACTTTGCTGAACGACGTATACGGAAGAACGGTGCTGCCGGTCGGTAGTGTATAAAAAAATTATTGATCCTTTATTTAAAAGTTCCATTTGTCAGATGAGCTATCCTTACCAGATCAAGTCATTCGAAGAATACCAATCAGTCTATAAGAAGAGCGTGGAAGATCCCGAGGGTTTCTGGGCTGGTGTCGCAGAGCATTTCAGCTGGCACCGCAAATGGGACAAGGTATTGGATTGGAATTTCACCGATCCAAAGGTGAAATGGTTTTCCGGCGCGCAGCTGAACATTACGGAAAACTGCCTGGACAGACATTTGGCTGAAAGAGGCGACCAGCCTGCCATCATCTGGGAACCCAATGATCCGGATGAGCACTATCGCATCCTGTCGTATAAGGAGCTGCATTTTAAAGTTTGCCAGTTTGCACAGGTATTGAAGAATAATGGGGTGAAAAAGGGTGACCGTATCTGTATTTATATGCCGATGGTGCCTGAGCTGGCTGTTGCCGTGCTTGCCTGTGCCCGTATCGGGGCTATTCATTCCGTGGTATTCGGAGGTTTTTCCGCCCAGAGTATTGCCGACAGGATACAGGATGCGCAGTGTAATCTCGTGATCACTTCGGATGGCGCTCACCGGGGGAATAAGGCTATTCCCCTGAAGTCGGTGATAGACGACGCCCTGGTGCAATGCCCTTCTGTAAAAAAGGTGATCGTGCTTACCCGCACCCGTGTTCCCGTGAGCATGATCAAGGGTAGGGATTCCTGGTGGGAAGATGAGATCAGGAAAGTTGAGACCCAGGGGAACCCTTTTTGTCCGGCTGAGACGATGGAGGCGGAGGACATGCTTTTTATCCTGTATACTTCAGGGTCGACGGGAAAGCCAAAGGGTGTCGTGCACACCTGCGGCGGGTATATGGTGTATACCAATTATTCTTTTGTCAATGTATTCCAATACCAGCCGGGCGATGTGTATTTCTGTACGGCGGACATCGGCTGGATCACCGGTCATAGTTATATTGTGTATGGTCCGTTGAGCGCAGGGGCTACCACGCTGATGTTCGAGGGGATCCCTACTTATCCCGATGCGGGCCGTTTTTGGGACATCGTGGACAAGTTCAAAGTAAATATCCTTTATACAGCGCCTACGGCGATCCGCAGCCTGATGGGCTTTGGACTGGACTATGTGAAAAGCAAGGATCTCAGCTCGCTGAAGGTGCTGGGTACGGTGGGCGAGCCCATCAATGAGGAAGCCTGGCATTGGTATCACGAGAACATCGGCAAGGGCCGCTGTCCCATTGTGGATACCTGGTGGCAGACTGAAACGGCGGGCATTCTTATATCCAATCTTGCCGGGATCACTCCTCATAAGCCTGCGCATGCTACGGTGCCGCTGCCAGGAGTGCAGCCGCTGCTGGTGGATGAAAAAGGGGCGCCGGTCCCGGGTGGAGATGCCGCGAAAGATGGGGTATGGCATGGTAGGGCGACCGGTGAGCCGGGCGCGGGCAATCTTTGTATAAAATTCCCCTGGCCTTCCATTTTACGGACGACCTATGGCGATCATGAGCGGTGCCGGCAGACTTATTTTGCTACTTATCCAGGCCTGTATTTCACGGGTGATGGCGCCCTGAGAGATGCGGAGGGCAACTACCGGATCACAGGAAGGGTAGACGATGTGCTCAATGTCAGCGGCCACCGCATCGGTACGGCGGAAGTGGAAAATGCCATCAATATGCACACGGGAGTAGTGGAAAGCGCAGTGGTAGGCTATCCTCACGATATTAAAGGACAGGGTATTTACGCCTATGTCATTTTCAACGGGGATAAAAGCGATGAATCCCATGTCAGACAGGCTATTATACAGACGGTAGCCCGGATCATCGGTCCTATTGCCAAGCCGGATAAGATACAGCTGGTCAGCGGTCTGCCCAAGACCCGCAGCGGTAAGATCATGCGTCGTATCCTGCGTAAGATAGCGGAGGGTGAGACCAGCAACCTGGGAGATACCACTACGCTGCTTGATCCCGCTGTCGTAGAGGAGATCAAAGCAGGGAAACTATAACCTTGTATTAATGCTCAATGATCACTTTTGTCCCGATGGGGGCAATGTTATATAGTTCGTCCATGTCTTCGCATTTGAGGGAGATGCAGCCGTTTGTCCAGTTCTGGTAGTTGTCTACCGTCATCTCATCGTGAGGCCAGGTACCGTGGATGGCGATGCCGTCGCCGGGACGGGCTGATCTGGGTATCAATCCCTTTGCCTTTCTTTCATTGAACTTGGCCATGTCCGACGCGGTGGGATAATCCAGGTCCATGATCTTATCCCATTTTTCATGCGGCCTTTTCCGGACGATGTGGAAAATGCCTTCGGGGGTCTTGCGATCGCCTTGCATCATTTTGTCTTCCAGAGATTTATTGCCGAAGACGGCAGGATAGGTGGCGTACCATCCCTGCTGATCGAACACCTGCAGCTCATAATGGCTTTTTGTGATGAGGATATAAATCTCCCCTTCAGGATCGGGGTGGAAGAAGCGTTTGTGAGCGGTGCGGGTGGTATGAGCATCTCTGAATGCACAAAGAGCGAGCAGAAGCAAGCTTCCAAGGAGGATCTTTCGCGGCGTCATTTTCGGCAATTTTACTCTTGGACAACGGCCGCGACATATGGTTTATTTCCGCATGTGGGAAACTTTAACATTTTGTGGAGAACAGGGGTGACTGGCCAAAAATAAAACCGGTACCAGGAATGGCACCGGTTACTACTACACATGAGAACTCTTAAAGAATTCTCAGCTTCTTTATGAAGATGGCTACCAGTTGCCAAACCGTAAGCCTACGGTGTAGGGTCGCTGGTCCAATCCTTTCAGGAACATACTTTTAGTGGCATAGGAACCGTAGAGTTTCAACCACCCTAACTGTAATTCCCCAATCCAGGATATCTTCCATGGATCCATATCAAAATCGTCGAATGTCTTATACTTACCGGTTTCTTTACTCTTGAATTTTTGGCGGGAAGAATACCGGTATCCAACGCTGGCGCCCACACTGAATCCATAGTCATGTCTTCTATGCGGAGTAAAGTTAAAATTAAGCATAAAAGGAACAGTTACATAATCCGCGGCCAATTTATTCTTGCTATAGTTGATGGTATCCATGACAACCACGGTTGGATTAGTATGGAATTTAATATTTTCCTCATAGCGGTAGTTGTTCAACTCGATGCCCAGTCCATATTTCAGATTAACCACATGTTTGATGAGATTCAGGCGCTGCATGAAGACCCAGATATTGACATTTACGGATTTGCCTGTTCGCAGGCGGAACCAGTCCTTGGTGGATCCGGGGGCGAATGCCTGTGCAGAGGCCGATGCATAGTTCGTTTGGTCGTTGTAGTTAGCAAACCCCAGGTCCAGTATCCCCCAGTTGGTGCTGATATTGGAAGGGCGGTAAAAGCTGTGCCGGTGGTAAACATGGATGGTGTTGCGATCGCTCCTGTCGATCCTCCCTTTCTTAACGATGATCAGGTTGCCGACGCGGATGGTGTCGCCCGTGGCGGGGGCTGTCGTGTCTTTCAGGGCCGTCGTAGTGTCATTCTGGGCGTAGCCGGACAGGGTCAGGCACAGGCCTGCCAGTAACAAAAGTCTCCTCATACAATTTTCTTTTTTGAGATGTTGCAATGTTATTGTAGCGCAAACTGAAAGCCTCCGATGAGCACTTTGCGGTCGTCATCATCTTGCCGGCTGGCAGGTTTTTCCAGGGCCCTGGTTACCTTGCGGAAGATGCCACGGAGCTTATTTTTCTTTGGAGGGGTCGTCTCTTCCGAGGACCCGTCATCCGTATAGGCTACCGTTTGACTTAGCAGGGCCTGGGTAGCGAAAGATGCCTTTGGGTCCGGTACGGCCATCTTGTTGGCGGGCTCGATATGACCGATGGGGGCGTTAACCGCCGGCGGCACTTTCACATTGGCGATAGTCTCCGAACGAACCGGAGGTTCGTTGTACGAAGGACGGACATTCGGGACAGGCAGGTCAGCTTTCGCCAACACCGGCTCCGTCGGTACTTCGTTGTCAGGCTGTTTGCTTTTGTACAGGTGTAACGTATCAGCAGTGCCGGGAGTTACAGCAGCGAGATGTTTTTTTACGACAGGTTGGACGGCGTTCGTTTTTTCTTCCGGAGGAACATTCACCGTCCGCTGTGTGGGAGGGGTCGCATCGGTCAGCGCAGCGGATGGCGTATCTGTCAGCGCTGCAGATGGCATATCTGGCATCACCGGAAGAGCGGAACGGGTGATGACTACAGGAGGTGTATTCCTCTTCCGGAAAGGATGGAAGATGACCAGGCCGATAGCTCCCAACACTAAGGCGGCCGCGGCTATACGGGCAAACGGCATCCAGATGATCCTTCTTTTCTCTCTCCGGCGGAGGGCGTCTTTACCGGGAAATACAATGGTCCTGTCAGGAATATTCACCGTCCGTTGCAGGCGCTGCAGCTCGATATTCTTATCCGGATGCCGGCGTATAAAGTCGTTCACAGCCTGCCTGGCTGGCTCGTCCAGTTCGCCGTCAATATAGGAAAGGAACCAGGTCTCGTAGTTACCGGCGTTGATCAGGGATGGGACCTCTTCCCGCCGCAACAACTCCTTGCCTGCAAACACAGGCGCTTCATCGGGCCTTATCCTGCATTGCATTAACAGCTCCCATTCTTCCTTCAGATCAGGATTCTCCCCGACGAATCTTTCAACAGCCTCTTTTTCCGCACGGGACAGTTCATTGTCCACGTACAGTAAAAAGAACTCCTCATAATTATTTCGTGTGATCATCAGCTTTATATTAAATTTTCCAGGCTGACTAAATAATTTTTCAATTGGATACGGGCACGGTGTAAATATACTTTTACCTGGCTTTCGTTGAGACCGGTGATCTGTCCTATCTCTTCATAGGAATACCCTTCATAATCCTTCAGCAGCACCAGGGAACGTTGTGTTTCGTTCAGCCGCGCCAGGGCCTGTTCCAATACCTTTCTCAGATCCTGTGCGGGAGAGGTGCTCACTTTTGATTCTTCTCTGAATGTTTCCCGCAACTGTACCCGTTTTACTTTCCGGATATGGTCGATCATCTGATGATAGGCGATGGTAAAAAGATAGGATTTACTTTTTGCCACATCGACCTCCTGCCGGCATTTCCAGAGTTTTTCAAAAGCTGTCTGGACCACGTCCCGGGCGTCCTCTTCATGACGGAGATTCTTCAGGATGAACCTGTACACGTTGTCTGCGTAATTTGTCACACAATCATTGAATTCTTTCTCGGTCATAAACAGCGTCTGTCTGGAGTTATTGAGCACAATTGGCCTTTGGAAAATTTAGCCAATTGTGCCAAATTTTTAAAATCTGTCCTTCGGACAACGAACCGGAGGTTCGTTTGGGTAAAATTACATTCATACCAATGGTACGAACAAACAGGAGAAATTGTTACAGGAGGGAAAAAAGATTGTTATCCTTTGGCAGACAATAGGTTACGTGAAATTGATTCCCAAAGGATAAATTCTGTCTGAGCCTTTTTTTCGCAGGGTTTACTGCCGCTGCATTCGCTGCTGCGTTCGCTCTCGGGGCTGGCTTTTTTTCGGGAGTAAGAAAAGAGAATGAGGCTGGCCGCTGTTACCAGGACCAGGAAGAAAAGCCGGATATAGGTTTTGGATCTCATAGTTAGCCTTTTTGCTCTTTCTCTATTAGACGAAGGTAGCTATTAATTTGTTACAATTCGGGAAAAAATACCCTTAGATGTACAACCCGTGATAGCTCAACTACTTAACTTTGGCGTCTTAAAAAAACCTTTATGAATTCCCCCTTTGTCAAACGCATTGCTGCAGAGCTGGAAGAGATCAAGGCTTCCGGTCTTTTCAAATCCGAACGCATTATCACCAGCGCCCAGGGGGCGGAGATAATGGTGAATAATAAGAAAGTATTGAATTTCTGCGCCAATAATTACCTGGGTCTCTCCTCTCATCCCAGGGTGATCGAGGCGGCCCACAAGGCTATCGATGCCAGGGGTTATGGTATGAGCAGCGTCCGGTTCATCTGTGGTACGGAGGATATTCACAGAGAGCTGGAGCAGAAGATCGCGACTTTCCTGGGAACGGAAGATACTATACTGTATGCAGCTGCTTTCGATGCCAATGGCGGTGTTTTCGAGCCATTGTTCGGGGCTGAGGATGCGATCATTTCCGATGAGCTGAACCACGCGTCTATCATCGATGGCGTACGTCTTTGCAAGGCGCAGCGTTTCCGGTATAAGCACAACAACATGGAGGACCTGGAAGAGCAATTGAAAGCTTCACAGGGAGCCCGCAGCAGGATCATAGTGACGGACGGGTCGTTCAGTATGGATGGCACTATCGCCCAATTGGACAAGATCTGTGACCTGGCTGATAAATATGATGCTATCGTCATGATCGATGAATCCCATTCTTCCGGTTTTTTAGGGAAGACAGGCCGGGGTACGCATGAATATCGTGGTGTCATGGGACGTATCGATATCATCACCGGCACACTGGGGAAAGCCCTTGGCGGCGCCAGCGGCGGATTTACCAGCGGCAGAAAAGAGATCGTCGAGATGCTGCGTCAACGGAGCCGTCCGTATCTCTTCTCCAATAGCCTGGCTCCATCCATTACAGGAGCTTCCATCGCGGTGCTTGATATGCTGAGTGAAACGACGGCATTACGGGATAAACTGGAATACAATACAAAATATTTCCGCACGAATATGGCCGAGGCCGGCTTTGACATCCGACCTGGTGATCACCCTATTGTCCCTATTATGCTTTATGATGCGGTGGTTGCACAAAACTTTGCCGCCAAATTGCTGAACGAAGGCATCTATGTCATCGGCTTTTTCTATCCTGTGGTGGCAAAAGGACAGGCGAGGATCAGGGTGCAGTTGAGCGCAGGCCATGAACAGGAACACCTGGATAAGGCTATTGCGGCCTTCACCAAGATAGGCAGGGAGCTGGGGGTGCTGAAGAGCTAGTTCGTAAAGGCCACCATACTGATCTCTACATTGACATTCTTCGGCAGGCTCTTTACTGCATAGGTTTCCCTTGCAGGGAAATCTCCTGTAAAATACTTACCGTATACTTCATTGACATGCCCGAAATGGCCGATGTCGCTCAGCAGGATGGTGGTCTTTACTACGTGCCCGAAGTCCATGTTTGCTGCGGAAAGGATGGCCCTGAGGTTATGCATTACCTGATGCGTTTCCGTAATGATATCATCGGTAGCTTTTACGCTGCCTGTAGCCGGATCGATGGCTATCTGGCCGGAGATGAACAGCATATTGCCGGCCAGAACGGCCTGACTGTAGGGGCCGATGGGGGCCGGAGCATTGGGGGTGGTGATGATTCGCTTTTCCATAGGGCTGCAAGGTAAGGCTTATATTTGCAGATATGAGCAAGATCGCTGTCATAGCAGGAAAGACCAAGGCAAAGGAATGGTTGACCTCCAGGTTGCCGTCCGCATGGGAATGTGCATGGGTGGACGATGCGGGCGATCTGGAGCAGCACGGCGATGCCGGCCTTTTTATGGATCTTGCTTTTACAGCTGACAAAACGCGTATCCGGCAATTGAGCCGCCTGCTGCCTGCGCCTGTGTTGATCCATTCCATGGTTGATACATTGCAGGACATCGGCCAGCCCTTTATCCGGATCAATGCATGGCCGGGAATGCTGGAAAGAAATATCCATGAGCTGGCGATGACAACTCCTGTTGTACCTGAAATAATAGATTTATTTTACAAACAGCTGAACCTTTCCTATCGTATCGTTCCGGATATCGCCGGTATGATCAGCGGGAGGATACTGGCCATGATCATCAATGAAGCGTACTTCACTTTACAAGAAAATGTGAGTACAAAAGAGGAGATCGATACAGCGATGAAACTTGGCACCAATTACCCTTTCGGACCTTTTGAATGGAGTGAACGAATAGGTCTTGAAAATATTTATGATCTTCTTAACAAATTGAGTAAAGCAGATGATCTCTATATACCTGCGGGAGCCATTAAGGAAGCGTTAACAAGTATTAAAATATGATTAAAAAAAGAATTGAGGAAACAGGCTCATGGCGTTGATATTAAACATCGATACTGCAACAGAATGTGGAGGCATTTGTCTTGCAAAAGAAGGTGAGCCATTGGCGATGGCTGTAAATCCTGAACAGAAAGATCACGCATCCTGGCTACATCCTGCGGTGGAAAAAATAATGCACGATGCAGGATATGGAATGAGGGACTTGCAGGCAGTAGCTGTCACGGCGGGACCTGGGTCTTATACGGGCTTGCGCGTTGGAATGGCCGCTGCTAAAGGGTTTTGCTATGCGCTGGGTATACCGTTCATCACGGAGAATACATTGAAGGTAATGGCCCTGGCTGCAAAAGAACAGACGCCGCCAGATGCATTATTGTGCCCTATGATCGATGCGCGTCGCATGGAAGTGTTTACAGCGGTCTATCAAAATGATCTGTCAGCCGTGATGCCGACTGTCGCTATGATCGTGGATGAGCATTCATTTTCGTCATATTTGTCAAGTAGACAAATGTCGTTTTTTGGCGGTGGCAGCTATAAGTGTAAACCTATAATCACTGCATCCAGCGCGGCTTTCATCGAAATTAATTATCATCCCGGGTATCTGGGTATTCTATCTTTTTTACGATATTTACAGAGAGAATTCACCGGTCTGGCCTACAGTGAGCCCGCTTATACAAAGGAATTCTACACTCATACTAGAAAATGACTATATTATCATATTGATAAAATTTGGCCTTTTTTTTTAAATAGTAGCACCTAATTTTGTTTGATCCGTCTCGTATCTTCTTGAAATCCTTAAAATGGTAATCGCTCATGAGTTTAACGATGAACAACAATAACTATTGGATGGTAGTAAATGCAGAAGGCTCTGACGGAGCCCCTGTAAAAGTTGATTTTTTGAATCTGAAGAAAGGGGCACTGATCCTTAGAGCGCTGAATCACAAATTACGTCAGCAGATCATCCGCCTCCTGGATGAAAACAAAAAGTTAACTGTAACGGAAATTTACGTTCATCTCCGCCTTGAACAATCTGTAGCATCCCAACATCTTGCTATCCTGCGCAGAGCAGGTATTGTAAAAACGCAGAGAGATGGAAAATTCATCTACTACATCATCAACCACGACAGGTTGGGAGAGATCATGAAATGCGTGGATGAGCTGATCGATTAACGTCGGCTCCCTGACCTTCATATCCCCGGATAATCGCTAAATTTGTAGCCATAATTTGTATTATGGCTATGTTTATTAAGCAATTATACACCGGATGCCTGAGTGAGGCAGCTTACTATATCGAGAGTGAAGGAGAAGCAGCTATCATCGACCCCCTGCGGGATATCGATGCCTATCTTCAATTGGCGAAAGAGCGGCAGACCACTATCAAGTATATTTTCGAAACCCATTTTCACGCCGACTTTGTAAGCGGGCACCTGGACCTGTCTAAAGCCACCGGTGCTCCTATCGTTTACGGGCCTCGCACGGAAACCCAGTTTCCCATTCATCTCGCCAAGGATGGAGAGGTATTCCGGTTGGGTAACAGCACTATCGAAGTATTGCACACACCTGGTCACACCATCGAGTCTACCTGTTACCTGATACGGAATGAAGATGGGCAGCCACATGCTGTTTTTACCGGCGATACATTATTTGTTGGCGATGTTGGACGTCCTGATCTCAGCAGCGGCAATCTGAATAAAGAAGAGCTGGCAGGTATGTTATATGATTCGCTTCGCAGCAAGATACTGCCATTGCCCAATGAGGTGATCGTCTATCCGGCTCATGGTCCCGGCAGCAGCTGTGGAAAGAATCTGGGTCCCAATACCTACAGCACCATTGCGGATGAAAAAGAAGGTAATTACGCCTTGAAAGAGCAGACGAAGGAAGAATTTATCAAGGCAGTGACCGAGGGCCTGGATGCGCCTCCCAGCTATTTTCATATCAATGCCCGGATCAATAAGGAAGGATATGAAAGCCTGGATAATGTGCTGGAGGCGGGCCTTATGCCTCTGGATGTCCAGACCTTCCGGCAGCTGGCGAAGAACGAGGAGATTATTTTGCTGGATACAAGAAAAGCCAACGTTTTTACCGAAGGGTTCATTCCCGGTGCTATCAGCATTGGACTGGATGGCCGGTTTGCCGAATGGGCTGGCAGTCTTCTGCCGTTTGACAAATCCATCCTGCTGGTGACAGCCCCCGGAGAAGAAAAGGAAAGTGTGGTAAGACTTGCACGCGTCGGTTTCAATAAAATAAAGGGTTATCTCGACGGCGGCTTCGCCGCCTGGCAGCAGGCAGGGTTACCCATCGATATGGTGATCGATGTAGAGGCTGATGAACTGGCAATGGATATTCCCTTCGATGAAAACCTGCTGGTAGTGGACGTCCGCCGTGAGACGGAGTTTGCGGACGGGCATATCAAGGGTGCGCTTAATCTGCCGTTGAACGATCTGGCAGATCCCGGCAGCATGGCCAACCTGGAGGAGCATTACAATATTTATCTGCATTGTGGCGGCGGCTATCGCAGCATCATAGCGGCATCCATGCTCAAACGCCAGGGAATCCACAATATTCGCAATGTAGCGGGCGGCTGGAGCAAGATCAAGGATCAGAAAGGCATCGAGATCGAAAAAGAGAACAGCGTGCTGAACTAGAGCGCGACGATGCCATTGCGAATCGCATAGAGTACCAGCCCTACTCTTGTCTTTACATTCAATTTCTCAAACAGGGTATCCCTGTATCCGTCAATGGTACGCGGGCTGAGATACATTTGTTCGGCGATCTCCTTGTAAGTACATTCCGTGCAGGCCAGCTTCAGGAATTCCAGCTCACGGTCGTTCAGTCTGAGTACATGGCGCACCTGGTGATCAGGGACATCCAACGTATTGATCGTGTGTATCAATTTGCCGGTGACCAGCTCGGAATAGTAAAACCCCTTACTGATGACGGATTCCAGGGCCACCTTCAGCTCAGCCGGGTCTGCGTCTTTAAGGATATAGCCCTTTACTCCATTCTTCAGCATACGGATAATAGAATTATCCGTATCGTACATGGAAAGCGCCACTATCTTTATTTCCGGATGATGCCGTCGTATCCACAGGGAGGTCTCATACCCATCCATATCGGGCATGTTGATGTCGAGCAGAACAATGTCGGGGAGCGTGCGTGGCTTTAGCTGCCGGATGAAATCACTGCCGTTGCCGGCTTCAAATAATATCGAGTATTCGCCAAAGCTCCGGATGAGGTTTGCTAATCCGTTACGCAACAGTACGTGGTCGTCTACGAGTGCGACCGAGGGTTTGAAGTTCATATTCCGAACGAGGTTTAGGTTCTGGTATTAGCGCTTTCAATAGGCACACTAAGAACAACACTTGTGCCTTGTCCAAGTGTGCTGCTAATCTGGAACCCTGCCCCCATCAGTTTGGCCCGGTTGTACATATTCTTGATGCCCAGACCATGAGATGTATCATGATTTAGAGGAGTAAGATCAAATCCCTTTCCGTTGTCTGTTATACTAAGTGTAAGTTCTGCCGGTTTATACAGTAAATGTATTATAATTTTTTGAGATGCCGCATGTTTAATTATATTGTTCAAAGTCTCCTGTATAATGCGGTAAATGATCAATTCTCGTTGTTTATCAATGGGATATGGCTTCCCGTCCGATTCGAAAAAAGTTTCATAATTACCTGATTTCCGGATCATTTCCAGTTCATGCTCGATGGCCCTGCTAAGACCCATTTCGGCAATATAGTCCGTGCTGAGGCCATGGGATAGATTGCGCAGGTCATAAATGGCCTGGCCGACCAGTTTTTTTGAATCAATGATCTTTTGTTCCAGACTGGTTGGCTGCAATGGGTCCATGGTAGAAAGGTTCAATTTGGCCAGGCTGAGCATCTGACCAATGTTGTCATGGATCTCCTGGGAGATATGTTTGAAGGTCTGCTCCTGTATCTCCAGCTGGCTTTTCAGCAATTCCCTTTCATAGGACAGCTTGAGCTGCTCCCGCTCCCGGAGCAGCTTGCGATGACGACTTCGGTAGAGAAACAGAAAGGATATCATCAAAGCGCCCAACAATAGTAATGTGCTCGTTCCTGCAATCAATGTGATAATGATTTCACGAGACTCCGTTGGCATAGAAACGCTATTATAAAGCAGGAATAAAGTATTAATATAAGATTATTATTAATGCTTAGGAAAAATTCCTTGCCGGTAGCGTCATTCTTCAGGAGATTGTATAACAGGTCAAACGACAGATCGCCCAGGTGAAAGAACAGGATGCCCGTGCCCATCCAGAACATCGGTTCCCTGCGCAATTCTCCTTCCAGCGGGTGGAGCAGGAGCTCATAGAAGAAAAGACAACATAAAACGATCATGAACATATTGCCCAGCACGACGGTGTAGGAGTGAAATTGGGTAAAGCCCTGTATGAACAGGAGATTCAGTAACACTAATATGGGATAGATGGCCATGAACCGGAGCGCCAGCTTTTTAAAGACCGGATTACGCAGGGTCAGATAGAAGATATAAGCGTAGAAGATAAACTCCAGGGTCGTGGAGATGTTGAACAGCCAGCTATTCTTGTGATGTAACACATTGGCTATATATGTTCCTATCAGCTCTACGGCCACGATAAAAAAAAGAAAGAAAGGGAATAGCCGGAAGGCCGTTCCCTTCAGGTATCGCCAGGTCAGCAAGCTAACTATAAAAGCGACCAGCTCGAAATAGATAAAAATTGGCAGGTGTAGCATGTGGGGTGTTTTTTACAGGAAATGGAATCAATGGATCAGGAGCCGGATGGCGCCATGGGAGGGCAATTGGGAGGGCACAGGCTGCCGTGATCATAGCCTGTGCCGCCGTCATCCAGCACAGTCATGGTACCGGAAGAGACAGGCGGAAATATATCATCGTGGCTGCCGTCGGCACCTGTCACTGTCGGGATAAATACGAGCGTCACTTTACCCTTATAGGCAGGATCGGGTGTGCCGGGGATATCCTGGTCAGCAGGATACTTTCCGAAATAGATGCGGATGCCGTCACCGCTGGATTCCTGGATCAGGGCCTGTATGTCGGCAATAGCATCGAGGGAGAACCATACAGCCCTGGTTTTATCAGGGGGCCATCCTTCTTCGTTCTTGTAGGTGCCAATAAGTTGTTGTGCCACAGCGGCAGTGATCCTGCTTCCGCCGGCAGATGAAGATGTCATAAAATTCAGGTTTAAATGGTTAACAAATAGACCATGAATTTAAGACCAAATCGTTGGAGAAAAGCACCCGATCAGGACCGTTATTTCACCCTTTTTTAATCCTATTCAGGCTGAGGTATGTCACTGATCCACTTAGATGCATAATCATTTTTCCATGTATGTTTCCACCGCCGGTGGCTCCAAAGCCACATGTCTGGGTTACGACGGATGACGTTTTCCAGGAACCGCACATAGTTACGGGTCAGCTCTCCTTCGGAAAGACAGCTTGTTTCACGGCTGCCTAATGTCAGTGTAGCATGGTAATAGCCCCGCCGGGGTTTTTCAATATAGGCAAAGACCACCGGCAAACCGCAGCTTCGGGCTCCCTTTTCAGGGCCGCCGACGAATGGAGTAGGGCGCCCAAAAAAATCCAGCCACCAGGCCGTTGCAGGGTTTGACGGCGCCTGGTCGGCCACCAAAGCCAGCAGATATTGGGATTGCAGATAGGGCTGGATCGCTTCACGCATATTGTTGGCCGGTAAAAAAACATTCCCGCTGCGGGTACGAAGCCGGTAGAACAGCTTTTCAAAAAATTTATTCGTAATAGGTTGGTATACGACCATGATCTTATAGTCCGTCATGTCCGTCAATACCCGCTGCCCCCACTCCCAGTTAAAAGTATGGCCCAGATGAACCTGGCAGCTGCTGCCCGTCGCGTGTAGTTCGCGGAGGACGCTGGTATCCATGGTAAATCTTTTTTTCAGGAAGCGCTGGCTCGCCGACAACAGTTTGATGACCTCTATAAAAGAGTCGATAAGATTGTGGTAAAACTTTTTGGCGATGCGGATGCGTTCGGCTTCCGTTTTTTCGGGGAAAGCCAGCTGCAGATTGGCCATTACTACCTGCCTCCTGTATTTAAAAGCATAGTATACGAGTCCGTATATCCCGTCGGCCAGTACATAAAGTATGCGCATGGGCAGCAGCGAGACGAGGTAGAGCAAGCCGTAAAAGAAATAATACATTGTAGTTGGGGCCGGTTGTTTTAGGGTTGTGGTAAAGATATATTAATCTATCCACATACTCCTGAACTCTTCTTTCCATACAGCCTTCCACCGCCGATGGCTCCAGAGCCAAAGGTCAGGGTACTCGCGGATAGCGTCTTCCAGCAGTCTGCAATAGCGCCGGGTCAGCTCGCCTTCCGGCAGGCGGGCGGGATGCTCGGCCAGGGTTGTGAGGAATACCCGGTAATGCCCTCTGCGGCTTTTATAGAATTTTACAAATACGGCGGGTATATCGGCTATACGCGCTCCCCGTTCGGGACCGCGCAGAAATGAGGTGGGATGACCAAAGAAGTTCAGCCAGTAAGACTGTTCTGAATTTGCCGGCGCCTGGTCCGCCACCAGCGTGAGCAGATATTGGGTATTGCGATAGGGGATGATCGCCCGCTGCATCCGGGTCGAGGGAAGAAGGATGCTGCCGGTACGGCCCCGCAAATGCAGGAAAAGCCGCTGGAATATCTTATTCTCCAGCGGCATATAAGCCACGATAAAAGGGTACCTGGACATAAGCGGCATGGCTACGTTGGCGACTTCCCAATTGAAGGTATGTCCAAGGTGCAGCTGGCATTTACGCCCCTGGTCATAAAAATTATCCAGGATCTCCGGATTGTCGATGGCAAAGTGCTGTTTGATGTACGCGGGGCTGGCGGACAGCAGCTTGATGGTCTCGATAAAGCTATCGGTGAAGTTGCGGTAAAATCTTTTTTCGATCCGGGCGATCTCTTTTTCCGTCAATTCCGGGAAGGCCATCCGGAGATTGGTTCTTGTCACTTTACGGCGGTAGCCGATGACATAGTACAGCAGCAGGGCGAGCACATCAGCCAGCGGGTACAGCAGCCACATGGGCAATAGAGAAATACCGTACAAAATTCCATAAACTACATAATACATAAACTGCGATCTACGGAGTATTAACCCAATTCTTTGCTTCTTGTTCGATGTGATGAAGGTCGATCTTTACATGAAATTTATTCCGCAGGTGCCTGGCAAGCGCATCTGCCGCATAGACGCTCCGGTGCTGGCCGCCCGTACAACCAAAATTGACGGACAGGTTTTCGAAGTCCCTCCTGATATAGTCTTCCACGGCTATGTCCACGATGTCGTAGATACTGTTGAGGAATTCGGGCATCCGTGTTTGTTGTTCCAGGAAATCCTTTACTGCCTTGTCCCGGCCTGTGAGGGGCTTGAACTCGTCGATCCGTCCGGGGTTCAGGATACCACGGCAGTCGAATACAAAGCCTCCTCCATTCCCGCTGGGATCCGCGGGTATCCCTCCTTTTTTGTAGGAAAAGCTGTTGATATGCACTATCAGCGGCGTCTGCTCCGTAGCACGCAACGGCTCGAAACGCCTGATCACATCCTCTTCCACCATCAGTCCCAGCAGGCGTTCGAATTCCGGCATGACGATACCCACCTGCTTGTTCGCAAGGAACCATTTGAAGTTGCGAAGGGCGAGGGGGATGCTGGTGAGAAAATGCGCCTTACGTTCGAATAGCCCCCGGAACCCATACGCCCCCAGCACCTGCAGCAGGCGTATCAGCACATAGCCATTGTACTGGCTGACAAAACGCACCCGGTCGATCTTTTTCCCCAGCAACTCTTCCACAACATCCATATAGTGCTCCAGCAGATTGTTCTTCCATTCATCCGGAAGCTCGGCCTTGGCCTGCCACAGCAGGGAGGCTACATCATATTGAAGGGCGCCTTTCATTCCACCCTGGAAATCGATGAAATAGGCCTGTCCTTCCCGGATGAGAATATTCCTGCTCTGGAAATCCCGGAACATAAAATATTTATGATCTACATGCGTCAGATAGGTGCTCAGCGCTTCAAAGTCGTCGATGAGCTTTTCCTTATCATAGGGGATCTGAAGCGTATCCAAAAAATAGTATTTGAAGTACAGGAGATCACTGAGTATGGCCTGTTTACCGAATTCCCTGGAAGTGATCGACCAGCTGTAGTCCAGGCCGTCATCCCCTTTGATCTGCAGCCCGGCCAGCTGCCGCAGGCTCTCCCGGAACAATGCGTAGACGTGATCATTATGCCCCTGTTTTTCCAGCTCGTTCAGCAAGGAGATGTCCCCGAAGTCCTGCTGCAAATAGATGGTATAAGCCTCATTTACCGTATAGATCTCCGGAACGGGACAGCCCCTGGCCCGGAAGTGCCGGCTGAAATGAACAAACGTGCGGTTTTCCCGCACGTTGTCGTTATAAGTGGCGATATATGATCTTTCGGCCGTACAGATGCGAAAGTACATCCGGTTGCTGCCTGATTGAGGTATTTTTTCTATACCTGTGATGGGTGACGGGTCATAGGCTCGGAATAGTTCCCGGATGTCTTCGATGGTAGTTGTCATAATAGATTTCTGGGGCGTAAAAATAAGCTATTATGACGGAAAACTTACTGGCTTAGTCCACCGCCCTGCGTACCGACCCGCTTGCTTTCATCCTCATCCCCTGTCTTGCGCTGACGGGCCGCTTTCACCTGGTTATTCCCAAAGCGGTAGCTGAAATACAGTTTGAACTGACGGCTTTCAAAACCACCGTTGGCATGGATGGACTGACCGGCAAAATCGCTGGTGGACGACCAGTGCAGGGTATTGAAGATGTCGCTGACCGAAGCTTTCACGGTGCCGTTGCCTTTCAACACGGTCCTGGAGAGACCGGCATCCACGCTCCAGATGGTTTTGGTCTTGAAAGTACCCTGCCAGATGGATGGCGAAGTATAGAATCCGCTGATCTCTGCTGTCCAGACCTTTGCGAACCGGGCGGTCTGCTGGGCATACACATTACAGGCAAAGACATTCACATCCACCGTTCTGCCGGTGCCAAAATTGGCCTTGTACAGGGAGTAATAGGTATTCACATTGGCGAATACACTGTACCACCGGTATTGGAATGGATAGCTGATGTTGAGGCTGGTGATGTCCTGGGTAGCCAGGTTCTTCTTGGAAATAAAGGCTTTCGACTTCTCTGTGGTATCCACCAGCATCGTGAACACATCTTTCACATGACTGTAGTTCAGCGTGGTGGTCAGCTTGAACTTATACATATACGTAAGACCTATGCTATTGGTATACTGAGGTCTCAGCTCGGTGTTCCCTTTCTGAAAGGTATATTCGTCCAGCTTGAACTCGAATGGGTTCAGATCCTGGTAAGCGGGACGGTCGATACGACGGCTGTAGTTGAGGGTCCACTGCTTCATCGGATTCTTATTATAAGTAACGGCGCCGCTGGGGAAGAAATTGGTATAATTACGTTTGAAGGTGGAGTCGTAGGTTACAAAACCGCCTCCTGTACCTGAATACCCCGTGGATACACCCTTTATATTCGTATTCTCTACCCGCAAACCGGCCTGGAACACCCAGCCTTTTACGGTCCGGTTGTAATTCGCATAGACGGCATTGATATTCTCCTTGTAATCAAAATCATTGCTGTGCAGCGTATCCTTCACTTTTACCAGGTGGTGAATATTATACTGCTCGAAGTTATTGCTGCTGGTGACATAAGAGGCCTTGAAGCCCAGTCCCAGCCGGCCCCCGGCAAAATTCTGCTCATAATCGGATTTGAGGCTGTAGATATCGATCTTGCTGGGCGACAGCATTTCGTAAATATTGCTATCCTTTCTGCCCGGATCTTTGGGGTACGTATAGATATTCGGCTGCAACTGGTCATTGGTGATACGATAGCGTCCATAGTCGGCGTCCATGTTCAGCTCATGACCGCTGGTGTCTGCATACCGGTAGTTGAGATTGAAGTTGGTATTATCCCTTCTTCCCTTACTTGAGTTGTTGGCATTCAACGTCCGGAAAAGCTCTCCCGTAGGATTGTAAGTGATCGGCGTGCTGCTGGTCACCTGGTTGCCGGGGTCGGAGTAGGTTCCGCTGATGATAACTCCTAACGTACTTTTCTTGCTCACGAAGTAATCCATACCTGCCTTGAAGTTATGGCTGTGGGTCGTGGTCTTCGTCACCGAATTTTGATTGAATAAGGTGTCCAGCTGCTTACGGTACAGGTTGATATGCCACTGGGAAGGGTTGTCGTTGTAGCTGTAGTTGCCAAATACATTGATGTTCTTATCTCTGTGGTTGAGGGAGATGCCCCCATTGTATTTGGAGTAAACACCGACACCATAGCCTGCGTTAACCGAGCCGTTGGTGCCGAACGATTTGTTCTTCTTCAGCCGGATGTTGATGATGCCTGCGTTGCCTGCCGCCTCATATTTGGCGGAAGGATTGCTGATGATCTCGATGGATTCGATGGAAGAGGATTGGATGGTCTTGAGATATTCGGCCAGATCCGTACCCGATAAAGGTGTGGGTCTTCCGTCTATGAAGACCTGCACGCCATTCTTTCCGCTGACGCTGAGGTTATTGTCCTTATCCACCGTAACGCCGGGGGATTTGCGCAATAGTTCCAGCGCATCCTGCCCTACGGCATTGATGCTGCCTTCCACGTTGAGCACGATCTTATCGGCCTTTACCTCCACGGCAGGCTTGCGGGAAGTAACGACGACTTCTTTCAGATCCGCTGCGGCTTTGGTAAGACCTAGAGCAGGTGCGTTGGTAATACCTTCCCCGCTGACCGGGAATGCGCCTGTGTTTTTGGGTGTGTAACCCACGTGGGAAATGTTGATAAAATAATTTCCTGCGGGAATGTCTTTGAATTCATACTTTCCGGATGTGTTGGAGACGCCCAACTTTACTACGGAAGAGTCTTTTGTTTTTTTGAGGGCTACTGATGATCCGGCTAATGGCCGTCCCTGATCATCCTGTGATATCCCATTGATCTGTTGCGCGTGTAATGCAATGCTCGTCAAACAGGCGAGCAGCAAGAGTGACAGTGTTCTCATTTGAAGGTTAGTTTATACTTTGTTCTTAGTCGGGCAAAACTACCTTGTTGTTACAGCCCCGGGAAGAGTCTTACGGTGAGCGGAAGAAAATACTCGGTGAATGGTATCAATTGAGCGATGAACTGAGGTTGTGTTTTTTAATACGCACAACGGGGGGTAAATGGACAATATGGAATGATGAAACATGTTATCTTTATGTCAGGCAATGGATTATATCAGGGAATATAAAAGTTTTATCAATAGCCATAATCTCAACGGGGCTATTCGCATTACAGTGGGGATCACGTTCCCCGCCATCTTATTGGGTTACTTCAACAATCTTTCCGCGGGCATTGCGGTATCCATCGGCGCCATGTGCGTGGCCAATACGGATAATCCGGGGCCGATACATCATCGCCGCAATGGCATGGTGGCATGTGTAATCATCATTTTTATCGCTTCGCTGCTGACAGGACTGGTCTCGGGTTCAAAATCGCTCACAGGCATCCTGGTCTTCGTATTCTGCTTTGTTTTTTCTATGATGGGCATCTATGGCAACCGGGCCAGCTCCATTGGCGTCAATGCCTTGCTGGTCATGGTCCTGAATATCGACAGGCCTCATCATGGATGGGAAAGCCTTATCAATGCGTTGTATATACTGGCGGGCGGCAGCTGGTATACTGTGCTCAGTCTGCTGCTGTACAGCTTCCGTCCTTACAAGCTGATACAACAGGCCTTGGGGGATTGTATCGAGTCGACGGCCGATTATCTCCGTATCAAGGCATCTTTTTATGCAAAAGAGGTGGACTATGATAAAAGCTACCGTCAATTGGTCGAACGGCAGATCGACCTGCATGGGAAACAGGAGCTGCTGAGGGAGCTGTTGTTCAAAAGCCGGGATATTGTCAGGGAGTCCACGCATACGGGACGGGTGCTGGTCATGATATTCCTGGATATCGTAGATCTTTTTGAAAGGGTGATGACATCGCAGCAGGACTATCAGACGCTGCATCGCACCTTTGATGACAGCGGGTTGCTGGAGCAGTTCAGGGAACTGATCCTGGATATGGCTATCGAGCTGGATGAGATCGGTATTGCCGTCAAGAGCGGTAAACCTTCAGAAGAGACGCCACATCTTTCTTCCCGTCTCAAACAGCTGCGGGAGTCGTTTATCCGCCACCGGGATCAGTATCGCAATGCGGAAAACGTGGAAGCGTTTATCGGTCTGCGCCATATACTGGAAAGCATGGAGGACATTGGCGACCGTCTGCACACCCTGCACGGATACACCACCTATGACCGGCGGCTGAGTAAGAATAATCCACCGGTGCTGGACTATGAACAGTTTATCACACACCAGGACATCGATAAGAAGCTCATTTTCGAGAACCTTTCCCTGCGTAGCAATATATTTCGTCATTCACTGCGGGTAAGCATTGCCACGATCGCCGGCTATATCATCTCGGGTTTCCTGCCTTTTGGACATGGCTATTGGATCTTGCTCACCATTATTGTGATCCTGAAGCCGGCGTATAGCCTTACCAAAAAGAGGAATTGGGAGCGGCTGCTGGGGACGCTGGCCGGTGCATTGGCCGGACTGCTCATCCTGTATTTTATCCACGACAGGAACGTACTGTTCGTGCTGATGATCCTGTTCATGATCGGGACGTATGTCTTTATCCGGACGAATTATCTTATTAGTGTGACCGTGATGACTCCTTATGTGCTGTTGTTGTTCCATTTACTGTATCCCACCGATTTCAGGACCATTCTTTCGGACCGGGTGATCGATACGGCTATCGGGTCCGTGCTTGCCTTTCTCGCCAACATTTTTATTGTACCTTCCTGGGAACGGGAACAGATCGGTGATCATATGGTAAAGATCATCGAGGCGAATACTGCGTATTTCCGGGATGTTGCCGGGGCTTTCATCGGCCGGCCCGTGCAGGTGGCACAATATAAACTTTCCCGCAAGGAGGCATTTGTAGCGCTGGCCAACCTTTCCGATGCATTTGGAAGGATCCTGTCGGAGCCGCGGGGCAAACGGGAAGAGGCGGGTAAGATGCACCAGTTTGTCGTATCCAATCATATGCTGACCTCTCATATAGCCACTCTTGCCTATTATGCTATACCGGAGCCACAAAAGGTAGCTGATCCGCCCATTTATCAACCGGTGGTCAATGAGATCATCGCCAGGCTGGAGAATACTATTGTCTGGGTAAAGGGAGAGGTTGCCGATGGCCGGAATATTGCCACGGTTACAGCAGACGACGCCAAAGAGGGTCTCCGCATACTGAATGACAGGGTGAATAGTTTAGTCGAAAGACGTAAGGCGGAATTGATCAGGAGCGTCATCGACAGCGATACGCGGAAACAATTATCCGGATTGAAGCCGATGGTCGATCAGTTCAATTTTATTGCCAAGGTGACCGTCAATATCGAGCGGCTCAGCAAGGAACTGGGGGGCGGCGGTATGAAGTGAGTCAGTTGTTACCGCCCAGCATCTCCCGGATCTTCATTACCAGTTCCGTCTTGGTGATAGGTATTCCCATGATCTTGTGGTAGTCCTTTGCATCCACGAAGTATTTGTCGCGTATGATCCTGTTCAGCTGACCATTGTTGATCTCCGGTATCAGCACCTGGCGGAAGTTCTTCAGGATCTCCCCGAGATTTTTGGGGAAGGGACGCAGATGGCGCAGATGAGCATGAGATACGGCATAGCCTTCATGCTGCAGTTCCGCTACGGCGCTCTTAATGGCTCCGTAGGTGCTGCCCCAGCCCAGGACGAGCAATTCGCCTTTTTCGGGACCGCTGTCCAGCCGTTGCAAGGGAATATGATCGGCTATCTTTTCTACTTTTTCTTCGCGAATCTTTACCATCAGCTGGTGGTTCTCCGGATCGTAGCTCACGTTGCCGGTGATATTTTGTTTCTCCAGCCCGCCGATGCGGTGCTCCAATCCCGGCGTACCCGGAATGGCCCAGGGACGTACCAGCTTTTCATCCCGGAGATAAGGTTGGAATTTTTCTTCTCCATGTCCCAGCTCCGTCTTGAATTTTACTTCGATGGGAGGAAGGTCCTCGCTTTTCGGGAATTTCCAGGGTTCGGCACCATTGGCGATATATCCGTCGCTGAGGAAGATGACCGGAGTCATATGATGGATAGCAATACGCACCGCTTCGTATATGGCGTCAAAACAGTCACTTGGAGTGGATGCTGCGATGACGGGCATGGGGCACTCTCCGTTGCGTCCATAGTAAGCTTGCAACAGATCGCTTTGTTCAGTCTTGGTGGGCAGGCCGGTGGAAGGGCCTCCCCGTTGTACATCGATAATGAGCAGGGGGATCTCCAGCATGACGGCCAGACCCATCGCCTCGGCTTTCAAGGCCATGCCTGGTCCCGATGTAGTTGTAATGCCCAGGGAGCCGCCGTAGGCAGCTCCGATGGCCGAAGTAATGCCCGCAATCTCATCCTCTGCCTGAAAGGTGCGCACACCAAATGCCTTATGCCGGCTGAGCTCATGCAGGATGTCCGAGGCGGGGGTGATGGGATAGGATCCCAGGAAGAGGGAAAGACCGCTTTTTTGGGATGCGGCGATCAGTCCATAGGCCAGGGCCTGGTTGCCCATGATGGAGCGATAAACACCCGGGGTCATTTTTGCTTTCTCCACCCGGTAAGTGGTGGTAAAGGTTTCTGTCGTATCGCCGAAGTTATATCCTGCCTGCAGGGCTTTTATATTGCTTTCCAGGATCTCCGGCTTCTTGCCGAATTTATCTTTCAGGAACTTGATCGTGCTGTCCATGTCCCGGTTATACATCCAGTACAGGAATCCCAGGACGAACATATTTTTGGCCCGGTCTTTTTCCTTGGTGCCTAACGTAATCTCTTTCAAGGCTTCCCGGGTCATTTTAGTCACATCTATCTTGATAACCGTATAATTGTCCAGGCTATTGTCTTCCAGGGGGTTGATGCCGTCGGGATAATTGGCCAGCCGGAGATTCTTCGTGTCGAAGCCTTCGATGTTGACGATGATCTTCCCTCCCTTTTTCAGGCCTTTCAGATTGGCTTTCAAGGCGGCGGCATTCATGGCCACCAGGACGTCGCATTCGTCGCCCGGGGTGAATACCTGATCGCTGGAAAAACGGAGCTGATAGCCGCTGACGCCGGGAAGTGTACCCTGTGGGGCGCGGATCTCAGCCGGGAAATCGGGGAAAGTGGCAAGGTCGATGCCCAGGAGTGCAGTGTTATTGGTAAACTGGCTTCCGGTAAGCTGCATGCCGTCCCCGGAATCGCCGGCGAATTTTATAACTACGTCCTGGAGGAGTTCTTCTTTACGGTTCATGTTTACAAAGGTAAGAATTCTGGCACTACTCGTATCTCAGCGCTTCGATTGGGTCCAACCGGCTGGCTTTCAGGGCCGGATAGTATCCAAAGAAGACGCCTGTAACAGCGCAGACCATAAACGACAGCACGATGGAGGACTCGGAGATAACGGTCGGCCAGGACAACAGGGCCGTGATCAGGATGGAAGATAAGATGCCCAGACCGATGCCGATGATCCCTCCCGTCACGCTGATGACGATGGCTTCGATGAGGAATTGCATAAGGATGTCGACCCCGCGTGCGCCGATGGACATACGGAGGCCTATCTCCTTGGTGCGTTCTGTCACAGAGACGTACATGATGTTCATGATGCCGATGCCGCCGATGACCAGGGATATACCTGCGATGGCGGTCAACAGGACCGTGAGCAGCTGGCTCGTGGAGTTCAACGTGTTCAGCAGCTCCTGCATGGTACGGATGGAGAAATCGTCGTCTTCATCGTTCCGCAGCCGGTGGGAGGCGCGGAGGATATCCGTGATCTCCTTAGTGGCGGTGTCGGAAGTGGTTTCACTGGTGGACGAAGCATAGATACTCTGAAAGTAAATGGTAGCCAGTATCCTTTTCTGCACGGTGGTATAAGGAGCGATGATCACGTCGTCCTGGTCCTGTCCGAAGCTGCTGACGCCTTTTACATTGAGGATGCCGATAACGGTGAAGGGTATCTTGCCAAAGCGGATGACCTTCCCGATGGGATTGACGCCGGGATCAAAGAGATTGTTGATAACGGTCTGTCCGAGGATGCAGACCTTCGCTGCCTCAGCAACATTCTGGTCTGAGAAGATAATGCCGTCTCTCAATGTCAGCTTGCGGATGTCGAAGTATTCCGGTGAGGCGCCCTGCAGCTGGGTGGGCCAGTTCTTAGCCCCATTGATGGCCTGACCGTTGGTGGAGGATACGGGAGAGACGGCGCTGAGAAATTCACTTTTTCTCTGGAGCGCTTTTACATCCGCGATAGTAAGGGTCTGCAGGCTGCTGGCGCCCAGGCGGACCCCTCCGGGCATACCCATGTTGTTACTGGCCGGCTGAACGGTGATCATGTTGGATCCCATGGAGGATAGCTGTTCCTGGATGCTTTGCTTGCTTCCCTGACCGATGGCCACCATGGCGATGACAGCCGCAACGCCGATGATGATGCCCAGCATGGTGAGAAAGGCCCGCAGCTTATTCCGCTGCAACGCTCTTAAAGCCACGCGTATGAGATTCAATGGATGCATAGTCCTCTGCTGTTAATAATCGTCCGATACAGGCAGCGTAGCCAGCGCTTCCCGGGCCGAACGCACATTTTCGTTCTTAAAATCTTTTTGTACCCTTCCATCCCGCAGCATTACTGTGCGGCTGCTGAAGGCGGCAATGTCCGGTTCATGTGTTACAAAGACGATGGTCTTTCCCTGTTGCTGGTTCAGTTCCTGCAGCAGGGCCATGATCTCGTAGCTGGTGCGGGTATCCAGGTTACCTGTGGCTTCATCGGCCAGGATCATTACCGGTTCGTTCACCAGGGCCCTTGCAATGGCCACGCGCTGCTGCTGTCCCCCTGATAACTGGTTCGGCAGGTGATCCAGCCTGTCAGCCAGCTTGACGGATTCCAATGCCTTTACTGCCCGTTCGCGTCGCTGGGTTGCGGTGATAGCCGAATTATAGAAAAGGGGCAGCTCCACATTTTCCAGGGCGCTGGTACGGGGCAGCAGGTTGTATGACTGGAAGACAAAACCGATCTTCCTGTTCCGCAGGCGGGCCAGGTCATTTCGGGATAGGGAGCCTACATCCACGCCATCCAGCAGATAAGTGCCGTCGGTGGGTTTGTCCAGGCAGCCGAGGGTATTCAGCAAGGTCGTCTTGCCTGAGCCGCTACTGCCCATGATAGTGACGAACTCTCCGGGAGATACGTCAAAGGACACGCCTTTCAGCGCTCTGACGATCTCTGTGCCCATGTGGAATTCACGGCGAATGTTCTGTATGGAGAGGATGGTATTGCTCATCTTACACCACGACCTCCCGGGCGTCTGTTGGGTCTTTGCGGCATGAAGGGGCTCCTGGCGGCCGGACTTCCTTTACCGGCAGCCACCTGCTCGACGCCTGTGACCACTATGTCGGAAGTAGTCAATCCATCAAGTATCTGTACCTGCGTATCATTATTGAGACCGGTACGTATCTTTTTCTGCATGAGCTTTGTGCTATCGACCAGCACCCATACATGGGCGATCTCCGAGGCCTGCATCCGGGAGCTGTCCTTTATCTTGGCAGGGGTGGTATCCCCTTTCCGGAACTGTCTGCTGCTGCTGGCGGCGCCGGATGGACGATGCTGATTAATGCTGTCAGTGCCGGGTGAGTGATGCTGATTAAGCCTGTCGGTGCCGGATGAGTGATGCCTGTGCTCTTTCCTGTCTGTCGAACTGTCGGCGATGATGGTATATTTTTTTGCCAGTGAAGGATCGGGCTCGAATTTCAGGGCTTTGGCGGAGATGAGCAGGGCATTGTCGATCTCTTTTGTAAAAATGGTCACATTGGCTGTCATCCCCGGCTTGAGCTTCTGATCGTCATTCGGCGCGTTGATGATGGTAGTATAGGTCACCACGTTGGCGGAAGTGACGGGCTTCAGCCGTATCTCCTCTACCGAGCCCTGGAACACATCGTCCAGGAATGCATCCACGGTGAAGGTCACCCGCTGCCCATGCTGTACATTGCCGATGTCTGCTTCATCCACATTTGCCTGTACCTGCATTTTGGTAATGTCCCTGGCGATGGTGAATAAGGTGGGTGTATTGAAGCTGGATGCCACTGTCTGGCCCACGCTGATGCTGCGGGTGAGCACTACGCCGTCCATGGGTGAATAGATGTCTGTGTAGGAAAGATTTTTTTCGGAGGAGGCCAGCTGCGCTTTTGCGTTTTCCACTTGCGCCTTTGCATTATTCACCGTATAGGTGGCGTTGTCGTAATCAGCCCTGGAGATGGCGCCTGTTTTGTAGAGGAGCTCCTGCCGGCCAAAGTTAGCCTGCTGATAGGTCAGCTGGCTCTGCGCCGAAGCCACCTGCGCTTTGTTCTGATCCACCGCCGCCAGGAAGAGGGATTTATCCAGCTGCGCCAGGAGCTGTCCTTTCTTAACCTTTGCATTGAAATCCGTGTACAGGGTCTTGATGATGCCCGAAACCTGGGCACCTACGGAGACGGTATCCACAGGCTGGATGTTACCGGTGGCCGTTACGCTTTGGGAGATATAACCCATCTGTGGAGTTTCCGTCTGCAATACCACCTGCGCTTCTTTTTTCCGGAAAAAGAAAAACCAGGCTGCCGCGATGGCGGCAAGAAGAACGATGATAATGATGATACTGCGTTTACTCATATTTGTTATAATTTTATCGGCACTCCCCTGTAAAAGTCATAGATCCGGATGGTGAGCGCCGCATTGTATTTTGCCTGTATGTATTGCTGGTAGGCTTGTGTATATAGGTTTTTTTGTATTAGATAATCCACGGTCGTGATCGCGCCGACCTTCAGCTGCTCGGTGGCAATGCGATAGCTTTCTTTCGTAGCCGTCAGCTGTTCGACGGCTGCATCGTATTGACCCTGGGCGTTGACCACGCTGACATAGGCCTGCTCGACCTGCAGGCTGAGGTTATTTTTGGTGTTCTTTTGATCCAGCTGTGCCTGTTCAATTTGTATCCTGGCCTTTTCCACGTTGGTACGTACTACCCGGCGGGTGAAAATGGGGACGGAAAGCGACAGACCTATTTGCTGGTAAAAGCTATTGTCGAGCTGTTTGAGGATGCCGGGGTCGCCGCCTGAATGACTGGCACCTATGGAACCCGAGCCGGTGAGCGTAGGACGGAACCCGGATCTGGCCAGCTCCAGGTCGGTGCGGGCTATATCCACATTGATATCGCTGATCCTGATCTCCGGGCGGATAGCCTGGGCTTGTTGCTGTACCTCACCCAGGTTGGACACCGGTGTTTGGGCGATGATGGTGTCGGGTTCCTTTACCTGGAAATCGATGGCGGAGGGCAGCTGCAGTAATTGCTTTAAAGATATAATGTACTGCCGGTGGGTGTTCTGTGCGGTGACCAGGGAATATTTGTCGGTGGCATTCTGTGCCTGTAATTGAGCCAGGTCTTTGAGCGCGATGGTGCCGACGTCATATTTCTGCTGCGCCTGTTTCACCTGTTCACCGGATGTATTGACAAGATCCTGCAGGTAGATGATATTTTCACGGGCCAGCAGGATGTTGAGGAAGGCCTGGGTAACGTTGAGCGTAAGGTCATTCTCCTGCTGGAGGATATTCAGCCCGGCTGTTTGTGTCAACAGCTGTTTTTCCCGGATATTGTTGCGGATATATCCTCCCTGATAAACGGTAATGGAGGAATTGAGACTATAATTACCGTTCTCCGTCACTTTCCGGCTTCCATAGCCGCTTGTGGCGTTGGGCTGTTTGCGATAAGCGAGATATTCGGATGCCGCGCCGGTCAGGTCGGGCTCAATGGCGGCTTTTGCACCCAGCAGGTCCTGCCCGGCCGAACGCTGTTGGAGCCGGAAAGTATTGATGGTGATATTGTTCTTAATGGCGAAATCCAGGCAATCCTGGAGCGCCCATCGTGCGGGAAGGTTTTGTAAGAGTGAATCTGTTGTTCCCGTTTGCGCCGTTAGCGGGCCTGCAACAACAAAAGAGATAAAAAAGCACAGGATAGCCTGCCGGTGTTTCCACATATCGACCGGGTTTAGTTACTGTTATATATAATGTATGTAGGCCAGGTTGGGTGTACAAAGGGCAGGCCAAAGATAGGGTTCGGTCAGTGGACTGCGGGGCTCACTCGGCGATTTCGACTTTTACACCGGTGGATATGGAGATGTAGTCCCGTGGTACTTTTTTTGAGGCGGTACCGGAAAATTATATTTATGGCAACACTGACAGGCAAGAAAGTCGCGATCCTTACAGAGAACGGCTTTGAAGAAGTAGAGCTTACCAGCCCCAAAAAAGCCCTGGAAGAGGCGGGCGCCGAGGTAAAGATCGTTTCACCTCAAAAAGGGAAAGTAAAGGCCTGGGACCATGATCACTGGTCGATTGAACTACCGGTGGATGTCCAGCTGGACAGCGCCCGTGTGGAAGATTATGATGCCCTTGTCCTTCCCGGAGGAGTTTTGAATCCTGACCAGCTGCGCATGAATAAGAAGGCTGTGGAATTTGCGCAACAGTTCCTGGAGACGGGCAAGCCGGTGGCTGCCATCTGCCACGGACCTCAGTTACTGATAGAAACAGGTCTGATCGAAGGGAGAAATATGACCTCTTATCCGTCTTTACAGACTGACCTGAAAAATGCCGGTGCGCTTTGGGTCGACAGAGAAGTTGTCACAGACAACGGACTTGTCACCAGCCGTAGTCCCAGGGACCTGGAAGCCTTTAATAAAAAAGCGATAGAGGAGATCGGGGAAGGGCAGCACTCACCGGTGGCATATACGCCGGCTCCGCATCATTGACGGAGGGCGTTCGTTGTCCGGGGATATCTATTGGGGGTTGATTTGGCCTTGCAGGGGCATCCTTTATCCACCGGAATTTGCTAACTTCGTTAGCATGAACCGAAGTGGTGCGGCAGATCTTCCCTTGCATTATGGCTATGTTCCTTCATGGCTGTCCGAACGTATGGCCAAGCTGGGTCTTGCTATTACGGAAGCATTGATCCTGGACTACGGTAAAGCGGAGGTCATAAGACGCCTCAGCGATCCTTTTTGGTTTCAAAGCCTGGGGGCTGTCATGGGTATGGACTGGCATTCTTCCGGCGTCACTACATCCGTGATGGGCGCCTTGAAGAGGGCGATCAATCCCCATTCCAGGGAGCTGGGCATCTACATCTGCGGAGGAAAAGGAAAGTTCTCGCGGCAGGCGCCGGATGAGATACGGAATGTTTGTGAAAGCACCGGCCTGGATGGCAATGAGCTGGTGCGATGCAGTAAGCTCAGCGCAAAGGTGGACAACACGGCCGTCCAGGACGGATTTCAATTGTATATGCACAGTTTTGTGCTCAGTGATGAAGGCCAGTGGACGGTGATACAGCAAGGAATGAGCGAAGGCAATTCGATGGCAAGACGTTATCACTGGCATTCCGCGAATCTGACCTCTTTTGTAAACGGTCCGCATACGGCTGTTTGTGGTCTTAACCAGGGTATGATCCTCAATATGGCGGATACGGCGGCCGACCCTGCCCGTGATGGCGTTCTTGCCATCAGCCGGGAGAAGCCGGAACTTATGATGCAGGACATACAACAGCTGGTGCTGCCTTCCCATCATGATGTTCGTAAAGAGGATGTGGATCTGAAAAGACTGGGCGCTGTGTTGTGGTTGGCCCATGAGCGGCAACCTTCCGATTTTGAGGAGTTATTATTGTTGGAAGGTGTCGGCCCACGTACCTTACAATCCCTGGCACTGGTAAGCGAGGTGATACATGGAACCCCGGTGCGTTTTAAAGATCCCGCGAGATTTGCTTTTGCGCATGGCGGAAAGGATGGCCATCCTTTTCCTGTACCTATAAAAGTCTATGATGAGACCATCGGTATCTTACAGACGGCTGTACAAAAGGCCAAAGTCGGATCGACGGATAAAAAAGAAGCCATCCGGCAGCTAAGTGAGCTGGCCCGGGCGGCGGAAAAAAATTTTACGCCTACGCAAGGACTGGACAAGCTGATTGAAAAGGAGCGTGCCGAATCATGGATGCACGGCGGCAGGACGGTTTTTGGAAAAGCCCAGCCGCCCGAAGGAAAGGGGAAAGCCCGTCAGCTACGACTGTTCTGATGCAGACAGCCTATTATCATCGGAGGAGGATAGTTTTTGCTTTCGCTTTGAGGGCCGGATATGGGGATTTTTTGAGAGCAGCAGGTGAGCCTTGCCTTCGGTGGCCTGCACTGAAAGCCATTTGGACATAAGCTTTTTTAATACCTTGGCCTTTTCTGCCTTTTGTTCAGGGGAGTCAAACATAATCAGTAAACCTTTAACCGGTGACCTAAGAGATAAGGACCTAAAATTAAGGAGCCGGGAGTTTGTTTGAACATTCCCTTTCGGGGTGTTTAAAATTTTAATGGTTTTATTTAGGGCTTCCCTTTAGCGAAACTTTAGATGATTGTAGTACGAATATGACTGCCGGGGTCTGTCCTTTGCATTGTTATGGGAAATAATATGTTCCTATGCCTGAAGGACCATCCATTGTCATTTTAAAGGAGCTGGTACAAGCTTATAAAGGGAAGAAAATTTTAGCAGCTACCGGTAATACAAAAACAATCGATAAATCCCTGCTGGTACAACAGAAGATCGTAGACTTCAGAAGCTGGGGCAAACATTTTCTTATTTGTCTGCCGAAACAGACGATCAGGATACATTTTATGCTTTTCGGTTCCTATAGCATTGGAAAGAAGACCAAGGCTAATGTCCGTCTGGGTTTCCGGTTTGCTAAAGGCTCATTATATTTTTATGCGTGCTCGGTGAAGTTACTGGAGGGTGACCCTGACGACATCTATGACTGGAGTGCCGACGTGATGAATGATCAATGGGATCCTCGTAAAGCGAGAAAGAAATTAAAGGAAAAACCGGAAGCCTTTGTATGCGATGCGCTTCTGGATCAGGATATTTTCGCCGGTGTTGGCAATATTATCAAGAATGAAGTGCTTTTTCGTATTCGCGTTCACCCGCTCAGCCAGGTCGGGGCCTTACCATCCCGCAAGCTGACGGAGATGATAAAGGAGGCCCGCAACTATTCTTTTGATTTCCTGGAATGGAAGAAAGCGTATGAGCTGAGGAAGCACTGGCTGGCGCATACAAAAAGTATCTGTCCGCGGGATGGGACGCCGCTGGTCAAGGCCGCAAAATTAGGGAAAAGGGAACGGAGGGCTTTTTATTGCGAGGTCTGTCAACGGCTGTATACGATATAATGACCCAGGTTACATATTGAAAGCGCCATAATAAGCCGCGCCCAGCAGCGCCATTTTATCGTTGAGGACCACATACACGGGAACCTTTTCGGAGAGATCGTGCATACGTCCGTTATTGTCGAAGTTCTTCTCCCAGTTTTCATTTTGCAGCAGGGGCAATATTTTGGGAGGGATGCCACCGCCCAGGTAGAGGCCGCCGGTGGCCATGATCTTCAGCACCAGGCTGGAAGCTTCCGTGGCAAGATAGCGGACGAAGAGGTCCATCACTTCCGAACAGACGGGATCTTCATGATTCAGCGCCGCCTGGCTGATGACTGCGGCTGGATCTTCTTTTTGGAATTTCTCCGCCAGCCAATCCGGGACTTTTTCTTTTCGGGCGTCGGTACAAAAGTGATAGAGGTTCCTGATCCCCATGCCGGATACCACCCTCTCCCAGCTGACATGCCCGAACTGTTGCCGGAGATAACGGAATAATTCGATGTCCATATCGGTGCGCGGGGCAAAATCGCTATGTCCTCCCTCCGTCGCAAAGGGATGATAGGCTTTGCCGTCCCAATAGAGGCCGGCTTCACCCAGGCCGGTGCCCGGTGCAAGGATGGCAATATTACCCCTGGCCCCTGCTTCTCCGGGTGCAATGACCGCCCGTTCATTTTCTTCGAGTCCAGCTAATCCATAGGCTGTCGCTTCCAGGTCGTTGATAAAGGAGACGGGACGTTGTAACGATCTGCTCATTGCCTCACTGTCGAGCGTCCAGGAGAGATTGGTCAATTTGCTCTTTCCCTGGATCACTGGTCCTGCCACCGCGGCACAGATGCGATCAGGTAAGGTGTCGCCGGAAAAATCATGGATAATTTCCTCCAGGGAGTGATGATCTTTGGAAGCGTATCTTTTTTCTTTTAATAAGGTGAAGTTTTCGCCCTCGACGCGGTATAGCGCCATATTGGTCTTTGTGCCTCCGACATCGCCGGCAAGGATATTGGATGAAAGTGTCTTGTCATTTTTGAATGCGATGGGAATTCTCAGCTTATTTGCCATACCCGTAAAGTTACATATTGCGGCGATACTGTCCGCCAACTTCATAAAGGGCGTGGGTGATCTCCCCGAGACTGCAAAACTTCACCGTCTCCATCAGTTCCGCAAACAGGTTGCCATTGGTTACGGCCACTTCTTTCAATCTGTTCAGCATCGTCGTGCCGAGCGCCTCATTTCTTTTACGGAAAGCCAGGAGGTTGTGAATCTGCTGATCCTTTTCTTCCGTGGTGCTTCGGATGACCTCTCCCGGCAGTATGGTGGGGGATCCCTTTTTATTCAGAAAGGTGTTGACGCCGATGAGGGGCAGTTCGCCGCTGTGTTTCAGGCTTTCGTAATAAAGGCTTTCTTCCTGTATCTTGTTCCGCTGGTACATACGCTCCATGGCGCCCAGCACGCCGCCTCTTTCCGTCAACCTGTCGAATTCCATCATAACGGCCTCTTCCACCAGGTCCGTCAGCTCTTCCAGGGCAAAGCTGCCCTGCATAAAATTCTCCGTCCGGGCGCTGCCCAGCTCACGATTGATGATCAGCTGGATAGCCATTGCCCTCCGCACGCTTTCCTCGGTCGGCGTCGTAATGGCCTCGTCGTAGGCATTGGTGTGCAGCGAATTGCAGTTGTCATAAATAGCATAGAGGGCTTGCAGCGTGGTGCGTATATCATTGAAATCGATCTCCTGGGCATGCAGGCTCCTGCCGCTGGTCTGTATATGATATTTCAACTTCTGGCTGCGGCTGTTGCCTTTGTATTGATGCTTGATCGCCTTGGCCCAGATGCGTCTTGCCACGCGACCGATGACACTGTACTCAGGATCCATCCCATTGCTGAAAAAGAATGAGAGATTGGGTGCGAAGTCATCGATATCCATCCCCCTGGAAAGATAATATTCCACATAGGTGAAACCGTTGGCCAGGGTAAAAGCAAGCTGGGTGATGGGATTGGCGCCCGCTTCGGCAATGTGATAGCCGCTGATGGACACACTGTAGAAATTACGCACGTCCTGTTCGATGAAATAGGCCTGTACGTCGCCCATCAGTCTCAATGCGAACTCTGTGCTGAAGATACAGGTATTCTGCGCCTGGTCTTCTTTCAGGATGTCGGCTTGTACGGTGCCTCTCACCTGGGAGAGGGCATCTTTCTTTATTTTGTCATAGGTTTCCCGGGGCAGCACGTCATCGCCGCTGAGACCTAATAATTTTAATCCCAGTCCGTTGTTCCCTTCCGGAAGACGGCCGGGATGAGAAGGATTGTAGTATGCCGGTCTGCCGGTCTTACCATATTTTTTCCGGATAAGCTCTTCTGCTTTTTCCCATCCGCCTACGCTGTCCAGGTATTTTTCACATTGCTGATCGATGGCTGCGTTCATAAAAAATGCGAGCAGGATGGGCGCCGGTCCGTTGATGGTCATGCTCACGGATGTACGGGGATCGCAAAGGTCGAAACCGCTATACAATTTTTTTGCATCGTCCACTGTAGCGATGCTCACTCCCGAGTTACCCACCTTGCCGTAGATATCCGGACGGGGATCGGGGTCTTCACCGTATAAAGTGACGGAGTCGAAAGCAGTGCTGAGACGTTTGGCGGGCGAATCGACGGAGACATAATGGAATCGTTTATTGGTCCTTTCGGGACTCCCCTCTCCTGCAAACATCCGGGTTGGATCCTCTTCGGCCCTTTTCAGAGGGAAACTGCCGGCTGTGAAAGGATATTTTCCGGGGAAATTCTCCTGAAGCCGCCAGCGCAGGATGTCGCCCCAGTCGTGAAATCGCGGTACCGCGACCCTGGGTATTTTGAGATGGGAGAGGGATTCCGTATACAACGGCTGCCGGATGATCTTTCCTCTTACATCGTATTCGAAGAATTCTTTTTGGTAACGGGATTTGGTGTCCTCCCATTCGTCGATAAGCTTTTTACAAACGGGAAAGATCTGTTTTTCAAGCTGGGACTTTTGTTCCTGCAGTGGTGCGATGGCAGGCGATCCCGTGGGAAGATCTTTCAGCACGCCCTCCATCTGGTAGAGTTTTGTGGCGAGGATGGATTGTTCTTCCGTCAACCGATTGTATTCTCTCACCTGTCCGCTGATCTCGGAAAGATAACGTATCCTGGATGGTGGGATGATGGTAGATTGCGTGGTAGTGTCCTTCAGATGAGCGTGCTGTTCGACAGGTTTGAATTTCCCCGCTCTTTTTTCATCTACCAGCGCCATCATTTTTTCAAAAAGCTCATTGACCCCGGTGTCGTTAAATTGCGAAGCGATGGTTCCTATGACGGGTAATTCGCCGTCCTTTGCATTCCACAGGCCATGATTTCTTTTGTATTGCTTACGGATATCGTGGAGGGCGTCCCTGGCCCCGGCCTTGTCAAATTTATTGAGCACTACGAGGTTGGCATAATCCAGCATGTTGATCTTCTCCAGCTGGGAGGCAGCTCCATATTCGGGTGTCATCACGTAGATGCTCAGGTCTGCATGATCGAGGATGCTGGCGTCACTTTGTCCTACCCCGGCGGATTCCAGGATAATGAGGTCGTAACCCGCCGCCTTGCAGATGTCGATGGCTTCCTGTACATGGACGCTCAGCGCCTTGTCGCTGTCCCGGGTCGCCAGGCTGCGCATATAGCAGCGTGGGCCGGCGATGGCATTCATACGGATCCTGTCTCCCAGTAAGGCGCCGCCCGTCTTTTTCTTTGACGGATCAACGGAAACCACGGCAATGGTTTTATCGGTAAAATTGTTGAGATAGCGTCGTACCAGCTCATCTGTAACGGAGGATTTGCCGGCTCCCCCCGTGCCGGTGATGCCGATGACCAGTGGCGGGTCGGCCGGGGTTGGATGGCTTTGGGATGGGTTCTCCGGGGTTGGGTGGCCTTGGGCGATATCCCCGGATGATCCTGTCCGGCTATTCTGCATTCCGTTCTCGGCGTTGGAGATGGCTCTGGCAATCTTCCTTATGTCCTTCCATTCCCCCAGCTTCAGCTCGCCTTTGAACTGAGCGGGATTACCGTTGAGGGGAAAGTCACATTGTTTTACTACATCTTCTATCATTCCTTCCAGTCCCATTCGCCGGCCGTCATCGGGAGAATAGATGCGGGTGATGCCATATTGATGCAGCTCATGGATCTCCTGGGGCAGAATGGTACCTCCCCCGCCGCCAAAGATCCGGATATGACCACAGCCGTTTTGATCCAGCAGGTCCTTCATGTATTTGAAGAATTCCAGGTGGCCGCCCTGGTAGGAGGTGATGGCAATGCCCTGGACGTCTTCTTCGATGGCGCATTCTACTATCTCCGCCACAGAACGGTTGTGTCCCAGGTGGATGATCTCTGCCCCTTTTGACTGCAACAGGCGGCGCATAATATTGATGGCGGCGTCATGACCGTCGAACAAGGCTGCCGCCGTAACGATGCGAACTTTATGCAAAGGGGTGTAATTCATGGCATTACATTTGACAGACAACACAAATTTACGTGTAAAAACTAATGACTGTTAGTTTTTTCCCATCAGAGGAAGATTATTTTGTTGTTCATCGACCAGGCTGTCACCAAAAAAATATTCATTAATTGATAAAATTTCCTAATTTGGGCTGCGTGAAGCATACATGAAAAGGATTGCTGCTATACTGCTAATGGGAATATTATTCTTCAACTGGTACGGGTACAAGTTGCTATCTTCTTATTTGGAAGATAGGGCCGACCGCCGGCTGGAAGCAAGCCTGAATGACGACCGTTACGATGAGTCCCAGCTCATCTCTATTAAGGTCCCTTCCTCTCACCTGTCATATTACAACAGCAATACCCAATTCGAACGGGTGGATGGCCAGATAGAGGTCGGAGGCGTACAATATAAATATGTCAAGCGCCGCCTTTATAACGACTCACTGGAGCTGCTGTGTATCCCCAATCATGACGCCATGCAATTGCAGACGGCGCGTAATCAATTCTTCCAGCTGGTGAATGACATCCAGCAGCACAATGGACAGAGTAAGAAGTCAGACTCTCATCATACGGCGAAAAGCTTCTCTCCTACAGATTATGAAACGGTGCATGGACTGACGATGAGCCGGCTCTACGCGGTCGTCAACATGCCCGCCATACAGGACGAGGTCCCCGCCCTTTCTACCTCCTATCATTTTATGGTGGAACAACCACCCGACTTTCCCTCCTGCTGCTGATTCCTTCTTTGACTCCGCGCATACAACGTCATGCGTGGATGTCCCGGTGTTTTAAAAGCAAAATATGTATAGATCTCTGGCCGTCGCCTGTTTATTAGCAGGCTTAGTAGCGTGCAATAGTAAAAAAGACTACGATATCGTCTTTAAGGATCCTGATTTGTATTGCGCCACCGTCTATCAATTGAATACGGTGGTAATGGGAAATAATTTTTCTCCCATCGTGGCTTCCCGTAATTACCTCTATGCCAATGTAGCTGCCTATGAAGTGATAGCGGGTGGTTACCCGGACCAGTATCTTTCGCTGGCGGGGCAGGTTAATGGGTTGAAGCCTGTTGCCAAACCTGCGCCCGGTAAGCCCATCGATATCGGGTTTGCAACCCTGCTGGCTTTTTGTAAGCTGGGCGAAGCCGTCACTTTTCCTGCCGGCAGCATGAAGGAGTATGTGGATAGCCTGAAAAAGCTGGCAACGGACCATGGCATGCCTGATGACATGTTTGCCAACTCCGTCACCTATGCGGATTCGGTGTCCGCTGCCATTATGCGGTGGAGCCGTAAGGACAATTACCTGGAGACCCGTGGAGCGCCGGAATATACCGTTATGGACTCACCGGGGCGCTGGATACCTACTCCCCCGGCCTATACGTCCGCTATGGAGCCGCACTGGAATACCATCCGTCCTGTGGTGATGACCAGCGCTACCCAGTTCACACCGCCACCGCCTTATCCTTTCAATGTAAAGGATAAGAACAGCGATTACTATAAGGAGATGATGAGCATCAAAAATGCAGGGGACAGCCTGACGGAAGAACAGGCGCATATTGCCGACTTTTGGGATGACAATCCCTTTAAGCTGAATGTGTCCGGTCACCTTATGTTCGGCACCAAGAAATTCTCACCTCCGGGTCATTGGATGAGCATTGTAGGCATTGCAGCCAAAAAAGCGAAAGCCGACTTACCGACGACAGTCTGTGCCTATGCAAAGACGGCTATCGCTCTTTTCGATGCTTTTATACAGTGCTGGGATGAAAAGTACCGGCACAACACCATGCGGCCGGAGACAACGATCAATAAATATGTCGATCCCAACTGGCGTCCGCATCTGCAGACACCGCCCTTTCCGGAGTACACCTGCGGGCACTCCACCTGCTCTTCGGCGGCGGCGGAAGCCCTCACCAGCGTATTCGGAGATAATTTCAGCTATACGGATACGACAGAGCTGGAGTTCGGTATCAAAAGCCAGTCATTCCCTTCTTTCCGGGCTGCGGCAGAGGAGAACAACTGGGCCCGGTTCTACGGAGGCATCCACTTCCATCATTCCTGTATCGTCAGCACGGAGTACGGAAAGAAAGTGGGCGAGCTGGTAGTGGAAAAATTAAAAATGAAAAAAGCATAAACTAACTTATAAAAACCAAAATTAAACTAAGATGAGAAAGATACTTTTAACGATGATGATCCTGCTGCTCACGATGGTGGCTGTTCAAAATGTGGAAGCCCAGGGCTGTGTTGCTATTAAAAGCGTAGGAGGGTTCTGCTCGGCCGGTGGAGAAGGTCATATGGATACAACCAGTAAATGGCAGTTCAGCGCGAACAACCGTTATTTCAAATCCTTCCGGCATTATGTCGGTACGGAGGAACAAAAGCAACGCCTGGCCAATCAATCAGAGGTCATCAACCACCAATATACCCTCGACCTGGCACTTTACCGTATATTGAATGCCCGCTGGTCCGTAATGCTGGACATGCCTATCGAGGCCAATACCCGCTCGTCCGTAGTAGGTAACGGCCGGTATCAGACACATTCTTTCGGCGTGGGGGATATCCGGCTGGCCGTCTACAGCTGGGTACTCGATCCCATGAAGATGCCCAGGGGCAATATACAAGTAGGACTGGGTTTGAAGCTACCTACAGGCAGTTACAACTACCAGGATTACTTTCATGTTGACGACACCACCAAAGCGCTGGGGCCGGTGGATCAATCCATCCAATTGGGAGACGGCGGCACAGGAGTCACCCTTGAATTGAATGGCTTTTATAACATTTCTTCCAGGGTGAGCGCCTATGGCAATTTCTATTATCTCTGCAATCCCCGTGAGGTAAATGGAACACCCCGCAGCTATAAGCCTGCCTCCGCTTCTTCCATTAGGGATGGCAGCAATATCCAGAGCGTACCTGATCAATGGATGGCCAGGGCAGGTGTCAATGTCACGCATGACCATTTTGTTTATTCCCTTGGCGTGAGAGAAGAATGTCTGCCGGTGCATGACCTGGTGGGCGGCAGCAACGGCTTTAGGAGACCGGGATATATTATCAATGCAGAGCCGGGTATCACTTATAATGTAAAGAAGATGTCCCTTTATGCCTTTGTTCCCATAGCGCTGGTACGCAACCGTACGCAAAGTGTTCCTGATAAAATAACCAGCGCGTATACGGGGAAGACTGCGCATGGCGATGCTGCCTTTGCAGATTATGCCATCAATATAGGCGTCAATTTCAGGTTTTAAAAGCAACAATGAATGTACATGCAACGAAAATATTTTGCCCGGCTGGCGGTTTTGATGGGAGTGCTCCTGCTGCACACATCCATCCTGCGCGCACAGACGGATGAGGATGCCATCATGATGACAAAGAATAACTTCTGTATCGGCGGCACCTATATGCACAGCAGCTGGGACCATTATTGGGAAGGGACCTTTAAGCGTGATAACCGGAACATCGGGACCATGTCCACGCAGATGATCGGGTTGATGGGAACCTATGGGGTCAGCAAGAAGTTCAACGTAATATTCAATGTGCCGTATGTGTCGACCCATGTTACGAGGGGTACGCTACATGATCAGCACGGTATCCAGGACCTGACCGTCTGGCTGAAATGGCTGGCGCTGGAAAAGAATGTCGGCGATGGCGTGCTGTCGTTGTATGCTCTCGGCGGCGGGTCTGTTCCGCTGACAAACTATATCGCCGATTATCTACCCCTGGCCATCGGACTGCACAGTAAAACGCTTTCCGGCCGGCTGATGGTGGACTACCAGCTGAGCAAGTTCTTTGCGACCTTATCGGGTTCCTATACCTGGCGGGATAATATAAGGATCGACAGGGACTCCTATTACACCACTGAGCTGCATAATACCAATGAGGTGAAGATGCCGGATATGACCCTTTTCAATTTCAGGACGGGTTATCGCAGCGAGCGCTGGATCCTGGAAGCCGTAGGAACGATCATGACCACCATCGGTGGATTTGATATCCGTAAAAATGATATGCCGTTCCCCAGCAATAAGATGAATGCCACTACAGTGGGAGGGCATTTCAAATATAATTTCAAAAAAGTGGATGGGCTTTCGCTGACGGGTGGCGGCAGCTACACGGTTGCGGGCAGGAATGTCGGACAGTCAACCAATTTCGATGCCGGTGTTTTTTATATCCTGGATTTTTCCTCCAAAAAGAAAAAGAAATAATTATGCGCAACAAGATATTGATACCTGCACTGGCTGCGCTTATGGCGATGGCCGCCTGCAATAAGGATGTTTCGAACAGCACGGCCAATCTACCCGCCCTGAACCCTGCGGACCAGGACCTGGGTGCGGGCGGCTGGAAGACCATCCTGCTATCCCGGCCCGATTCTTTTGCCGTGGCTGCTCCCGCGGCTACCAACTCCACGGGCTATGCCGCCGACATTCTGGAGCTGAAGGGTTATCAGAGGAGCATGACCAGCGCACAGGCGGCGGCTGTAAGATACTGGAGCGCGGGAGCTGTGCTGAGATGGAACGAGATCATGCGTGAGCTGGTGGCTAAATACAATCTGCCGCCTTATCAGAGCTCGGACACCACTTATCCCATTCCCAGCGCAACCAACCCTTTTGCCTATCCTTACTTTCCTTTTGCCAACCCTCCTTATGCGGCAAGAGCCTATGGATATATCAGCGCTGCACAATATGACGCGCTGGTAGCCTGCTGGTATTATAAACAACTTTATAACCGTCCTGCGCCTTACAAGGTAGATACGACGATAAAGACCTTTGTGCCGAAGACGACCTTGCCGTCCTATCCGTCCGAAGCGGCTGTACTGGCAGGTGTGACCGCTGAAATGATGAAACTGTTGTTCCCCGGCGAGATCGGCTCTATCCAACAAAAGCTGGAAGAGGCGGAGCTGGCCGCCATCATGTCGGGCGCTGCAACCCGTAGCGATATCAATGCCGGAGAAGCTTTGGGCAGACAGGTAGCTCAAATGTTCATCACCCGCGCCCGGGGAGACAATGCAGGTAAGGCGGTGGGAACTCCTGCCGACTGGGCCAACCTCAGAACACAAACTGCGGCTAAGAACCAGGTCCCCTGGTTAAGTCTCGAAACGCCATCCCGCCCTCCCATGCTGCCGTTGTTTGGGAAAGTAAAATGTTTTTTATTCGACTCGGCTACCATGGTGTCCCTGCGTCCCGGTCCTCCTCCTTCCACCGGCAGCGACGACATGAAGTCGGCTACAGCGGAGGTCTATGGCAAGGTAAAAAGCCCTACCCGCGACCAGATGAAGATCGTACAGTTCTGGGCGGATGGCGCAGGTACGGTCACACCTCCCGGTCATTGGAATGCTATTGCCGCTGCGGATTTTATAAAAAAGAACTGGAGCGAAGTACGCTGGGCGCGGAATTTCGCCTTGCTGAACTGTGCTGAAATGGACGCAGGCATCGTCTGCTGGGATATCAAATATTTTTATTTCAACCCCCGTCCTTCACAATTGAATGGCGATATCAAGACGCTGACAGGTGTGCCGAACTTCCCCTCCTATGTGTCCGGTCACTCCATGTTCAGCGCTGCTGCCGCCACTATTCTTGGGCATATCGTTCCGGAAAGGGCTTCCGCTTATATGGCGATGGCGCAGGAAGCGGCTAATTCCAGGTTCATCGGTGGTATCCACTATAAAGTGGATTGCGAGGTAGGACTGACAGTGGGACAAAACGTAGGTAATTACGCCGTTCAACGTGCGACGCACGACGGTGCTGAATAAGAGCTTTAATTGGATCATAAGCAAAAGTCAAAACCCCGCGATTCTTCGTGGGGTTTTTTATCTTCCGGGTTACCGGCGATCCTCTCTTTGCGTATTCCATATTTTGACGTAGGTTTATAGGATATAAACCGTGGAATATGAACATGAAATACGAAGTATTGACAACGGCACAATTGATTTCCAAAGGAATTGTCGAATTCGGATTGACGTTGTCAAATCCTCATTTCACGAACTCCGTTGAAAAGACGTATAATTATGTGAGTAAAAGAACCACCGGCTTACTCCTCCTGTTCCTATGCACGCTGTCGTTTGCACAGCCCATTGTCACTACACCTCCCGACAAAATATACGGGCGGCTTTTCGTGGACGTGCAAATGAATAAGGTATTTGCCGATGGGAAGACTTTTGTGGATTGCGTCCCCAAACGTAAGCCTGCGGACATCGTAGCGGACTATGAAACAAGCAAGGGCGTGGCCGGCTTTGATCTGAAGAAATTTGTTCTGGATAATTTCGATCTGCCGGTGAATCCCGCCGACAATTATAAGACGAATGCTGCGGATGATGTGGTCACCCATATCAAAAATCTCTGGGCTGTATTAAAGAGGACTCCCGATAAGGTCGTGGAGGGCAGTTCGCTTTTGCCGCTGCCCTATCCTTATATCGTACCCGGAGGGCGTTTTCGTGAAGTATATTACTGGGACAGCTACTTTACCATGCTGGGTCTGAAAGAGAGCGGCGAGACAGAGATCATTTACGACATGATAAAGAACTTCGCCTATCTCATCGAAAATTACGGGCATATACCCAATGGCAACCGTACCTATTACCTGGGACGCTCACAACCTCCTTTCTTTTCCGTTATGGTGGAATTGCTGTCGGAGATCAAAGGCGACAGCGTTTACCAGGAATTTCTTCCCGCCATGGAAAAAGAATATCAATTTTGGATGGATGGCAACGATAAGCTGAAGCCGGGAGAAGCTTACAGGCGGGTGGTACGTTTACAGGGAGAGGATGTCCTTAACCGCTATTGGGATGATGCTACCACTGCGCGCCAGGAGAGCTGGAGGGAAGATGTATTGACGGCGCAACGTTCGGGGAGGGATAAGATAGAGATGTACCATCATCTGCGTGCGGCAGCGGAAAGCGGCATCGATTTCAGCAGCCGCTGGTTTGCAGACAGAAAGAACCTGGTGACCATAAGAACGACGGATATGGTGCCGCCGGATCTGAATGCGTTGTTGTATCATCTCGAACTTTCCATCGCCAAGGCCAAGCTGATGAACAAGGAGGATTCCGCCGCCAACCTATTCCGCCGTAAGGCTGTCAGAAGAGGAGAGCTCATCGACAAATACTGCTGGAATAAGCTCCAGTCCTTTTATACCGATTATAACTGGAAGACCAGGAAGCAAAGCAATCATATCAACCCGGCCGGCATGTATCCTTTCTGTTTTATCAATGAACATCCGGATTATATGAGTTTTCTGGGAACCAGGGTGGCGGATGTCATCCGGCAGAAATTGTTAAAAGCGGGAGGTATTGCCACCACGCAATTCAACACCGGGGAACAATGGGATGCTCCCAATGGCTGGGCTCCCCTGGAATGGATGGTGATCTGGGGGCTGGACCGCTGCGGGCAGAAAGACCTTGCGGCGGACATTGCGGGGCGTTGGGTGAAATTGAATGAGAAGGTGTACAAAGAGACTGGCAGGCTGATGGAAAAATACAATGTGGAAGATATCAATAAAGAGGCCGGAGGCGGCGAATATGCCGGACAGGATGGGTTTGGCTGGACTAATGGAGTGCTGCTAAAGCTGATAAAGAAATATAATCTTCCGAAGGAGTGAGAGATCATTCCGCCCGGTTCATGTAAGCTGAAATTACTATTTTCGCGCAAATTTCTCATATTGAAAACATTCCTTTCCGTTCTGGTCCTGTCTTGTCTCCTGGCTGGCTGCGCACAGAATAATGTTACCGAAGACGATAGCCTGAAACAATATTTCGATGCTGCAGGCGTGACCGGCACCTTTGGAATGTTTGACAATGGTCAGGGGCATTTTACCATCTATAACCTGAAACGCTTCCGGGACAGCGCGTACCTGCCAGCTGCGACCTTCGACATCATTCAGTCCCTGATAGGGATACAAACGGGAGTAGTAAATAACGACAGCACCGTGGTTTTGGGATTGAGCTTGCGTCAGGCTTTCCAGGCGGATAGAGACAGCGATAGGACAGTATTCAAAGAACTGGCTGTCCGCATCGGCAAGGATACCCTGAAAAAATGGGTCGACTCGCTCAGCTACGGCAATAAAAATATCACGGGCGACCTGTTCTGGATGGATAATCACCTGACCATCACTCCCGACGAACAATTAGGCCTGGTGAAAAAGCTCTATTTCGAACAGCTGCCCTTCTTTGCCCGGCCTCAGAAGATCGTCCGGCAGATGATGCTGCGGGAAGGCAATTCCAATTACCAGCTGAGCTATAAGACCGGCTCGGGCGTCCGCAAGGATGGGCATCCTTTTGCCTGGGTCATCGGCTGGGTGGAAGAGAATAAACACCTCTATTTCTTCGTTTTGAACCTGGATACGGCAGAGACTGGTAAGGATTTGACAGCCAGCGGGTTGAGTATTCTTAAAGATATCCTAAAACAGCAGGGCTTCTTCGAGGGTAAAAAATAAGCTGCGGGAAGTTGCTTAAATTGCATATGCATGTTGAAATGGCAACATATTGAATATCTGTTTGGTCTGGGAGCTCTCCCCCTGCTGGGGCTATTGTTGTACACCCTGCTGCGGTGGAAGAAAAAAATAAAGGCCCGCATCGGTGATCCCGCCCTGGTGGGACAGCTGGTAAAGAATTTCTCCCCTCTTCGTTTTGGGATCAAGGTCGTACTGATATTGCTGGCCCTTACCGCCGTAATATTGGGCGCTGCTAATTTTCAGCGTCCCGGAGCGATGGAGAATGTCCATCGCCGGGGGGTGGATGTCATGCTTGTATTGGATGTCAGCAAGAGTATGCTGGCCCGTGATATCAAACCCAGCCGCCTGGAAAAGGCCAAGCAGCTGCTGATCAGGCTGACGGATAAGCTGGAGAATGACCGCATCGGTCTGGTGCTCTTTGCCGGCCGGGCGTATATGCAGATGCCGCTGACCACAGATCATGGCGCCGCCCACATGTACATACAGGACGCTTCTCCCGACGTCGTTCCCACTCAGGGTACAGTGATCGGCGAGGCGCTGAAGATGGCCAATGCCGCCTTTAACAGCAAGGAACGAAAATACAAGGCGATCATCCTGCTGTCGGATGGAGAGGATCATGACCCTGAAGCATTGAAGGTAGCCAAAGACCTGGCCAGCAATGGCGTTATGGTCAATACCGTCGGGATCGGCTCTCCGGAGGGCTCGCCCATCGTAGACCCTGTTTCCAACGAGCTGAAGAAGGATGAGCAGGGCAATACAGTGATCTCCAAGCTAAATGAGGTCGAGCTGCAACAGCTGGCTGATGCAACCAATGGCCGGTACATACGCATGGATAATGTGGATGACGTACTTATCACCATGACCCAGCAATTGGACAGCGTTGAAAAAAAATCCCTCAGCGATGCGGCATTTATCGACTATATCAGCTATTTCCAGTGGTTCCTTGGTATTGCGCTGGTATTGCTGCTGGCAGAATATCTTCTTCCGGAACGCAGGCGGCAAAACCTCCGTCTTGCAGCAGGGGTGGGTGTCCTGCTCCTCACCTGTTCCCTTACTTCTTCGGCGCAACAGGAAAATCCCCTGATCCGCAGCGGCAACCGGTACTACAAGCAAAAGCGAATGGATCTTTCCCAAAAGCAATATGAGGATGCCGTCAAAAAGGCGCCCGGAAATCCTACCGCCAACTATAACCTTGGGAATGCCCAGTTCAGGAATAATAATTTTAATGATGCAGCCAACTCCTATAATGCCAGCGTGGAACATACCACCGACAAGGCCATACAGGAGAAAGGATTGTATAACAAGGGCGTATCCCTGGTCAAACAGCAAAAGCTCCAGGAGAGCATCGATGCCTGGAAGAATGCCCTGAAGCTGGACGCCTCTGATGAAGACGCCCGGGAAAACCTGCAGAAGGCCTTGCAGCAGCTGAAGCAGCAACAGCAATCCCAGCAGGAAAAGGAGAAAAAGGACAAGCAGGAGAAGAAAGAGCAAAAAAACAAACAGGAACAAAATAAAGAGCAGGAACAGCCTCAGCAACCAAAGCCGCAACCCAGCCGTCTTACCAAACAACAGGTGGAGCAATATCTTAAAACGCTTCTCCAAAAGGAAAAGGATATCCAGGATAAGATGAACCAGAATAAGGTGAAGGCGCTCAATCAGCCGGAGAAGGACTGGTAGCGGGATGTAATAGTAATGAACTGGTAACCTGGGATGTGCTAACTTTACACTATGCAGCTATACTGTCATTCCCTTACGCAATATCGGCGGCTGAAGACCCTGGAAGTAAAGATCGGCGATCTGCTGTTGGGTAACTTTCATCCTATCCGCATACAGACGATGACCACCACCGACACCATGGATACGCTGGCCACCGTCGAACAATCCATACGTTGCATCGAAGCCGGCGCCGAACTGGTACGCATCACAGCTCCTTCCAAAAAAGAGGCGGAGAACCTGCTGAACATCAAAAACGAATTGCGCAGAAGAGGGTATACCACCCCCCTGGTGGCGGATATTCATTTCACGCCCAATGCAGCCGAGATAGCTGCCCGCATCGTGGAAAAAGTAAGGATCAATCCCGGCAATTACATCGACAAAAAGAAATTCGAGTTTATCGAATATACCGACGCAGAATACAATGAAGAGATCCATCGCATACGGGAGCGTTTTACGCCTCTCGTAAAGATCTGTAAAGAATATGGCACGGCTATGCGCATCGGCACCAATCATGGTTCTTTAAGCGACCGCATTATGAGCCGTTATGGGGATACGCCTATGGGTATGGTGGAAAGCGCCATGGAGTTCCTCCGGGTAGCCAGGGGTGAGAGCTATCACAATATCATCCTCAGCATGAAATCCAGCAATCCCCTGGTAATGGTGCAGGCCTATCGCCTGCTGATCCGGACAATGGAGGATGAGTTTGGCGCCTGTTATCCGTTGCACCTGGGAGTGACGGAAGCAGGGGATGGCGAGGACGGCCGTATCAAATCTGCCATCGGTATCGGCACTTTGCTGGAAGACGGTATTGGAGATACCATCCGTGTTTCCCTGACGGAAGACCCGGAATTCGAAATACCCGTGTGTAAAGACCTTGTAAAGAGGTATGAAGGCCGCATTGCAACGGACGTGCCTGCGATAGCCCCTGTCGATAAGCTGCCATACTCTCCTTTTGAATATCGCCGGCGGCCTTCGAAGGCTGTAGCCAATATCGGCGACCATCATGTGCCTGTCGTGGTGGCGGATTTTATGCAGGCGGGAAGCATTAGCCGGGCGGACCTGCAGGCTGTCGGGTACAGTTATGATGCCGGTAGAGATAAATGGAACATCAGCGATGGGGCGGCGGATTATCTGTATACGGCCAAAAAGCCCGTGGATTTCGACCTGCCCGGTACATTGCGTGTTATCTGTGACTATCAGGCCTGGTTGCCTACGGACCGGGTGCATTATTTGCCTTTGTACCAGGGTAAGGAGTATCTGAATGTGCGGGAACGGTCGTCTGTATTGAATTTTGTTTCTATAAATGCGGCTGACGATGACCTGGCTGATCTGCTGGAGGCGATCCGCAGGGATGAAACTGTCGTGTTGTGCTGCCGGTCGAGCCATCCGCAGCCGCTGTTATCCGTTCGCCGGCTGATGATCGAGCTGATGGACAAGGGCATCCAGTGTCCCCTGATCCTTGCTGTAGAAAATTCGAACAGCACTATCGATGAACAGCTGATCCATTTTTCCACGGAGGCCGGTTCGCTTCTCCTGGATGGGATGGGTGACGGCGTCTGGCTGATGAACGATCCGAAAAAGATCGTGAACAACAGGGTTAGCGGACGTACTTACCTGGAGACCAAAAACAATCACCAGTTTATCAAGAATACTTCCTTTTCCATTTTACAGGCCACCCGGACCCGTATATCCAAGACGGAATATATCTCCTGCCCTTCCTGTGGACGCACCCTGTTCGACCTCCAGGAGACGACGGCCAGGATCCGGAGCGTAACCCATCACCTCAAAGGTGTGAAGATCGCCATCATGGGCTGCATTGTAAATGGCCCCGGAGAAATGGCCGATGCCGATTTCGGGTATGTAGGCAGCGGACCGGGCAAGATCACATTGTATAAAGGCAAGGAGATTGTCAAACGAGGTGTCGACAGCGCCATCGCTGTACAGGAGCTGATCAATTTATTAAAAGAAAGTGACGTCTGGGTTGAGCCGGAGCCCGTGGTCAGCGAAGGGAGGGTGAGTGCATGAACCGGATCGACAGATTGCATGCCATCCTTACCCATCTCCAGAGTAAGCGGCTGGTGACAGCCCAGGAGATGGCAGAGCGCTTTAATATCAGCCTGCGGACGGTGTATCGTGACGTAAAAGCATTGGATGAGTCCGGCGTACCTGTCATTGGGGAGGCCGGCACAGGCTATACCATTATGGAAGGCTACCGCCTTCCGCCCGTGATGTTCAGCAGGGAAGAGGCAAGCGCGTTGCTCCTGGGGTCCAAGCTCGCCGAAAGATTTGCCGATGAAGCCGCTCAAAAACATTTCAGCGCGGCCTTGTATAAGATAAAGGCTGTATTGAGGGGTTCGGACAAGGATTATGTGGAAGATCTTACCGAGCATATTGCCGTCCTCACGCGTCCGTCTCCTGTTACCGAAATATCTCATCAATATTTGTCTTTACTGCAACAGGCGGCTGTCCAGAAAAAGGTTATCGATCTGCAATACCATTCTTCCGCCAAGGAGGAAACTACCCGGCGCCAGGTGGAGCCCATCGGACTGCTGTACTATTCCACTGCCTGGCATCTGATCGCCTGGTGCCGTCTGCGAAAGGGGTACCGGGATTTCCGATTGAGCCGTATGCTCAAGGTCCTCCTCCTGGAGGAGTTTTTTGATGCTACCGTCCATCCTTCTGTACAGGAATATATACGACAGGTAACTGCCGGTCATACCGTCGAGGAAGCCGTCGTACAATTTGACAAGAAGGTGGTAAAGTATTTGCGGGAGGAGAAATATCTGAATGGATTCGTATCCGAAGAAGACCTGGGAGACACTATGCGCATGAAATTCATGACCTCCTCTGTCCATTATTTCGGTCACTGGCTCCTTACCTACGCTGACTGCGCAATGGTGGAATCCCCTTCCGCCCTGAAAACGCTTATGAAAGAGCTGTCGGAAAGATTAATGGCCCGGCATGGCAGCTACTGACATAAGGCTGTCACTATACGTATGTTCTTTTGTAGGAGCTGACTATTAAAACCTTTGTTTATGAGTGTGATCATCAAGAAATGTAAGAAAAAGACCTGCGCCGTATTCATTTTTGACGGCTTTGCCGACCAGGAGATATCCCTTACAATGACCTGGCTGGGTAGCAGCGCCAGTGAGTACGCCATCGAGACCTTTTCGACCCATGGTCAGCCGGTGACTTCCATGAGCGGGATGAAGGTGATGCCGCATACCGGCTTGAAAATGATGGATCCGGCCGATTTCGACCTCCTGTTATTGCCGGGAGGGGACAAATGGAAAGAAGGAGATAACCTGGAGATATTCCCGCTGATACAGGACACCATCGGGAAAAAACCTATTGCCGCCATTTGCGGCGCTACCCTGGCCCTGGCGGACCTGGGGCTGCTGGATGATGTCCCTCATACCAGCAATTTTCCCGGTTTTTTAAAACATTATTGCCCCGATTATGCAGGCGAACATCTTTACCAGACTCTACCATGTGTCAATACTGGTGACCTCATCACCGCCAATGGAGTGGCTGTCATAGAGTTCGCCTATGAGATCCTCAGGACCTTCGGGGTCTTTGATGACCAAAAGGCACAGGAATGGAAAGAGCTATACCTCAGCAGCGGAGAAGTAATATCGTTTTTTGAGTAGGGTAATATATATTGCGGTTCAATTAATTATACACCGCTGATATGATGAATTTTTCTATCCGTCATGTAGAAGAGAATGGTCTGCACCTTGTGATCCTCAAAGAGGAAGCTACGGCAACCGAAGTGGCGCTCCTCCCCGAACATGGAGCTTCTCTACATGCCTTTAAGGTTCGGCCGGCTGCCGGGAACGGGAACGACTTGTTCAATGTGATCGATCACTATCGTGACCGGGCCCAGCTGGAAAGGGAAATAACTATGAACTATAAAAGCCCCAAGCTTTCTCCTTTTCCCTGCCGGATAAGGGACGGTAAGTATGAATTCGAGGGCAGGGAATACCAGTTCAGCAAGCTTTTCAATGACGGCAATGCCATTCATGGGTTGTTGGCGGACAAGGCCTTTATTGTCCTGGAGGAGGATACCAGCGAAGCCTCGGCCACGCTTTCCATGGAATACCGTTATAATAAAGAGGATGATGGCTATCCTTTCGACTATGTCTGTGGCGTCCGGTATATACTGCACCCGGATAGCCTGCTGGAAGTAGTGACGACAGTGACCAACCTGGATGACCGGGTTATTCCTATTGCCGACGGGTGGCATCCCTATTTTCAGCTGGGTGGCAGGATTGACGACTGGCAGGTGCAATTTTATGCATCGGCTATTGTAGAATTCGACCAACGGCTTATTCCCACAGGTAAATTGCTGCAATATAACGCATTCGAAAATCCCCGGCTGCTGGGAGATACTTTCCTGGATAATTGCTTTACGCTAAAACAGGAGCTCGTAAGTCCGGCCTGTGAGCTCTTTAACCCGGCTAATGGGCTGCGGGTCTCTTTTTATCCGGACACCAGCTACCCTTATCTCCAGATCTATACTCCATCTACCCGGCAGAGCATTGCCGTTGAGAACCTCAGCGGGGCGCCAGACTGCTTTTCTAATAAAATGGGTCTTACCCTGCTGCAGCCGGGACATTCACAAATATTTACGACCCGGTACAAGGTCAGCGTTCAGTAAACCTATAAATTGCTAAAAAATAGTATAATGAAATTCTTTAAATATCTTTTTCCCTTATCCTTTGTGTTCCTGATGGCCGGTTGTCTCGACATCGACGAGAAGGTCAATATCGGTAAGGATGGCAGCGGTCAGATGGCCATGGACATGGATATGAGCCAGATGGTGGAAATGCTGCAGACCTATATGGGGAAGGATGAGCTGGCCAAGAAAGGAATGGATAAAATGGATACTACGATCCTTATGAAGGATATCGTGGACACCGTCAAATCCCTCAGTCCTGAGAAGAAGGCCGTTTTGAGCAAAGGCACCGTACATATAAAAATGGATCTTGATCAGAAGATATTTAAAACACATATGCAATTCCCTTTCACCAGCTATAACCAGCTGCAGACCTTATATAAGGCCATGAGCGATGGCTCGCTGGGTAATACCAGTCTCCTGAGTGGATTGGGAGGGCATGATGCCCCAGTCGGAGGCGGGAGCCCGGATATCAACCAATTCAACGGTATCTATGATTTCACCTGTAAGGACGGCACTATGAGCAAGAAGCTGAATATGGACAAGTGGAAGGCTTTGACAAACGACCCTCAGCTGGCCCAGATGAAGCAGGCCAGCCAGATGGGGGTAGAGATCCTGTACACCACTACGATCACGTTACCCCGGCCGGTGAAAAAAGTGGACAATACATTGGCGAAGCTGTCCGATGATAAGAAGACCGTGATGATCCGGTACAATTTAGTGGATGTGTTCGAGCATCCCGAACAGTTCGGGTACAGCATTGAATATTGAGATGTTGCGTATGACCAGCATACGCTAACTTTGTCCCTTATGATAAGAACAGATTTCCTGGTCATCGGCTCCGGTATAGCTGGTCTGAGCTATGCGTTAAAGGTAGCCCAGGATCATCCGGATAAAAAAATACTGGTTATTACAAAGACAAGAGCGGATGAGACCAACACCAAATATGCGCAGGGTGGAATAGCGGGAGTGACGGACCTGGAGAACGACAGCTTTGACAAGCATATACAGGATACGTTGATAGCGGGAGACGGTCTGTGCAATCCTCATACGGTGGAGATAGTCGTAAAGGAAGGTCCTGAACGTATACAGGAGATCATCGACTGGGGAACCCGGTTCGACAAGGATTCGGGCGGAGACTTCAAGCTGGGAAAAGAAGGCGGGCATTCGGAATTCCGCATCCTGCATCACAAGGATGTCACGGGGAAGGAGATCGAACGGGCGCTGCTGGAGACGGTGGGTAAACAATCCAATATCAAGATCATCAAACACTGGTTCGTCCTGGACCTGATCACTCAGCACCACCTCGGGTATCTCGTCACGAAATCCACACCCGACATCGAATGCTACGGCGTATATGCATTGGACCAGCATACCAACAAGATCGTAAAGATATTATCCCGCATCACTTTACTGGCGACAGGCGGTAATGGCCAGGCCTACCGGACCACTACCAACCCAAAAATTGCAACGGGCGATGGTGTGGCGATGGTTTACCGGGCCAAAGGACGCATAGAGAATATGGAGTTCATCCAGTTCCATCCCACGGCCTTGTATGAACCGGGTGTCAGCCCTTCTTTTCTTATCACGGAGGCTGTCCGGGGAGACGGGGGCATCCTGCGAAACAATCGTGACCAGGCCTTTATGGAAAACTATGATCCGAGAAAGGATCTGGCACCCCGTGACATTGTGGCCAGGGCCATCGACAGTGAGATGAAAAAAGCGGGTACGGAACATGTATACCTTGACTGCCGGCATATGGATCAGGAGAAATTCGTAGAGCATTTTCCCAATATCTACCAGAAATGTAAATCCATCGGCATCGACGTTGCACAAAATATGATCCCGGTGGCTCCGGCAGCGCATTACAGCTGTGGCGGCATTAAAGTGGATGAGTGGGGCCGTACTTCCATAGGTAATCTTTATGCTTGCGGAGAATGCTCGTCTACCGGTCTGCATGGATCCAATCGCCTGGCCAGCAACTCCCTGCTGGAAGCGCTGGTATTCGCCCATCGTTGCTACCTGGACTCTGTGCAAAGGGCGGAGAACATCGAATTTAAAGAGAACATTCCCGACTGGAATGCCGAAGGAACGATGGAACCCCGGGAAATGATCCTTATCACACAAAGCCTGAAAGAGCTGCAACTCCTGATGAGCGATTATGTCGGTATCGTCCGGACCAACATGCGTCTCCAGCGAGCCATGAAAAGACTGGACCTGCTGCATGAAGAGATAGAATCGCTGTATGAGACCACGGCTGTATCGCCGCAATTGTGTGAAGTGAGGAACCTGATCACCGTAGGTTATCTTATCGTTAAGGAAGCGTCTTTCCGTAAAGAGAGCCGGGGGCTTCATTTCAATACGGATTACCCGGAGAAGAGCAACCTGGTACAGAATATCGTGCTCTGAGCGGATCTATCCGAGCAAAATTTCTTTCCGTTGTAAGGCTAAAATAATATTGCACCTGAGCTTAAGGGGGAAAATATGTCTCCCATCGGATAAGAAAACAAGATAATAGTGCCATTTCTTTCTTCTACCCTCCGACCTGATCTTCATAACGATGAAGGATCGTCCTGAATCCACCGACCCCTTGACCATATCCCCATCCCGCTTGTAAGGATCGATCGAATAGGCCGGATCGTTCTTTAGCTCGGTCTCCCGCATGAACCATAAAGGGAATGCAAAAGGGGATCTAAACGAGATGGCCCTGTAACGGCCCTCCTCGTCCGAACCTCTGCCTGCAATGAGATGTTGGCCGACAAAGATGTTAAACCCTTTGTTTGAAAATAAAGTGTCATCCCTGAATATAAAAGTAGTATCTCCCGTCGAAATGGAATCTATCCTGGATTGAGCGGAAGTTATTTGAAAGGAGGTGATCGACAATAAACACACCGTCAACCACCGGGCGTAAAGGGTCATAGGTTTACGATTTTGGACAAAATCTAAAATTCAATAAAATTGAATATAATCGCAATAAGGCCGTATAAAATTAACAGCTTTTTACCTTTCGCAGGCTATATTTGCTTCCATGAACAATGCTGCTATTTCCAGGGCCATGATCTTCGCAGCCGGCCTGGGCACACGCTTCAAGCCATGGACCGACCATCATCCAAAAGCGTTGGCGCTGGTGAATGGCAAGAGTCTCCTGGAAAGGAACATCGAATACCTGCAGCAATTTGGGATCCGGGATATCGTTGTGAATGTGCATCATTTCGCAGATCAGATCATCCATGCGCTCGATACGGGCAAGGGATGGGGAAGCAGGATCACCATCAGCGATGAAACGGATGAAGTGCTGGAGACGGGAGGAGGGCTGAAGAAGGCCATGCGCTGGCTCCAGGATGCCCCTTTTGTAATGATGAACGTGGATATATTGACGGACCTGGATCTGGGGTCCATGATCCGGGATCATTTTCAACATCGGCCGCTGGCCACCCTGGCGGTGACCGGCAGGGAAACCTCCCGTTATTTTCTTTTCGATGAGCACAACCAGCTGCGTGGCTGGAAAAATGCAAAAACGGGTCAGGAAAGATGGGCAGGGGCTAAGCCTTCGGGGGTGGTGCTTACTGAAAGAGCCTTCAGCGGTATTCATGTCATCGACCCTGCGCTGTTCCCGTTGATAAAACAGGAAGGCAAATTCTCGATAATAGATGTCTATTTAGATGTGGCGGCGGGCCATCCGGTGCGGGGATTTGACCATAGTGGTTCCAGGCTGATAGATGTAGGCAAACCCGAGTCGGTGGCGCAGGCTGAAAAACTATTCACATGAAGAAATTCTTTTTGATGGCCTGCCTGGCAGGCCCGATCCTGGCGTATTCGCAAGTACGGTTGCCGGGAGCGGACACCAATTCCGGCATCTTATTGCCCAATGGGTGGAGCCTGACCCCGGCAGGTCGTAGTCTTACATTGGGAGATCTTCCCTTGAACATTGCCGTTGCATCTTCCGGGCGCTGGGTAGCTGTCACCAACAACGGTCAAAGCACCCAGACCTTGCAGCTCATAGATGCCGTCGCGGAAAAAGTGGTAGACAGCGTGGTCGTCCGCCGGAGTTGGCTGGGGTTAAAATTCAGCGGCGATGGAAGGTATCTGTACGCTTCGGGCGGCAATGACAACTGTATCTGGAAATACAGGATAGGCGCCGAAGATCATAGGCTGCTGCTTGCCGACAGTTTTTTCCTGGGAAAAAAATGGCCGGAAAAGATCTCTCCTGCCGGACTGGAGATAGATGATAAAAAAGGTCTGGTATATGTCGTGACCAGGGAGAACAATTCCCTGTACATCGTCAATCTTTCCACCAAGGCCATTGTGCAAAAACTGGCGTTGGGAGGAGAAGGTTATACCTGTAAACTTTCCGGCAACAGAAAAGAGCTTTATATCACCTGCTGGGGTTGCGATAAAGTACTGATCTTCGATGCGGAACGAAGGGCTTTTTCCGGGGAGATACCTGTGGGCGATAATCCCAATGATCTTTGCATTACCCGCAATGGACGCTGGCTGTTTGTCGCTAACGCCAATGACAATTCCGTGTCGGTCATCGATCTGCGGCAGCGAAAAGTAATAGAGACACTGAATGCCGCCCTGTATGCGGATGCACCTCCGGGCTCCACGACAAATGCGCTGGCGCTCAGCACAGATGAAAAAACGCTGTATGTGGCCAATGCGGATAACAATTGTCTGGCGGTGTTCGATGTCCATGAGCCGGGCGAAGGCAAATCCAGGGGCTTTGTGCCGGTGGGTTGGTATCCTACTGCCGTCAAAACGATAGGGAAAAATATATGGGTAGCCAATGGAAAGGGTCTTTCATCCATGGCCAATCCCGATGGACCCAGCCCCGTGAGCAGGAAGGAGGAGGTCAACTATCAGAAGGGTGATCTGCATAAAACGAAGACAGTACAATATATAGCGGGGTTGTTCAAGGGCACCATGAGTATTATACCCGAGCCGGATGAGCAGGAGCTGAGCAGCTATTCCCGGCAGGTATATCAGAACACGCCTTATAAAAAAGAGGGAGAATTAATGGCAATGGGTCAGCCGGGCAATCCCATACCGATGAAAATAGGCGATCCTTCTCCCATCAAATATGTCTTTTATGTCATAAAAGAAAATCGCACGTATGACCAGGTATTGGGAGATATGAAAGAAGGTAATGGGGACACCAGCCTGGTATTATTCGGCGAACGGGTGACTCCTAATCTGCATGCCCTGGCCCGGGAGTTTGTGTTGCTGGACAATTTCTATGTGGATGCGGAAGTAAGTGCGGATGGTCATAACTGGAGCATGGGAGGGTATGCAACGGATTACCTGGAAAAAACATGGCCTACGTATTATGGAGGACGGGGAGGCAGCTATGATTCGGAAGGCAACCGGGAGATCGCCAACAACAAGGGTGGATTTATCTGGGATCATTGTAAGCGTGCAGGCATATCTTACAGGACGTATGGTGAATTTGCAGATGACTATAAACCTAATATAAAAACTTTAAAAGGGCATTTTTGTCCGTATTATACGGGTTGGGATCTGCAAGTGCGGGATACCGTGAGAGTAAGCCAGTGGAAGCGGGATTTCGACTCACTGCTGGCTGCCCAGGCATTACCGCGCTTTAATACGGTCAGATTTGGCAATGATCACACGGAAGGATTGAAAAAGGGAAGGCCCTCGCCTTTTGCGCATGTGGCCGACAATGACCTTGCGGTGGGAGAATTTGTGGAATATCTCAGCAAAAGCCCCATCTGGAAAGAATGCGCTGTATTCATCCTGGAAGACGATGCCCAGAATGGTCCCGATCATGTGGATGCGCACCGTAGCCCTGTATATGTAGCCGGAGGAATGGTCAAACGTCATTTTGTGGATCATACGATGTATTCGACTACGTCGGTGCTCCGGACGATGGAGCTGATACTGGGGATTCCGCCGATGACGCAGTATGATGCCGCGGCGACGCCGATGTGGAGATGTTTTTCCGATAAGGCGGATAGTTCGGAGTTTCATGCGCTGCCGGCGAATATAGACCTTGCTGAAAAGAATGTAGCCTGGAATGAGATGGCTAAAAAGTCGGCCGGGCTTGATTTTACAAAGGAAGACAGGATACCCGACAATGAGTTTAACGAGATACTCTGGAAAGGAATAAAAGGGATGGATGCAAAAATGCCGCCCTTGAGAAGAGCGGCATTTGTTCATTCTTTTTAAGGTTTACCACCTGCCGTGGTGATCCCATCCGCGGTGTTCGCCTCTGTCGTGATCATATCCTCTGCCACGGTCAAACCTCTCACGTTCGAACCTTTCGTGGTCAAAACGTCCGCGGTCGAAATACCCTCTGTGTTCCCTGTAGAAATAGGGGCGGTAGTGTTCATAATAGACCCGGTCGCGGAAGTGACCGTTCCAAACAGGGTAGTTATAATAAGCATACCCCGGGAAATCGTTTTCATATATGACGGTGGTAGGAGCTTGTCCATATTCGTCCTGATCCTGGCATACAGGAGCGGCAGGATATTGTTCCTGGTAAACTACAGGAGGAGGGGGAGGGGCAACATACACCCTGCGGGCAGGAATATTGAACCCGACGTGGATGGATACCTGAGAGTAAGCCGAAGTGGCGATCAGGGTACCGGTGAGGATCGTGGCAAGTACAAATAGCTTCTTCATTTTCGTAGATTTTAATTGTGAGCGGATGTTTTACAGGTCAGTTATTACATCCTTGTATCTTGGAACGAAACCGGTTTCGAAGATTTAATCCGACATTGTTAAACTTTTCGTAAAGAATTGTTAAGGCGATGATAATGAATTCATTGCGGTGGATCAGGCCTTGTAGCCTGTTACAGCGACACCGGTGATGGGCTCGGTATCCCTGTAACGTATGCGTATATCTGTTAAACCTGCCGCGAGATAGTCTTCCTCTATTTTTTCCACGTTTTCATGGATGAGCTTTTCCTGGCGGGGCCATTGAGGTTGCAGGATCATCACCAGCCGTCCGCCGGATCTCAGCAGGTTTGCCAGCCGGATAAACTCCATCTGCGGGTCTTTCCAGGATATATGGGCGTTGGTACCGTAGATGGTATGAAAATAATAAGGCGGATAAGGCAGGTCGTACAGATTACCTATGTGTAGCTGTAACAGCTGTTGTTCGATGGCTCGTTTGTTTCTTTTGGCCGCGCGTTGGTACATGGCGGGTGAGCAGTCGATGCCTGCGATAAAGCCTGTTCTCAATTTCCTGATCACTGCCTGAGTGGTTTTCCCGTGTCCGTACCCTATTTCCAGCAGGTGCTGGTAGGGCAGGATATTCAACTGTTCCAGTGTCCAGTCGCTGGTGTAGGATTGTTGTCCCGGCAGGCAGCTGGTCAGGCGGGCGAGGTTAATTGCTGGTAGTGTGTTGGCGATAAGATTTGCTGACATAAGATCTTTCAGGTGTTGGTTTGGTTTTGAGCAGTGTCTTATTAAGAGGCGCTTTCCGCAGGAGTGTCTTTTTCCGCGGAGAAAGGTCCTTCCGGTCCGAAAGGGTTTGTTTGTTTCCAGGGTCCGCGTCCGCCGCAGCGGCGGTTCCATTCCTGCATGAACTTTTCTCTTTCTTCCGGCTGCATGTTCATCCAGCGCTGTTTCATTTTGTTTTTCCACTGCTGTCTGGGACCGCCGCCACCGCGGAATCCGCCGAACAACAGCTTACTTAGTATCAGCAATCCAAGGGCCTGCGGCCAGGTGATGGCAGGGAAATGAAAGAGGGATGGCAGTAATGCATTCCACAGCAGCATAACGACGGTGGTAACGACTGTTATAGCCAACAGGATCATTACGATAATAAAGGGGAACTTTCTTCTAAAGGGTTTCATAATATGTTTATTTTAATGATGTATGATTTCGTTGTATAAAGTTGTCAGTCTTTCCCGCAGATAAAGTACCGCGTACCGTTTCCGCGAAATAAGTGTGTTGATATTCTCTCCTGTGTGATCGGCGATCTCTTTAAAGGAGACATCTCCCATCTCGTTCCACACGAATACATTCCGCTGTTCTTCCGGCAGTTCCTGCAGGGCTTCCCGTAAAGTCTTCCAGAAAAGGTTTCTCAGGTGGACGGTTTCAGGGTTGTTGCCTTTGTCGAATAATATCTCTGAAAAATCCGGTCCTCCGTCCTCTTCATCGGGCTGCAACAAACTGTCCAGGGAGTCCGGTTTTTTCTTACGATAGCGATCGGTGATCTTGTTGCGGGCCACGGTGAACAGCCAGCTGCTGACCTGCTCGATGGGCTCCGTGTCCATTGTCGTCGTGAATTGATACCAGACGTCCTGCAGGATATCTTCTGCGTCGGCGTCATTGGATACGCGCTGGCGGATGAAGCTCAGCAGTCGTTTGCCGAACTGGCTGATGACCGTCGTGATATTTTTTCTCGATGATGAACTCATGACCGGTGATATCGTCAAAGTTTCCTTCATTCTATAGGGTAGACGGATGAGGGGGGCGGATATTTTAAATTTCCGGAAAAAAGTCGAAACTTTTTGTAAGGTATTGATTTACT
>Ga0105240_10000673_pt1 | contig 62699 bp, 87 predicted proteins | sample KBSC54metaG_FD_80426 | JGI IMG/M metagenome (GOLD analysis project Ga0105240, IMG submission 80426) | Corn rhizosphere microbial communities from Kellogg Biological Station, Michigan, USA - KBS C5-4 metaG | ecosystem: Host-associated > Plants > Roots > Rhizosphere > Soil | place: Michigan, USA... | reverse complement strand
GCCTTCAGTCGAGAATCCCCAATCAGCGCCGAACTCGAAGGAATCGAACCCGGTAAGCTTCAGATCGAAGTTTGCCGCCTTCAGGTCCATAAACTCAGCAGACAGCGCCTCGATATCCCAGTCTGCCCAGGATACAGACCGGTTCACCATGAGGCGAAAGGCGCGCACCTGCTCAGGCGTCCAGGAATCGCAAACGATTACAGGAACCTCCTGCAGGCCCATCTTCAGCGCAGCTTTCAGGCGCAGGTGGCCGTCGATTACCTCGCCGTCGCTCTTCGCGAGCACAGGCACGGCAAAGCCATACTCTGTAATGCTCGCGACCATCTGCGCGACTGCCTTATCGTTTTTGCGGGGGTTGCGTTCGTAAGGCTTTAGGCGATCAATCGCCCACATCTGAATCTGCAGAGCTAATGCTGTCACGGTATCCGTTTCTCAAGCTGGCGTTTGAATGAGTCGAGCAGCTCGACCTGCTGCTTATACAGCGCGGCAATGTCACGCGCGACTGACAGCGTAGCCGCGATGTCGTTCAGGCGATGGTCGAAGGCCTTGCAGTCTGCCTCAGTTCGATCCTGGCGAGCAGTGATTCCTTGCAGCGACTCTTTCACGAACTGATTGTGTAGAGTCTGGCCCGCCTGCATCTGAGCTAGCGCAAGCGCAGTCGCCTTCAGCTCTGTAATAGTTTCCTTCAGAGTTCGCTTAAACTCTTCGTCGGTCTGGCTCCCGTTGTCTTTTACAGCCTTCAATTGCTCGGCGAATATCTTTAGAGCACCTTCCCTGGTAGCTGCGTCGACATCAGTCTTTTTCCAGAAAGCTAAAGCTGCGCCCACTACTCCTACTGAACAACCAGCCAGTAAGCTCTGCAGGTCGACCATATCCGCCCCTTGATTTATCTGCCGCTTTTCGCCGCTCATGCCGGTAATTATCCATCGGTCGAAAATGCTACAGGTTAATATACCGGAATGTTGGGGCGAAAGAATACAACTGCAGAATTGTATGGCATAATCCCCGCGTGAAGCAGAAAAACAAAAAAGGCGATCATCCTCTGCCGCCTACGCCACCGGAACCGCCGAGTACTCCGTTAACGCCTCGTGAAGACGAGGCAAGCCCGACCACGCCGAAACCCGTCATACCACCTGATGGTGACTAAACTAATGCGATTCCTGAGCGCTCAGTCTGAGCTAACGATCGCGCTTGCCAGCCTAGGCGGGGCGCTTTGGGGATTACTGCGCGGCAGTAAGATCAGCTGTGTACAGCGTGACGACTTTGAGGAGCTTTTACAGCTGGAACGTCAACTAGATAGCGTGATGCGAAATGTACGCGGGATGCCACCGGAAGAGCAGGAAGCGCTTGTACGAGCACAGCGAGCGCTTGCCGCATTTCGTCTCTCTCGCGCCTCAGGAACTGCGAGTTAACCACCCACCCCCCGCAGGCGACCACGAAGAACAGCCGGAAGCTGATATTCGAGGCGCGCCAAGCCTGCCAGTCGACGATCAGCACGTGACCGATCATGAGCGCAGCGAAGATCCCCATATGCATCCTGACAGCGCGCGGCGGGCGCTTATTCGTCAGGCTAATTACGAAGGCAATTGCCGACAATATCGCGAGGCCCAGATAAGTATTAGTGCGGAGTTCTAGGAACTGCTGGTACCAATTCCCAGATAATTCCGGCTGAATTGCAGAAACTCCCCAGAAAACGAAAGAGAGCAGGCCTGCCCAAGCTGCCCACCGGTAAACGCGAGGGATATAGTCTAGGCTTACCCAGTATGCTTCGGCCACTGCTGCGACTGTGGCGAGCGTAAGAACTATCTCGACCGGCGCAAAGATGCGCATCGCCCCTTCGATGTCGTAAGGCGATACCCACATTCGCGCTAGAATTGCGAAAAAATTCGCTATCAGGAACGCGCAAAATGCAGGCCAAGTCCGGTAGTACTTGTACCGGGAAACCACTAGCAGACAAACGAGGTTCGCCGCTAATGTGGCTAGACTCATAAACATAGGCGGATTGTACACCCTTTCGCGGGCAGCGCAAGGTAAAAGCGCTCACGCTGCCCGAAAGAGCTAACGAGCAATCAGGCGACCGAACAGCTAAAGCCTGCGAGTTTCCTCGAAAACAGAGCGAAATGCCGATTGCTGGCTAAACGGAGCCTTTTAAGGCCTGCGACAGAATTCTCTCGTGGTATGCGACACCCTGAGCGACTTATCGCCTCCTGGCTAGGAAATTCTTTCAGCGCGCGCCATTCTAGCGGGTGCTGCAAGCGCGCTTTAGCACATTCGGCCAGCTGGTTCGTTTGCGCGCTCACTTTTGCGCCTCCCGGTACTTCGCGACGGCAGCGCGGAACTCTGAAGCTACCTTGCGCTGATGCGGAGTCAGCCGAGCGTGAACTGCCGGATGCATAAGCTCGTTGTCCAGTGCAGCGGCTTTCTCCAGCAGTTCGCGCTCGGCCTCGGCGCGGGAGGCGAGCTTTGCCGTCAACTGGCGAACCTGCTCCTCTGCGCGTTCGGCTCTTTGCGATTCGAGCGCCCGCCGATGAGCCGCAGCACGAAGTGCGTTCGATTCCGTCTGGCCCGCATCCCCCTCGGGCTTGCGATCGTCTTCGCACTCCTCCGCGCGCAGTGGAGTACCCGCTTGCCCAATAGTCCGAAGGTATCGGTTTGCTTGTTCGATCACCTCCGCGTTTGGTTCGTACTTTCGCAGCTTTCGGTACAGCCTACGCACGAACATCGAAAGGCAATCTATCCTGGACAGGAACTCGCCTTGCGAAATCGCCCACACTGGTGCTTCTTCCCCCTCGGGCTTCCGGGACGGCTCGTCATGTGCCGGGCAAAATTTACGCCGCGCTGACCCGCAAGTGCATACGGGGCCGACTTCAGGCTTCCGGGGCGGTTCGGGGCTCGTCTTCTTCTGCTCGCATTCTGGGCAGGTTGCCGTCGCCCGAAAGACAGTCGAGTCCGGCACGTGATTACTTACGGTCTTCGCGCAGTGCCAGCATTGCAATTGCATCACTCCCGTCCCTCCCGGTTCATCGCCATCGACTTTCGCTTTTCCACCAGCAAGAGCCCACACCCGCACAGCACGCATGCGAATAGTCCGTGCTCGTCCCCCTCTGGCTTCCGGGACGGTTCGGGGCGCACCGGCAAGGTGTGGCACTGGCATGTGCACGCCGGAATGATCAGCCGTCCCTCCTCGCATTCGCAGCAGTAAATCGGGCTAGTTGGTGCCATCAGCGTAAGTCCTCCCGATTCGACACCCCCACCGCCCCTTCCGCTGCCTTGCGCTGGAACTCCCCGCACCAATCCTGCCCGTAGACAATCGGAAAGTTCGATTCGCCCCTCGGTGGAAACCGATGGCACGTCATTCGAGTAGTTCCAGCCGTCAGAATCTCGACGAATCGGCAATCTCTACAGCACGCCTTCGCTCCGATCATCTCCGCCTCCCTTCAACCGCCCGCGCCACTTCCGCCGCCTCCCACTGCCCCGCAAGCTGCGAGATCCGCTCCGCCTCGGCGCGTTCTTTTCGCTGCCTTTCGGTTGGGGCCGATAGCGCGTGCTGCGTCATGCGCTGTTCAGATCGGCTAAGCATCTGAACTTTCGATTTGCTTGTCATAACCGCCCCTGCTCAGCGACTACTGCCGAGCGGTTCTTTTTCTTCGTGCCGCTCGACGTTCTCGCGATAACCTGCTCGCCACCTTGCGCGCGTCGGTCGTTGCTAGCGAAACCGCGCAGGCAGTGCGACATGTTGCCTATCGGCCTGTTCCACCATTCGCCGAGCGCGAGGTATTCAGGCGCGCCCTTCACGCCGATAGGCGCAAAGGGCTTCGCAGCTTCGATCGGCGTCTCGGGCAGGTAAGGCACCCAACGCGGTTCGCGTGGCGCGTTGAATCGCTCAGGTGCGCTCACTTCTCACCTCGCAGAGCAGCGCGCAGCTCTTCGGGGTTAAAGCCGCTCGACGACCCCATCTGCGTTATCAGCATCGCGAAAGCTTTTTCCAGATTCAACACGCGAATACGGCAAGACTGGTCGCCGCTTGGCCTTTTGTCATCGGCAACCCGCATGCCAGCTTCGCCGAGCCTGATCGCTTCCCGCAGGCGGTCGCGCTCGTTTACCGCAAGCTTCAGCGCTTCCTGCAGGCGCGATTCGCTCTGCGATGGCTCTGAGAAATCAGAAGCGATCTGCACGATTCGCTCTGGCCGCTCCTGCAGCACGCGATCGAGACGCGCCTGAACTTTATCGCGCTCGCGAAACATTTCGGCGTACTGGCGCGAGGCTTGATCGCGTTCGCGCTCTAACCTGCGATTCATTTCGCGCAGCTCGTTGCGCTCGCCTTCAACTACGCTGGCTCGGCTGCATGCCTGCTGGTGCAAGCTGCTTTCGTTAGCGTACAGCTCGCCGATGCGAATCGATTCAGCCTCTGCCTTATCGAGCCGCTTCTGCAGGCTTTCAGTTTCGATCTTCAGCCGGTACCGAAAGCTATCGCGTTCGCCTTCGAGCTTCTGGTTATCCGCCTGCACCGTGCGCAGCTCTTCCTCCAGCTCGTCGACGCGCTGTGCCTTTTGATCGAAAGCGTTCCTGATGCGATCGCGCCCGCGCTCTACTTCGCGAAGACGGTCCTGCTGCGCCTCGGCCTGATACTGCAGCGCGTCGCGCTGCTTCGCCAGCGCTTCGTATCGCTCGAAGTCTCCGCTGCGGCTGTATCGCGATAGATCGCGCTCGTATCGCAGCCAGTCGATTTCATTGAGCAGCGCGTGCATGTCAGATGGGCCTACGCTCATGCGGTAGCCGCTCTCGATTTCGCGCAGTTTCTGCTCTGATGGCCGTAAGTTACGCGGTTTCTCAGGCTTAGTGTTTGGATCGTTGGTTTCCATATCGCCTCTCGTGTTATCAGCAGTTTTGAGGTTTGGCCTCGTTGCGGTTGTGCGCTTTTCAGGCGCGAAAATGTGCAGTTAAGATCGAATTCGCTGCCATTCGCCTTTCCAGCCGCAGCTGCAGACTGGTCTTTCGCACTCGAAATTGCAGAGTGTACGGCGCTCGACTGTGATCGCATGACCGTCTGGAGCAGGCTTGTGCAGGCGATCGGATTCGAGTAGCTTGTCCCAGGCGATTTCTTCGGCAGATTGTTTGCGGTTCATCCTCGCCTCGCATGTTCCTGTAGCCATTTTCGCGAGAACTCGCGCGCTGCAGGATCTCGATCGTTTTCAGCTTGGCTCTCGTGAGCGCGTATCAGCTCCTCGGTCGACGGAGGCTTGCGGTCTTCGTGACGCAGTACGGAAGCGCCTGCCTTTTGCCCGTTGCCGTTTGCTGGCGCCGCAGGCCAGTTGCATTCCCACTGATCGCGAAAGCAGTCTGCGAGCCAGCCTGCCTTTCCTGGCGCAGGCCCAGCGTTCGGTATTGCGCCGCGCGCCACGTCGCCAGATCGCAGGAAGCGTTCCAGGCAGGCGAAGACTTTCTGCTCGTTTTCCTTCGTGACGTACGAGCACCATGCGCTTGCTGCAGCGTCGCGGTTCGTTCGCCTGGGCCATCGCTCCCAAAACTCCTCGAAGCGTGTCGAAGGCGCTGCGGTCATGTCGGCGGCGCGAGGCGCTATCACACGCACACCGGCAGGCAGCGCCGCCGCGCTTTGTGTGTGTGTAAACAGATCTTTAGATGGAGAAGGAATAGGAGAGGGTATCGCGCACGCGCGAGGGGTCGCACTTTTGCTTGAGTTTTGGTTGACAGTGTGGTTAAGCAAATTTCCATTTTGCTTATCCAAATCAGGCGGAGGGTCGGGATTTTGGTTATCCAAACCAAGCAGGGTAGGATTGCCACCTTTAGAGCCAGCCTCCTTTCGTTTCAGTGAAATCTCAGTATCGCGCACCATTCGGCGGTTGAAAATAACGCCGTTTTCATCTCGCGAAAAAATCCCAAACTTTTCGTGCATCTCTTTTAGAAAAATTTCCAGTTTTTTTTCGCGAATTCCTAACAAACGTGCGATGTCACCACTGGTAAAAGGTGCTCCGCTCGCATGCTCCAGGTAGCCTCGGCGGGGTGCCCAGTGCATATGCAGGAGCATGCGAATCCATATGGCTTGTGACTCTAAGGGAAGGACGCGCAGCTCGCGTTCGAGGTCTTCGGGGTAGAGGTAGAATCCTGGCTGCCTTCCGGCAACGTCGATACCGTCACGCTTACGTTTCAAATTTCTCCCCTCCTATGGGGTTTGCGGGGGCCAGATATAGGACTCTGGCCCGTGGCCCGCATTCTGTTCGGCCCGCGCGGTCATGACTCCGCTAGGTTCGCCCGACTCAGAAACTATAGTCCTATTCAACTGTGAAGGCAATCACAATATACAGGCGACTTTTGTTAGGTTCATACCACAAATAGGTAGTACTTCCGTTTATTCGCCCGACTTTGAGGCGCGCTCAAGAATGCTGCGCGCCTTCCAAATACGTTCCAGCTTAGGCATGATCTCAGCGAGGCCAGCAGGCGTCTCTTCCTGCGCTAATCGCTCGACCTGCTGGAATAGCCACTCTGCGTGCTCTGCGTGCCTTTTATCGAGCTTCGCGCCTCGGTTGATAGTTTGCGCCGCCTGCAGCGCAGCGCGCGTGATTGAGAGCTGAATCGCGTTCATTTGCCCTCGAGCTGCGCATCTCTAGATAGCGCGTTCGGCCCCTTCTTAGGCAGAGGCGCTGCTGGCTCCAGGATCAGCCGCACGCGCTCGCGCAGCCATTGCCTGATGCGATCGCTGGCTGCATGCATTTCGTCGCCTTCTGCCGCGCTCTCGTGCGTAATCAGGCACCGCGAGCAGGTGCTGTCGCGCAGTAGTGGCTTCCAGTTATTCGGCACTGACGCGCGCCTTCTCTGCCGGTCGGTTCTTGCATTCGCGGAAATGCTCGCGCACCTCGCCTGCTGTCAGCTTGGCGCCGCACTTCCAGCCGCACGGCATTTCGACACCGCGCGGCCTTCCGCCCCATCCTGGATGGCCCTTTGCGGGGCCCGTACGTTTTTTTTTCAATTGACTCTCCTTATGCAATCGACTGCTGTAAGGCAGCAGTGTATTCTTTGCAGGCTGAGCAGTAGCAATGGCCGTAAACGCTGGCGTGCTCCTCGCGCAGCTTCTGCGCTTTGAAATCCTTGACCGACAGGCCCGCAGCTTTCGCAGCCTGTTTCAGCTCTTTCGCAGCGACCTTCGCTGCTTCCTTCGCCTGCGCCTCTGCAGCTACATCGTACTCGGCGACGCGGGTAAGCAGCGTCTGCTTCGAGCTTTTGTACTCCTCGTGCGACTTAACGGTCGCTTTGACGATTACGGGCACGTCGAGCGGCAGCGGGCACTCGCCAGAGCAGAACCACTTCGCGCGGTTGCCGTTCGCATCGCGAAACATCACGAGCGTCGACTGGCCGAAGTCGCTCTCAATGTCGCGCGTGCCGATAACCGTAAGCGTGAAAACCTCGCGCTCGCCGACAGTACCGAAATACTCGCTCGGGTGATCGCGTTCGTATTTCTTCGCCAGCTCCTGCTCCAAGTGGCGGTTATAGGCAGAAATGATCGAGCCAGCCAGACCCGCCTCGCGATAGCTGATCTGCTCGCGATGCGAGACTACGCGGATATTCCAGAGGTAGTCGTTAGCGACGTCGGCAGGCAGCGCCTGTGCCCATTCGATTGCGCCAGCAGCCCGCGTGCGATCGTCGTCGGTCGGGGTGAGCTTTTCCTGATCTTTCTTTGATAGCTTTGCCCAGTCTTTGCTGTCGAAGCAGATCAGCGCGCTGTCGACCGTGGCCTGCTTCGGGTTGAATGAATTGCGAGCCTCGCCGCGCGAGCACCAGCCATCTGCACGAATGCAGCAAGCTACCTGCGTCAGCAGCGCAGCCATCGAGATATAGCGCTGGCCGCGCGCGCCACCTTCGCCCATCTCTTCGTACTCGCTCATTTCGTCGTCGAGGCAGGCGAGCATTTCGGCGTATTCAGCGAGGCCTGAGGCGTTTTCTGTGCGCAGGAAGTCTGCAAGGCAATTGCGCCCTACCTGCTTCCAGGCGCCAGCTTCAGACTGCAGCACGTACGTATCGGTGCGCTTGCGGTTCGTGCCGCAATGATCGCAGGCAGTGGTCGCAGTGCGGTAGACGACAGGCAGGTTAGCCTCGAATCCTGGAACCGTGCGCAGGATGTTTCCGCCGTCCTCATGCTGAATCGTCGCTGCCATCGCCCAACCGTTCACGCGCGGGCAGTTGCCGGTCAGCGTCACGTGGATAATGCGAACCAGGAATGTAACAACCTTCGTGCCGACGCGCATATCGTACTCGCCGTCAGGATCATTAGCGCTCTGGCGCTTGCACTCGACAAACGACTCGCCGACTTCAGTCAACACCAGCGCAGGCATTTTCAGCTTCGCCGCGCGCTTATTCATCTTCTCGATGCGCTTGAGCAGGTTCTGATAGTTCGCCTCAGGAATGCGATAGATCGCGTTTCCGCTTGCGTCTGTTTCGCGCGTGTTCTGTTCGTGTTCAGCAGCCATAAATAGATTATGCGCAATCCAGATCGTTTATGCAAGAACTATTCGCATAGACGAAGGTTAGCTATCTGAAGGTAGCCATAAGCCGACGCGCTCAGACTCGCTCGCAGGCCCAGGCCCAGGATGCGAGGCCAGCTGCCCAGACGAGTAAACCGCTACCTCGAAACCGGCTGCGCATTTCTCGCGCGCCCAGGCGTCGACGCGCTCGCGGTCTGTATCGCGCGCTCTGCTGCCATCTGATGCGACTGCTGCGTATCTGATCATTTACTTTCCTCGTGATTACAGGAATCGCCATCCTGACATGGGCGGAAGGCATCGCCGCATCGCGACTTAATCGGATTGCCGTCGATGATCTGGCCGGTTTCTTGATCGAGCAGCTTGCGCACAGTATCGGTTGGCGCGGTTACGTCGATGTATCTGACGTACGGCATTAGCGCCCCTCTGCTTTCGCGATCGCGCGGCGTATCTCTTCCCAGTCAATACACCAGTTTTCCTCAAATGCTTTCAGCGCCAGCTTGCACGCTGCCAGCAGTTCAGGCGCGGCTGCTCTAATCCGCTCTGATGCCTTCGCTTCCTCCTGCAGCTTCGCCGTATGCTTCTGAATGCTTCGCCGCATTGATTCCGTCATTACGTTTGCTCCTCGAATAAACTCGCCTGCGGTTTATGGATTACAGGCCGGTCGCGATGCAGCCAGCCGAAGACCTTTTCGTACTCGTCTGCGAACCTGTCAATATTCGACGTCACCAGCACGAACGCGCCCCGCTGCCGCTCTCGCTCCTGCCAGCGCGTCTGCCTGCACTGCTTGCACACCTTCTTATCGCCTGCTCGACATTCGCAGCGCCGCTTATCGTTAGGCGATTTCACCTCGACCCATGCAGCGAGGCAGCGTGCGGGCGCCGCCTCTGCTGGCATGTATCGCAAGAAAAGATAGTCGGCCATTCCTGGCTCACCGGTAGAAAACATTCCAGGCGTAGCAGCGAACTGCGTGCGCACTGCACGCCAGCCGCGAAGCTCCAGAAAATCTTTCACCTGCTTAACGACATCCTTTTCGAGCAGGCCCATATCAGTTCGCTCGCGCGCCTCGCTTCGTTTCTGGCTCGATCTCCATCGCAGCCTTGCGCTGCTCGTCGGTCGCAGTCGGCTCTTCCTCGTTAAGCTCCATCTCTTGCTGCTCGTGATACGTTACCGAGAGCGCAGCAGGCGCGCCGCCTACGGAGTAGAGCCAGTTTTCCATCCATTGAATCGCGCCGCGCTGCTCGACGAGCGCGGTAAACCGCAGGCGTGTAATTACCTTTTCGTCTTCAGTCTTGCGCGTGACTTTGAAGTCTTCAATGCGCGAGCAGTTGATCTCGATCTCATGATCCTTTAATTTTTTGTCGTTCGGTTCCAGGATCATCTTGTCTGTCGTTAGGAAGCCTTCGAGCTTGGCGCTATCGACGCAGGAAGGAATTTCGTCCCATTCCATCGCCTTCTGAACTGGCCCCGACAGGTCGCTCGACATATGCACGCGAACGAAGACCGAGGCCTCTTTGCGGCGCAGGTCTGCGTGATCCAGCGTTACGCCTCGAAACACTAATTTGCTCATTCGTTTTTGACTCTCCCTTGCTTGGTGTTTCCCAACTACAAACGTACTGGCGCTGGCACCTGTCGCACGTATAGGCACCATGTATCGGCCAGTGAATTTTAGGATGGAAGTGGCGACAGTGCCAGCGCGCGATCGCTTCAAACACTCTTCACCTCATCCCACATGTACCCATCCTTCGGGTCGTCGATTACGACCCAGACTTTTCCATCCCATCGCACGCGCGTACCTAATACCAACTCGACAGCATCAGGCCGCATGTCGACTTCTGGTATCGTATCCAGGTCTTCGCGATCTGCTTCAGTCGCAATGGCCTTCAACGCCTCGTGGTCGAGCTTCTTCTTATCAGCAGGCGAGAGCGAGGTAAAGAAGGCTTTGTAAGCCTGCATGCCATCGTGCGCCGCAGTAGTCGCACGCTTGCGCAGGTGCTCGACGTCTTCGATTGTTTTACCGCTCTTGCTCCAGCGCGCGAGCGCAGCGCCGTCTTCTTTCGTAAGCAGCTTGCCAGGAGGAAAGAGCGGCAGCAGCGGCTCTGGGACCTTGATCGGTACCACGTGGTGCGTTCCTTCGTCGAGCTGCAGCCTGACCGTCATCTCAAACTGAAAATTCTTTTCGCATACCGGCTGCATGCCGATGCTGAGCACAGTTTCTTTCTCGGCGATCGGTACATCGGGGTCGACGTTGGCAAAGCTCGTGCGCATCGGCTGGCCCTTCGCAATCATCTTGACCTTATCGCGAGCGCGCAGGCAGAAGATCAGATGCAGCTTGCTCGACAGGATGTGATAGACGAAGCGCTTATGCTCGCGCTTCGCCTTCGCCCAGTTGTCGCGCTGCCCGAGCTTGTTTTTCTCGGCGATTTCGCAGCAGCCGCCGATTCCTTCCCACTCGTGCGAGGCTGAATCGATGATAACGACAGTCGCGCCAGCCTGCTCTGCTGCCGTGATGTAGTCGATATACCGCTGCGGAGAATACGGAGGATCGAGGCGCGAGTACAGATACCCTCTCGGAAGCGCCTTCATAATCCCAGGCGAGTCTGCGTACATCGAACCGCGCCCGTTCTCTGCATCGATCAGCGCCACGATTCCAGGGCCCGCGATACCAGAAGCCAGCACCAGCGCGCTATATGTCTTGCCGCCTCCAGACACGCTCGATAGTTCAATCAGAAGCGGCGAGGCCTGCCGCTGTGCGAGTACGAATTCGATAGGCATAGGTTTAGGAGTAAGCCAACTGAGAGATTTCCTCGTCTTCGAGCACTTCGATTTTGCAATCCTCGCGCCAGGGGGCCGCGCCGAAGCGATCAGAATAGTACTTGTACTTGGCGATCAGGTCGCGCGTTTCGAGAAGCGCGCGCTGCCAGTAGAGCGTAGCTTGCCCGCCTGACTTCGGCTGAAAGGATCGAATCCGCACCTCGTGCGGCGGTACCGACTCGACGAAGGCCATAACTGCCTCGCCTTTCCATTCAGGCCAGCCCTTCAGCTTTGCGTAAAAGTACATCTGCCGGTAGTACGCCTCGTAGAAAATGGCGTTCGTAACGGTCTTGTCGATGCTCGCGCTGCTCTTCTGCTGAAAGGTTTTGATATCGAGAAAGCCCCCAGGCCATACCCAGTCGAGGCACCCTTTGAGCAGTACACCGTTCTCTTCCGTCGTGATCGAAAGCTCTGCGAAGGCATGCTCTGCTTCGAGGATCGGCCTTAGCTGTGGCTCCTCGCGCAGCGCGCCAGCGCAGACCATAGCGCGATCACGATCAAACTTGCTTAGAACGACCTTGCCCTCATTCGCCCGCGCAGCACGCGCCAGCTCAATATCGAGAATCGGCATGCTGGAATCGATCGAATGCGCCTGGATGATGAGATCAGCCTTTAGCGTTCCTTTCGGCTTGTGGCCCTTGCTCGTGATGAATTCGCGAATGTCGGCGATCGTCACGAGGCACTTTTCGTAATCGCTCGCCTCGCATTCGACTGCATAGCGCGACTCGAATTGCTCAGGCTCCAAAACTGCGCAGTGTACCGCGTTTCCGAACTGCTGCTCTGCACTCGGCTTGTCTTCAGGCCGGTCTGGATTGATATGCAGAAACCAGTACCGCAGAGGCGATACCGCCAGATCCTTCATTCCTGACTGAGACAAGCCAGGAAGCGCAAAATATTCAGCCTTCGTCATAGTTTCCCTTCCGCCTTTCTGATCGCTCGCGCGACGCCTGCAGACAACCTTACATCGGCGAGCGCGTCGTGCGCGCCGTCTGAAGATATGCCAAAGTACTCAGCCAGTACTGACAGCTTCAGCGAGGCAGGCCGTACCAGCTCTGGATTCTCGTCGAAGTACCAGAGCGCGCGCTGCAGCGTGTCTTTCGTGTGATAGCTGAACGGAAAGAAGGTGCTGCCGTACATCGCCCGCAGCCGCGCCAGATCGAAGTTTGCAACGTTGTGGCCTGCGAGCGCGCCGACGTAGTAAGGCTTTGGGGGCGTGCTGCGCGTCGACATCATCTGGATTGAGCGGTAAGGCTCGACCCATTCGCTAAAGGCCTGGACGGCAGCGCGCTCTTTGATAGCATCCTTCCAGGCCTCGCGCGAATAATGGTTAATCTTCAGCGCTTCCGGGTCTGCATCTGCTTCATTGAACCAGATTTTCTGCTCAAAGGAAGCGACTTCTGCCCAGGCCTGATCGATCACAATCGCAGCAAGTTGGATGTTTGGGTGGTGCGGCTGCAAGCCACCCGTTTCGAGATCGAAATAGATCGTAAAGGATGGCATTTACCAATCCATCCCATCCGCAGCGCGCGCTAAGCATTTAGCCGCAGCGAGCAGGCCACGCGCGCTTTGCGATCTTCCATTCCAGTCGATAAGCAGGCCGCTGATCGCTGCTTCCAAGTCTTGACCGTACGCCTTCGCGATGATTGATTTCTTCGGCCCGTCGTATCGCGCAAAGGAAGCGTAAAACGACTTCTTATCCTCGATCCATGACAGCACTAAACCGGGTCGCGTGCTGTCGTCAGCATAAAGCTCTGCGATTCCCTTCAGGACTAAAGGCAGTTGCTCGACTGCCGTCTTTTTAACGATTACAACCTTAGGCCTTGCAGCCTGCTTCGATACTGCCTTCCTTGCTCTCTTCGTCGCCATCGTGTTTACCCTTTCGCCCACAAGATTAGAAATACGAAAACTGCCAGCACGCTAGCCAGCGATAGCGCGCATACCAGCCATGCAATCCGCACTCTGCGCACCGACCGACGCCTGCGCGCGAATCGGTGCGAAACAAAGATGCGATTGCCTAGCGCGTTCACTTGCCTGTTTCCTCCACAGCGCGCTTGCCCAGGTCTGCAGCCGCCTCCTCTTCGTCAGGCTCTGCCGCCTTGCTGCCTAAAGCGCGCTCTGCGCCGCGCAGCGCCGCCATCGCGAAAGCCCGCTCGCCTGGATCGAGAGCGAGAAAGGCGTCAACGAAACTATCTACTGCCGTTTTACGTCGTCGTGGTAGTGCCATGATTGATTCTCCTGGCGGGCATCGGTCGCTTTGCTCGCACCGTGCGCGCCTGTCTGATTTGTACTTCCTGCACCGCTCGCTCGAAAGATTCCAGCAGGAAGGCGATGGCTTCGCGACATTCAGCGCTAGGCGATTCCGCATAGCGCATTGATACCGCGATCGCCAGCCAGAACTGCTCTGTAATTTCTGGCAGCTTTTGGGATGAAACGCCGCTCGCGAACAGTTTCGCTGCGATATTCGTCGCCTTGCACCATCTGTTATTCTCGTGCGATTGGTTCATGCGAATACTATTATGCAAGACTTTTGCAGCAAAAGCACTATAATTCTGCAAAAACTATTGTATGATCTTTGGTGATATGCCTAAAGCAAAGATGGGAAGGCCGCGCACGGTCGCGCACATCCCTAAGTATCCGCAATGCTCCTGCACGCCATGCCGAAAGAAGCGAGCGGCAAAGAGGGCGCGGGCATGAATGTCTTGCTCGTGCAGCTGGACGGCAAGCTGCCAAATATCGCTCTAATGCGAATCGCAGCGCATCATAGAGCGCTCGGCGATTCGGTCACGCTGAAGCATGGTGGCGAGCGCGGCCTATGGGATGCAGAATGGGACCGTGTTTATGGAAGCGCGATCTTCCTGAAGACTCGCCCTGCAGTCGAGCGCTTGCGGCGAGAATACCCGAATGCGATTATCGGCGGCACTGGCGTTGATCTGTCGATTACGGTCGAGCAGCACGGTATCACTACGAAGGCGCAGGATTACAGCATCTATCCGAGCTTTGCGCCGTCTATCGGATTCACGCAGCGCGGCTGCAGGCTTAAGTGCTCTTTCTGCGTAGTGCCGCAGAAGGAAGGTGCTATCCGCGAAGAGCAGAGCATTTACGATCTATGGCGAGGCGAGCCGCACCCGCGCGAGCTGCACCTGCTCGATAACGATTTCTTCGGGCAGGCTCACTGGCGCGAACGTATCGCAGAGATTCGCGATGGAGGCTTTAAGGTAGCCTTCAGCCAGGGGATTAACGCGCGATGCTTAACGGAGGAAGCTGCTGACGCTATCGCCTCGGTAGACTATCGGGCAGACAATATGAAGACGCGCACGATTTACACTGCTTGGGACAATCGCGCAGACGAAGCGCAACTGTTTAACGGCCTGAAGCGATTGGTAAAGTACGGCGTAAAGCCAGACCACATCATGGTCTATATTCTCGTCGGATATTGGCCTGGAGAAACGCACAAGGACCGCGACTATCGCCGCCAACGATTGCGGGACTTCGGCGCGCGGCCCTATCCGATGCCGTTCGTTCGCACTCCTGAGCTGATCGGATTTCAGCGATGGGTTATCGGCGCTTACGATAAAACGATTCCTTGGAAGGTGTTTACTGTGGCTCGATACGAACCGCGCAATATCAAGCCAGCGGCAGAGTTCCCTCTATTCCAATGAGCGCATACCCCTCGCTCGATCGCGCCAAGCTGATCGAGGCGATTATTCAGAAGTTTCGCGACGATCGCTTTTACCGGCGTTTGACTGTCGATATCGTTCGCCTGCTCGGTTCGGAGTCGATACCGGCAGAACTGCTGGCGGAAATGGAAAAGGCTGGCATCGTTGCGACGCCAGCCGATGATAGACACGGTGGGTGGGATTTGAGGAAAGCTGGCGAGGAAGCGCGAGGCCAGCTGCAGCTGCCTAGTTTACGCTCCCCAGACTAGCCATCCAGCGGTTGTAGGCAGCAGCACGCGCGCTAGTAGCGATTCCCTTCTCAGCGCGCAGAAGCTCGACTGTCTCGCGAAATCCCATGCCAGCCTGCTGCAGCGCCCAAATTCCAGCGCCGCCATCTGCATCCATAGCGAAAGGCTCTCCAGGAGCGTAGACGCCTTCGCCTTCAGCGATCGCCACTGCGACCTGATCCGCTAAAACTACGTCGTTCGTTTCCATCGTTTCACCCCTGCGCGTCAAGCTGACGCGCTTTCATCTGATCTTTCGTTTCGCCGCACTTGTAGCAGGTGCCCCGCAGGTCGCGCTGCTGGTGCGGGCAGTTCTTTTTATTCTCGCGGTACTGCTCTAAGAGCGATCTGCCGCCGACTTTGGCGTAAATCCCGTTTGCGATGCGTGCGTATTTCATTAGAACGGGCACTCCTCATCTACGCCGACGCGCTCGACCTTCGGCAGATTCAAGTAGGCGATTGAATAGCAAGGCGCATAAACCCAAGATTTACGCTCTTCCTGCTGCGGCTCTTCCTGCTCCTGCTCGCTCGGATTCAGAAACTCTTGATAATCGCGATCGCTCGGTGCATCCATCATTGTCATGTCGTTTACTCAGCCTCTATAAATAGATTATGCGAAAACGGCGCTCGATACAATAGTTTTCGCGAGAAATATTCTGCTGCCTTTGGTTAGCACTACCGCAGCGATGAAATCGCAGCGTAAAAGGCGTATGCAACCGATGAAAGGCAGAAGGCGTTAGCGAAGGCGCGTAAGGTCATGAGCAGAGGATAGTGCAGCGAGCAGGCGCGATCAATACTGCTTTTGGTTAAAGCCATCCGATTCTGCCAGATCGCTCTGCGCTATTGACGGAACCCACTGCCCGCCGAACGCTTCGTAATTTTTCCATGTCTGGCAATTCAGTACGAATTGAGGCCCAAATATTGAAATCTGCTTTGTCCAGGCGCGCGAGCGGGAAAACTCGTGGCGGCGCATTTCTCTCATATAGGCTGCGTGGCAGGGCTTACATTTGCAGTGGGTTAAGTCGCTGCGGTGCCTCATGTCTCAAGCTCATTTAGGGGTATAGTCGCAGATTATCGCACCGCCTGCTGCCAACGCAGTACCGGCAATAGGCGCGAAGGTCGAGCCATCATATGTGTAGTCTACGTTCGGCGTCAGCCGAATCCCGTTCAGGTAGCAGGCCAGCGCAGAAGCTGAAACGGTAAACGTCGTGGTGCCTGGAAGGAAGCCGATTACAGGAGGCGCAGCCCAGGCTGTCTTATAGCAAGGCGGTTTGATTGTGGGATCAGCGTTAGCGCAGGTATCCAGCCCGACGATCTTTAGGAATCTTCCGGTTGGGTCGCTGTTATCTGGGAACAGATAGGTAAGGCCATTAGCTGCGAGCGTCCCGACGTATTGAGAGTTATAACCAGATGTGAAACCGCCAGGACATGCAATCCCTCCATCGAGAGGAACACATGGCGCGAACGGATTCGCGTTTACCGGAGCAGGAATAACCTCAATCGCGCTCACGACAGCATTGCGTACGATCGTCGTGAAGATCATCGATATGCCAGCGCCTGCTGCTGCAGCTACCGTGAAGGTGCGATCAATCGGCGTATTGAGCGGCGCCACTGCTGCCAGATCGATCGAGGGGATTACCGGCAGGCCGTTGATCGAGACGCTGAAGACACGCTGGCCTGGAGCTGTGACCGCAGTGCTGTTTTCGATGAAATGCAGAACCACGGTATAGGTCCCATCGCTTACCGGGAACCGGTACCCGAACGATGATGCATTCGTCGCAGGATAGCGCTCGTCGCGCAGGTAGTCAGCGCCGCCTGCAGGAAGCGCGAGCGGGCTTACATAGACCTGCCCGCCGATGTAGAGCTGGTCTGCGAGATAAAGCCCCGTGGCGCTGCCACCTGCATTGATCCTGATCTGCGCTGCGAGCGGCAGCGCGCTAATTAGCAAGAATAATTCGAGTAGGCGATAGGCCATAAGACACGACTGAATTGTCGAGAGTACCGACGTAAACTTTTCCGTTAGCGACAGTCGGTATCGTCAGTTTCGCTAGAGTACCAACTGCATCTGTAGTGCGCGTGGTGCTGCTCCAGTACTCGGTGAGATCAGACGGATTCAGCGCGACGAGCTTCGCCTGCTGCGCTGTAAACTGCCCGCCTGCAGCTAATGGCGCTGTCGCCCAGACGATACAGTTAGTCGAGCCGTTGCAGCTTGCTGTCATCTGCGCGCCAGGAAATTCATAGTTTGCGCTGCTGATAACTGAGGGAGTAGTGTTCCAGGTCGAGCCGGTTAAAGTGAAGGCATAAATGTGGCGCGAGGTATTAGGAAAGAAACCGACATGCAGGCCTGGAACGTAGAGGCATCCATAAATTCCGTCGTGCGTAGTTGTGATGCCCCCCTGTGTGATGAAAACCTGCGGAGCAGTGCAACCGTTCTGGGTGCCTCCAATGTTTCCTAGGCAGGATGAATGCACAGAGTAAACGTTGAAATCCTTCGCCCCAAAAACCACCAGATCAGTCCCTGGAATCAGCATAGGTCGACCGGATGCCAGATCCTGATCGTTAGTATTCATGTTTGCGTAATCAGACGGCGCGTACCAGTCCAAGACGTTCAGCGACGTATCGAGTTTCAGCAGGCACATAGTGTAATTTCCTGCTCCAGGCGTGCTGCTGCCGTTGCCGGTGATCGCATAGATATTGCCGCTGGCGTCGACCGACAGGCCACCTCCAGCCTGCCATACGCCACCTCCGCCTGAGGCATTCGAGCAGGTCGTGCAGAGCACTGCAGTCTGCGACATATCGCCTGTCGAATAGGCGAATATCCAGCCGTACCAGTTGCCGTGGTTGGTCTGATCGTTCATCGACCCGAAGCTTACGTATACGTGGCCTTGCGTGATTGTGACGCCTGCAGAGTTCTGCTGGCAGAGAGGGCAGAAGGTAACTGCGTTAACAGTACCGGTGATTGTGATCGATGAGTTTCCAGGCGAAGGCGGCACTGGATAATCCTGGCCGCTTACGAGCGCGACGCGACGCAGAACCCAAGTCGTAGCAGTCGAGCAGACGAAGTACACAACGTTCGTTGTCGTGTCGACTGCAGGCGTCCCCTTGCACCCAAGCTGGCGATTGTAGATCAGGCCTCCGAGCGTGCCGGGGTAAGAGCTTGCTGCCTGCACTGCGCCGAAGTTTCGCGTCCAGATCGCAGCTCCGCAGGCGTCAGCGTTGAAAGCGTAGACGCTCCCGTTCATAGTCGAAACGACGAGCAGGTTAACGGGCCCGCTCTGGCCGGTCACGCCTGATACTGCCGGTATGTAGAGCGGCTGCGAGTACACTGCGCCATCGGTCGTATACGAGCAGAGCTTGCCGAAGTTTGACGAGAAGGAAGTCGGCGTTAGCGAAGTCTCGGTGCTATTGGTGCCAAGCCTCAACAGGCTATAGTGATCTGTCGCGACTACGATCGCGAGCAGGCAGGGGGCGATTAGGTACAGCACCAGTTTTTTCATGGGTTGGTCATTTTGAAGCTAACGACAGAAAACAGGCCAGCAGTAGAGGCGTTAGTTTCCATGCAGGCACCGAACATTGTCTCTGTCAGAAAATCATCTTTCGATACCGAGGCTGAAGTCGACTGCAAAACCCAATTGACGCCATCTGCTGAAAGCTTCATAGTGCGGGTCGCGCCGCTCTGCTGAAACTGTATCCAGAAGAGAGAGCTTGGATAGCCCATATTGGAAGCTGCGTAATAGTTCCCAGAGAACGACGTCGTAGAGTTCCACTTCTGAAAGACTGTCTGCACGTTCGGCTGGTTGTAAACGAGGATGACTTTCGTCCCGTCAGAAATGCCAGCCCCCATCGCATTCTGATTGCCCATCAGCGCTATCTGAGCCGTATAGTCTGCGCCTGCTGCCCCAGGAATCGCCTGCATGTAGCAGGTCAAATGGTCAGTGCCAGAAGTGTTTACGATGCTCAGCACCTGCGAGTTGTTCGGCGTGGTCACAGAGCTGCCGTTCTGATTGAGCCACGTAAACGACCCGCTCGGAGGCGTTAAGGCGAAGATCGGCCCGTACGGTACGCTGCTGATCGTCAGGTAAGGCGGCGCTGGCGTGCCGCCACCGCCACCGCTCGACGTTCCAGCCTGCGCGTTGATAACGAAAACTGGAGTGCTGCTGATCGTTCCTGTAAAGACCGCCTTTACGTCGAGCGTATCGCCTGCAGCTGTCGTGAAGGCGTGGCCGCTGGTCGTGTCTGAGCAGGTCAAGGAAGGCGCGGTAACGGTGCAGGTCAGCGAAGTATCCGAGCCATTCTTTCGTACCGTAAAGACGCCAGTATTAGTGCCTCCGAGCGAGACAGACATGTCGATTCCTAAATTGCTGATGCTCGAAGCGCTCTGCACGTGGCTCTGCACGTTCGCCTCGGTTGCGCTCGCACCGCTCCCCCCGCCGAAAGGAAAGTAAACGGTCGAGCTCGTCAGCGTTATGCCCGCTAGCCCAGAGTAGACGGTAATGCCTGATCCTCCTGGCGTGCCTGCTGCGCCAGCTGCGCCGCCTGAACAGAAGTAGTTCGTGCCATCAGTCCAGCACATTACCTCGCCAGCCGTCGAGCCAGAGCGCGCCGGAATGCTGTAATCGGAGGCGTCGCCGTTGATCGTAAGGCCATTTCGCGAGATCGTCAGCGCAGATCCGGTCGAAAGGTTCTGAATCGCAAACTGGCAGGTGCTCGATATCGGCGGCGAAGGCAGCGTGAAGGTAAGGCTGCTGCCGCTCATTGTGGCCCAGTTTCCGCAGTCGCCAGCGCCGCCCGTATGGTCAGCGACATAGGCATTAACCGTGCCGCCACCGCTAGAAGACCCGCTGTAGAGCGTCCAGACTCCCCCGCTGCAGGTGTAAATCTGCGCGCTGGTATTGAGATACCCGATAGAGGGCGCAGCAGAGCAGGAAGCGCCTGCCCCGCCAGGGGGCGAGCCTTTCAGAATAGCCGAAGGTGGCGGAAACGATTGCCCCAAAAGCACAGCAGGCAAGAGCAGCAGCAACAATTTCATGCCGCTATTATAATTCGGATTGTGAAGAATCCCACACGTTTCTACCGGTGGAACAGCCTCCCAATCCGGTGAAAGAACGATGCGCGCGCAGGCCTCGCCATCGGCAGAGAGCTGCAAAGGCCATTGTCGAGACACTGATTATAAGCCTCGTCGTAAACCTCGTCATACTCGCCGTCACTGCATCCACCCTGATACTTGCAGAAACCGGCAGCTGCATTGCTGGCCCATTGCGAGCAGCAAGGCCTGTAACCTCCCGCCTGCAGAGCGACAGCGATAAATAGGACTGCTAGTAGTTTTTTCATCCTGTCAGGATATCGCGATCAGAGTAAAATAGTTCGACTCAAAGGAGAGTCGATCATGGGAACATCGAAACGAATTGGGATCATCTTTTCTATGCTGATGCTCGCAGCTGTAGCAGCTGGCGGATATCGCTTAACTCACCCAGTGAAAGCTCACGTGCAATCATCCAGCTGCCCTGGGTGTATTGGTACAGATCCGTCGTGCGGGAACTGTCACGTATTTTTGTATGTCAGGGATTACATCGGGTCTGGCGCATTGTGCGATCAGTGCGACGATAGTTTCCCCCCTCCACCAAACGGCATGTCGTCGGCGCGACCGATCGATCTGTTAACTAAAAATGGGATTGCCCTTAAGATGGCCGCCGATTATCGCCAGAAGCGATTGCCACCCGGTCACGCTGAACTTTCGGCAGAACTGATTAAAAAGTCCTGCTGGCAGCGACTGAAGGAAATCTCTACCGAGTAGTACGATTGTATCGGCGCGGGTACGGTGCAGACTCCCATCGGCATTGGCTCGCATCGGGCCAGCCCGCGCCTTCGTGGTAAAATCCGCCCAGGAGTCAAACGATATGGGCATCGCCCCTTCTGCAGATCAAACCACTCTAACTGCTGCGCAGGCCAACATTCTGGCAAGCTCGAAAGCAAACTGCGCATTACTCAATAACAACGAAATCAAGACTTACATCAGCGCGTATAACGACTACTGCCTCGCTATGGGCAGCGGGTCTTTTGTGCCCGTCGAGCGCCGCACGCCTCCCGCCCCGCCGTTTGCCTGGGTGCTGGCACCTGCTGATGCAAACGGGTTCGTGTTCTACATACAGAGCACGACAGAAACAGTATGCGCGCAGCTGCCACCCGTGACATACGTCGGCGGAATTACAGCCCCTGTTTACCCGCCTGACGTCGTTGCTATCGGGCATCAGATCATTCCTGGCTGGTTCTCGGTACTGCCGAACGATACATGGCCCGCTGGCAAGGAAACCGAGGCGCAGCCCGACGGCCACGTCTACGTTAAGCAACTAACCATCGGTGGCGCGTGGTACCACCAAATCAGCTAAGGGGGAAGCGACGATGCTAGACCTGAAAGCAATCGACGATCAGTATAAGCCTCTCGAAGACCTGGAGCCGCAGCTGAAGTCTGCGCGCAAAGCATGGGCGATGGCCGTTAATGCGCTCGACGCAGCGAAGACTCAACTGCAGGCCGATAAGCGAGCGCTTGCTGCGATTCTGCCGAAGATCCAAGTCGGCGTATTTTCCACTTCCGACACGAACGATATTGCAACATTCCTGGCGGATCAGATGGCCGTTAACAGCGATGATGCGAAGCTGCCTGCGCTGGAGGCTGCTGTCTCTGATTCCTTCAACGCCTGGAACAGCCTTTACCTGAAATGGCAAGCTGCCAATTCTGTTCTTACGCAGAATCCTGGGCAGGTCGAGCAGGTGCAGCAGTGAGCATCGGCTCTTTCTTTGGATCGATCGGCCATGTCTTAGGCGGCGCTTTCACGTCTGCCGTTCCTAAGATCGCCACTACCGCGAATATCGCCAGCGTCGTCGTAGGTGCCTTTAATCCGCCTCTCGGCGCTGTTCTCGCCAAACTTGGCGGAATCGTCGCAGCGATGGAAACCGCCTACACTACAGCGAAAGCTGGCGTGCAGAAGAGACAGACTGCCGCGCAGATCGCTGTCGCAGAAATCCCCCAGCTTGAGGAAGTCGTTAGCGCATTCGGCGCGAACGTCGCAATTCCGCAGGCTGAGCTCGGCGAAGCAATCGATGCGGTTGTGAATGCCAATAACAAGGTGCAGGCACTCGTGCAGGCGATCGAGGCTGCAAATAAGAAGCCTGCGGTTATCGCGGCGCCAGCAAAATAAATAGCGCTTTATAAGCTAAAGTACGGAGTAAAAAAAGAGACAGTGCATATATAATCGCACTGTCTCTAATAATCCTCCGAAAGTCTTCTCCCCTGGTGGGTTGCCACCTGCCAGGGGATTTTTTACGCTTCAGCGCTGGCTTATACTATCACAATGAAAACTTTAGCCACTCTGTTTCTATTACTCCTCTGCTGCTCGATAGTCGCGAGTGCAGAGTGCCCGATGGGATCTCACAGAGAAGATACAGGCGATATCGTCTGCACTCAGAACCCAGACGGTACCTTTAACTGCTACGATCGCGGCGAATGCGTTCCTAACCAGGGATGCTTCGACCCGACCGAAGGACTTTGCGCGCCGCCTATCTGGTTGCCGCAGGCTGTCGCCGACAACCGGGTGCGCCTTCCTCAGTTCAGCCTGCCACCTAAGAAGCGATAACCTTCAGAACCTCGCGCATGGGGCTATCAGGCCCCATGCCTAACCCCTTGCATACGAAATCCAGATAATGCGCAGTGTTGTTCTCATTCGGCGGCGCGAATTGCCAGACAGCCTGCCGCAGCGTCATCCCGCGCGCAGCGTAAAGCTGTAGCTGTCTTTCGAGATCCTGCCAGCCGTGAGCGTCGGTATCGATCGTGCCGATATCTTCAAGTTTCCTTGGGTCTGGGTGCTGCGAGTGCGGGGAGTGCCTTAGATCGCCAGGGTTATGCCGCAGAGTAGGCACGACTCCCGGCTTCCCGAATCCTTCCATTTGCGCGATCAGCGCAGCAAGCTTCGTCATTCGTCAAATGCTACCCCTAAAAAGCGACTGGCGCTAGTCGGGACTAACCGACTGCGCCAGATGGGATAGTAAGCGACAGAGAAAACGAAGGAAGCGCCGAGGCCTGCTTAGGCAGCGGGCGGTACCGGCTGGTCCGGGTTTTGCCCCAGAGCCTGCAGGTTAGCAATCTCGGTGTTGAAGGCAGCGAGATCATCGGCGGAAAGGTTGCCCTGACCGGCGACGAGGGCCTGAATACGGGCAGCGATCGCGTTGGTTGCTTGGTTGAACTGCTCGATAAGAGCAGCTACTTGCGGAGAAACGGCCATGTTTTTTGACTCCTTTCTAAAGTCGTATAGATCGAGCGCCTGCTTTGCAGCCAGCAGATTAGCTTCGATCTGCTGAAGTTTAGCGAAGGCTTCCGAATCGGTCACCCCCACAGGATATCAGAAGCTAGCCGAAAGTCACCCCCTTACAGAATCCTGCGCTCGGTGTCGTTTGCGTGGTCCAGGTAATACCGTCTGGCGAAGTCATAACAGCCAGGGTAGTACTGGAGCTCTGATTCGCCACTGCGACGTATAGGCTATTTCCATAGCCGACTGCCTGCCAATTTCTGGTTGATGGTGTCGTTTGCGTGCTCCAGGTAACTCCATCGTTCGACGTCATGGCCTGCGGGCTTGAGCCGTGCGTCGTCACGGCAACGAACTGCGAGCCTCCGAAGACGACGCCATTCCAGATGCGCGTGTCGCCTGCGGGGTCGGCCTGCGACGTCCAGGTGATACCGTCAGGAGAAGTGTGCAAGTGAATGCCGGAACCTCCCACGCCGCCAAGAGCTGCGAAGACGCCAGCGCCAAAAGCGACGCAGGTAAACTGCGGTGTTACGGCGACAGATCGATTCGTCCAGGTCACAGCGTCTGGCGAACTCATAATAGAAGTCGTCGAGCTTCCATTTCCGACAGCCACGTAAACGCCTGCCCCATACGCTAAATCAGCCCATGCTGTGCCTGTGCTCGTGATCGTTTGAGCAGTCCAGGTAACGCCGTCAGGCGACGTCATTACGCCGTTTGTGCTGCCGACTTTATAGAGAGCGACGAACTGGCTATTTGCAAAAATGATTTTATTAACGTGGCCGTTATCAGCAGGAGAGCTTTGCAGCGTCCAGGTAACGCCATCTGGAGAAGTCGCGATCTGCTCAGTAGTCGACGTGAAGTCTGCGCCTAGAACATAGACGCCAGCGCCGAAGGCGACTGTCTTTCCAGAATCTGGCAGAGGCGTATTCTGCGACGTCCAGGTAGATCCATCAGGCGAAGTCATGACGATATCGCCAGCGCTTGCGCCGTCGTCGTGAGCGACTAAGAATAGGCTGGCCGATACAGGCGGTGCCTCTGGGCCCTCTGGCGCCTTAACGATTCCATTCGGGAAATACGTCGCGATAAAGACATCGCCACCAGAAGCAGGTACCGCAAGCTGAATCTGGTTTTTGTTGATAATCAGATAGTCGCCGCCACCTTCGACGTATCCGACTTCAGTGGGGTCGAAAGGCGAAAGCTCCAGGCCGTTTTTCTCCAAAATAACGATCTGGTTTCCGGTATAGGCAGAGGCCAGAGGCACCCAGGAAAGCGCGAGCAGTCCAGGCGAGCGCAATTCCCATTCACCATGCGTCGTGCTAACTGCTGCAGGCGAACCGCTAAGCGTGGCGATCACTCCGACGACTGCGCTGATGGTATAGGTTCCAGTAGTCCACCCTGCGCCGCCTGTGACGATCACGTAGCTGCCGACGTCGCCTGCGACGAATGGGCGCGAGGCAGACGTTACCTTAGTATCGTCGGCAGCGTCGACGACTAAATCCTTCGCCTTCCAGATCCGATACATTCCAGGAGCTTCCTGAACCCACTGCTGGCCTGCAGGCTGCGAGGGCGTGCCTGATACCGGCGCGCCTGCTGGCGCTGTCGTGGGGTCCTTCAGTGTCGGCGTCGCTACCTGGATAGTGGTTCCGTTGCTGGCAGTCTGCGAACCGGCAGGAGTAACGATAGCCAGATTCTGAAAGAAATCAACGAAGGTGCCGACGACGGGCACGTTAATTACGGTGATCTTGTAGCGGAAATGGCCGAACGGTTCCGGTAGCGACTCCATTCCAGGAATCAGCGTGGCCTGAATTTCCTGCACGAGCCATGTGCCATTCAGCAGGACTGGTGCCTTCGCAGGCGAAACGATTGATATCGTGAGCAGCTGCCCAGGAGCGAGCAAGGCCTGATCGATCGAAAAGGAAAAGCTCGATGGTAGCGTCTTGTAAGCTGTCAGCGCGTTTACAGCTTCGACGTATGCCGAGATCGCTTCGGTATTGTTCGTATCGGTTATCAGCTGATCGTAGCGGCCAGATCCATCCTCGACCGCCGCGCGAATCGCCACTAGCGCAGAATCCTCGACAGCGATCGTATCGGCGCCGAGCGCATAGTAAGCGACGCTCAGCGTTTCTCCTACCTGAACGGGAGCAGCGAGCAGGAGCTGGTTGCTGCCGCTTTGGTAAAGAATATCGTTGCCTGTATCGCCCGCACCCAAAATCCCGACGCGCAGCGCGTTCGATACTCCGTCAGTTCCGTCTGCCAGCCCGCCTGCACTCCATACAAACGTCGCGCTCGTGGTTGTCAACAGAATGCCATTGCCGCCTGTGCCTGGATTCTTGCAGCGGATTACGAAGACGTTTCCGCTAGGCAGATCAGCATTGCATTGATCGTTTTCCCAGGTCGGCAGGCTGAACTTAACGCCTTTCCATATCTGCGTCGCGTTGATCGCGTGAAAGGTGTTGATCGCGGTATCGTTCACTGTCGCCCCGATCAGGATCTGATTGCGCAGCGTGTTATCGAGCGACGTAACGAAGGTGTAAGGCTCCTCGCCTGAAGGCCCGATGCGGAAGGTATCCCCTGGCGAAGGCTGCGCGGGCGAGAGAGGCGAGGAAGTGCCGAAGATGCCCTGCGCTGTAGCCTGCGTGCTCGTCGTCAGGCAGGCGCTGGTGATTCTGTCGACGCGCCGAAACAGGCTAACAAACCCGCTCGTGCCGTCGCCAGGGATCATCTCGTTAGACGTAGAGAAAGCAGTGAAGGCAATCTGGATCAGCTGCCGGTCGCGAAAGTCGACGCGCGTTTCGTTCCAGTCGCCAGACTCCCACAGGTAGCTGCGCACAGTGAACGGCGCAGGCGTCGTCGTCTGCTCCTGAAAGAAGAGCGTTTGATCGCTCATCTGCACGCCTGTAATAAACTGCGCGATCGTCGCTAGCTTCTGCGCGAGATCGTTGAACCGATCCCACCGGATAACAAAGCTGTCGATAGTCGGGCCTGCCTGAACAGTCCCGAGCGTTACAGGCACGCCCAGAGGGGCAATGTACGTATTGAACAGATCAGTTAAAATGTCGCCTGCTGTCTCGTTGAAATAAGCTGTCGGCGGGATGCGAATAACGTCTAGCGTTTGATCGAGCGATACGCAGGTGATCGAGAAGACCACATAGCCGTAATCCCCGATCCAGCGCTCGCGAAAGGAATCGATCGTACCGGCGAAGACGATCGTATCAGTAGGCGACGCATTGCCGACAAGCTCGTGAATAAAGACCTGCGTTCCTTTTGTCGGTCGATAGTCGATGCTCGACGGAATGACAAAAGAGAAATCAGCAGTGCCGCGCTGCCCTTTTATCAGGTTGAAAGTCGCCTGATCGCCATAAAATAGCCAGTCTGTGCGGTCTACCAGCCCCAGGAAAGGCTCGTCGATAAAGATTTTGATCGCCATTTTAGTTAGAGAGCTTCGCTGTTCTGCCGGTGCGCGTCTTTACGCGCGAGGAAATCTCACGCAGCAGCTCGTCGACGTTATTCGCCTGCACGTTTACGCTATTGATGTAGACGTCGCCGCCACCCCCTTGAATGCTCGTCGGCACGCTAGGAACTGATGGGAGCGTCGGCACTGTCGGCATTTGAATACGCGCCATGATATCAGGCGGAAGGCTTATCGGCCCAGTCGCAGGTATCACCCATTCCATGTCATGGACTTTAGCGATCTGATCGCCATGAATGCGGCCACCGACATCGAAGCTTGGCAGGTTCCAGGCCTTGCCAAGGTGATTGATCGCAGCAACCACGCTATCAGCGACGAAATCGATATGCGGCGCCAGATCCGCGATCGTGTTCGCGATGATGTTATTGCCCCAGACAGAGCGATCAGAGATCATATCGCGCGCGCCGTTGATCGCGTCGACTTCGGTTTTCTCCCACCCCGCGATTGTCGAGAGCCAGTTATAGAGTGGCGCAGGATCGAAAGCTGCGCTCTGTCCATTCGTGCCTGCTGGTGAAACAGAGGCGCTATTCGATATGGGCGTAGGAGGCGGAGCAGTGGCCGTCTGATTGTTCATTACGGCAGAGATCAGCTGCTTTATCGAATCGACCTGCATCTGAGCTTCAGCCATTTTCTGCTTATCGCCTGAGGCTGTCGCATCTGCCAGCGCGCGTTGCGCAGCAACCAGCTGCGCGCTTAGCGCCTTCTGCTGATCTGCATTCAGCGTCGCCTTATCTGCAGCAGCAGCTGCCTGCTGCTGGCTGGCCAGCGTCGCCGAGAGCAGCTGCTGTACAGATTGCACCTGCTGCTGCGCAAGAGCGATTTTCGATTTATCTCCAGAGGCAGTGGCGTCTGCAAGAGCCTTGTTTGCTGCGACCATTTCTGCATTGACCGTGGCGATTTTATCAGCGGCTTGGCTGGCAGAAGCGATCGCTGCAGCAGCAGAACTGGTAGCCTTAGCTGCATCCTGCATTGCCTGCGGAAGCGTAGAAGGCGTATATCCAGGAGGCGCAGCGGGGCCAGAAGTGCCGCTTATCGAAGTGCTGCCAGCCGTAGACGTGTATGTGTTCTGAGCCTGCGCTGCTGCACCCGCTCTGGCTTCTGCCTCCTGCCTGTTGACTGCTCCGACTGCATCGTAATGGCCTTGCAGCGCCTCCCACACGCTCTGGCCGGTAAGCGCAGCCGCTGCGACCGGATCAAAATTAGCGGCGTTCGTCTCTGGCCCCTGCGCATTCTTATCGCGCGCAGTATTCGGAGCGACGGCCTGCGCTGCCGCTTTCGCTGCAGCGTTAATCTGCAGGTCAATCGAGGCTCCTGTGCCAGGAGTTCCGACAGACTGGCTCGACGTGCTGGTGCTTCCAGGCGTCGAAGTGTAGACTTCTCCCTGATCGCTAACGGGAGCTTTAGGCGTGACTTTAGGCGTCCAATCAATGTTGGGCGGCGCGAACGTTAGAGGCTTTCCGGTTACCGGGTCGACAGGCGTCGCGCCTACAGAATTGCCACCCTTGGCACTATTAACAGCATCCGGCGATTGGCTCGGCAGTCCAGGACCGTTGCCTACTGTGCCGCCACCAGAACCGCTAGGAAGATTCGGCGATACGCCGCCTGTCGTTCCATTCAAGCCGGTGCGCGTGCCGCCACCTGCAGCGCCCCAGGCACCAGCAACCGATATCAGATTGCCCATCTGCACGGCATAGGCTGCGACAGTGGCTGCGACGCCAGCGGCAACCGTATTCGATATCTGAGACGCGCTCGACTGGACTGCTGAAACAACCGACTGCCCAGAACTGACGATATATCCGCCAACGTCGGTAAGGTGCGTCCCGAGGCTGTTGTAAATGCTGTCAGCGCTGCTCGCGATATGCTCTGTGCCGCCCATCAGCGAAGTAAGCTGCGCGCTGGTCTGCTGCGCATAGGTCGCATACTGCTGCGCGAGCGCGAAGTCACCATCTTTAATCGCCTGCGCCTGCAGATTCTGATATGCGCCGTATTCGGCGCGCAGCGCCTGCATCTGCGAGTTAGCATCGAGCGCAGCCTGATATTGCGACTGCGCCTGCGCGAGGATCGCATTCTGCCGCGCGATAATCTGCCCGTCGTCTGCGGTGCGATGGTTATCAGCGCTCGAAATCGCCTGCGCTGTCATCTGCGCAGAGTCGCCGATCGCCTGAGAAGTGGCCTGCGCAGCATCCTCGACCGCAGAGGAAATCTGCTCAGACTGGTCGCTCATTTCCTCAGATTGCGCATGCGTCCCATACGTGAGCGCTGTAACGACAGCCAGAACCGAATTGTTTATTACTGCCAGCTCGTCGTAAAGCGTATTGGTTTGGTCGACGACATTCGCTGCGGTCTGCGCTGCGTTAGCGTTGGTGTACTGCGTGTTCGCTTGAATCGCAGCCAGCATCGAAACGATAGCGGGCATATTCGCCAGCTGCTTATCTGCGTCGGCAAGGTTCGCGCTATCTGCGGGGCTAAGCCCGCCAGCTGCGATGGTGAGCTTCCCGAGCTGGTCGTAAACGCGGTTAACTGCGTTCATTACCTCGCCCAATCGAGAGTACATCTGCCCGAACTGCGACCACAGATCGGCGCGAATATTCTCAAGCTCCGCAAGGCAGCTGCGCGTGTTTACTTCAATGTGGCCGGTATCGCTCGAAATGTGCGCGAGCAGGATATCAGCAGCGACCGCAGCGCCTGCTGCGATGATTCCGGTAATAATGCTGATCGTCGAAGCGAGGTTAGAAACGGCCTGCGCTGCCTGCGTAGCCGTGGCGCCAAGGTTTTTCTGGGCGTCTGCAGCCTTCGCTGAAGCATCCGAAAAGTCCTTAATGCCCTGCGTGCTGGCATCCATCCCAGGCTTGAACTTGTCGAAAAGATTCGATTCGAGATCGAGCAGCGAGGCCTTCAAAGGCTTCAGCGCGCCCTCGATCATGGTCGTCAGAATCTGCTGCGCAAGCGCTTTGAATACGTTCGCCAGAGCATCTGCAGCGCTCTTGCCGTTAATGATCGCGTCGGCGAGGCCCTTCGATACAGCAGCGAAGGCGTTATTTATTTCGTTCGTCATCTCGACGTACGTATCAGCCAGCCCGTGCGTCTCGATTCGGATCTCTTCCTGCTTCAGGCGAACTGCTTCGAGGCCCATGATTGCAGCCTCTGCGCTCTTTCCTGTCTTCTCGTCGTATGCGATCTGTTCCTGGTAAACCTTCGCCTGCTGGTCGAGGATATAGCCGTATGCATCCCCGCGCGCCTTCATCGTGTCGAGGATCTGCTGATCCTTCTGCAGCTGCTGTTCCTGCGCCTTCTGGATGTCTTGAATTACTGAAGGAACCTGCTTCAGCAGGTCGATATATTTCGCCCAGGCAGCAGCAGCTCCAGGCAGATTCTCTTCCGCCATCTTCTGCAGAAGCGGCTGCAGCTTCGCTAACTGGCCTTGCACCAAATCGGTTGGCGCGCCAGCCTTAATCATTTCCTGGATTACTGCTTCGAGCTGCTTGGCTGCTTCCGGCAGATCGGTCTTAGCCAGATTTGAGACGCGCTTATCTAAATCATCAAGGGCCTGATTAAAAGCAGACCAATCGCCGGTACTCTTCGCCTTCTCTGCCAGTTTGTCGAGATCGCCGGTTAGCTGCTCGATCGGAGTTTTCAGGTCTTCGACCGGCGTTTTGGCCTTCTGTATGACGAGGCCAAAATCCGACATCGCCTTATTCAATGCGTCCATCGGCGCAGGCATTGTCGGCAGCAGCAGGCCCAGCTTATTCAGCGTGTCGTATGCATCTTTGAAGGCCTGCTGAACCGCTGGCGAGTGCGTCGCGAGGTTAATGTACGATGCTGCGACCTTATCGAACGCTGCCTGCGCTTTATCTGCAGCAGCTGCAGTATCGCTCAGGAACTTCATATGATCCTGAAGCGCCTGATTAAGAACAACTAGAGGAGCGTTTGTATCGCGCAGCTTCTGGATCAGAGCGTCCCAACCGCGATTAGCAGCGTCGATATCTTCTTTCCCGAGCTGCTGCAGATCCTTCTCTGCCTGCTGAAGAGCTGCCTGAATCACTCCAAGCGGTGCTTTCGCAGAGTCGAGGATTCCGATGTACTTAACCCACGCATCGGTAGCGTCTTTTAGATCGCCCTTTGCCAGCTGCTGGATTAGCTTCGACTGCTCCTGAAAAGACTGGATGAAAACTTCCATGCCAGCCTTGTTTCTGCCCTGCGCCGCCGTGTAGTCGTCGACTGCCGTTATCGCTGCAGGCAGGTCTTCCTTCGCGACGGTATTGATTGACTTCTCTGCATTTTCAAAGGCGCGCTGCAGCGCCCCGACTCCATCGGTATCGCTATTTGCGAGCGCGTCGAACTTCGCGACTGCAGCCTCTGCAGCGGCGAAGGCAGCGCCGATCTTATCGCCTGTATCCTTGCCAGCTGCGCCAGCATGATCGAGCGCAGGGATTACAGCCTCGACACTTGCCTTAGTCTGGTTCATCAAGTCGTGAACGACTTTTGTCCCAGTGGCTATAGTGCTATTCCAGTCGTTTACTGCCTGCTTCCCTAACGAAACAGCTACAGAGAAAGCATCAGAGATATCCTTGCCAGCTTGCGTAAACTGGCCTTTCATCGCATCTGACACGCCTTTTCCGAGGCCTTGAATCTCGACCCCAACTGCCACAATCTGCTGCGTAATGTCTTCGACGATCGCCTTAATGTACGTTCCTGCGTAAACAAAAGCAGCCACTAGCGTATTGACAGGCGCAGAGAGATCAGGCAGCTTTCCATTCAAGCTGCCGATGTCTTTAATAATCAGGTTCAAGTCAGAATCGAACTGCGCCGAAGCTTTATGCATCGCGCCGCTGAAAGTGTTGTTTGCGACGTCTTCTGCAAGCCCCTTCAGCTTTTCCATGTTCGTCTGGAGCACGACCATTTTGTCGTGTTCGTCCAGACTCAGAAAGGCTTTTTTAGCAGAATCAGAGAAGTCGCCGACAGCGATTCCAAGCTCGCGCATCGTGTCTTTCAACTGATCGAAATTAGTACCAAGCGACTGCAGCTGCTTCGCGCTAACCGAGGCTGATGTAACGATGCGATCGAAGGCAGCAGAAAGAGCGTCAATGCTTTTCCCAGTGAAGGCGGAAACGTCTGCAAGCTGGCTGATAATGCCCACGACGTCTGTTCCCTCTGGAAGCAGGTTCGTCATGTTCTGCGCGGCTTGAGCCAGCCCAGGCATCGCCAGACCGTCAGACCGCCCAATCTGATCGAGCTTTTCGATTACCTCGTCTGCTTCAGTCGCGCTGCCGGTCAGCGTCGTAAGAGCGATATGCGCTTTCGTGATAGAGTCGTAAGCTGCGCCGACATCTTCAGCGAATCCGATGAAAGCGTGAACGCTAAGCGCGATACCGACGAGGCCTAAGGCCTCATTCATCGCATGCAGCGATTCGGTTCCAGCATCGACCTTATGCTTACTATCCTCGATTGCTGGATTCGCTGCTGCAAAAGCGCTCGCGACAGCCTGCTCAGCGCGCGCGAGTTCATTCGCTCCAGCAGTGCCTTGATCGTAAGCGGCCTGGATCTCAACTAGGACAGCCTTCGCTCGATCGAGTTCTGCAGTAGCTTTCGATTGAGCGTCTACAATCGCCTGCGCTCCATCGCTGAATGCCTTAACTGCTGCGATAGCAGGCGTAACCTCGTTAGGAATCTGCCCGATCGAATCGCCGAGCGCTGTAACGTTTCCAGCTGCTGATTTGCAGTCATCCGATACGACGACAATCGCATCTGAAAACAGGTTCAGCTGGCCGGTAGCGTCGCCGACAGGAACCTCGGCTGCTTTATCGAAAAGCGAAAGCTGCTCGCCTGCAGTCTGCGCCGAAGCGCCAACGGTCGTAATTCCATCAGAGACAGCCTGAAGATCACCTGCGCCTGCGCTCGCATTCTCGTCGAGCTTCTGCAGCGCAGCAGCCAGCGCCTCTGCAAGCGTCGTCGCCTGCCCGCCTTCGAGCATTGCCTGGATTTCTGCGCCCAGGTCGTCGACTGCCTTTCCGGTATCTGCAGCCTTCTCGTTGATCTGCTCGAAGCTTCCAGTAATGCCGGAAACATCAGGCGCAGGAATCTGCACTGCGAAGTCCTGCGCGATCGCATCAGAGGCCTGCTTCGCCGCTTCGTCAATCGCGGTAAAGCCTGCAATTATCTGGCTGTTATCAGTCGCGGGAATCGCAGCACCGCTGAACTGCTCTTTAATGTCGGTTGCAGCCTGCTGCGCAGCGTCGTCAACAGCCTGGAAGCCAGCGACAGCGCCGCTAGGGTCCATCGCCGGAATCGCAGTATTAGCGAAGGCATTGCTAACAGCAGTCGCTGTGCTGCCTGCTGCGTCGCTTATCGCCTGGAAGGATTCGATTACAGGCGAGGCGTCGAGCGATGGGAGCTGCACATCAAGGGCCTGCTGGATAGCCTGCCCCGCCGATGTCGCCTGCTGCGTAACTTCCTGCAGCGAGCCAGCGATCGCCTGCGTATCTGGTGCTACGAAACCGGTAGCGATACCGTCTGCGATCTTCGCGCCAGCCTGCTGCGCGAGTGCCTGCGCTGCATCAAAATCAGACTGCAGGCCGCTGTAATCAGCTACTACTTCAATTCCGACTCCGCCAATAATCTCCACGATCGACGCTCCCGTGATACTCTAATGAGCGTTCGTGTAGTTTCCCGATCGCCTCAGGGGCCCTTCAGCAAGGCCCCGAACACTTTAGGCGAACACCTTCCCTTTATTCACCTCTGCCGCATAAGACAACATCTGCCTTATCGACAGCTTCTGCGTCTCGACGTCCTGCGTACGCCAGGGAACAGCCCCCACGCCTGCAGGCCGCTCGTCGATATCCAGGAAGTCGTAAGCTGTTTTCGCTGGCGCGTCGCCTCGGTTGATGTTGTAATGCAGCGCCATCGAAGCAGCCCACTGGAAGCGTTCCTGCTTCTTTGAGAGCTTCCATACTCTCTCGTAAGCCGCGAACTCGCCGAACGACATAAACCAAAACTTCTCTTCGGCTATACCTAAGCCGTGCGGCGATGTCGCGAACGCCCATAGATCGATCCAGTACTGCTCTCTTACTGCAGGGTCGGGGTCGTCTGGACTGGCTCGCTCTTCGGAAGCGCCGCCTGAGCCTTTTCCTGCCTCCGGTCGCGGGCTTCCTTTTCCTTTCCCATTGCATCGCCGATCGCGCGAATACAATCGGTCCATTCGTCCTCTTCGATGATGCTGGCCCAGTGCGCGGCGTCGGGCGGCTCCATGCCCAGGTTTTTGTAGTTGTGCGCGACGCAGGCAGCAAAGACTTCCATCGAGCGCGCAGTGTACTCTGGAGATGCCGTCCAATGCGCAGGCGTGACTACGTTGCCCTCGTCGTCTTTTACCTCAGGCGTAACGAGCTTCGGCGAGCGCATCGCCTCCAGGCACTTCTCAGCGCTGATGCCCCACGACGAGAGCACAAAGCGCGGGAAGACGCCCCATTTCACCTCAAGAGTTTGTTTTCCGATCTGGACTTTCGGCCAGGATTCGGCGGTAATTTGCGTAATGTTGTTGGGGGTGTTAATTGGTGTCATCAGACGGTATCATAACGCACCGTCTGAAAATGAGGGGATTTTGCAGGATTTATCCAGGAGCAGCAGGCAATTACTGCCCCTGGAACTGATTTTACTTCTCTCGCGCCGACTCCCGAACTGCCTCGGTTACTGCACGCCTCGCGAGCGCGTCTGCTTTAGTAGGTTACTGCCGAGGCCGACTAGAATCGCCGAGTCGCAATGCTGAGGGATACTCAGCGCCAATGTAGACCCGACTGCATTCGGCCTCTGAACTGGTGGCGGGTATGGGACTCGAACCCATGACCTGAAGCTTATGAGGCTTCCGAGCTACCACTGCTCCAACCCGCGATAACTTCTGAATTGTAAGGCGTCTCGCGCGCGACGTCAAGTATGATGGTGTGGGCAGCAAAGTTCACAGCGATGCTGCCCACGAGACAACGTGAAAGGCGTTCACATTGGCCAGACCAAGATTACCACTACTGCCGCGCTTCATGAAATACGTTCAGGTCGATCCCGTTACGGGATGCTGGCTCTGGACAAGCACTATCAGCAAACGATGGGGATATGGCCGCTTCTGGAATGACGGCAAGCAGGTTCACGCGCACCGCATGGCCTACATGCTTTTCAAGGGACCGATACCGGAAGGATTAGACATCGATCACACCTGCCATAACGCAGACAAGGCTTGCGCTGGAGGCGCCACCTGCCCGCATCGATGCTGCGTGAATCCAGATCATTTAGAGGTCGTGACTGGAGCGGAAAACACTCGGCGAGGTAGAAGCGCCAACAGGCGAAAGACAAGCTGCGCTCAGGGGCATCCATACACGAAGGAAAACGTCTATCTATACACGACGAAAAGCGGGGTTAAGCAAAGAATGTGCAAAGAGTGTAATCGCATCCGCTCGCGCAGCAATTGGAAGAAGAAGGCTGCTGCTGCGCGAGCGGATACGCTATTATCTATTTAGTCCACAGCGATGCTCAAGCAAAGCTCGGGACACCCGTGATGGTCAGTTCGAGATCACAGGTCAATACGCCCGCAACGGGCGCCTTCTGTGAATATTTCGTAACAAAAGCTTGGAATTCATCCGTAGTATTCAAACCATCCGGATAAATAATCTTCCAGTTATACGGCACGCCAGGAGACAGGCCGCGATTGATGAACAGGCGTCCCAGGCCAGCCGTGAAGCTGTGGCCCATGAACGTTCCGACACCGGCCGGAGCTCCGCTCGAAGGCACGTAGTAAAGCGGCAGCGTGATCGTACCGGCGTCGAGCAGCGTCGGGATCTTCTGACGCCAGGGTGCCGATACTGACGTGTGGCTCGTGACGTCGACGACGGTCGCAGACGTGCCAGGACCGGTGATATCGCCGATGTTGGCGATAGAGTTGAAAATTTCGGGCGATGCTCCGTTGCCCACCTGCAGCAAAGTGCCGATTGCAGGGATTGCGATAGGGATATTAGCCATGCGCTTAGCTCTCCATGTTGTAAATTCTGAAATCGAGTGTTTCTACATATGCCGGTCCTGGTGGTTCTGGCTGCGCTTCCATACCTGATCGGCGGTTAAGTAGGAAGTTGGGGGAGTTTGGGGGAGTAGACGCAGGTGAATCAAAATCATTCGAGGCAGCGAAGGATACAGTTCCCATCCAGGCGATTACTGCATCCTTCGCTGCTACTAATCGAGTCGAATCCATATCGAGAATGTCGAACTGCATGTAAGGCTGATTCAGCGCCATCAGTCCTGCTGGCGCATTGGTGTACCCAAAAATGCTAGAAACGACCTTCATTCGCAGGCAAGTGCCAGACTTGATATATCCAGGCTCCAGGCGCTGCCGAACCCACCGGAAAGGACCGGTGCCAAAATACGAGCGCATCGTCGTATCGAGCAGCGCCAGCGTGCGAATTTTGGTGTAAATGTCCATCGGTCTATCTCAGCGAGATCGAGAGCGAGCCTTTCATTTCTTCCTTGACCTGCTCGCGCGTCGCGTCCATCGCTGGCCTCAGGTACGGTATCGGCTCCATTCCAGGCCAGTCCGGTTTATAAGGCCCCTTGCCAGCGTCAGGAGAGGCCTCCCCTGCTCTGCCGGTACCAAACTCGGCATAAGCTGCGTGGTCTGCGTCGAAGACGGCTAGCGCTGTCGTTTTGCCGTTCTCGGTAGTCGCCGGAACGATCTTTCCCGAGTCGCGCAGTTCGCCAGAGCGCACATGCACGATGCTTTTCGCATAGTCGACCACTCGCTGCGCGCTTGCATTCGTTCCAGCGATCGCTCCAGGCGTCACCTTCGCTGCGATAAACTGGCCCGCACTGCTGCGAGGCGTATACTGCGCGCGCGCTTTGACAGAAAATCCCATTACAGTTCGGCTATCCTCAACTGCAGGCGCGTCATCTGCGACTGCGAATCAGACTCTGCGCCGACGAGATCCCAAACGACAGACTCGACGAAGACGCCATCAGGCGTGAAGGTTTTGATAACGGCCTGCCAGTTATCGTCGCTATCGGGTATCTGCGGGTAAAACCCACCGAGCAGTACGTGCCGATACTGGTACGAAATGATCTCGCTTTCGCTCTTCACTTCGTTGGCCTTGATCCCGCCTTCAGGCGCTGCCATGCACGTGATATCTTGCAATCCGACGACGGGCACATAAAGCGGCTCGTGCGTAGTCGGGTCAACCTTAGGCGTGCCGTCGTCGTTCTGCTCGCCTGATGGCTGCTGGATACTGCAGGTCGAAACGAAAAGCCCTGTTGCCAGCGCGAGCGGCATAACCTGATCGATCAGCGACTGAATGGTGATATTCATCAGTTCGCCTCGATTCGCAGCATCTGCGCATAGACTCGCTCGCGCGCAGAGAATTCATCGTTAACCATTTCTGCGATCGCGAATGAGCCAAGCTTCGCTTCCTGATCTCGCAGGCATTGCGCACGGTCTGCTGCTGCTCGCGCGCCAGCTGCCAGGGAAAGCTTCACATCTAAAATCTGCTCGACGCCTGCCAGCTGCGAAAGCTTCGACGCGATGATATCGAGGCCCATCGCCGCAGCGCGCCGCACAGAGTACACCTGCGGCAGCACTGTCTGGCTCGAAGCGGTCGGCGCCGCCTGCCCGCTCACGTAAAGCCCCTGAGAGGATTCCAGGTAAATGAACTGGTTAACCTCCTGGTCGGTAAACTTCCAGGGTGCCATCGTGTCAGGAATGAGCATCCGAACCTGCGAGAGGATCGGATCGGTATCGAAATTGTACGTATAGCTCAATCAGTTAGCCCAGGTGTATTGAACGGTATCGCCGCTTCCGATGTAGCAGTAGATCGTAGAAAGCGAGTAGTAAGCCATGCTCGTCGACCATCGCGAGTCTGTCGGCATAGGTGGAAAGAATTGCGCGCCGCCTGCTGGTATCGGAGTGCCACGCGTCGCGCTCACGTTTGAATCGCCGCACTGCACGCTTGCCGAATTGCTGGAACCAGCCGATATGCTCAGCCAGCGAGCAGTACCACTGGCTGCGACCTTTACCGCGATTCCAGATCCAGTGACCTGCGCAGGCGACGTTAGAACTACGTTTCCGCCCTGCGCTGATACCGGTGCGTGGCCTATCGTGGCAATCAGCAGCGCGACCGTCGCAAGAATCGAAATTACTCGTTTCATCCAGCCCCCAAACAAAGGGGCGCAAACAGTATGGCTACCTCCCCCGAGATTACCAACCTGCCTGCGCCCCGAATGATTCACCAATTCCGCCGACTTGCGCCGACGAAGTGTTTACGAACCGGTACCGTTGGAAGCTACGGCGCAGACCGGATCGAGGAGAGTTCCGCCAAGGAAATGGCGAATCTTGTAATCGATACCGTCAGTTTCGTAGTCGCCTTCCATCGGGTTAGTGTTGCCGGTTCCAGGCATCACGCCAGCGCCAGGACCCATGCGGCCCTCGCCGACAGCGACCTGATTCGGTAAGCGCATGAAAAGCTGCGGAGCTTCGCGGCCACGAAGGAACGACTGCTGCAGAGCAGGACGCCCCATCGACGGAGCAGCGAAGAGATACCAGCCGGTGCTGCCGCTCGTGGTGTCGACGACAGGCAGGTAGTAATTCAGCGCGCCTCGCGCAAAGCCGCGCGCCCAGTTTGCGACGCGCATTCTGATACCGGAAGTCGCTGCCGTGAAGTTGGCTGCAGGGCTTACGGTCGCTCCATAGGTCTGAATGTTGCCCCCTTCCATGTTGGCGAAAAGCTCGGTCGCGTTCAAAATGTTCTCGGCAGTCACTTTCAGCGCAGGAGGATAAACCAGCACAGCGCCTTCGATGGCGATCGGCTCGCCGTCGAGATCGCGCTGGTTAGCGAGCACGGTTAGCGCCCACATCAGCGAGTCGACCGACAGCGGGGGGTTAGTGTAAGGGCACCCAGGTGCCACAGTCGGGTTGATAACGTTCTTATTCGCGGTAGAGAAGAACGTCGCATTCGGGCCAGTCGAGGAAGCGAAAAGCGAAGTCGCGCGCTTCTCTTCGGTTCTGCGAGCAGCGCGGCCAAAAAGAGCAGGCGTGTCTTTCAGCGCGTCGAGATCGTCGTTAACGATCGTCTCGAAAGAGAAGTCCATTCTGGCGCCGAACTTGTACAGCTGATCGGTATAGCCGGAAACGACGCGCTTGCGCATCGGGTACTCTGACACCTGCTGGATGCCCGTCGAACCGTCGCCGGTCGCGCCGTACGAGTTCGGAACCACAGGCCCATCGAGCACCGCAGCGCCACGGTCGACGCGAAACATACGCGCGAGGCGCAGGTCGTTCAGGATGGCGCGCTTGCAATACAGGTCCCAGGTGTAAGGCGTTTCCTGATAATTCGCCAGCACGCTGCGGTCGAGCACGTCGCCAAAGAGCAGCGGAAAGTCGCTGGTCGTCATGGCTTCCTGCAGATTCAGCATCGCGCGCTTGCTGCCGGAAAGAGCGCTTTCGACCATTCGCTGCGCGATGTCGAAATACTGCTGGTATGTGGGGTTCGACGTCTGCGGCGCAGCCTGAAAGCCTTGGCTCTCTTCCATGACAGCATTGCCGCGCGTATACGTACCGTCAGCGCTTCGGCTAGCCACCAATTCTGCACCCCCGCCAATGCTCGGCGAGTCAAACGTCGCACCCCGAAATCCGCTGTCGGTTTCGCTCTCGCGAAGATTGTCGATGTACTGCGCAAAGGTCTGTCTCATCTTCGTTAGCTCCCCAACATCACGCGAATGGTAGCCGTTTGCCCAGAGGTTACGGCGTCCATTGCGCGACCGAATTTCCAGCCGGTCGAGCTGTTTTTGTTGATCGTGAAACCGTACAGAAAACCGGTCGTCGGGTCGGTCGTTCCTCCATCAGCATAGAGCTGGTCGCCAGGATTGATCGCCGAGCCAGTGCCTGGGTTAATGCTGGTCTTCGCCTGCACGCTCAGGAAGAAAGCGCCGACGCGCTTGACCGTAATCGTACCGGTCGGAGTGAGCGAGCCAGGAGGCGTATACGAGGTTTCTGCGACCATCGGCACGCCATTCGAGGGGCTATTAAACAAGCCCCACAAAAGGGGATCGCCCGAGATCGGGCCTACGCCGCTGTTAGCGGCAGCAGGAGCCGCGATAGTAAACTGATCTGCTCTTTCTAAAGCTTCGTTCGCTGCCATCGCAGTTAGCCCTCCATCTCAAAAGCGCCCGCTTCGACAGGCACCTGTGCGCGGCGCGTTCGCGCATTGTAATTGACATCGAAGGCGCGCCGTCCTTCGACGAGGATCTTACGGCCAGCCTTCAGCCGCTCGTCGCCAAATCCTAAGTGCGACATAAACCGGTTTCGCGCCTCGGTAGCCACAGCGACCTGCTGCGCTTTGCGCTCCTTGATTTCCTCGCGCTGCGCTTCTGTCATGGTGCCAGTTTGGGCGATGCCCATTCCGACCACCAGCGAAGGGTTCAAGCGGCCCAGGAAGGCCAGCTCGTCATTCAGTTCGGCTTCAGCGAACTGCTTAACCTTCGCGCGGTCGAGATCACCGGTATCGGTAAGCGGGATCGATCCCTCGAGGATTCGCTTAGTAACCCGACTCTTGATTTCCTGCGGCGCTCTGACGGTTCCGAGATATTCGGCAACCGCGCTGCCCGCATCCTGCACTGCCTGCCGTTCGCGCAGCTTGCGGTTATCCGCAGCAAGCGCGGTTACGCTCTCCTGGAGTTTTTGCAGCGCTGCTGCGTCCATTGGGCTTTCCTCCGTGGCTTCCGCCACTGGTTGGTTAGGGGTTTCGACGACGCGACCGCGCGCCGCCTCGAATAACTGCAGAACCTTTCCGCCTGCGCCAGCTGTCGTGACGTAATCGACGCTGTGCCCATGCGTGAGCTTTTCGATAATCTTGCCCTTGCGACCATCAGGCGCAGTACCTTCTTTCGCAATGCCATTCGCGCGAATGCTCATTCCGATATACTTCGCGAGCGAATCGACAGGCTGGCGGAAGTGCTCGACCACATTGGCGCGAGCGTAGAGGCCTGGGCCGTCAGGCCCATTCTTTTCGTAATGCGCGTCCTCGGTAAGCGTGCTCGCCAAGTCGCGCAGATCGCCTTCAGGCCGCGCAGCTTCCTCTGCTGCGGTCTGATGATTCCAGAAGTTTTTCGTGCCGTTTTTGAAGACCTGCGGCCCGTCGCGTTCCAGCATGCGCTCTGAGTAGTAGCCGCAGCTGCCCCATCCTGGCGCGATCAGCTTCAAAAGCGCCGTACCATCCTGGCCGACTGCGCCCTCGCGCAGATTGATGGCATCGCCGACGATCTCGACAGAGCTTGCTGCCTCGTCTACGTCGCCGCCTTCTGCTTCGCCTTCAGCTTCGTTATCATCGGCAGAGGCAGGGGCCGCGCCGAGCGCGATCGCGTGATCGTGAATATTCTGGATCAGCGCCTGATCGGTCTTTGAGTGCCGCGCGCCCGCCTCGCTTTGGTCGCTCGCCTTCGGATCGGCAGCAGGTTTCACCTTCGCCTTCCCCTTGAGCAGCGATTTCATTTTGGCCTTCAGAGCTGCAGCCTTATCTGCTTCGCCTGCGTATGCTGCTTCCTCGTCGGTTTCCGGCACGTAGGTTGTCATCTGCGCGACGTCAACAGCGTTTTCAACATCGATTTTCACGTTTACGCCAGTCGTCGACTTTGAAATCGAGTAAGGCGCTTGCATTAAATCGCCATCGCAGCAGTAAATAATCGATCCGCTTTCGCCATCGCCTATGAAATCGACGAAATAGCACCAGCAGCCAGAAGGCGTACAATCGCGCAGTGCGTCGCAGAGCCACGAGCACAGGTCTTTATGGCTCATATCGGCAGGATCTGCCGCCTCTCGCGCTAAAAGCGCTAACGCTTTAGCGGCCTGCTTTGTGAGTGCCATCACCAATGACGGTACACTTACACCTTCAGTTGCGAAAAGTGCTTTTGTGTATAATTCCTATGTTGACGTGCTCAAGGTGCAGCAAAAAACCTAGAATAGACGGGCAATGTTGGTGCAGGTCTTGTTTGACCGAATACCAGAGAGAGAATAGAAATGCGAGAACTGTTCGTAAAGTAAAGCAGGCGCGCATTTCCGGCGCAGAGGCCTTTCGAGAGTACGCTGCGACGAAATTCGAGCGAGACGGAAGTGTCGAATTCAGCGGGTTTGCAGTTGCCGAGCTTGTGCGTCAGCTGCGCTTGCCAGACTAACAGCTTCAACGCTTAGCCCAAAACGTGCATAGAATAGCGGCATGCTACCTGGAATACTTCTCGTCTTCGCGTTCGTGCTCGCAATCGGTGCCAGCATCTTTCCGCCTGCTCCTGCTCCTGTCTGGGGTTGGCGTGCGCTCTGCTGGAGCTTGGCTTCCTATTTCCTGTCAGCGATTGTAGGGAACGCTAAGACGCTTTTCGGCTAAAGATAAACCCGCTTTCGGGATTCTTTATACTCTTCGATGCAGACGCAGTACGGGTGAAACTCTGGCCCGTCGTCGCCTGAAGGATAGACTTCCTCGCTGTCAATCCAACCGGCAGCGACGTTCTCGTCGCACGCTTCGCAGGGCCCCGACTGCGAGGCCCCCTCGATTACCCGTTTCAGCAGGATCTCTTCGTAATAGTACTGGCGCTTCGCTTCGTCGACCTGCACGTCTAACAGGTCGTCGATAATTCTCAGAGCTTCAGCGATCAGCGCAGGCGAAGGCATCAGATTTTCGTCGCTCGCTGAAACGCGCTGGTTTCTGTCATCACGATTCCCTGCAGCGCGAGCGCTCCATCTTCGATGTAGAACTCTCCGCTTTTCCCGTCAGGATCTGATTTCCATTTCGCCATGCTCGCACCCCAGGTCGTCAGAAAGTAGCCGGAAGGATTAACCGCCTGCAGCCATTTGACCTGCACTTGCAGCTCGCTGTCACGCAAGCGCGCATCGGTCACGACGCCTAACGCATGCTCCAGGCTGTCATTCTCGAAGCTGGAAGAGATAATCTGCCCTTTGCATAGGCGCGCCATCTTTGCCAGCGCCTCAGGCGAGTACGAATGCATATTCAGGTTTCGCCCAAGGTGCGCGATCGTAATCCAGCTGTCTGGCTCCTGAGCCTGAATTGCTGCAGGTGCTGCAGCTGCCGCAGCTGCTGATATGAGAAAATCTCGCCTATTCACCTTCTCCCCCTAGAACCCACTTCAGCGCGTCTAGGCGCCCAAGCTGGTAGGCGTGCTTTTCCAGAATAGTCGTCGGCGCTGCAGGCGCGCCCTTATCGGTCAGCTCTTTTACTTGCCGCTCGCACTGCAAGCGGGCAGTTTCCACGAACGCCTTATCTTTCATGCTGCTCGTCTTCCTTTCAAATTGTGGCGCGCTGCAGCCAGGATCTGTCTTACAGCGCGCTCGATTACCTTCGCGTCTCTCGATACACCCAGGGCTTCCTTCGTTGGCTTGGGCAGGTTCATAGGCTGCTCTTCGCCAGCGCGATCTGCAGCATCAGCCTGCGGCGCTGGCGCGTCAGCCTTGATCGTCGTCGGCAGCGCAGGCTCCAGCGTACGATCGGTTTCGTACGTGTCTTCTGGAAACATCGCCTCGATAACGGCCTGCACATCCTCGACGCCAAGCTCTGAGAGAAGCAGCGCGGTACCGATGCGCTGATCGATCCCGATAGGCTCTTTACCGTCGAGCGTCATGGCTGAAACGATCGCAGCGACGCGCTCTTTTATGTCGTGCGCGAGGATATCGGGAAACTTCACATCGATCGTTATCGTCTGATTAGCTGCCGGATTTTCGCCTTCGCCGTCTGCCTCGCGCAGCGGGACCATGATCGAGCTATCCTGCCGCTTCGTCTCGATAAACTTCACTGTCTTAGGGTCGAACTCTGAGGTTTCCTTGCCCTGGCGCTTAGCGAGAGCTTCGCGCAGCTTGCCTTTCGGAGCGTTCACTGATCGCCTGAGCGCATACCGCCCCTGGCGCTGGATGACTTCGCGCCAGACTTCCTGCCGCTCCAGAAACATCAGCTCAGTAGGACGCTCAAGGCTGGCAGCAGTTGCCAAGCTGCCAGTCGTCGCATCTCCGAACATGTGTTCACCGAGGCCAAAGCCAGCGCAGACCATTAGCAGAACGCGCCGCGCATTATCGGGGTTCATTGTGGCACCAGCAGTCTGAAATGGCGTTACCTTGTTGTCTGGCCCGCTGATATAAGCGCTGCCCGTAACCGGTACCGGATTCGATTCGATCTGCGTTAGATCGTTTGCAAGCGTCGTCGCGAGCACTTGCTTAAAGGCTGCGATCGCAGGCGCGCCGCCTTCCGTCTCGACGTTCCAGGCAAAGCGCGAGAGAGCGCGCCACATCGTGCAAAGGTCTTCGAGCACGCGACGGTAAGCGCGCAGCCAATCGATGCAGGGATACATGCGCGGGCATCCGAACTTCCATCCTGGAAGGTCGCCATCCTTCAAATGCATAACCGGAATCGGTTCTTTGTGGTTGTCGAGAGCTACATCGAACCCCTGAATCTTGCGGATATCCTTGGGGAAGTTTGGCAGGTCTTCGTAATCGAGAGCGAAGTACCACGCTGTGCGCTGCTTCGTGCCTACTTCGCCGCCTTGACCTTTCGGGCCATCTGGCGTGAAGGTGGTTTCTGTCCAATCGCGGCGGTAAAACCAGGGAGTGTCGTTATCGTCAGGGTCGCAGATGATTTCGGAAATCTCGACAGCATCGATACCACGCACTTCGAGTCGCCCGTCGAGAGGATCGCTAAAGAAGGCCCAGAAGATGTTGCCGTCTGTATACGTCGCCTTCTCTTTCTTCACGAGCGCGGTATGGCTGAACTGCGAAGCATTGCGAGGGTCGTTGAAAAAGGCGTTTAATCCTTCGTTCGCTGCTTCGTCGTTGCTGCTGATAGAGAGGCCTCTGCCGAAGACGTAAAACGCGCTGGTGTCGACTCCTCGACGTGCAAGAGAGTTCTTGATCGTATACAGCCTGCAGATCAGCATTATGCTCTGAATGCCGAACCGCGAGAATTCGTACTGTGACTGCGCCAGCAGGCGCTTCCAGCCGCGATCGTCTAGCGCGATCTCAAGCTCTGCCATGCCGTAAATTGTTTCGCGCAGGGGCATAGACTGAATCGTCTTCGCAGCCTCGGTCAGCATCTTGCCTGCCGCGCTGTGGCCTTCGCCCCCAGGTATCCACGGTGCCCCATCAGCGAGCGACGCAGCCTCCTGAAGCTCGGCGAGCAGGTCGTCTCGACGCCGCTGCGCCTCTGCTTTCCATTCCTGGTTTTCTTCGGCGCGTATCTCTAAGCGCTCGATCATGTTCTCTGATTTTCGGAGCAGGCGAGGAAGGCGCGGAGCGATTCTGAAGGCCAGCGCTTCGCGCCATTTGCGTAATTGGGCAGCAGAAAAGAGCATTTCGTGCGAATGATAACACGCTATTATTTAACGCATGAATCTAATCGCCTTATGCGCCAGAACCGGAAGCGAAAACAATTTCATCAAATGCAAAGCCGTGGCTATCGGGATAGAAGGTGATCTCGACGACGCCGGGAAGCAAATTTGGTACGACGAAATGAGCACGCTCTGCGCTTTCCATCCTGAAGTAGCCGAACAGATCGCTAAGCTTTAACCTGCGCCTTTGCTGCTTCCCGGTTGGCATGGCAGACGGCCTCGCCTTTGGCAGTAAGCTCCAGCTGGTAAATTATCAGGCTCTTGTGAAAGTACGTAACTTCCAGTCGCGCTAGATCGCTGATGATAAGCGACTCGATCTGGTTAGATTGCTCTTCGCTCTCAGCGATTCGGCAGAACGGCCTGAACTGCGCTGCGGCTCTGCCGGTATGCCCTATCCCCATTTCGAGCGTATCCTGCCCGTACTGGCTCAGCTTTACTGCATGCGGCTCCAGGCCGGAACCCATGCAGCGCTGGCAGGTGGCGATCTTTTCGCCTTCAGTATTTCGGCAGCGCGTGCCTTTGCACTTCGAGCATAGCTCACCGTCGAGAGGGGTCGGCAGCAGCTCGCCCTTGAAGTCAGGATTTAGCTGGAAGGCGGGGCAGTCTTCGTCTTTCACATTCCCGCTTGTATACCAGCTCCTGCGGCACTTGCGCGGCGCATCCTCCCAATGGTCAGCGTGGCAATACACTGCATGGTCGTCGACTCGATTGCCGAATTTGCAGCGTTGGTCGGCAGCGCTGTCTGTAAAGGCTTCCACGATATTGAAGGCCATGGCTAAACTCTAACCCCTCTGGCTTTTCTCTTTACCAGCAGATCGAAAGCGCTTCCTACGCTCCTGGATTCGATAACCTTGCGATACGTTTCTGCTGATACCTTTTCGTATCGGTAGGTTTCAGTGTGCCCCTTTCCTCCGCAGCGCATGCAGTTCGGCGAGTCTTGAGCCTTGCACGCACTGCATATAAAGCGAGCTTCTAAGGTTTCGCCTTCGTGAGCGAGCGAGTAAACGTTAGACGACTTAACCCTCTGATGGTTCATTTCCGCCTGCTTTCTGCCCAGGCCTTCGCCATTCGGCGCATGCCTTCCGCTTCATCGATCCCGTTCGCCTTGCAGTATCGAAGCAAGCGCTGGCGCGCTTCCATCATCGGGTCGAGAGGCTTGCTGCCGGTAGGCTGATAGAAGGCCTGCCAGTCCTCGCGCCTACTGCCGAACGGGATATTATCGCCGAATTTCTCGCGCAGTTTCGATTCGACCTTAACGCGCACGTACTCTTCGGCTTCTGCTCTCTTCCTTCGCTGCTCCTCGTAAGCAGCTTCGCGGCGCTGCGTTTCTTCCCATGCTTCACGCCTGCGCGCTTCGGCCTGCTCCTGCTGCCTGCGGTTGGCTTCCTCGCGCTCGCGTTTAAGAGTTTCATTGAACGCAGCTGTACCAGCATTCGCTCTATTCGAGAACTCCATAAACCCGCTCATAACGTCGCGCATCGCCTGCTGAAATAGCGCGTCATCCATCCTGATCGTGAAGCCGAAGTGCTCGCTAGGCCTGTACTCTTCCTTCGGCGCTTCTGTTGGCTGCTCCTTGAAAGCTTTATCCAGCCTTTCGACTGCGGCGAGCGCTGCCTTTCCTTCGCCTTCAGTTCCAGGCGATAGAGCCAGATTCATCAGCTTCTGGCGTTTCGTTCGGTATTCCTGCCCCGTCATTTTTGCCGCCTCGGTTCCTTCAGCCTCACTTCGCCAGCAGGCACGTGTGGCTCTTCCTTCACGATCGCCTGCATCCAGCAATTACCATTCGCATTCCAGACCGGCGCGCCTTGACAGATCCAGCCCTCTGCTGCTTTCGCGTTTATCAGCATCACCAGCTGTTCTGGCGTTCGATGCTGCAGTATTTCATAGCTCACCAGCAAACCTCACTTTCCTTTACGTCGAATAGAATGCGCCAGTATGAAATCTTTATTTTTGAAGCCTCGCCGTCGCCTTCTATTATTTCAATGTGCGGAGGGACTACAGAGACAGGCTTATGCGTAAACTCGCTAACGATCGCTGCTGCCTCGATCGCCTTGACTACCCCGCCGTACATCGCTTTAAACCGCATAAGGTCGCGCGGGTCTGCAGTTTCATACTGGATATATTTGCAGTCTTCAGGCCGAATCTTCATAAACAGGCCTGCGCTCCAGTCTGCTGGCAACGGAGAGCGAAAGTCTTTCCAGCCATCAGGATAATATCTCTGCAGGATAGGCAGCGCCTGCTCTAGGCGAGTCGCTACAGCATTGCGCTCTTCGTTCGTCATGGTGCCTATTCCAGCACGAACTCGCAGGGGCCAGCGTGCATCAGCTTCGCGCTCACCGGGATATCGGGCACGTCACCTTGCACCATATGACGATATCGGTCTTCTGCATGGTTGTTCGGATCGATCGCGTTATACCATGCATACTTGCGCAGCCGGTCGGCCTTGTAGTTATAGCCCAGGTGCAGAATAGGCGCGCGCTCGATTGTCGCGTGCGCGTGGTGCAGCAGCTGCTGCGGGATTGACGAGCAGTGGAAGTTTCCACCCCATGGCGTCGCCTGAAACCGGAACGCCGAATTAAACAGCCGAAAGACTGAAGGCCTCGCGAAGGTTCGATAAACACCATCGACGCGCACGCGCCTCTGTCCAGGAACGCGCAGCAGCGACATATCCGAATCCCACAGATAGCGAATAGGCAGCTTGAAAGCGTGAGCGCTGGTTGCTTCCAGCGTTGCAGCGATCGCAGCCTGACCACCTTCTGCGAGCAGTTCGTCGCCGTCGAAGTGAATCGCCCAGTAAGGCGAGCGCTCGTTTCCCCGCAAGTGAATATCAGACACGTTTTGCATAACGCGCCCCAACAGCAGATCCTTATCGCGCGTTTCGTCGAGGCCATGAAAGTCTGAACGAATGACCGTTATGCGCGGGTCTAGCTGCTCTGCCAGTTCAGGCGTACCATCCTTGGAATGGTCGTCGAGTACGAATATGCGCTCACAGATCGGTAAGTATGATCGAAGTACTTCCGCTATCCAGCGCGATTCGTCCTTGATCCTTGTCATCCCGTAAATTATCATTGGCATCCTCGACTTTGATTAGAGTAAAAAGGCTGTGCGGGTCTTCATTGCCAGCCATGTCGTAAACCTCGATCACGCGTTGAAGCGTATCAGAGGGGCACATCTTGTCTTCGTAGTGGTACCGCAGATTACTGGCGCGCTCTTCGTCATCTATCGCCTTGTCTGGCTCGAAGCGATAGCCATCGACTGTAACCACGAAAGGCCCCTTAACCGCCAGCGTAACGACAGTAGGCACCTCGCGCCCGCCAGTAGGCGTGCAGTCGATTTCCTCAGGCGAGATCACATGCAGGTCGAACTCGGCGCCACACTCGCGCCTGTGGCAATACCAGCGCGTCTTCGTGCCTGCAGGAAGATGGCTAACAGAACTCTGCCCCAGGCCGCACGTGGGGCAGTGGATGTATCGCTGATCGTCGGCAAAAGGTTTCTGAATCATATAATGCGATTTCTATAAAACCCGCTGAACCGTGGAACCTTTATCAAGTCGTATTCTCGCCCGTCGATCTTCACGACTTCTGGATTAGCGTTTAGCTCAGGCATGCGCTGCTTCCAGTACTCTTCGAGGTACAGCGCGTTAGGTGGCCAGTCCTCAAAACGGGTGACGTTTGCAGAGTGATAGTTGAAATTTTTCCCGTTGAAATATCGGTTATGCTTGTTCACCCAGTTAACGACGCCTCGGTTAATGCGCTCGGTGCTCGCTGCATCGTTCGTGGCTGTCGCCTTGTGGTCGCAGCGAACCTCAGGCACTGCCGCGCACTTCCAGCCCGCCATGCGCACGCGCTGGCATACGTCGGCTTCCTCCTGGTGGCCCAGCCGATCATCGAACACGCTAGCAGGCTGCGCCATCCTTCCCTCGAACATCATCAGCATGCTAGGGTCTGTTCGTAAATCGGTCGCACACATCCGGTTCATGATCCAGCAGAAGCCGCAGGCCCAGAGCACTTCTTTGTACGGTCCTCGATCAACCTGATACGCGCCATCGTTCGGAAAGATGAGGCCTATTTCGTGGAAGCGGTCGAGGTAGGAGCAGAGCGTTTCGTCCCATCCTGGCGTGAGCACTTCAGCGTCGTTATCGAGGTAGGCGATATATTCGGTCATGCTGTTAGCCAAGATCACATTGCAGGCGCCAGCATACCCGACGTTTCGATCATTCCAGACAGGCAGAAAGCGCGAATCGCGCGCGGCTATTCGACAGATTGCCTCTTTCGTAAGCTCGTCGCCCGCGCTCGGGTTGTGAACGATGTAGCATTGGAAATCTGTAACGCTGTTCTTGATGAGCGCTGCCAGCGTGCGCTCCAGCTGCTGCCAGTTCCTGCCGTAGCTGGCGATTCCGATATCTAGTCTGCGCACGCTTCCTCCTCGACTGGCTCGCCATCGCTGCCTACCCTGACAGGATTCGGCATCGCGTCTTTCGCCAAAAGCTTTCCGCAGTGCGGCAAAAGCTCTGCCTCGTTCTCGACAGGCGCGACGATCGTTAGTAGCTCGAAGTGCGAATCCCCGCTTACCTCCGGCAGATGCAGCATGTACGTTCCGACGTGCCGCTCGCCTTCAGGCCGGTGCTTATCTACGATCGATATTCCGATAATCATATTACGGGCTCCTCGTTAACGCCCATCTTCGCGAAGAGCGCTTGCGCTTCGGCATCCCATTCGCGAGAGCTTTCTGCAGCCGCTGCTGCGTACCACTGCTTCAGCAGCCATACTTCGTGAAAGGTTAGCGAAGGAATCGCACAGATCCTTTCCTCGTCTTCCTCGCTGAAGGTGCTGGCATTTAATTCAACGCCACCTATTTCTTCCAGGCCGTCTAGCAGCTCGTCGATAAGGTCAGCGTTGGCGAAGCCCGCCCAGTAGATGCGCACAGCGTTTCCAGGCTTCCCGCTATCGATCAGGAAGCGGGTCGTGCCTGTAGGCAGCAAGCCCTTATCGGTCAGCCTTTGAACCAGACTGGTATTCATAAGCGGCATAAATTTTCTTTTGCTTTCGCTCATTGCACTTTAGGCTTGATGCCCCTCTCTTTCCAGGTGTAGCAGTTGAGTTCAGCGACGACGCTATAGGCGCGCCACATCCCGCCAGGAAGCGAATCGCACAGCACCAGCATAGGCTCGCTCTCTCCCGCGACTGGCGAAGGGATCAGCGCCGAGTCGTAATAGTGCAGCGCCTGCCCAATCGCATGCAGCGCTTCGAGCACGCGCAGGTCTGATATCCCTACAGGTATCAGCTCGTGAGAGCGCAGCATGTCGATATTCTGCAGGTCGCGCCATTCAGTTACGTCGCGATAACGCGGCGGCCACTTCAGACCGCCAGCGCCGTATGGCTCGCTCAGCGTGGCGAATAGATGGTCGGTCCTCCGCGCGAATAGCCCGACTCGAAACTTCTGGCAGAAGACATGAATGTCGTTCACGCAAGCGAGCGCTTTGTCGCGATCGTCTGAAAGCGGCTTGATGACTGGGTTAGGCATTTTCGACAGGCTTATGGTAGTCGCGTACGGTTTCGGTTGTGACGCCATCGATACGAACCTGCGTAGCGATCTCGATCTTATGCTTTTCGCAGTACAGATTAGCTCCGAAGCGATTCCAGCCTTCAGGAACTGCGTGGACTACGCTTAATTCGATTTGGCCGTCTGGTCGCTTAGACGAGTGAGTAATAGGATCTACATCTACAGTTGCGCCAGCGCCGCAGGCTGCGCAGATGTACCGCGCATAGTATTTAGGGGCAGCAGTCATCGAATCGCCTCCGTCCACAGAAACGCTATCGACCACCAGCCCTCAGGCTTGCCGTTGTAGCAGTGATGGCGCAGTGCGTAAGATTTATTTCCAACGTCGAGGCGATTATGCAGGTCGACAATGTTCGCAACAGAATCCTGCAGCGCCGACGAGTGATTGATAACTACGCCGTACACTTGCCGCCCAGGTTGAACCATCTTGCCGCTTCGAGAGGCGTGCTGCAGCGCATCCATAAAAGCCTGCAGGCAGAAAGGCTGATCCCATTTCATGCAGGCTTGCGCCACCAGTTGCTGGTGCCCTCCTGAACGAAGCCGATATCGAGCATCAGCGGTCCATAGTCTTTCTCGAAACGGTCGTTTCGCTCCAGGTGCATAGGCATTCCGCCATCAGGCCCGCTGCCGATCCCAAACGCATTCTGGCCCAGGAACCAGCCTCCAGGCTTTAGCGTCGTAAAGATCGCGCGCAGCCAGTCTTCGACTGCCAGAACGTGCTCAAGGAAGTCGAGCGAAACTATCGCGTCGAAAAGAGCTTCGCACTGCGCCAGCGCCTGCTTCGGCTCGTCGAACTGAAATAGGAATTCGCAGTTCCGTATTGCCATGCGCATAGTAGCGAAGTCTGCTGTGCGACTATTCGGCATGTCGTGGTAGGTCGAGGAAAATCCATCCTCGTGCAGCTTGATGTGCAGGTCGCCGATGCCATCACCCAGGCAGAGCACAGAATGCACGCCTTTCGCGCGCAGGCCTTCGCTCACGCCTGCGATCATGCCCATATAGTTAAAGCCCCTATCCAGGTGATACGCGCTCAGCTCCCAGATGTAGGCGTCAGTCTGCCGGTACCACTGCAGAATGTCCTCGTCTGTTTGCGGGTTAACGCGCCGCCAGTCTTCGCTCACGCGCTCGTGATGAAAGCCGAAGCCCTTCGTTAGGTGATTCAGCGCGTCTGCTTCTGGCATGTCAAAATACATTGCCAGCTCTTTTGCTCGCTCTTGTGCTGTCATTATTCCTCGTACGGAGTGCAGAGTCTTAATACCTTCTCGCCAATCTCTGCCCATGCCTCATCTGTGCATGGGATTTCATCAGCTATTGACCACCATTCGTGCTCGTCGCCTTCCAGCTCCCCGAACATGGGATTAGTGCCCCACCATGCGATAGTCCAGTCGCCACCGTACTCGTCTTCGTGGCGTACCCAATAGAATCCAGGCTCGCGCATTTCAGTTATCGCTCGCCTGCGCCGCAACGAATACAGCAGCGCATACAGCAGCGCCTCCGCAGATTCCAGCAACTACCTCCCACTCTTTGGCCGCTCCGTATCCGCAGCCGAATGCAAGCGCGAGTATGATAATCAGCCAGCCAGATATCCCCGCGAAATTCATTAGCCGCGCGCCTCATATTCCGCTCTACAGCGCTCCAGGCTTTCGACGATATCGGCGAAAGATCCCTCGCCTGCATACGTCGTATCGATTGGTCGAGGCGCAAGCCCCTCGAAGGAATCGTGGCTCACCGGCTCGACGTTCAAATCAGGCCGCAGGTAGCTGGCGAGAATATGCCGGTTCGTACGAAATGGTATGCCTACGTGAACTGGCGCGCACAGCGGGCCAGCAAGCACCGACTGCCAGAGAGTATGCGCGACCTGCCATGCAAACGACACGCTAAACCAGCGATCAGCAACCTGTCGCATAGCTGCGACCGTCTCGCCTTCGGCAACTACCTTGACTGGTGCCAGCATCTGCTCGATTGGATTCTCTCGCCCAATGATGATCTTGCGCACGCCTAGAACGAAGGTCGGGCGTACGATTGTCCAATAGCCCGCTCCGCTCGTCATGACTTCAGACTCGGCATGTAGTTTCTGCAGGCCGTACTGATTGACCGGCATGCGTGGCGACGTTGGCGAGTACGGCGCGCTGAAGGAAGCCATCATGCGCGGGTCTTTGATGCCTTCAGGCATTCCGCCGAAGACAGCCTGAGAACTCACCTGCACGAAGTGCTTTTTATTGAATCGGCAATAGTGCGCGAGGAAAGCAGGAACCTCGACATTCACTAGCCGGTAAGCCTGCGGCGCGCGCTCGACCACATCAGGCCTGTTTTCGCCTGCAAGATTGATGATCGCATCAGGCTGCACCTTTTCGAGGCATTCGGCGAGCGCAGTACTGTCAGCCATATTCAGCGCTCGATAGCCCCAGGCCTCGTTGCCGTGCCTGCGCGTATAGACTGCCTCGATATCAGCAGGCTGCTGCGCCATCAAATGCTGCCCAATAATTCCGCCCGCTCCGATCACTAAGACCTTCATAACTTATCCAGCTCCCCTTCGATCCATTCACGCTGTTTTATCAGCAACGCCTTGCGGTCAAGCCCGCGCTCTTTCAGAAGCGCTCGCCCCGCATCGGTAATGGCATATAGCGCGCAGTCGCCGGTATAGCCCATGCCTTCGTGCGTTCCTTCTTTCGTGCGCACGAGCAGGCCTTCGTCGCACATAGTCTGCAGCCAGCCTGGATCGCTGAAGGTCCATATCCAGCACCAGAGCGGCGCCAGATTCTCTGCCTCTATGCGCTCCTCGGTTTGAAGGATCATCAGCTTTCGATCTTCAGGAACCGGAGTCGGCTTAATCCGCTTGCTCATTTCAGGCGCGCCTCAATCTGCTTTCGATAGTCGGGGTCTTGCGGATTCGGAGGCATGCCCCACTTCGCGCGCAGAAGGCGGTGGTTAGGCCAGATGTCGCCTGCAGCTGTAGGCAGGCCTCGAAACGTGCTCTGCAGGCTGCTGTGGTCGACGAAGCAGCCATCGTGAACGGCAACGCGCAGGCCTGCTGCCTCGACCTGCATGCAGAAGTCGCGATCGTCAGAGCCGTATGCCGTGTATCGCTCGTCTAGGCCGTACGTAAAGCGAGGATCGAGCAGCGCCTGATTGCTCAATATCTCAAGCGTGCGGCGCGGGATGTAGACGCAGACGAAGGCGATATGCTCGACGAAGCGCAGGCCCACCGAATCATCGAACTTTGGCGACTTCAAATCTACGAAGCGGCGATGCTGCAGAGGCTGGCCTGTCAGGTCAGTAGTTGCACCAATGCAGCCTATTGTCGGCTCTTCGATGCAGACCTGCTCCAGCAGGCTGAACCCGCCAGGAGACGTTAGCAGCGCGTCGTCGTTCAGGATTACGTAGCCTGTCGGCGGTTCTCTTTTTTTATCCCATCCGCGAAACCAGACATCAGCTGCCAGGATGCCCCAGTTAACGTTGCGCGCATAGACGAATGGCTTATGGCCGGAAACGATATTGATACGCTGGCAGAACTTCGCCTGATCGATTCCCTGCTGGTCGAGGCCATCATCTACGATCACTATCGGGCAGGTTGGCTCGTGCTTTCGCAGCGCTGTCAGGCACGGTATCAGGTTCGATGCGGTCTTCGTCGGTATGATTACTGCGAACATGGCACCTCCTGCCCAGGCTTAGAGTCTTTGAGTTTCCAGACATGCCTTCCATCTGAATGCCATGCGCCATCAAGCGATTCGGGGACTTCCTCTTGAATGCCGAACCAAAATTCTGCGCGGGCATTCGATATCAATCTGCACATGGCTGCAATTTCGTCGACCGTTCTGGCCTTTTGCCACCAACGTGCCCGCATGAATGCTTCAAACGAATTCTCTAATCGAGTGAAGTATTCAAACCTAACAGCGCTCGCTCGCGAAAGCCTGAATTTCATTTCACGGCCTCCAGCACTGCTCGAATCTTGTAAACCTGCTCGCGGGGGTCTTCTCCGTTAGACGGATGCTCTGTCAGCGCCAGCACCTTAAAGCGCGCCGTGATTCCGTACGCATCGCCTAAGCGCTCGCGAGCGAACGCGCCATGCTCGAAGTATTTGAACGTCGACAGGCAGTAAGGCGAAACGTGCGTAGGATCTTGGAAGTAACCGACGCCTTTCGCCGCATTCGGCGTTTCGATCGTCGCTCGCCCGCCAGGAATCAGGACGCGATGCAATTCGTTCATGAAATGGATTCGGCCTGACGTCCATCTTCGATTCATCAAAGGCCCGAGTGCCGTATTCTTTACGTGATACTCGCGAATCGCATCAGGGATATGCTCGCAGACGTCGTAAGCCAGGATATCCTCGACCATCGAATCAGACCACGGCCACTGCTCTGAAAGGTCTACTCTGCGCGCTTCTACTGCGCCGCATACAGCGCAAGGCTGCGGTGCAATGTCGACGCAGGTGTAACCGTCTATGTGGCGATCGCTCGCGCCGAGATTTATTTTCATATCCCGAAGCCTCGCGTTAGGAAATCTTTCGAGACGAACTTTCCGTATACGCAGCTACCCTGCCGGTGCGCGATGCGGATATTGCGCAGCTTGATAGCGCCAGGACTGCGAGGGTGCAGCGGCTTTGGCTTAACGCGCCCTCCAAGCTCTGCCTCGGCTGGCTTACCGCACCAGCAGGTACGATCTGCCGTCAGGTGATTCTTGCTGCATAGTCTTATCATTTCTTCCTTTTCGCCTTTCGCTTTTTAGCTGGGATAGAGGCTGCAGAGATACCTTTCGAGATCAGGCTGTACACATGGCTAAACCTGTGCGCATCTGCGCATCCCGCGAAGTGGCTCAGCATCGGAGGCGAGCATTTCAGCATCGCCCCCTTGCAGCAGATGCATCTCTCGTTAAACACCTCAGGCTGCAGCACTCTGTAAACTTCTTCTAGCGCCGCGCGCTCTATGCGCACCGTTCGCGATGGTAGCCTCATAGCGCCATCACTGTTTTGCAAAAGCTGTCCCATTCAGGCACGCGCCGATAAGGGCCTGCAGGATTGTGAAGGTTGATCGAATAGCCGAGCATCTGCGTATTGCCGCCGTGGATGCTGGCTACCATGCGAGCCTCGTAACCATCCTGCATCAGGTATCGCTTTAGCAGCTGCAGGCGCGCGTCGTCCCGAACGCTCGATACTGCCTTAATCTCAAGCCCGCTCTGCCAGCAGATGTCTTCGCAGGCAGATTGAGAATTGCCGACTTCGGGCAGGTGCGGGAAGGTCTTGCGCTCCCACGTCTGGCGCCAGTACATCAGCGTCGTTCCTGGAACGTTCAGGCGCGATGGGCGCGAGAACAGATAGGCCTCGTTAACGTATCCCTCGACCGACTCGCCCTGATTCGCATATGGATAGCCTGGGATTTCGAGCACCTGCGTTTCGCTGTTACGATCGCGCCTGCCAACGTACTTGCGCGAATCCCAGAAAAGCAGATCGCTGTATCCGACCGCATCAGCGCCAGAGGCCTGGAGTAGCGCGACCTGCTCAGCAATACGCTGCGGCCCGCTCCAGTCGTCATCGTCGAAGTGAACGAAGATATCGGGCTTGCCGAGCGGCGTAACATCCATCATTCCGAGCGCGAGGTTTCGCAGTTCGCCGATAGATACCTGCTCGACAGGCTTATCGTTTACCTGGAGCACGTACCAGACGGTTTCGTTATGATCAGCGCGCAGGCCGCATGGCTGCTTTCCGCTGTCGAGGATAAATAGCACTTTGTTCTGGTACGTCTGCGACCTGAAGCTGCGCACTGCGCGCTGCAGCATTTCAGGACGGTCGCGCGTCAAGCACAACGCAGCCACTAATGGATCTTTCATGATGGACCTTTCTTTACCAGCAGAAGCTTTTCCTGCGCTGCTCGGCTGGCTGCTCTTCCTGCAGTTGCTGCGCGCATCGCCGGTCTAGCTCTTCGTCGCTGATCTCTGGCGCGAATTCGCCGCGCTCGTTAGTTCGTGTTCTCGGCCTGCCGCGCCGCTTCTTTTGCTCTTGCTTCCCTTGCATCGATTCTTGCCCTCGCCTCATTGCGCTTTTTAATCAGAAAAGCTATCAGCTTAATACGCAGCCTCATCAAAGCAAACTTGACTGCTACCCAGGCTAGCCCTAAAACCAGAGGCACTAAAGCAGCAGGTCCAAGGATTACAGTGAACAGCAGAACTCCAGGCGAGCGCAGCGCCTTTTCAGGGATCGTAAGCATGAACCCTACAGCTGCGCAGCATCCGCACAGCAGCCAGATCGCCAGCTGAAGGTTAGGAGTCACTTACGCCCTACGCTTTTACCTGCATGCTCCAGGAAGCAGCCGAGCGCCCACAGCGCCCAGAATGAAGCGAACCCAGGCTGCTGATAGTAGACCGACAGTCCGCAGCAGACGCTGCAGATGAAACCGGTAACGTAGCTCACGCGCGAGGCCTCCTGCCATGCGCAAGCTGGCCGCAGTAGTCGAGCATCGCATATGCCTCTGCCAGCGTCGGCGCAGATACTTCAATTTCGCCAAGCCTGATCGTATAAGCGCTCTGCTTCTTCCGTAATCCTCCGACGAAAGCAACGAACGCACCGAGCGCGCCAGCATAAAACCACATCGGGATATCTCTCACCTGCTCGCCACTCCATACGAAGCGACAGCCAGCATAGCCAGCGCGCCAGCCCAGGCATTGCCAGAGGCCTGCTTCAGCAGCGCCTGCACGCCAGCATCAGAAAGAACCGCAACGGCCAGCACCACGAAAGCGCAGCCGCAAAGAATATTAGCCATTCGGTGAAAGGTCATGCTTCGATGCTCGCTTGTTAGTGCTGCCATTCCTATTAGGAGTTTCCTTTACTCCAGTACCCGCTATCGCAGCATCGCCTGACAGCGCGGGCATTTCCTCGCGCCGCCTTCTTTTCTGGTTGCCCATTCATGCTTACAGTTTCCGCATTTGGCGAGTTCCATTTGGCCCGCTTTGCGGATCTTGACCTTCGCGACCATTCGCAGGCAATCGTACCGCAATACCGTACAATCGTCAAATGGTCGAACTAGAATTCTCGACGGCTGATATGCAGCGACTGCAGGTAATGGCCTCTGCCTTCTCGAATAAGCCGAAAGAATCCAGCAATCTGGTTTGTGGCGATACTGATTACCGCTGCCAGTTTCGCGGGCTTATGGTCGAGGCTGCGCTGTCGCGATACTTTCAGGTGCCATTCAGAAAGAAAGTACTGCGTCGCGGCGATAAGCACGCGCCTGATATATGGATCTTCGGCAGGCCTTGCGAGGTAAAGAGCGTTCGATTCCTGCCTGCGATCGCCAAGCTAAACAGCGCAGACGAGCTGCCGGAAACGTCAGAGTTTCTGATCGTCGGTTACGTGAACGTGCCGAAGCGCCTCGTTAAGCTCGGATGGTTCGTGACGCGCGAGGAGTTCTTTACCGGTCACCATATGCAGAACTTCGGCAACCGACCGCAGCGTCTCTGCATGGATCAGCAGCGTATGCGCCCTATCGAGCAATTCGAGGCTTACTGCAAGGCGTTTCCGGCTAAGGTACTGGTGTAAGGAATCTACCTTAATGCGCAAACTATTAGCGCGAGGTACATTTAGATCACCCGCCACCAACGGGTGAAAGAGGAAACGAAAATGAAACAGACCACTACTGCGAAGGAATACTGCTTTACGCCGAAGACGCGCTTAGCCTTCTGCGCGACCTGCAAGAATGTTTACGTATTCGAGGCTGATGCGGTGCAGGCCCATATCGAATACGTCGACGGCAAGCGTACCTGGATCACGAACAACGGCACGCCTTTAGCGTGCTCGCTGGGGCATACAGGCTTGACGCAGACGACGCGAGTCAGCGCCGCAGACCGGCGCGAGTTGGCAACTGGCTCAATTGTCACCGATTACAGGCTTGAGTACGTTCGCAAGCGCGCAGCCGAAAAGCTGGAAAGGCAGGCGCGCGCATGACGCGCCGACAGCAAGACATCATCGAAGGCCTTGCAGAAGCTCGACGCAAGGCCCTGGCCGCAGGCTACAATCGCGAGGCAGTCGAGGCCACGATAGAGACGGTTATCGACTCGCTCGCCGAATCCTGCAGCATCTACGCGGCAGAGGTTAAAGACGCGATCTTTGGGGAGGATCGGTAAATGCGCGAGTATACGATTCAGTTTTCAGTTTCTGATGCAGAGGCCTGCACGTATTTATTCGAGGTTATACGGCATCGCGAGATCATTTTTCACTCTGTAGATTGTCTGGTTCCAGGCCTCGCTGCCTGCAATGACGCCATCGCGAAGGACTTCAGCGAAGATCCGTTATGACAGACGAAGCGCGCAAGGCCCTGCAAGAGCGTAATCAGTTTCGCGCCATCACGTGCAGGCAGTGCAATGCTCGCAGTGTTGTCGTGGTCGATGGCGATAAGATCGGCGGCCTATCTGGCCTGCAGTATCGCTACTGTCCCGGCTGCGGGTGGAGCACTCCGGTAAAGGCTCGCCACAAAGCCTGATCGTTTCCCAGGCTGGCCGTCTGATTGGTAATCAGGGCAGCGTACGTAACCGCTGCAATTCTCTTATGAAACAACGCCAACGATTACGAATGCAGCGCAAGCGTCGCGCGATGCTGCACTGCTCGAAATGATCGAGCACGGCAGGCGTGTCAGTAGGGGCTAATCTGCGGCGGTTCGCCACGGTTAGCAGCCTTGATCGCGTTCAGCACCTGCAGCGCCTGCATGCTGATGATCTGTGAAGCGGTCCATATGCCAATCGCCAGCGCGAGCACTAAATCGTCGTGATCGGCCTCGCGCCACGCCTCGAAGGATTCATGCCCGCTCGCGCTGATCTTCGCGCGAAACTTCCCCATTTCCTCAGTAAGCAGCGCTGCGTGCGGCAGGCCCTTTGCAATGCGCAGCACGCGATTCTGCACGCAGAGCTGCGCGCCTGCGACGAGATCGCGCTTTGGCACGTTGTAATCCTGCTGGCCGGTCATCTGCACGTTAGCGCCGCCTGTGATCGTTATCCCGATCGGTGTCAGCTCTTCAAAGTGCTCGATCACGCCTCGCCCGACACCGGTCTTATCGACTGCTAGGTATCGAGGCGTAGGAACCTTCAGCATGCGCAGGCGCGTCTGATGCGCAATGCCGGTATACTTCGTCTGCAGCTCGAAGCGCTCGACGTGCCGCACGTCGACCTGCGCCAGGGGCATCATCTCGACAGGACGCTTAACTGTGACCGGCAGGCCTGTCTCGTGGTCGCGCCCCTGATACGTCACCATGCGGCGCGCGCCGCTCACCTCTGCGATTATCAGCGCCGAGTGATCGTGCGCCTGCCCCAAGTCGAGAGCGCTAACGTAGATGCTCATTGAAATAGCGGCGTTACGCCGTTGTCCTCCAGTCCAGGCGTTTTGAAAAGCGGTTCAACATCTTCGCTCATTGCAGCCTGGATATCCTCGTATCGGAATACCGAGTCTAGCGTATCGCTGAATTCGCACATGTACTCCTGGCGAAAGACCGAATCAGGCAGCGAGAGCTTTTCGCCAGCGAGGAAGGCAGGCGTGATGCGCGGGCATTCAGTGGCGCGAATCATAACGCGATTCCAGCCACTTCCCTCGGTCCATTCCTTATGGAAAAACCCGCGCTTACCCCAAGGCGTCGACAGTACGCAGAGCTTACCCTTGCTAACCGAAAGCATCGGGCGAACCGCGTTATAGAGCGAATCAGGAACGCGCGAGGCCTCGTCTATGATCGCGAGCGCCACAGATGAAAACCCGCGCACGTTCTGCTCTTTTCCTGGCAGCGCGATAATCTCAGATCCAGACGCGAAACCCATCTGCAGCGTCGAATCTGTTTCCTCGATCGCGCTGGAACCAAAGCCGAGCTTTTCCTTGATCTCTGAAACCTTCTCCAGCAAGAGCTTCGATTGCCGCTCTGAAGGCGAAAGGATCAGCGTTAGAGACGGCGCATAGTACAGAGCCTTATGCAGCGCTTTGCAGGCAATCACGCTAGACTTCCCACCCTGGCGCGTGCAGTTTAGCAGGTGGTTGATATCGTCGCGGCGCAGTACGTCGGCTTGCCAAGGATCAGGCGCGTACCCCGCGCGCACCATCATCTGCGCAGGGTCGAGCGCGATCGCCATCTCAGCCGACAGAGGCATCTGTCTTTCCTGCGATCATCAGCTTTTCTGCGATCTTCAGCCGCTCTTCTGGCGGATAGTCGCCGAGCGCGAGCATAAGCGTCTGGCGCATTTCGGTTAGCTTGAGCGGCGCGCCATCGGGCCCAGAGTGCTCGATCGCTCTGCGCTCCATCCAGCCTGCCTTGCATTTCATCCAGAAGCAGATCGCGCCCAGGTCGCCTGCCTGAATTTTCGTAAGCAGCTTTCCCATCGCTATTCCGGTAATCTCGCTCTGCGTGATTGCCAGCTCGTCAGAGAATTTCTTCGCCAGCGTCTTATCGGAAACTTTGATAATGCGCGCGATCATCTTCTGCGGAACGCCAGACGCAGAAAGAGCGCGCACCTTCTGGCGCTGCTCCTCGGTTACTTCAACCTTCGGCCTGCCAGGACCGTCACGCTTCGGCGGGGGCGGTACTGGTGGCGGCGCGTTCTGAATCTTTTCCCGTATCTTGCTTCGCATCGTTCTCAAACACCATGCCGTACTCGTCGACGCCTTCCGGCACTTCGCACCCAGGCTTCAGGATAAACTTATTTGCTCGAAACGGTCGATAATCTACGTGGTGCTGCCACCTGCCCCACTTCTGCACGACGGTTGTAACGTCGGGGTGCTGCTCCTGCAGCGAGCGCGCCATCAGCAGGCGCCCGTCGCCTTGGTACAGCTCGTCAGTGTTGCCGCCTTTCATAACCATCGTAGTCATTTTGTCAGCGAGGAAAGCGTTAAACAGCACCGTGCAGTACCCCTGCTTTAGAGCTCGGAGCGACAAGTCGGTGTCTTCGTTGTAGCGGCCACGCCAACGAAACGGTATCGCGTTATCGATCAGGATGCAGGAGTATATGCGCGTGTTCGGGACGAAAGGCGGCAGCTTCTGCTTTTGCTTCGCGAGGTACTGATAGTTCATGCCAGCGAGCGCAACGTTTGCGTACCGGTCGACGTAATCCTCGACAGCGCGAAATGTGATGCCTGTCGCCATCGGCACCTTGAAATTATTCACGAGCCGATAGAAGCGCCTGATGTTGTCGTCGAGAATCCAGTGGCGCGCGTGGCCTTCGCTTAGCGAGTGCTCCCATACCCAATTGCGCGCAGGTATCGAGCCTTGGCCCAGATTCGAGAACGGCAGCACGAGGATCTTCGCAGGATCGATAACGCTGGCGTATTGCTCGTACTCCTGCGGCTCGATCACGATGCGATAAGGGACCTTGATATTCTCGAGGGCCTTGCTGGTCAGGCGCGACTCCCACCTGCTCTTAGAAATCACATAAACCGGATAGCGCGTATCGACTTGTTCAGTCGAAAACCGTACGCTCGTATGGTCCTGGTTTTCCTGCTTCGGGTACCAAACGTACTTCGTCTTATCGGTCAGCGTTTGCCCTAGCAGCGCGCTGAACTTATCGCGATCCTCTGCGCAGGTGAAATGCACGCGCACGGTCTGCCACGCCAGCAGATCCTCCTGGCCGAATTCTGGCATTCCATTCCAGTCTGGAGCTGCAGCCTCGCCTTCAGTCGAGAATCCCCAATCAGCGCCGAACTCGAAGGAATCGAACCCGGTAAGCTTCAGATCGAAGTTTGCCGCCTTCAGGTCCATAAACTCAGCAGACAGCGCCTCGATATCCCAGTC